>JGI24131J36419_10000910_pt1 | contig 10860 bp, 10 predicted proteins | sample BarGraNGADG00211_2_FD_36419 | JGI IMG/M metagenome (IMG submission 36419) | reverse complement strand
GCGCTCGTGTCGTCNGCTGACTGGGCGTCGAGGAGCGGCCCCGGGCCGGCGTCGGGCGGTCTGGCCGGCCCGCCCGACCCGATGCCGACCCGCTATCCTCCGCGCATGGTCGAGTCCCAACCCACCCCCGAGAAGTCCCGGATCCCGCACAACCCCGGGCGTCACGACCTGGGCATGAAGGCGACCCTCCTCTTCCCGTCGCGGGAGATCGTGGAACGCTTCTACGTGCCGCTCATCTACACGGCCTGCCGGACCTGCTACTCGGAGCTGGAGCCGGCCGAGATCTTCCGGCGGGCGGAGGCCGGCGAGATCGATCGGGCAAAGATGCAGAAGCTGATCAGCGGCGTGGTCGAATCCGGGCACGGCAGCACGATCGAGCACGTCGTGTTCACGTTCGGCATCAGCGGCGTGAGCCGAACGCTCTCTCACCAGCTGGTGCGGCACCGGGCCGGGGTGGCGTTCGACCAGCAGAGCCAGCGCTACGTGAAGTTCGCCGCGGCGGCCACCATGCTGCCCGGCACGCTCGCGGAGGCGGACCCCGACCTGCGCGCCCGGTACGAGGCGCAGGTCGACGGTGCGCTGGACCTGTACGGCGAGCTCCTGGCAGCCGGGATCCCGGGCGAGGACGCCCGCTTCGTCTTCCCCAACGCGACCCGCACCAACCTCGTCATGACCGCGAACCTGCGGGCGCTCATCCACATGTCGGGACTGCGCCTCTGCACGATGGCGCAGTGGGAGATCCGGCGCCTCTTCCAGCTGATCCGCCACGAGGTCTTCGGGGTCAGCCCGTTCCTGGGCAGCTTCCTGGCGCCCAAGTGCGTCCCGCTGGGGTACTGCGACGAGATGGGCAACCGGGACGAGCACTGCCCGATCCGCCCGCACCGGGACTCCGTCCTGGGCGCCTGGGCAGAGAAGGCGAAGGCGGCCCGGCCAGGCGGCCGCGACCTGGCCGTCGTCGACGGCTGACCCGGATCGAGTGGACGTCCGACCCGGCATGGCCATCCACATCCAGTTCGACCGGATCCCGCCGGGCGCGCAGGTCGGGCCGCACCGGCACGGGGTGGAGACCGTCGTCTACGTGGCGGCCGGCGAGATCACCTTCGAGAACGGACTCGGCCTGAGCCGGCACGTCGTCGTCCGCGCGGGGGACGTCCTGTACGAGGCGCCATTCGATGAGCACCTCGTCCGCAATGACGGGGCGATCGATGCGCTGGCGCTGCGCGCCGCGGTGGACGTGGATCCGGACCGCCCGGTCGACGACCAGCCATCCTGGCGGAGCGGGGCGGGCGACCCGGTCCGGCGTCGCGAGGGGGCGCGGGTGATCGAGGCGCCCGGCCTCCGGCATCGCGTGCTCATGGAGCCCGGCGATTTCGGGACCCGGAGCTTCAGCGTCGCCGAGGTCGAGCTGGACCCCGGCGCGACGACCGGCTGGCACCGCCATCTCGCATCGGAGCACGTGGTCGTCGTGCTGGCAGGGCGCGGGACCGTCCGGATCGGGTCGCTGGAGGAGACGCTGGAACCGCTCAAGGGAGTCCGGGTGGAGATGGGCCTCCCGCACGCGATCGCGAACACAGGGCGAACCCGGCTGCGCTATTTCCTCTGCGCGACGCCGGCGGCCGACCGGCTGACCGATCGCGAGAACCTGGATCCTCCGACCTGACGGCCAGTGCGCTCGGCGAGCGCGCCCGGGCGGAAGCACAGAGCGGAGGCGCGGTAATGCCCGGAGGAACCACGTCCGAGGAAGCAGCCTTGATGCAATCGCGGCGCGACCTCAGAGGGAGAGCGACCGGGATTGCTCCCGATCACCTCGCCGTGACCCGTTGATGTGATCGCCGGGTCGTCGGCTGTCGTAGCCCCTCCGGGCAGGGACATCATCGCGCGGGCGCGTCGCTGCGGCTACCGGGTTATCCACGAAGTGCGGGGCCGACAGGGTGCGCGCGTCCACCACCTGGGCGACGCTGTGGACGCAATGTGGACGACCGCCGACGTCCGTCACGCTCGCCGGTCCGGCGCGGGCACGACCACGGTCCCGGCAACCCGGTCGTGGAGTCCCCGGCGGAGCGGATCGGCGGCTGCCGAGGTGAGCAAGACCAGGAACCAGGTCCCGTTCACGACGAGAAGCACGCCGGGGTCGAGGGCGCCGCTCGCTGCGAGAGAGCCCATCGCGATCGGCAGGATCGCGAGGACCGCCCATCGGCGCCATGCCGCCTCGATCGGCAGCCCGCCGAGCGCTACGGGCGTCGGCGGCGTGCCGTGCGCCATCCGGACCCGGAGTCGAAGTGCACGCTGCGCGGGCGTCGCGCCCCAGCGGCCCCAGCACCCGGCGAAGTAGAGCGCATCGATGACGAGCGTCGCGGTCAGCTCCAGGACTACCCGCCCCGGGTTCACCGCGACCACGACGAGCGCCGTCCCATCCGGCGTGGCCGCCAACAGGGGCCCGAAGAGCGTGTCGAAGAGAACCGCGAGCGAGATGTAGGCGATGCCGACGATGAGCGAATCGACGAGGTACGCCGCGCTCCTGCGCCCGAGCGACGCGACCGACACCGCGGCGGGCAGACCCATCGGGCAGGCCCTCAGCCGCCGATCGCGAACATCTCGACGCGGGGCAGGTTCGCGGTCCCGGCGCTGCGGAGGTCCGAGTAGCGGTCGTCCCGCGCCCCCCACACTGCCCGGATTCGCGCCGCCAGCTCGGCATCGTCGGCGCCCGCCCGAAGTGGCGCCCGCAGGTCCGTGCCGCGCGCCGCGAAGAGGCAGGTGAAGAGCTCGCCTTCGGCCGACAGCCGGGCGCGGGTGCAGGCCCCGCAGAAGGGTGCCGTCACCGAAGCGATCACTCCGATCTCGCCGGCCCCGTCGCGGTAGCGGAACCGGGTGGCGACCTCGCCGGGGTAGTTGGGCGGCAGCGCCTCGAGCGGGAACGCCGCATCGACGAGCGCGACGATCTCCGCCAGCGGGACGACGTCGTCCATCCGCCAGCCGTTCGCGTTCCCCACGTCCATGTACTCGATGTAGCGGAGGATGAGGCCCGCGTCCCGCGCCCAGCCCGCCATCGGGACGACCGAGGCCTCGTTGCTGCCGCGCCGGACGACCATGTTGACCTTGACCGGCGCCAGGCCCGCATCCCGCGCGGCCGCAATACCCTCGAGCACCCGGGCCACCGGCATGTCGGCGCCGCTCGTGGCCCGGAAGACCGCGTCGTCCAGGGAATCGAGGCTGACCGTGATCCGGCGCAGCCCGGCTTCGGCGAGCGGCGCCGCGAGCGTCCGCAGGGCGGACCCGTTCGTCGTGAGGGTGAGGTCGCGCACTCCTTCGATCCCGGCGAGCTGGCGGACAAGGTCCGGCAGGTCCCGGCGGACGGTGGGCTCGCCGCCGGTGATCCGCAGCTTCTCGACGCCGAGCCCGACGAAGCTGCGGGCCAGCCGGACAATCTCCTCGTAGCGCAGGATCTGCGACCGGGGCAGGAACGCGTAGTCTCGGCCGAAGATATCGGCGGGCATGCAATAGGTGCACCGGAAGTTGCAGCGGTCCGTCACCGAGATCCGGAGGTCGTGCGGCCGGCGGCCCAACCGGTCGCGGGGCGGCCCCTCGGGCGGCTGGGTGCGCGGATCCGGCGTCGTCTCGCTCATCGTCAGGACATCGTAGCGGTCCCGTCGCGTGGAGGCCGCGGCCGGCGCGTCCACGCACCGGTCCGGTGCTGCAACGCACCGACAGGGGCCTCGGGGGTACCACCGCCGGTGCCGGGTGGTACCACTAGTCAACTCCACCGCACCGCTCACGGCCCCTAGCATCCGCATTGGGTGAGGGAACCCTTGCCGACCAAACGACCATAGAGGGACCGCGCACCATGGCGACGACCGAATTGCGATCCGGCTTCCGGCTCCCGTGGAGCGCGGATCGGGCACCGTCCCGCGATGGCTCCGACGGGTACCCCGAGGACGACCCGCAGACCGGCGGTCCTGAGCTCTCCGCACCGGACGTGGAGGCGGCCGAGGCCCTCGAGCCCGGGCTCGACCCTGACGCCGGCGCGACCACAGCAGTCGACGCCGGTGCCGCGGAGGCCGAGTCCCCCGCGGCTGTCGACGCGCCGGCACTGCCCGTTGCGCCCGCCAGGCAGCCCTCGAAGTTCCTCCTCGACCTGACCCATGCGATGCAGGCCGCTGCCGAGCAGGCCCGCGCGGCGACCCTGGAGCAATTCCGGGTCGAGGGATCCGCCTACGTCGAGCAGATCCAGGCACGCTCGGTCGCCGATGCCGACGCCCTCCGACGGCACGCGGATGAGGACGTCGCGAGCATCAAGGACTGGTCGAAGGCCGAGATCGCCCGGATCCGTGACGAGACCGAGAACCGGACCGCGGGACGCCGCGGCCAGCTCGACGGGCAGCTGGCGCGTCACGCCGCGCTCGTGGAGCAGGACGTCGCCCGGATCGAACGACAGATCGCATCGTTCGAGGCGGAGATGGCGGCCTTCTTCGACGAGCTGCTCGCCGAGACGGACCTGTCGCTCCTCGCCGCACATGCCCAGCAGATGCCCGAGGCGCCGGCCTTCGACGAGCTGGACCAGGCCGCGTTCGTCGCCCTCCTGACCGAGCCCGCCGTCGGGATCCCCGTCGCCGAACCGGAGCCAACCGCCGAGCCGGAGCCAACCGCCGAGCCGGAGCCGACCATAGAGGCCGCCGTGGACGCCGACATCGCGCCGGCCGAGACGCCGTCCCCGACCGACGACGTGCCGTTCGACCGCGACGCCGCCATGGCCGCGATCCAGGCGGCAGCCGAGGCCGCAGCCTCGCTGGAGGCCGGGACCGGCGAGACCGAACAGGCCGGGGCCCCGACGCCGGAGCTCGATCCGCGCCTCGCGATGCTGGGGCTCACTCCCGACTTCGCAGCCGCGGAGGCCGCTGCCGCGGAAGCCGCCGCCGCCGAGATCTCGGAGATCCCGGAGCTCGACGGGGAGAACCTCGCAGCCCGCCTTGCCGGCCTCGTCCCGTCGTCGGCTTCGGGCGCCCCGGCCGATGCCGGCCCGACCGTTCCCGTGGTCTCGACCCAGGTCGCCGTCACCGGCCTCGTCAGCGTGGCGAGCATCGCCAGCTTCAAGCGCCACCTCAGCCGCCAGCCCGGCGTGCGTCACGTCGGCGTCTCTTCCGGGCCCGACGGCGAGTTCCTGTTCACCGTCCAGCACGAGGCGGAGGTCTCCCTGCGCGACCTGATCCCGACGATTCCCGGGTTCCAGGCCCGCGTCACCGGCGGCGGTGACGGGGTCGTGACCGCCAGCGCCCACGACCCAGAAGACTAAGCGGACCAGTAGGCGAGACGAAAGGACCCGGAGGATGGCCCGCCCCGCGATCGCGATCGCACTGCCCACCGATGAACGAACGCACGTGGTGAACGCGCTCCGCGAGGCCGACTTCGAGCCGATCATGGTCGGGTCCCCGGACGACCTCGAGGCGCTCCTCGCGAGCCGCCACGACGTCGCCGTCGCGATCCTGGACGGGGAGAGCGACTTCGACGAATCGCTCGAGTACTACGGGCTTCTCCACGAGCCGGGGCGGGACATCCCGGCCCTGATGATCGTCTCGCCGCGCACGCTCGACCGGCTCGCCGGTGCGGCGGGGCGCTCCGGCGCGCACGACGAGTACTTCACCCGGCCCTACTCGCCGGAAGCACTCCGGTGGCGCGTCGAGGCGATGCTGATCCGCCAGATGACCGTCGACGACGGCAGCGGCGCCGTTATCCAGTCCGGCCCGCTCTCCACGGATAACTGGTCGCGGCGCGGCGCGTTCCTGGCCGTCTTCAACCCGAAGGGCGGGGTGGGCAAGACCACGATCGCCGTCAACCTGGCGGCCTCGCTCATGGCGATGGGCCGTAAGGTCCTGCTCGTGGACGCGGACACCGTCACCGGCCACATCGCGAGCTCGCTGGGCCTGGAGCGCGTCCGAACCTTCGCCGACTCGTTGGTCGATGCCCGCGAAGGTGGGCCGGGTGCCGCCCCCGACTCGCTCGAGGACCTGCTCGCCGCGCACCCGTCCGGCCTTAAGGTGCTGGTCCTCTCGTCGAGCCCGCTGAAGACGGACACCCTCGACCCGGCGATCGTGGCCGACGTGATCGATCGCGCGCGCAGGTCCTTCGACGTGATCGTCGTCGACCTCCACCCCGACTACGACGTGCTCAACCGCGCGATCTTCGGCCGCGCAGACCGGATCCTCGTCCCCGTCACGCCGGACGTGCCCGCCCTCCGCGCTGCCGTCCAGCTCCGCGAGGTGGCTGGCGAGCTGGGCTTTCGCGACAAGCTTGCCCTCGTCATCAACCGCGCCAACAGCGGCGTGAGCGTGGCCGACATGGAAAGCACGGTCGGGATGCCGTCGTTTGCCGCGATTCGCTCGGCGGGCCTCCAGCTCGTCAAGGCCGCCAACGAGGGCCGCACCGTCATCGACCTCTTCCCGGCCGAGAAGGTCTCCGGTGACTTCCGCGCCCTCGCCGAGCGCGTCGTCGGGACGCCCCGCGCGAAGGAGGCCACGGGCGCTTCGATCCGTCGCCTGTTTGGGCGGAAAGAGGCCCTGCGGGCGGGCTGAGCCCGCCCGACGATCAGCCGGCCGGCCGCCGCAGGTGCCGCTCGCGCGCGGACGCGACCACGAGCCGATCAACCTGCTCCACGCCGCGCAGGTACGAGCGGTTGACGAGCACGACGTCGATCTCCGGATCACCGAGCGGGATGTCGCCGACCAGCGTAACCGCGTTCGTGACCGGGAAGAAGAGGTCGGATCCACGATCCATCAGCCGCTCCGGCTCGGACCCCGGATGCAGGAACACCGTGCCGATCACCCGGTAGGGCGGCAGCTCCAGGGCGACATCGTAGGCAACCTTGTGGACCCGCAGCGCCGCCTTCTCCGCGTCGTTCAGGGGCGGCAGGGTCCGGTCCCCGGCAAGAACCGCGATCAGGTCGTACGGGTCCACCTTCTGGAGACCGGGCGCGGGCTGGAGGTCGGCCACGGCGTCCAGGGTCGCCCAGGCGACGCCCCCGATCGGGATGCTTTCGCGCCGGTTGAGAATGTCGAGCAGCCGCCCCTCGAGCTCCATCACGCCGACGAGCCGCCACTCCTCGGTCAGCCCGTCGAAGGGAACGCCCGTCCGCGACGCACCGGGCCGGCCGCCGCCGGCCGATCGGACGTGGGGGTCTCCCGGTCGGGCCGGCGAGGCCTTCTGCGTTGCGGGGCTGCCGGGGCGATGGAACCCGAACGGCATCGGCTCAGTCCTCCGCCTGGCCGGAGCGCGCGCGAATCGTATCCACGACCGCGGCGTCCGCCAGTGTGCTGCTGTCGCCAGGCGTTCGGCCCTCGGCGATGTTTCGCAGGAGCCGGCGCATGATCGTCCGGCCGGCGAAGCCGGGGTCCGGGGGAAACGTCCACTGCTCCAGCATGGGTGCCTCGATCTCGGGAGCCCGGGCAGGATCGGCGCTCACGCTGCGGGACCCTCCGGGACTGCGTCGAATGGCGACCTCGATCTGACCGGATGATACGCGTCCCTCACGTGTACTCCGCGCCCGACTCCGCAGCGTCCGAATCCACGGCCGGGATCGGGACCGGCGAATCCACCTGAAGCCGCTGCGAGGTCCCGAGGCGGATGCCGTCGCGGCCGAACGCCTCGAGGACCCGGCGCCGGAACTCGCCGGCGACCGCCCACTGCTCGCCAGGACGGACCGTGAACGAGACGAGGATCGGGATCCCCGGGTCGACCACCGGGTCAACCCGGAGGACGGCGGGCGTGTCGATCAGCCGCGGCGCCCAGGCCGCATCGGCCGCGAACGCCTCCCCGACCCCATTGATGACGGCCGCGGCCCGCGCGATGTCCGTGCCGTAGGCGACCACGAACCGCTCGTTGACCCTGGCGAACCGGCGGGTGAAGTTGGAGGCCACCTGGATCGCGCCGTTGGGAACGGAGTGGACCGTCCCGTCCATATCGCGGATCACGGTGCGCCGGAGGCCCACCTCCTCCACCGTGCCGCGGACGCCGGCGATCGCCACGATGTCGCCGACGCTGTACGGGTTCTCGCCCAGGATCAGCATGCCGTTCAGGTAGTCGCGCACCAGCTGCTGCGCGCCGAACCCGAGCGCGCCGCCGATGGCGACGCCGAAGCCCACGCCCAGGCCGCCGATGGCCGCCCAGACCGACGGCAGGAAGGCCGAGATGACGACGGTCGCGATGACCGCGACGGCGAACCAGCGGACGAGCCGGAGGCCGAAGGCCGCCACGGTCTCCAGGCGGCGGCTCCTCTCCGCGCGCCGGATCGCCTGCTGCTCGGCGCCGAGCTCGGCCTCCCCGGGNGGCGGGGCGGCGACAGCCCGGGCGACGAAGCTCCGGACCACGCCGGCCAGAACGCGGTAGGCGAGCCAGGCCACCCCGACGACGATTGCGACGACGAGCGCGTTGCCCGCCGAGACGAGGAGGAATGTGCCCAGCCGGTCGAAGAGGTCCTGCATCGCGGGCTGACTCTAGCGCAGGTGCCGGTGGCGCCGCGCGGTCGCGCCACGCCGGTCCGCGCCACGCCGGTCCGCGCCCCGCCCGGGGCGCCCGCGCCCGTCGGGGACCCGGTTCTCTGGCTGGTGGGGGCACGCGGGTCGCGTATCCTCCGGGGATCGAGCCCCAGGCCCGCTGACGCGCCACGCTTCGGGAGGCCCGCCGATGTTCGCTGCGTACGCAAACGTCCCCGGCTACGTGCTCGTCTTCCCCGTGGTGTACGGGGCGATGGCGTACTTCGCGCTCGCGATGGCGCGCCACCTCCGGGTCTTCGCGGCNGCNGGTCCGTCGAACCCGTTCGGGTCTGTCCCGCGCCGGGCGTGGGGAGTCGTCGTCTACGCGCTGGCGCAGGCGCNGATGTTCCGGGATGCGCGCGCGGGGCTGATGCATGCCACGATCTTCTGGGGCTTCGTCGCCCTCACCATCGGGACGGCCGACATCATCACCGGCGGCCTCGTGCGGGCGATCGTGGCCTGGCCGCTGGACGGCGCGCTGTGGAACGCGGCGACGGCGCTCCAGAACGTGGCCGCCGTCGGCGTGCTCGTGGCGATCGGCTATGCCTGCTGGCGTCGCCTGGTCTCGCGACCACGCCGGCTGGCCCTCACGCGCGGCGCGCTCATCATCCTGGGCCTGATCGGCGGCGTCGTTGGCACGGAGCTGCTGGCGATGGCGCTCGAGGCGGCCCGGTCGGGCGACCGCCCCGGCGCGGTCGTCGCGAACGCCCTGGCGGTGCCGCTGCGCGGGCTGGATCCGGGGTTGCTCCAGGTCGGGTTCGCGGCCAGCTGGTGGGCGCACATCGTCCTGGTGGCGGCCTTCATCTGCTACCTGCCGGGCAGCAAGCACCTCCATATCGCCACGAGCTTCTTCAACGTCTACTTCCGCAAGCTCGGCCCCCGCGGCGAGCTCCCGGCCATGGACCTGGAGGCGGACAGCCAGACATTCGGCGTGCGGACGATCGCCGATCTCGGCTGGAAGGACCTTCTGGACGGCTTCACCTGCACCGAATGCGGACGCTGCACGGAAGCCTGCCCGGCGAACGTGACCGGCAAGTCGCTGGACCCACGCGCCATGATCATGGGCATCCGCCACCTCGCCGTGGATGCCGAGCACGGGCTGAACCTGATCCCGAACAGCCCGCTCGTTCGCGAGACGTACGGCCTGGATGATCGGCTGGCGCCGGCGGCGATGGCCACCCCGATCGTGGACGCTGCGATCCCGTACGACGCGGTCTGGGACTGCGTGACCTGTGGAGCGTGCGTCGAGGCGTGCCCGGTCCTGATCGAGCACGTGGACAAGATCGTGGGGCTGCGCCGGAACCTGGTCCTCGAGGGGACCCGCTTCCCATCTGAGCTCAAGAGCGCGTTCCGGAACATGGAGCAGGCAGGCAACCCGTGGGGCAGCCCGCGCGCAGCCCGNATGGACTGGGCGAAGGACCTTCCGTTCCCGGTGCCGACCGCGGCGGAGCTGGCCAGGGCGGGCACCCTCGATTCCCTGGAGGTCCTCTACTGGGTCGGCTGCGCCGCCGCGTTCGGACGAGCGGAACCGGAAGGTCGCCCGTGCCGTGGCGACCTGCCTCTCGGCCGCGGGCGTACGCTTCGCCGTCCTGGGCCACGAGGAGGCCTGCACGGGGGATCCGGCGCGCCGGATGGGCAACGAGTACGTCTTCTCGGTCCTTGCCTCCGGCAACATCGAGACGCTGACGCGGTACGGCATGGAGAAGCGGACGATCATCACCGCCTGCCCGCACTGCTTCAACTCGCTCGGCACGGAATACGGCCAGCTGGGCGGCCGGTTCGAGGTCGTCCACCACGCGGTCTACCTCCGGGGGCTCCTCGCCTCCGGGCGGCTGCTCATCGCGGATCCCTCCGGTGGCTCGAAGCGGTCCGTCACCCTCCACGACAGCTGCTACCTTGCCCGCTACAACGGGATCGCCGCCGAGCCGCGCGAGATCCTCCGCCAGCTGCCCGCGATCGAGCTCCGCGAGATGGGGCAGCGCGAGCGGTCGACCTTCTGCTGTGGCGCGGGCGGCGGGCGGATGTGGATGGAGGAGAGCCGCGGGACGCGCATCAACGAGGAGCGCACGCGGCAGGCGCTCGCCACCGGCGCTGCGGCCGTGGTGACGGAGTGCCCCTTCTGCATGACGATGGTCCGCGATGGGCTGAGCGCCGCCGGCGATCGCGGCGCCGACGTCCAGGCCATCGACCTCGCCGAGGTCCTCGCCGCCAGCCTCGCCCTGCCGGCAGCGACGCGCTGATCGGGCGCGCGGGCCGGGCCGCGGCGCCCCCATCGAGGAGCTCGCTCCCGGACCGCTCCGCCGGTCTCGCGGGCGCCGTCGCGTTCGCGGNGGCGGGCATG
>JGI24131J36419_10000908_pt1 | contig 10862 bp, 10 predicted proteins | sample BarGraNGADG00211_2_FD_36419 | JGI IMG/M metagenome (IMG submission 36419) | reverse complement strand
TGGCTGACGCCTGACCGCCACCTGATCGACAAGGTCGGCCTGCAGCCCGACGTGCCGGCAAGCCTTTCGGCTGACGATCGTAAGAACGGCCGTGACTCGCAATTGGCCCGGGCCCAGGCATCGCTGCTGGGCCAACGCTGAGCGCCCATCCGGATTGGGGAATGTTGAGTGACTCAAGAATGAAACCGTATCTCTCCGCCTCGCGCGCCAAGGCCCTTGCCGTGGCGGTCGCCGTCGTTTTCTTGACCCTGGCTTCGTTTGGCCTGGGCGTCAGCGTGGGTTCGCGCCGCTCGCCCGACCTGGCTGCTCTGCCGGCCCACGCCGAGCAAGCGTCCGCCGTGAACGATGCCGTGCAGATCGTCAACGAAGGTAACGGCGCCGCGCCGCCTCTCCTCGACCTGAACTACTTCCGCGAGGCCTATGGCTTGCTGCAGAAGCAGTTCTATGGCGACCTGCCCCAGGGCAAAGAGGTTACCTACGATGCCATCCGTGGCGTCGTCGATCGGCTCGGCGACTCGCACACGGCCTTTCTGGACCCGGCCAGCGCGGCCATCGCCAATGCCGATATCGAGGGACACTTCGAGGGCATCGGCTGCCGTGTGGAACTGGCCGAGGGTGGCGGGGTGCTGATCAGCTACCTGTTCGCCGGGCAGCCTGCCCAACAGGCCGGGCTGCAGGTGGGCGACGTCGTGACCCGGGTGGATGGCAAGGACGTCACCCGCCTGAACCTGACCGAAGCCACTGCCCTGATCCGCGGCCCGCACGACACCCGGGTTACCCTGACCATCCGCCGCGGCAGCGAGCCGTCCTTCGACCTTGTCATCACCCGGGCCCGCATCGAAATCCCGGTGATCGAGACGAAGAGCTTGGGCGACGGCCGCATCGCCTACATCGCGCTCAGCGAGTTCACCAGCACTGCGCCGGCCCGCCTGGCCGGCGCAGTGCTCCAGGCGGTGCGCGGGCAGCCCGCGGGCATCGTTCTGGATTTGCGCGGCAACCCGGGCGGCTTCCTGGACGCCGCAGTGCGCATCGGCAGCTACTTCGTGCCGGCGGGCAAGGTGCCGGGCGACAACATCGTGATGGAGCGCTTCAAGGACGGCACGCAGCACGTTTATCGGCGCGAAGGCGATGCCCTTCTCGGCGACATCCCGCTGGTCGTGCTGGTGGATGCCGGCAGCGCTTCCGCCTCGGAGATCGTGGCCGGCGCCATCCAGGATGCCGGCGTTGGCGTGCTGGTCGGTGAGAAGACTTACGGCAAGGGCTCCGTCCAGTCGATCAATGCCCTGAGCGACGGGTCGCAACTGCGCATCACCGTGGCCCATTGGTTCACGCCCAGGGATCGCGGCATCGACGGCGCCGGCCTGGCGCCCGACATCGTCGTCCCGCTGACCAAAGAAGACGTCCAGGCCAAGCGCGACCCGCAGCTCGACGAGGCCGTCAAATACTTGCTGGGCGACCATACCGTCCTTCCCACTTCGCAGCAGTAACTTTGTAGTTGCGACTTCAGTCGCTCTTGGAGGCACCTTTGCCACGTCCTGCTCCTGGTGAAGTCATTTCGGTGGCCACCAACCGCAAAGCCCTGCACGATTACTTCGTTGAAGACACGTTCGAGGCAGGCATCGCCCTGACTGGCACCGAGATCAAATCGGTGCGCGGCCACCGTGTCAACCTGCGCGATGGTTTCGTGCAGATCAAGAACGGCGACGCCTGGCTGCTCAACGTGCACATCTCGCCCTACGATTTTGGCAATCGCGAGAACCACGAGCCGCGCCGCGAGCGCCGGCTCCTGCTGCACAAGCAGGAGATCCGCAAGATGCTCTCCAAGGTCTCCGAGCGCGGCTGGACCATCGTCCCCCTGCACATGTACCTCAAGGAGGGCCGCGCCAAGGTCGAGATCGCCCTCGTGCGCGGCAAGCGCCTCTACGACAAGCGCGACGCGGTGGCCGAGCGGGACATGGATCGCGAGCTGAGGCGGACGGTGAAAGAACAGGATTATGAGTGAATGAGTTTATTTGCGTTTGCAAACTTGATTGAATTGTGCTATACTCTTTTCGTCCTGGGGATGAATGGTCTCGACGGGGCAAATGGGTCGTGAGCTGCAGGTCGAGGTGCTCTCTCCTCGTAAATCCGGAGCAAACAATCAAGTGCCAACACTGGTGCTTCGTTCGTCTTCGGTGCCCCTCGCCAGAGCGCTTTCGCACTCGCCGCGTAAAGGTACTTAAGCGAACAAAACCGTCACGCAAGTGACGGCGGTGCCTCCGCCGGGTCCTGGCGGCGACGGGGTGCATCGTCATAGACCGTAGGGTGCGGCCCGGTTACGCCGATATCCGGGTCAAAGATCATCGGCTAGCCAGACTAGTGGACGGTGGTTACTGCTGGACCGTCTTGGCGAAACTAAATCAGTAACTAAGCTTGTAGATGCTTTCGGTCGTTTGTTTCGGACCCGGGTTCGATTCCCGGCATCTCCACTATGTCGCAGACGAAAAGGGGCCGCTCGATCCGGGTGGCCCTTTTTCGTAGGCCCGTTTTCACTCGCCCGCTACGGCTATCTGGCAGGCNTCGCGCCCCNGCCGTTCTGAGGGNGGCGCCTGCATAAGGTAAGGTAGGCGGGCGCTTGCTGCAGGCGCAGGCATAAGAGGAAGAAGTATGGCTTCTAGATCGAAGGTCGCCGTGCTGCGCACGCAGCCTGAGACCGTTCTGGACGATTACGGCCGCTTGTTCGAGCTGGCCGGCGGTCCGCAGGCCCTAGACCCGCGCGCGACCACCATCCTGAAAGATAACATCTCCTGGCACTATCCCATGCCCGGCGCTAACACCACGCCCTGGCAGCTCGAGGGCTCGGTGCGCGCATTGCAGGGAGCAGGTTTTGCCGATCTCGTCTGCGTGCAGAACAAGACGGTCGTCACCAACGCCTTCAAGGGCGAGGACCTCAACGGTTACCTGCCCATCTTTCGCCATTACGGCATCCCGGTGCGCTACAACTTCCGCAGCGAAGATATGCAATGGGTGCCCTACCGGCCGCAGGCCAGGATGTTGGCCCTGGAGCGCATATTTCCTGAGGGCATTCGCATCCCCGACTACTTCTGCGGCAAGAACATCGTTCACCTGCCGACGGTGAAGTGCCACATCTATACCACTACCACCGGCGCGATGAAGAACGCCTTTGGCGGCTTGCTTAACCATCACCGTCACTACACTCACACGTGGATCCATGAGACGTTGGTCGACCTGCTGGCCATCCAGCAGGAGATCCATCCAGGCATTTTCGCTTTTATGGACGGCACCACCGCCGGCAACGGGCCCGGCCCGCGCATCGTCAAGCCAGAGATCAAGAACGTCATCCTGGCTTCGGCCGACCAGGTGGCGATCGACGCCGTCTCCGCCAAATTGATGGGCTTCGATCCCTTGACTATCCCCTACATCCGCCTGGCGCACGAGCGCGGCCTGGGTTGTGGCGACGTGCGTGAGATCGAGCTCGTGGGCGATGACCTGTCGGGTGAAAACTGGCATTTCGAGGTAGGCAAGAGTTTTCACCTCTTCCTCGCCTGGCTGGGCTGGTTCGGGCCGCTCAAGTTCTTGCAGAACCTGGTCTTCCACACCCCCATCGTCGCCATCCCGACCTTCATTTCCGAGGTCGAGCATGATTATGTCCACTGGCCGCTGAAGGAGAAGCACGTCTACGAGCAGTGGCGTGCGACCACCGGCTGGGGCCACCTGTTCGCGCAGTACCAGACGCAGGGCCACCTTCGCAGCTAGAGTTCCCTGGGAGACACCCCTTTCTTCCCTCAGGCTTTGCGTCTCGCTATCGACTGTGCTATCATCCTAAACGTGAACGCGCTCCGTCTGGCCAGGCCACAAACTGGCCGGCCAGACGTCCCTGTGCGGACCCCAGATCCGACATCTTGACTCGCATCGCCTAGTGAGGGGCTTGATCGTGAGGAGGTAGCATCACCTCTGAATCAGCGACGGATCTGCAGAGCGGCTTTGGCCGCGAACTGTCCGTGGCAGTCCGCCTTGTACGCGGGGCCGGCCAGATCATCGAAACTTTCTACCAGGTGCCGCCCACCGTGAAGTGGAAGGACCCGAACGACCCGGTGACCGAGGCCGACCGTGCCGCGAACGCCTACCTGGTCAAGCAGCTTGCCCTGGCCTTCCCCGACGACGGCATCCTGGCCGAGGAATCCAAGGACGATCTCTGCCGCTTGGATAAGCGCCGGGTCTGGGTTGTCGACCCGCTGGACGGCACGGTCGAGTTCATTGCCCACAACGGCCAGTTCTGTATCATGGTTGGCCTTGTATCAGATGGCGTCCCGGTGGTCGGCGTCGTCTACCAGCCGGTGGACGACATTCTGTACGCCGCTGTCCTCGGCGCCGGCGCTTACGTCGAGGAGTTTGGCGAGCGCCAGGCGCTGCACGTTTCGACCGAGAACGAGCCGGCCCGCCTGCGCCCCGTCGTCAGTCGCTCGCATCGCCCCCCGATTCTGGGTGACCTGTTGCGCGGCCCGGGCGTGCAACAGGAGTGCGTTGTCGGCAGTCTGGGGCTCAAGATTGGCCTGCTGGCGCGCGGGCAGGTTGATCTCTACCTTCATCCATCGGGCGGAACCAAAGAATGGGACACCTGTGCGCCTGATATCATCCTTAGCGAAGCCGGCGGTATCATGAGCGACTGCTGGAACCGCCCTCTGCGTTATAACCAGCGAGAGGTGAAGCGCCAGTTCGGCGTCATGGCCAGCAACGGGGTCGCCCAGGCCTGGCTGGCCGAGTGCCTGGCGGATTTGCTCGATGAAGCCGGCCTCGACCCGGAATTTGGCTTCTGAAAGACTCTCTCGTCTCATTTCGGGCTATGTTAGTGGCCGCAAGGATGTAAGCGATGCCTTCAGCACGAACAGTCTGGGCCACGCCGGAATGGCCCCTTGGTAACGGACACGGCCACGACAACGCGGCCCTGGAAGCGCTACGCCCCATCTCGCTCCGTGAGATCATAACCTGGGAGACGAAGTGGCGCCGCATGCTCTTCCGTATCCTCCTGCCCACGGACTTGCTAGTCCAGTTCGGCATCGATCCGATCGCGATGACCGATCCGCAGGACCGCCCGGTGGTGCGCGTGACTTACGGCGAGGGCGAGCGTGGGATCCGCTTTGAGCTCTTTCATACCGGCGACGCGCCGGACCCGATGATCGAGCTGGAGCTGGCCGACACTCAGTTCAACCAGATCGAGGTGATCTGGCTCGCGTTGCAAGACCCGCGGAGCCCCCGTTTCGATGTCGACGTGACCCCGAGCGGTGAATCCAACATGCGCGGCATCCTGCATCGCAACCTGGGGGCGGAGGAGGCTGCCCTGCTGGCCGGGCTGGCGCCAGGGCAGATTCGCCGTGGCCTGGGCGCGTTTGAGCATTTGACCGCCCGCCTCGAAACCTTTATGTCGTCGATCAACCAGCGCGAGTACATCGCCCAGCCGCTCTTCTACCACACCGCGGTGCTCTTCGAGGGCGTCGGTTGCTCGTACATCCAGGGTCACGCCCGCATGGAACGGATCGACCGGGGCTTCGCGCCGGGCGGCGACCTGCTCGCCCGGTTGGACGGCTCTTCGCCCTTCCGCATGCCTGCCCTGGCCGACTCCGTTCGCGGCCGCGCCTGGGCCATTCACAGTGGCATCCTCGACGAGCCCTGGGACCGCGTGCGCATGGTGAGGCGCCTCGGCGTCGACGCCGACGTTGACACCTGTCCAGGGATTCCCTGGTAACTCGTTAAGGTAAGTCGTTACCCCAACCACCACCCCACTCACAGGAGCGTGTCCATGGAGCAATCGACTATCAGCCCCGCCATCGGCAGCAGCCCGTCCGGCGCCGTCCGCCCAAGTGGCGCCGTCCGCTACGGCGTCATCGGCGGCAGCGGCGTCTACGACATGGCGCAACTGACGGATGTGCGGGAAGTCCGTTTAGACACGCCCTTTGGCTCACCGTCCGATGCGTACATCCTCGGCAAGATCGAGGGTCAGCTGGTGGCCTTTTTGCCCCGTCACGGCCGCGGCCATCGCATCAGCCCGGGCCAACTCAACAGCCGGGCCAACATTTTTGGCTTCAAGATGCTGGGGGTTGAGTACCTGATTTCGATCAGCGCGTGCGGCAGCCTCCAGGAGCAGTTCCGGCCCGGTGATATCGTCGTCCCCGACCAGATCTACGATCGCACCAGCGGGCGTCCTTCGAGTTTCTTCGACGATCCCCAATGCGGCACCGCCGGCCTGGTCGTGCACGTGTCGGTTGCCGAGCCCTTCTGCACCTTTCTGAGCGGCGTTCTGGCCGACGCCGTGGCTGCCACCGGCAATACTGTCCACCGCGGTGGCGTCTTCGTGACTATCCAGGGACCGCGCTTCAGCACCAGAGGCGAAAGCCTCGTTTTCAAACAGCTCGGCCTGGCCATCGTCGGCATGACGGCTGTGCCCGAGGTTTTCCTGGCCCGCGAGGCAGGCATGAGCTACGCCACGATGGGTCACGTCACCGATTACGACTGCTGGCATGAGAGCGAGGCGCCCGTGACCGTCGATATGGTGGTCCGCCAGTTGCTGGCTAACGCCGAGGTCGCCAAGGCCGCGGTCGTCAACGTCGTCAGGGCCTTGAAGGAGGCCCCTGCCTCGCCGCACGCCGACGCCCTGCGCGATGCCATCTTGACCAATCCCGCCGTGGTGCCGCCGGCTACCCGCACGCGCCTCGCCCTGCTGGTCGACAAGTACCTGCCGGCCTGACTCCTGCCCTACCCTTCCCTGCCGCCAGACGCCGGCGTAACGCCTGCCTGACGCCCGGTCTTTTTTGGAGCATCGGGCGTCCTTTTGCTCAGCGGGCACCCTTCTGCACACCCCTTTCTGCACCCTCCCCCGCCTGGCGGGCAACAAACTTATGGGAGCACCGAGCGTCCTTTTACGCCCCTCCTCCCCGTCCCCCGCCCAGCAGCGGCCGAAAACTTCGTGTAGCCTTTTGGGTTTGTTTGTGTTGCTTTTGATTTTGGGAAGTGTTATGGCTACACGAAAGATACTGGTAAGAGTGTGCGAAGAAGGAGGCCGGCGCGGGTGTGCGTCGGCCTCCTTCTTCGCACACTCTGGCAATATTTTACGAGACCGGAGCGGCCTTCACTGCCGCATCAACCTTGGCCTTTAGCTGATCGTAGGGCACCGCGCCTACCACCCGATCGTTGTTGACGAAGATCGTCGGCGTTGCGTTGACCCCCATGCTCGTGCCTTGCTGCGAAGTCTGGTGCACCTTGTCGGCGTGCGCCCCGCTGTCCACGCAGGCGTTAAACTTCGCGGCATCGAGCCCCAGTTGCTGCCCGTATTGTTTCAGCGAGGCCGTGCTGAACGCGTCGGCGCTCACACCCTGGCGGGCGAACAACAGATCATGATAGTCCCAGAAACGCCCCTGGTCGGCCGCGCAGACCGCCGCGTTCGCCGCAGCATCCGGCTCCGCGCTCCCCAGGCTGAAAGGCATGAAATCGAACCGCACCTTGCCGGTGCCTTCGTACTCCTCGCGCAGGCGCTTGCCGTCGTCCGCCGCGAAGTCACGACAATGGCTGCAGCCAAAATTCGAGAACTCCACTATCTTGACCGGCGCGTTCGCCGGGCCCCACGACAGGCCCGAACTGACCTGTCCCGACGCGACCGGCGTCTGGTTCAATGCCCGCGAGTTCAACAGGATCAAGCCCACGACGATCACGACCGCCGCCCCCACCAGGGCGAATAATAACCACCGGCTGTCATTCCGCTTCTTAGCTGCGCGCGGCCGGCCCAGCGGACGGGCGCTGACCTTCTTGGCTGACTGAACTGGCCTTGCCATGTACTCTCTTCCCCCCTTATTTCTAGTATCACCGGCTCGCTGCTTGCGACGACCCAGAAAGACGGCAAATAGTATACCATAAGGAATAACAACGTCAATTGACAAAGGCAACTCTTTGCCGTATGATGCGCGCGGCAACAGGCGGCCCCGTCAGGCATGGCTCATTGGTTGTGCCTCGCGGGTCAACCTTGCGCTTGGGAGGAGGTATTCACCTCATCACGGCTGTGCCGTCGCTCTGGCCGCGCCTTACCCCATCTCATAGACCCGATCAGCGTTCGTGGCCTTCTAGCCTGGCCTGGCTGGCTTGCCTGGCTGCGCTGGCCGTGTTCCTGGCGTGTGCGCCGTTAACCTGGGCCGCCGCTGCCCTTGTCGGCGTGGCTTTCCTGGCGCTTGTGGCCATCCGGCCGGTGGTGGCCCTGGTGGCCCTGGCCATCGCGCTCCCGTTCGGCGACCTGCGCCCGCTGCCGCTGCTTCTCACGCTGCCGCTGGCGGGCGCCAACCTGGTCGATCTGCTGGTTCTCCTGGCGCTGCTGGCCTGGCTGGCGCGCGGCGTTGCCCGCCGCCAGATCGTGATCCGCTGGCCCCGGCTGGCGATCCCCATCCTTGTCCTGCTCTGGATCATGGGGCTCACGCTGACACAGGCCGTCTCCTGGCGCGACGGGCTGCCCGAGTGGCTCAAGTGGGCGGAGTTCGCCTGCCTGTACCTGTTAGCCAGCCAAACCCTCGCCGGGCGGGCGCGCTGGTGGGTGATCGGCGCCCTCNTCGTCGCCGGCCTGGCCGAAGTCGCGCTGGGCGCTTACCAATTCATCCGCCAGGTNGGCCCGGAGGCGTTCATCCTCAACGGGCGCTTCATGCGCGCCTATGGCACCTTCCGCCAACCGAACCCCTATGCTGGATACCTGGGTTACCTGGCGCCTGTCGCCGCCAGCCTGGCCCTGGCCGGGCTGGGCTGCTGGTGGCGAGAGCGCCGGCGCGCCGACCTCTATATCGGCCTGGCCGGCAGCGGCGTCACCCTGGCCCTCGCCGCCGGCATCGGCATGAGCTGGTCGCGCGGCGCCTGGCTCGGCCTGGGCGCCGCGCTGGTGGTCGTCGTCGCGCTGCGCAGCCGGCGCACCGCCGCCCTGACTGCCGCCGGCCTGCTGCTCGTGCTCTTCGCCCTGGCCCTTTTCGGCACAGGCTGGCTGCCCCGCTCCATCGTCGCCCGCCTGGGTGACCTGGGTGGGCTGGCCTCCGATCTGGACCCGGCGCATACTGAGATCACCGACGAAAACTTCGCCGTGCTGGAGCGGCTGGCGCACTGGCAAGCGGCCGAGCGCATGTTCGACGACCATCCCTGGCTGGGCGTCGGCATAGGCAACTACGCGGCCGCTTATCCCGCCTATGCCCAGCCGCATTGGTATGACCCGCTCGGCCACGCCCACAACGTCTACCTCAATTTCCTGGCCGAGACCGGCAGCCTGGGCCTGGGGGCCTTCGTCGTATTCTGGCTAGCGGCGGCCTGGCTGGCGGCCCGGGTGGCCTGGCGTCATCCGCCGCGGCCCGGCGGCTCGGCGAGCATTCGGGTCGCCTACCTCCCCGCCCTGGCGGTCGGGGTACTAGGTACATTAACTTACTGCACCGTTCACAATATTTTTGATAACCTGTTTGTCGCGCACATGCAACTGCAATTGGCGCTGTTGCTGGCTGCGTTGGCAGCAGAGCCGGGAGCAGCATGACCCGTTTCAATGCCTTCGCCGGCGCTATGCCCGCCGCCGTGCACGCACCCCGCGCCGCGCGCGAACTGAGGCGGCTGGGTAAATTCGCTGTGGTGGGGCTGTCCGGTTTCATCGTCGACTTCGCCGTGCTCAACCTGCTCATGTTCCGCTTCGGGCTGCCCGCCTGGGCGGCCAACACCTGCTCGTTCACGGCAGCCGTCCGCAACACCTTCATCTGGAACCGTCTCTGGACCTTTCCGGAAAGCCGCCGGCGGCCGTTGACGACCCAGCTCGCCCAGTTTTTCCTGGTCAACTTGGCTGGCCTGGGGATCAACATGCTGACCTTCCTGGGCAGCCATGCGCTCATATGGAGCCATTTCTTCGCGCCGCGCTGGAGTTATAACCTGGCCAAGGCCACTGCCGCTGGCAGTGGCCTTGTTCTGGAACTTCGGCGCCAACCGCGCCTGGACCTGGCGTGGACTCTGAACGACGTAAAGACATACTGAGGTTAGCCAACTGAAAACCATACAGGATAGCAAATCCTACCCGGCCACACCCCCGCAGCCCAGCTCTGCCGCACCCTTCGTGCTGTTTCTGCTCGGTCTGCCCATCATCAAAGGCACACCCCTGGCCCGCCGCCCGAAGGAGTTTGAGCGCTTCCTGAAGTTCGCCACCGTCGGCGTGATCGGCATGGTGATCGACTTCAGCGTTCTCAACCTGATGCACCTGAGGTTTGGCCTCAGGTTGGAATGGGCCAACGCGATCTCCTTCAGCACCGCCGTCCTGAGCAACTTCACCTGGAACCGGCTCTGGACTTTCCCCGAGAGCCGCCAACGGCGCCTCGGCAAGCAGCTCGGCCAGTTCGCCCTGGTCAACGTCATTGGGCTGGCGATCAACACCGCCCTCCTGCTGGGTCTCGATAAGCTGCTCTCAGGCTTCATTGCCGAGCCCTGGAGCTACAACCTGGCCAAAGCCTTCGCCATTGGCGTCGTGCTGTTCTGGAACTTCTTCGTTAACCGACTTTGGACCTACAAAGGCATCCAATAAGCCCGTGCGCATCACTATCGACTATACCCCGGCCTTGCGCCAGAGCGCCGGTATCGGCCGTTACACACGCGGCCTGATCGGCGCCCTGGCCGCGCTCGATCGCCAGAACCAGTACACCCTTTTCTGCGCCGGACAGGCTCCGGGCGCGGGCNCGACTGACGGGGCCAGCTGGCCGCCCAATTTCCGCGTCCGGGTGGTCCCCTGGCAGGCGCGCCACCTGNGCATCGCCTGGCACCGCNTGCAGCTGCCGCTGCCCGCCGAGTGGCTGGCCGGTCCCACGGACCTTTTCCATTCGCCC
>JGI24131J36419_10000905_pt1 | contig 10870 bp, 10 predicted proteins | sample BarGraNGADG00211_2_FD_36419 | JGI IMG/M metagenome (IMG submission 36419) | reverse complement strand
TAAACCGACAAACAATTGAATATTGAAATCTGTGGATGTTGTAGACAAATCATCAAATTTCCAGATATGACTTGTGAGCAAGGCCTTTTTGTTGAGACCATTTTCTTCGTCGGCATTTTTTTTGCAGCCATTCATGGTAAAAAGTGCCAGGATAAGGAGGGTTGAAATGGAAAGACGCAACAGGTTTTTCATAATGATAAGTATTAGTGAAAATTTATAAAAGTATCTAATTTTATCGTTGATCAATATGGCGGTTTAGTTCAACTTGTTTATATGCTTACTAAAAGTGCTAATATACATAACAAAATACGTGAATAAAAGTCCACCAGGATTTTTCTTTTCTTGTAACCAAATTTTCATCTTGTTTAAGCTGAAATCAATTTTATTTTAACACGTTAATTTTCACTCTTATCTGATTAATTAAAAACCACCCAACCAAGTCCCCTTGTAAGGGACCTGGTGAATGGACTTAGCACTGTTGGTTTTCAGGGGTTCTTGAGATTTTAAAGTTGAGGCAGAACCTTCTCAGAACAACAGTAAAGAAAATACAACATGACTCAACTATCCAATAATATTGAGAAGTATATAATGAAATAAGCGGTACCCTTTATGATATATACTTCCTTAATCTCAACAGTTAATTTGATGGCATCTACAATAACTTTCTCCCCTTGTTTGATGTCCGGGAACGTGACAAGGCATACTGCCTGAAAAGGGCAGTAAATGCGTCGTAGAGTGCCTGATTTGTCAATGACCAGCATATCATCCGTAGAGATCCATTTTAAAAGCTCTTTAAGGTATTCTTCCTTGCTCATAAATAAGATTGGATTAATTAACAACTTTTAATAGCTCAACTTTCAGTTCATGGTTGCTCATTTCATAGAATAGAGTGGATGCCCCTTATGTCAGAAACCATGATTGTCTCTTATCCCTCAGATGGTCAACCAAGCTGTTTATGAATAATAGTGAGCCCACATTCCGGTCGAGGAAAGTATCGATGTAACTGCTTTTAGTGGCACCTGTAAAGAGGTTGTATACCTTCCAGAGATTAATATCCCCGGATTCTTCCCTGCAGAATGATTTGTCTTCATAATAGTCTTTCCCTACAGTTGAGATCTGTGTATCAGATATTGGCACCACGGTGTCCAATGCTTTCTTAGTCTTCTGTGGCAAATACTGATACAACCTTGATTTCCCTACTAGCTGTGCAAACTGATGCTCAGTCAGAGTAAACTCAGAAAGAGTTGACAGGTGATTAATATGTTTCTCTGCATCAAATCTTGTTAATAGCTGAAACACCCTGTTGAACAATTCTGGTACTGACATTACTCTCAGGTCATCAAGAAAACCATCTGTAGAGATACAGAGATTAATGCATACATGGTTTTTAAAGCCAATGAATACCTTGAGATGCTCCTCAGTTTTCTTCCCATAAAGGTTTTCCGAATTGTATGCTCGTACTCCACCGATAGAAAGAGAAAGCTTATTGCCACTCACGTTGGAAGTTATTCCTGGCACTTCATAAACAAAGGCCATCCTTTCGTAATATACAGTCTTTTCCTCATCGAGTAGTGCATCCGCAGGTTTTCCCATTGCTTCGGGTATTCTACCTTTAATTGGGTGTGAAATTCTAATAGCCGGGTGTAGTATATTCTCTGCAGTAAAGAATTTCTCACAAGCCTGACCAACAGTATCAATGAATTCTGAATGACTTACCGTTGATTCATTATCCTTTGAAAACACAGGAATTATGCACTTGTGTTTCAATTCCCCATATGAAATAGGCTGAGTGTTGGCAAGGATGAATCTGTTGTCTGAAGTTTCCACAACTTTGGCTTCATCAGGCACAATAGTGCTTTGTACATTAACTATTTCCATAATATTCTATTTTAAGGATTAACAACTTTATCTGTTACAATTCCCTCGATCTCTTTCTTTCTTTGTATGCAGAGAGGGTCTATCTTACTCCTAAGAGTCGGATATTTAATAATGATATTTCTTAGCTCCTGGACTGTTGTAGCCTCATTGATCTGTACCTCGACATTCTTCATTAAGTCTTCTCCCATACACCATACTTTTATTCTATTTCCTGTCTGTTCCGTAATCATGAATGGCATAGGATTAATGAATAGACCTGTTCTGTCCTTGCTTGCTGTTGCCTGATGTTTGATATCAAGTTCGAGGAGGACAGTGACTTCATAATCCATCCCATCCCTTGTAACACCTTTCATTCCAACTTTCTCCGGCACCATCTTACCATTTTTATCAGTAAGAACATAATCCTGTTTTGACCTGATGGTTGCTATAATATGACATGGAGACTGAAGAATCTTCTGGACAAAAGCATTATGGCGTGGGGTCATACGATTCCAGTTCGTAAATGAGTTCCCTGCCATGTTACCATGACTTTCAATTATTCCACCGCTTCCTTCCCACTCCTGAGAAATTGAATCAATTATGATAACTTGCATTCCAGCCTTTTCACAAGCTTCAATAGCCTCAATGTATCGCTCTGGTGAAAATGGCTCAGAAAGGCTTAAAACGTTGTAAGAACCTAAATGCGAATATAGATGAGATGAATTATTTTCAGTATCTATTACAGCAATCTGATTCCAGTTACCAATAAGTCCATATGCTAACAGCAATGAACTATAAGTCTTACCTGAGCCCGAAGGCCCCTGCAAAGCAAGCTTAATCACAGCCTGCTTGCGTTCTGCTTTTTGTAGTAATTGCATGATATTTAATATTTAAGATGAATAAATAAGGGGGCATTTCACCCCCATAGTTTTAAACAGGCATTGCAACCTCTGATTCTGCAACAACCTTTTCATCAATAGTCATTCCATCACGTAGGTAGACCCAGCGATTTTCATGCAGAATGCTGCAAACAAGTGCAAAATAGACAGTGAGTTACAGAGTTTACCGAGACCTATTTGGCAATTTGAAAAGAGGTCCCGAAAAAGTCTCCTTTTCTAGGAGTTCTGACGAACATTTCGAGTGCCTAAAAAAAAGGAAACCGCCTGAAATCCTTGATTTTAAGCGGTTGTGAAAAAAATGAGATCGATTTTTGTTGACCCACCTGGGCTCGAACCAGGACTCTTCAGAACCAAAATCTGACGTGTTGCCAATTACACCATGGGTCAATATTATAAAATCATGGCGCAAAAATAATAAAATTTTTGAAAGTGCTTATCTGCCGCGGTATTTGATATTCCTTATGATCGAATTAAAAAGATGCTGACAGAAACTTTTCGTACAGATTTGTGTTCATCTCTTCCACCTCAACTATTACAAACGGACAATCCACAAGTGATCTTAAAATAAATCCAAGTTCACGTATATCGTCATCATTTTCCTCATAATACCAGTATATACGGTTATTCAGAGCTAAATCTTTCATTTTCGACACTTCTTTGAGTATAGAATATACCCATTTGATTGATGCAGTATTAATATATTCAAATCCCAACCCGATCTTTGTTTTCCTATTTTCCCCCTTTATATATTCACAAATCCATTCATAAACAGTCCTGTAAAATTCTCCTGGATTCTCCGGAATTGACCTCCCCATAATGAATATCAGTCCCGGCTCAATAATAACTCTCGGAGTTTTTTTTGAAGACTCTCTTTTATAACATTCCGGAAACATAGTGTACAATCATTAACGGGAATTATTCCTGCAAATTAAAAAACACAAAACACCGAATTAAAAATCAAAAATCCAATTTTATAATACCGGATTCTGTAAAATTATTAAAAGGTTTAGACTTTCCGGAAATTATTTTTGGACTCCCCCTTGTAAAAAGTGAAGGATCATTATCTTCCCACAATGTCTGGAGGTCGCCGGGATTTCCGGTTCACTTGTCAATTTATCCATTCCTGGTCTCCAAAAAAATGTGCGCCACTGTCAGAAAACTAAAGAATGATCTAAATTTCAATCTTTTAAAAGAAAAAATCCATTTTTTTTGAGATATTATTTATCTTCGTAACCTTATTTAAAAAATTTATGCACTGATAAACTCTGATACAAATGCAACATTACCTTATAAAAACCGTATTTTTTGAAGGATATTGTATATGATCATTTAATCAATTATTTACCATGAAGAAAAAATTATTATTCATATATAGCTTACTTATTGCATCTCAGGGAATGATAAGTTCCCAACAGAAAACCTGGACACTTGAAGAATGCATCAAATATGCTATTGAAAATAACATTCAGATAAAGCAACAGGATATTCAGACTGAATATCAGAAAAATACACTTGATCTTTCAAAACTGAAATTATTACCTTCTCTCAACGGGTCTGCTTCTCATAACTATTCTTTTGGTCGCGCTCTTGACCAGACCACTTACCAGTATACTGAACATCAGACTGTTCAGTCAAATAACTTTTATCTGGGGGGTAACCTTAATCTGTTCAGCGGTCTGCAGAATTATAATACAATTAAAATGAACGGCTACAGCCTCCTTGCAAGCGAAGAAGATCTTAAGAATATTAAAGATAATATTGCTTTAAGTGTTGCTATGGATTATTTGCAGATTCTCCTTAATAAAGAATTGGTTACAGCAACAGATAACCAGCTCTCTATTACTTTGCAACAAATAGAAAAGACTAAGAAGCTGGTTGATGCAGGAAGCGTTGCCCGCGGGAGTCTGCTGCAGATTGAATCACAGGCCGCTCAGGAGGAACTCCAGCTCATAAATAATAAAAATCAACTCGACATTTCATTTCTCAATATCACTCAGCTCCTGGAACTCAAAACACCCGAGGGATTTGAAGTTGTGGTACCTGAAATTCAAGTCGATTCAAATGCAATAATAACAGGTAATATCAATGAAATATATGAACTTGCACTTGGAACCAGACCTGAAGTAAAAAGTTCAGAATACAAACTTAATTCCAGCGAATATGATCTGAAAGTTGCCCAGGGTGGAAGAAGCCCGCGCCTTACGATGAATCATTCATTCAGTACCGGATATTCGGATATCAGAAAAAAGCCAGATGGTATTGGTAAATATTCATTTGCCAGCCAGGTAAATGATAATATTAATTACGGGTTGGGGTTTTCGCTTAACGTACCTATTCTCAACGGATGGCAGGTAAATAAAAATATCTCCAACTCCCGCCTCGCAATTGAGGATAGCCAGTTCACACTTGAAGGAACAAAGAAGCAACTATATAAGAATATACAGCAAGCCTATACTGATGCTGTTGCTGCACTGAAAAAGTACAATGCCAGCATAAAAGCGGTCACATCAATGGAAGAATCATTCCGCTATACTGAACAAAAATTCAACGTAGGGATGGTTACTCCTGTTGACTATAATGCAGCAAAGACACAGCTCTTGAATGCCCAGTCAGACAAGGTGCAGGCAAAATATGAATTCATTTTTAAAACAAAGGTCCTCGACTTCTATAAAGGCGTACCGCTTAACCTGAATAAATAAAACTTCTTTAAGGCTTAAAACCATGAAAAACAATAAGATATTAAAAATACTGGTACCAGTTGTAATAGTTCTATTAGTCTTTGCTGTAATCGGCAAAAAAGCAGGATGGTTCGGTAAAGCAGTTACTGTAAAAGTTGCTGTAGAAAATGCAGAAAAACGACTGGTTGTGGAAACAATTACTGCTAACGGGAAAATCCAGCCGGAAAAGGAAGTTAAAATAAGTCCTGATGTCTCCGGTGAAATTGTTGAGCTTACCGTGAAGGAAGGCAACCATGTTGAAAAGGGACAGCTGTTAATCAGAATTAAACCTGACATATATATTTCTCAGAGAGACAGATCTCTCGCAGCCATAAGCTCGGCCCGCGCCCGGTTGGCACAATCTGATGCCCAGTTCACCCAGGCTGAGCTTTCTTATAAAAGAACCAAACAGCTTTTTGAAGAACAGACTATATCCAAATCAGAATATGAACAGGCAGAAGCTTCATACAGTGTAGCAAAAGCTGAAGTTGATGCAGCCAAGTTTGCCGTGATAAGCGCTGAAGCTTCCCTGAAAGAGGCTAACGAAAACCTCACCAAAACATCTATTTATGCGCCTATGACCGGTACCGTCTCAATGCTCCTTGTTGAGCTTGGGGAAAGAGTAGCAGGAACAGGCATGATGGCAGGAACAGAAATGTTAAGGGTTGCAGATCTTTCCCGAATGGAAGCACAGGTACAGGTCAATGAAAATGATATTGTAAGAGTAAATCTCGGAGATACAGCATTAATCACAGTGGATGCTTATCTTGATAAAAAATTTAAAGGAATCGTAACCGAGATCGCCAATTCTGCAAAAACCACGGGAGTATCGGCCGATCAGGTCACCAATTTCGATGTTAAGATACTGGTTCTTCCTGAATCGTATGAAGAGATAATTATCGCCGGCAACCCAAATCCTTTCAGACCTGGTATGTCGGCTACCGTCGATATCCAGTCCGAAACAAAAGCAGGAATAGTTGCGGTCCCGATTCAATCAGTCACAACACGCGCTGATACAACCAAAATTGTGCTCACTCCATCTGATAAAGATATCCGCACAATTGTCTTCATTACCGATGGGAAATATGCTCTTGCAAAAGATGTTAAGACCGGAATTCAGGATAACAATTATATTGAAATAGTGTCGGGGATCGCCGAAAAAGATCAGGTAATTTCAGCGCCTTTCAGCGCCATAAGTAAAAAACTGTCAGACAGCACCTTAATTGAAATTGTAAAGAAAGAACAACTTTATAAAGAGAAGAAATAGATCTTTGGAATTCAATTGAATGTATGATTATATGTATTGAAACAGCAACATCCGTCTGTTCGGTGGCATTGTGTGATAGTTCGGGAGTTATTGCCATGAGGGAAAGCAATGAGGGGATGTCACATGCTGCCATGTTAACACTTTATATTGAAGAGGTGCTTAATGAAGCAGGCTTGAAAGCTAATAATCTAAAAGCAGTTGCTGTCAGCAAAGGCCCGGGATCTTTTACGGGGCTCCGTATCGGAGTATCTGTTGCCAAAGGAATTGCATATGCCGCCTCCATACCTGTTATTGGTGTTGAAACCACCGTTTCAATGTTTTATGGTATAACTGATTTTTTGGAAGAAAAAATGATGACCAACAGCNATACTCTCTTCTGCCCTATGCTCGATGCCCGAAGGATGGAAGTTTATTATGCTGTTTTTGATTCAAAAGGCAAACAAATTAAAAAGATCGCAGCTGAAATCATAAATGAAAATTCTTTTAGTGAAATCCCTCAATCTGTCAGAATTATCTTTTTCGGTGACGGAGCAATAAAATGCAAAGATATTATTAAGCGGCCAAATGTTTATTTTGCCCTGGATTATAAAATTTCTGCATCGCATATGCAAAAGCCTGCATACCAGGCATTAAAAGATCATCATTATGAAGATGTTGCATATTTTGAACCTTTTTATTTGAAAGACTTCATAACCACGAAACCTGTTAAAAATATTCTTTTAAAATAATTGGTCCGTAAATTGCCTTTATTCAGGAGAACTATGAATAAAATATCTTCAATATTCTGCTTTTTCTTACTTCTCTCATCTTTTGCCAGGGGACAGGTGGTTTCTTACCAGGTTGATGAAAAAGTCGATTATTTAATACATTACGGCGTTATAAACGGAGGTATTGCCACCCTTGAACTCAAAGCGGATACGTTTAACGGTATGACGGTCTGGCATTCGAAAATGATTGCCAAAACAACCGGGATGGCAGATGCAGTTTTTAAAGTACTGGATATCTATGAAAGCTATATTGACCCGGAGACGGAACTTCCTGTAAAATCTATCAGGAATATCCGGGAAGGCCGCTACAGAAGATATAATGTGGTTCTTTTTGATCATAAGACCAGACCTGATTCTTCCATACTGAACAGCGACCTCACCGGAATTCATATCGCCCCTCCTAAAATACACGATATTTTATCGTGCTTCTACTGGTTCCGGAACCATACACTCCCAAACATCAATTTAATAGAAAAAGGAGAAATTATAACGATCATGACATGGTTTACTGATGAACTCTATCCGATAAGAATGAAATATATTGGCACTGAAGAGATAAAAACAAGGGCAGGAAAAATCAAATGTCTCAGGTTTAATCCTGTTACTGAAACCGGGCGGCTCTTTAAAACCGAAGAGGACGTTTCATTCTGGTTTTCGGCTGATAAAAATTTTTTACCGGTTAAGATACGATTTGATATCTTTGTGGGGGCATTTACGGTCGAGATGGTAAGTTACCAGGGCCTTGTAAGTCCGTTTGAAATAAAGAAGAGATAATTAAATTAAAAAAGAGGATAATCATACATTTATGGCAAGTACTGCAGATTTTAGGAACGGATTGGTCATCGAATTCAATAATGACCTTTGTACGATTGTGCAATTTCAACATGTAAAACCGGGGAAAGGCCCGGCATTCGTGCGGACAAAACTTAAGAGTCTTAAAACAGGAAGGGTTCTTGAAAATACTTTTTCATCGGGAACAAAAGTGAACATCGCAAGAGTTGAAAGACGTCCATATCAATATCTTTATCATGATGATATGGGATATTATTTTATGCATGTGGAATCATTTGAACAGATACATGTTCCAGATAATCTTATAGAGAATAATGAGTTTCTTAAAGAAGGCCAAAACGTTGAGGTTGTTGTCCATGCCGATACAGAAAACATTTTGTCGGTAGACCTTCCTCAGTTTGTTGTTATGGAAGTTACATATTCAGAACCGGGAATAAAAGGAGATACAGCAACAAATACGCTAAAACAGGCAAAGATTGAATCAGGAGGAACAATTATGGTCCCTCTGTTCGTAAATGTAGGTGATAAAATAAAAATTGACACACGCGACAGATCTTATGTTGAACGTGTAAAATCATAACCTGGTTCATGAAGGATAAAAAGAGTTCAACAGACAGATTAAAACTATCTAAGTTTAAACTGGATGCCTTGCTCGGTATTACATTATCGATCAATGCGAATCTGCCTACCGGGGAGCTTTTATCGAAATATGAATCAATTCTAAGGAATAACCTTGGCATTGGGAAAATACTCATCTTTAAACGTTCAGACACATGGGAATGTCTGCTTAATGGCGGTTTCCCAAAACATTTTGAAACAATAAATGTAGAATCAAGGTTGCTGAAATTCACCGAGATCACGTATGCATCATCCGATATGGGATTTGAAGGTGTAGATATTATTGTACCTGTTTTCAATAATAATATACATCTTGCATTCGTCTTTATCGGCGATATAGAAGAAGAAGGTGAAGGCATGAGCCCGGTGCTGAAACACCTGAACTTCATTCAAACCTTATCGAGCATCATCATTGTTGCCATTGAAAACATCAGGCTTTTCGAAGAAAGCCTCAGGCAGGAAGCTCTGAAGAAGGAGCTTGAACTTGCTGCAAGGATGCAAAAAATGCTTATCCCCGACAATAAACAAATGCCCAGGAATGAGAAATTTATTATTAATGGATTCTATTACCCTCATTCTGAGGTTGGCGGAGACTATTATGATTGCCTGAAACTGTCAGAAACAAAATTTGGATTCTGTATTGCTGATGTCTCAGGAAAAGGAATCTCTGCTGCTATACTGATGTCAAATTTTCAGGCCAGCTTAAGAGCCCTGTTTACACAGGATATTGAACTTGAGAAACTGATAAGCAAGCTTAATTCAATTGTAATGGCTAATGCCTCCGGTGAGAAATTTATCACATTCTTTGTTGCCCGTTATGATCATAAAACAAGGATCCTTGAGTATATTAATGCAGCCCACAATCCTCCCGTCCTGTTTAACTCAGATACTGGTGAAGTCAGCTCTCTGTATGGTTCATGTGTGGGACTGGGAATGATCGACGAGATACCACTTGTGAAAAAGAGGGAATTATTAATTCACAATAATTCAAAAATAGTCTGCTATACCGATGGGCTTTCAGAATTAAAAGGTAACGACGGGAAAGATATTGGTACCAAAGAAATTATCCGTCATATTTCAAATAAGGAACCTGTCGAAAAAAATATCAGGGATATGATTTCTTTTCTCGGCATACCCGATACTAATCCATCCCTTTTTGATGATGTATCAATCCTTGCTGCAGATCTTCTGAAATAGTTTTCAGCAAACTCTGATCAGGAAATAGTTTTTCTTCCCTTTCTGAACAAGCAGATACTTACCGTTTAACAACGATTCCGGTAAAATAACCATTTCGGGGTTTTCAACTTTTACTTTATTAATGCTTAAACCTCCACCCTGAACAAGTCTTCTTAATTCTCCCTTTGAGGCAAAAACCTGTGAATGTTCCGCTAAAAGATCAACAGCGGTAACTCCTTTTTGAAGTAAATCATTCTTGATATCAAAAACCGGTACTCCTTCAAAAACCGACAAAAATGTGCTTTCACTCATCTTTTTAAGCGATTCTGTGGTTCCTTTCCCAAACAATATCTGTGATGCCTCAACTGCGCCTTCAAACTCATCGCGCGAATGAACCATAACCGTGACCTCTTCAGCAAGACGTTTCTGAAGGAGCCTATCCTGCGGATTTAAGTTATGAGCAGTAATAAGCTCTTCAACTTCTTTCTGATCGAGCAGGGTAAATATTTTAATATACTTTGCTGCATCTTCATCTGATACATTAAGCCAGAACTGAAAAAATTTATAGGGTGAGGTTTTCTCAGGATCGAGCCAGACATTACCTGATTCAGTTTTGCCAAATTTTGATCCGTCAGATTTGGTTATAAGAGGACATGTCAAAGCAAAAGCCTCTCCGCCTGTTTTACGTCTTATAAGCTCTGTGCCGGTGACAATATTGCCCCATTGGTCAGAGCCTCCCATTTGCAGCCGGCAACCGTAATCATTATAAAGATGAAG
>JGI24131J36419_10000901_pt1 | contig 10893 bp, 6 predicted proteins | sample BarGraNGADG00211_2_FD_36419 | JGI IMG/M metagenome (IMG submission 36419) | reverse complement strand
TTAATGGATTGGAAAATTTCAGCTCCCTGAAGTGTTGTAAAGCCTAAATTGATTTTAATACCGCTCAAATCGGTATAATCTTTTGCAAAGTAAGTTAGCGTCAATCCATTTTGATGAAACGAGAACCAAAAGAAAATGACCACCGCAAATACGGCAAACAAGGCATACAAGCGTTGTTTTACTTCTTTTACATCCATTTCTGTTATAGCTGCCCCGGTGGTAGTATCATAAGCTGATTTTGGGTCAGGAAAATTCTTCTTGTTAATTATATAAACCACAAGCGAAATCAACATGGCGATTATTGCTACTGCAAATGCGTAGTGAAAACCGGTGGCAAAAAGATTCAGATAATCTTTTGCAAAAGCGGACATATCACTTCCGGCATAGCCAACCTGTGAAGCTAAATTATGCATTCGTACAGCAGCTTCAGTTGAGATATTACCTCCCAATTGTTCATGACAAAGTGCCGGCAAATCTGAATTATATGCAAAACCGTGTGAACTAACCCACCAGTTACGAACCCCGACTGCTGCAAAGGGAGCAAAAATAGCCCCCACATTGATAAACATGTAAAATAATGAAAAGCCGGAATCTCGCTGACTTGAATACTGCGGATTGTCATACATTTGACCTACGAGTGCTTGTAAGTTTCCTTTAAACAGCCCATTACCTAATGCAATTACAAACAAGCCAAAACATGTAATAGCAAGAAATAATCCAAATGAATTGGCAGGAACAGGTGTGGGAGTCGGGATAGCAATCAGGAAATAACCAACTGTCATTAAGATTAAGCCCACCAAGATGGTTCCTTTATAATTGCGTTTTTTATCGGCAATTAAACCTCCGAAAAAGGCCAGAATGTAAATTGAAAAATAAAAAATAGAATAAATAAGTCCGGCTTTTACTTCGTCTAATCCGAATTTCGACATAAGGAAAAGCGAAAGAATTGCCATCATGGTGTAAAAACCAAAGCGCTCGCCCATATTGGCTAATGAGGCTGCTAATAATCCTTTAGGATGCTTTTTGAACATAAAAAATTGATTTAAGAGCCCCTAACCCCTAAAGGGGAATAAGAGCTAAGTTTATAAGTTTGAATTTTATTTGAATGAATAATCATGATATTAATTCTTTTATTTTTAAGCTTTTATTTTTAAGTTTTACTCCCCTTTAGGGGTTGGGGGCCGATTCCGGTTTCAACACCACTCCTTTATTTTTTCGTCCGTCCACTTTCATTATAATCGGCTTTTCAAAACGAATATGACGGATAAATTCCGATTCATAAACAGCCGGTTGTGCATTTAAATATTCTGTGTCATAGCTTCCATCTCCCAAGAATGGATTGATAGTAAAATAGGCCACACCGAATGAAGTCAGATTTTGAAAAAAATGGGTTCCCTGACTTGGATCAACGCGGTAATTAGATAAACCGGATTCAACAATCAGTCGCGCATTACTTATATGCGACCATTTTACAGGAATTCCTAACCAAGGATCGGCTGAGCCCCAACGTCCGGGACCAACAAGTATATAATGGCGGTTTTCGTTCACTAATTGACGGTTCAGTCGTTCAATTTCAGACATGATAAGCTGATTTTTAGCGGCGCTAAATGCTTCGGGTTTTACATAAACCAAATCGTACAAATCTGTTGTAATACCGTGTCCCAAAGCACTTTTGCTCGTTATTATAGCATTTTTTTCAGGAATTGAACCAATATCTTCATTTATCATTTCCTTGTTATCTACAATCGGACGAATCTGAAGCAAATAAAATGTATGTTGTTTCTTGGGAGAATAATCCAGATTGACGGCAAATTCTATTTCGATAGGTCGTCCCATTTCGGATTGCGCAATATGCAGCACTTCTTTTAAAATTTCTGCAAGAGGAAACACATTGTGTTGTAATATATTAGCAAAAGTTATCAGTTTTCTTCCACCTTCAAACAAACTATCGTAAATAAATCTATCCTGTAGATTGTAAGTAGAAGCAATATAACGAAGTGTGCCATCTTTTTCGGCATCAGCAACGGGAATTTTCAATAAATTAAATCCATCATCAACCTGAGGAATAAATTGTGTCTGACTTAAATCCAAGGCATTAAAATAAGTTTGCGTTTCTCGTAATGCCAAATCCAACGTGCTGGTTTGAAGAATATTGTTGGGATAAGCAGGCGAGAAACGCAAACTCATGCCACCATCCATAATATATTTTCCAAGTCCCATGGCAATATTGGCAATTCCGTCTTCTGATTTTTCTGCTCCGATCGGATAATAATTCAATGAACGAGCCACCCCTGAAAATGAAGGATAGAATCTGGTTTCATAAGCATTACCACAAATTTCCTGTAATACAATAGCCATTTTTTCTTCGTCAATCAAATTTTTTGTTGCCGTCATATACGCTTTGCTGTCGCGATAAAAAACGGAAGCATAAACCCCTTTAATGGCTTCGGTAATCATTAGCAGCATTTGTGTTTTACTTTCGCCGTTATATGGTACCATATAGGTGGAATAAATTCCGGCAAAAGGCTGATAATGTGAATCTTCTAATAAACTGGACGAACGAACTGCAATTGGTGTATTGACAGTCCCCAGAAAAACGTTCAAATCGGCAATCAAATGCTTTGGAATGCGAGCTTTCAAAAAATGTTTCAGAATGACTTCATCATCCAAATCCGATATAGCTATCGGATAGAGTTCGTTAAGTTCCATGAACTCGTTAAAAATATCAGTGCATAAAACTACCGTTTTAGGTATCATGATCAGTGCATTCTCAAAATTTTCGAAACTCTCATTTCGTTTTATCATTGCGTCAATAAAAGCCAGACCACGACCTTTTCCTCCTAAAGAACCTTCACCGATACGAGCAAAATTGGAATACTGATCAAACCGATCACGCTGAAAAACCGCTACAACGCCTCTGTTTTTAACTTTGCGGTAATGTACAATTGCATCAAATATAATCTGGCGGACTTTTGCCAAATCGCTTGAAATATCTTTTTCTACATTGATATTTTTCAAAAATTCAGCCAACGGAAACATGGCGCGTGAATATAACCATCGCGAAATATTGTTGCGCGAAACATGAAAAAAAAGCGATTCATCGCTCACAGTGAAAATGCTTTCCTGCAATCCACGTAAATTTTCTACGCGAGCTTCCTCTTCTCCTGTTATAGGATTAACAAACACAAAATCGCCAAAACCAAAGTTATCGGTAATTTTCTCGCGCAATTCCATCAATAGTGTTTTTGACATTTTATTCAGAAAAGTCGCTTTAACGAGATCTGCCGCAGCATGATTTGATTCTTCGGTCGATTCGCAAATTAGCGGGATGTGCTTATCCTGTTTGCGGATCTCACTACATAAATTTATCCCTGCTTTTTTATTTTTCACACCATTTTGTGGGTAACTCACATCGGTAATTACTCCCAACATATTGTGTTTGTATTTCTCGTAAATGGCCATACCTTCTTCGTACGATCGTGCCAATAAAATTTTTGGACGACCTCTCATACGGAGCATTTGTTCGTGTTCGTTCAATGCTTCGGTCATAAAGGAGCGCGATTGCTTAAAAACATATTTGTAAAGATGCGGAACGATCGAAGAATACCATCGAATAGAATCTTCAACAAATAAAATAACCTGAACGCCAACCGAATTTACATCTGCTTCTACATTCATTCTGTCTTCAATCAGTTTGATTATAGCCAACAGAATATCGGAATTTCCCAACCAACTGAACACGTAATCGATAGCACTTAAATCCTCATTGGCAATGCGTTGAGATACTGATTTAGAAAATGGCGTAAGCACTACGATAGGAATATCAGGAAATTGTTTTTTCACGCGTTTTGCCCATTCAAACGGATTGATACTATCTCCGCTGGGCATTGAAATAATTAATTCGAAGGTTCGGTCTCTGAGTTGTAAATTGGCTTCTTCTTCCGTTGAAACCAAGGTAAAACGAGGTGGATAACGTAAATGCAGCGATGTATATTCATTAAAAATCAACTCATCAATTCGTCCATCTTCTTCCAACACAAAAGCGTCGTATTTACTGGCGTACAATAACACATTATAAATCCTGTGCGTCATCAGATTGGCAAAGGAAGTATCCTTGAAATACAGTTTCTTAATGCTGGGAGTATTCATTCTTAATTCTTAATACATAATTATATAGATTCGCTGAGCAAAAGTAATAAAAGGATTGAATTTTTTAGTAAGAAAACGGAATGAATTATATAAATCAAAAAAAATCATGAAAAACAGCAATTAGATATAAAAAACCCTTTGATTTTTAGATTAAGAAAAATAAAGTTAATATATTTGCATGTATTTGGAATGAATATTCCTTTTCCAATGGTTGACAAAGAAATATTATTCTGCCGGCCGTACTCAACTGAAAAAAATCATGCAAAAAGACAAAACCCTTAAAGAATTCCGCTATGGCGAAGATAGAATGACCATTGGCAGAGCACTTAACTTGGCCAGAGGATTGGAAATTGGAATTTTGACAGTCGCAGTCCGTACAAAAGTGCAGGAAAACCGCGAAGTCGTGGAACAAATTGTACACAAAAAAAAGATTGTGTACGGCATCAACACCGGTTTTGGACCGTTATGCACTACTTTGATTGGCAAAGAGGACACAAAAAAACTGCAATATAATTTGTTGATGAGCCACAGTGTCGGGGTGGGAAATCTGATTGATAAAGAAATTGCCAAACTGATGATGATTCTCAAAGTTCATGCACTTTGCAAAGGTTATTCCGGCATTGCAGTTGAAACTGTAGAACGGATATTGTGGCACATTGAAAATGATGTGATTCCTTGCGTTCCCGAGCAAGGTTCGGTCGGTGCTTCGGGCGATTTAGCGCCACTTTCGCACCTTTTTCTTCCACTAATTGGTATGGGAAAAGTCTGGTTCGATGACAAAATTAAACCCATGTCCGAAGTGCTGGAACTATTCAATTTGCAACCGGTCGATTTGGGTCCGAAAGAAGGATTGGCGTTGATAAACGGTACTCAATTTATGAGTGCTCACGCGGTTATTTTGTTGGAAAAATTCCAAAATTGTTTGGATCATGCCGATATTATTGCAGCCTTAAACCACGAAGCCATGATGGGTTCAATGACCTGTTTCGACGAAGAATTGCACAGTCTTCGGCCTTATTCGGGCAGCGTTTATGTTGCAAAACGTATGCGGACTTTGCTGCAAAATTCAGAAATTGTAACATCACACCGAAATTGTCACCGCGTGCAAGATCCATATTCTTTGCGCTGCATTCCTCAAGTTCACGGTGCATCGCGCAACGCGTGGTTGCATTTGAAAGAAACCATTCTGATTGAAATCAATTCCGTGACCGACAATCCCATCATCTTTTCGGAAGATAAAACCATTAGTGGCGGACATTTTCACGGTCAACCCATTGCCATGCCCATCGATTATGCAGGATTGGCTGTCGCCGAATTGGGAAATATTTCCGATAGGCGTGTGTATTTATCCATGATGGAAAGTGTGCCGGGATTGCCCAAATTGCTCATGAAACACACCGGCTTGAACTCGGGTTTTATGATTTTGCAATATACCACAGCTGCTTTGGTCAGCGAAAATAAAACCTTGTGTTTTCCGGCAAGTGCCGACAGCATTCCTACTTCACTTGGACAGGAAGATCATGTGAGTATGGGTTCGATTGGCGTCAGAAAAAGTCTGCGAATTGTTGATAATTTGGAGAAAATTCTGGGAATTGAAATGCTGACTGCTGCGCAAGGATTTGATTTTCGGAAACCACTGAAATCAGGAATCTTGTTGGAAGAAACGCATCAATTGATTCGAAAACACATTTCTTTTGCCGATTCTGATCGGATTTTTTCCGACGATATTGAAAAAGCCATCGAGCTGATTCAATCGAAAGAAATCATCAATTATCTTCATCAAGTGGCTGAGAACCAAAAAATTGAATTTAAAAACGAAGAACATGAATTATTCGGAATTTATTGAAAAATACGCTTCACATCCTCATTATGTAGCACCCAGGGGCAATCATTTGCATGCAAAATCGTGGCAAACGGAAGCACCGTTACGCATGTTGTTGAATAATTTAGATGCCCAAGTAGCCGAAGATCCAGCCAATTTGATTGTTTACGGCGGAACCGGACAAGCCGCACGCAATGTTGAATCGGTAAAAGAAATTATCCGCATTTTGTTGGAAATGGACGAAAATCATTCTTTGTTGGTTCAATCTGGAAAACCCATCGGTTTGGTGCGTTCGCATCCTCAAGCACCACGAGTTTTGATTGCCAACAGTAATTTGGTACCGGCTTGGGCAACTTGGGAACATTTTGAAGAATTGAAATCGAGAGGTTTGATAATGTACGGACAAATGACCGCCGGAAGTTGGATTTATATTGGTTCGCAAGGCATTTTACAAGGAACTTACGAAACTTTTATGGAATGTGGACGTCAATATTTTAAGGGCGATCTGAAACATAAACTAATCGTTTCGGGAGGAATTGGTGGCATGAGTGGTGCTCAACCATTGGCTGCCACCATGGCTGGAGCTGTTTATTTGGGCGTGGATGTTGATCCCGAGAGAATCAAAAAACGGCTCGACACGCGTTACATCGACAAAATGACATTCAATTATGATGAAGCCCTGAAATGGGTTCTCGATGCAAAAGAAAATGGCGATGCTATTTCCATCGGATTGGTTGGTGACATTGGCGATGTGCTCGAGAAATTATTGAACGACAATATTATTCCGGAAATTCTAACTGACCAAACTTCGGCTCACGATCCTGTAAACGGCTATTTCCCAAACGGAATGACTTTGAAAGAAGCATTGGAGTTGCGGAAAAACAATCCTGTGATTTACAAAGAAAAATCGTTGAAAAGCATGGCACGCCACGTGGGTTTTATGCTCGAAATGCAAAAACGTGGCAGCATAACGTTTGATTATGGCAATAATTTACGTGAATTTGCACGTCAGGGAGGCGAAGTAAATGCTTTCGATTACGATGGATTTGTTCCGAAATTTATCCGTCCGTTGTTTTGCGATGGTAAAGGTCCGTTCCGTTGGGTGGCGCTTTCGGGCGATCCGGAAGATATATTTACTACCGACCGGGAATTAATGAAGTTATTTCCTGAAAACGAACATTTGAATAAATGGCTTACTGAGGCAAAGGAAAAAATTGCTTTTCAGGGATTGCCAAGCCGCATTTGCTGGCTGGGAATGGGCGAACGTGAAAAAGCCGGTTTGTTGTTCAACCAATTGGTAAAAGATGGAAAAGTAAAAGCACCGATTGTGATTGGACGTGATCATCTGGATTGTGGATCAGTTGCTTCACCAAACCGCGAAACGGAAGGAATGCTCGATGGAAGTGATGCAGTATCCGACTGGCCGTTATTGAATCTGATGGCCAATACAAGCGGCGGTGCAACGTGGGTTTCGTTCCACCACGGTGGTGGCGTTGGAATCGGTTATTCGCAACATGCAGGCATGGTTGTTGTGGCCGATGGCACCGATTGCGCAGCCGAATGTTTGAGTCGGGTTTTATTCAATGATCCGGCAATGGGAATTTACCGTCATGCCGATGCCGGTTATGAAACTGCCATTGAGAACCGCAAACGCTTTGATTTGAATTTTTAAAATATGACACTCACCGGACCTTTCAAACAATTACTTACCATGGATAATTTGCCCGAAAAAGGGAAATTGTCCGACGATCAAATGGAAATTATTCCCGATGGTGGCATTTTGCATCAAGATGGAAAAATAATAGCTGTGGGTGCTTTTGAAAAATTGAAAAAGCAATACAACCCGACAACAATTGAACGATTGGAAGGTAATTATGTCGGTTTGCCAGGAATGATTGATGCACACACGCATATTTGCTGGGCAGGTTCACGTGCCAACGATTACGCTTTGCGCTTGTCGGGAAAAAGCTATCTCGAAATTGCCGAAACCGGAGGTGGAATTTGGAATACTGTGCAAAAAACACGTGAAGCGTCGATAAACGAATTGACTGAATTGACGGCTCAACGAGCTAAAAAATTAGTTGAACAAGGCGTTACAACTATCGAAGTAAAAAGCGGTTACGGATTATCGGTTGAACAGGAATTGAAAATACTGGAAGCCATAAAGTTGGCCGATAAAAATTCGGATGCCGACTTAATTCCAACTTGCCTGGCGGCTCATATTCTTCCGAAAGATTTCGACGGAACCGAAACTGAATATTTACAACACATTATCAGCAAGTTATTGCCCGAAGTGTTGAAAAGAAAATTGGCCAATCGTGTAGATATTTTTGTGGAGAAAAATGCATTTTCTGTTCAGGCAGTGAAAACCTATTTGTTGAAAGCCAAAGAATTAGGATTTGACATTGTGCTGCATGGCGATCAGTTTAGTGTTGGTTCGGCTTTGTTGGCCAATGAAACGTCAACTCTCAGTATCGATCATTTGGAGGCAGCCAACGAACAAGAAATTGCAATTTTAGCAAAAGGAAATGTCATTCCGGTGGTTCTTCCGGGCGCTTCACTCGGTTTGGGCGAACCTTTTGCTCCGGCTAGAAAATTGCTTGATGCCGGCACTTCGTTGGTGATTGCTTCCGATTGGAATCCGGGTTCTGCGCCCATGGGAAATCTGTTGGTTCAGGCTGCCATAATAGGTGCAGCCGAGAAACTAACCATGACTGAAGTGTGGGCAGCATTGACTTGTCGAGCTGCGAAAGCATTGAATAAAACGGACAGGGGAATATTAAAATCGGGGAATATTGCCGATATGATTGCGTTTAAAACTGATGATTATAAAGAAATATTATACCAACAAGGACAATTGAAACCCGAAAAAGTTTGGAAAAACGGAGACCCCAAGTCTCTAAAGGAGATGTGAAGAAAAACAGTTTGAAATATGAACAAAATCATTGAATGTGTTCCTAATTTTAGTGAGGGAAACAACATGGAAATTATCGATCAAATTCTTCGTGAAATAAAATCGGTGGAAGGTGTGAAACTGATTGATGTTGATCCGGGAAAAGCCACAAACCGCACGGTGGTGACTTTTGTCGGATCGCCCGAGGAAGTTTGCGAAGCAGCTTTTCGAGCTGTAAAAATGGCTGCAGAAACCATCGACATGAGTAAACACCACGGCGAACATCCGCGCTTTGGTGCCACCGATGTGCTTCCTCTCATTCCAATAAAAGGAATCAGCATGGAAGAAACAGCGGAATATGCCCGCAAATTAGGAAAACGAATCGGCGACGAATTGGGCATTCCTGTTTATTGTTACGAATTTGCAGCCTCAGAAGAAAAACGTCGCAATCTGGCAAATTGTCGTGCCGGCGAATACGAAGGTTTGGCTCAAAAGCTGATCGATCCGGCGTGGAAACCCGATTTTGGACCGGATGAACTTAATGAAAAAGTGAAGAAAACGGGCGCTACCGCGCTGAGCGCGCGTAATTTTCTGATTGCTTATAATGTGAATTTGAATACCACTTCTACTCGTTGGGCAAATTCCATTGCATTTGATATACGTGAAAAAGGGCGCGTAAAACGGGAAGGAAATCCGTTGACAGGAAAAATTATAAAAGATAAATTTGGCAATCCTGTTTATGTTCCCGGTTTGTTAAAAGGAGTAAAAGGAATTGGTTGGTTTATAGAAGAATACGGAATCGCGCAATTGTCGTTTAATATTACCGACATAAATGTTGTGCCGTTGCATCAACTTTTCGAACTGGCTTGCGAACGTGCTGCGCTTCGAGGCATTCGGGTAACCGGTTCGGAACTGGTGGGCGTGATTCCTTTGCAAGCAATGCTCGATGCCGGAAAATATTTTTTGCATAAGCAGCGACGTTCCACCGGCATTTCTGATGAAGAAATATTGAAAATTGCAGTAAAATCAATGGGTTTGGATGAGTTGGCTCCTTTCGATCCAAAAAAGAAAATTATAGAATATCGTATGGAAAATCAAACGCAAAAAAACCTCGTGGATTTAACCGTGAAGCAATTTACACTCGAAACTGCCTCGGAATCGGCAGCACCTGGCGGAGGTTCAATTTCTGCCTGTATGGGCGCAATGGGTGCGGCTTTGGGAACAATGGTGGCAAACTTGTCGGCACACAAAAAAGGCTGGGAAGACCGCTGGGAAGAATTTTCAGATTGGGCCGAAAAAGGGAAATCTTATCACGACCAATTGCTCCGGTTGATTGATGAAGACACGCAAGCGTTCAACGACATTATGGAAGCTTTCGGATTGCCACAGAAAAATGACAGCGAAAAAGCGACGCGCAAAGTTGCCATTCAGCAAGCAACACGCACCGCCATGGAAATCCCGTTCCGTGTAATGCAAGTCAGTTATGAATCGATGGAAGTGATGATGGCAATGGCCGAAAACGGAAATCCAAACTCGGTTTCCGACGCCGGAGTTGGAGCATTGGCTGCACGTTCGGCGGTTTTAGGTGCTGCATTAAATGTAAAAATTAATGCCGGAAGTTTAACCGACAAAGAATTCGTAGTTCAAATGCTTGAACAAGTAAATGAATTGGAACAGAAAGCCATAGAGCGGGAAAGTCAGATTTTGGAAATTGTCAATCGGAAGATTTTGGGAGTATGATTTGTAATAAATTGAAAAGAAATTCATATATTTGCAAATGGATATTGCTGACTATTTTTCAGACTTAGTCTTCCAAATTGGGTAGTTAGGGCTGTCTTTCAGACCTATAATCGAGTATCGTAGCTATAGTGACAGCACAACATTGAAGAAACAATTGATAAAAAAAAACAAACCCCTAAAATTATAACGGTAATGAAAAAGCTAATTTTCTTTTTATTCCTCGCTATAGTATTAGCGAGTTGTGATGCATGCGATCCAATAAATCCACCAGTTGAGTGCACAGTTACAG
>JGI24131J36419_10000900_pt1 | contig 10899 bp, 8 predicted proteins | sample BarGraNGADG00211_2_FD_36419 | JGI IMG/M metagenome (IMG submission 36419) | reverse complement strand
GCGACCACGCCGCCGACGGCCGCGAGGTCCTCACACACCCGGCCGGCGGCCTCCCAGATGGCTCGCTCCGGCACGAGGTTGTCGTCGTACACCCGCTGTCGCGCATCCGCGACGAGCGTCGGGTCGGCCGCCATCAGGGAGGTCGCCTCGAGCAGCTCACGGCTCTTGCCGCTGGTGCGCAGCGCGGCGCCCGCCAGGTCGTCGCGGACCCGGGCTGCCGCAGCCGAGATCCGGTCCGCTGCCACCTCCGGGTCCTCGCCCGGGGCAAGGCGCCGGCCGGACGGCGGTTCCGCGATCGGCCGGGGCATCAACACGACCGGGCCGACGACGCGCCCTGGCGACACACCGATCCCGGTGATCGTCGGATTCCTGCGCTGGCGCACCGTTCTCCCTCGTGGTCGCGGCTCCGTGCGCGCTGGCCGGTTGACCGCGACGGTGCCGTCAGCGGATCTCGAGTCCGCTCGCCCACATGCAACCACGTGCGGGCCGTTCGCGCCCTCGAGACCCGCAGACCACTACTGTTCAGTCAGCGACCCCCCGGCTTGGCGACAGACGACCAGGAGCCCACGGATGATCAATGCAGCTGAGATCCTCGACGCCCTCGGCGGCGGCGCGAATGTCGTCGTGGTCGAGCCGTGCATCACGCGGCTGCGGGTCGAGGTGGTCGATCCCGAGCTGGTCGATGAGACCGCGTTGCGGGCCGCCGGCGCGTTCGGCGTCGTTCGTTCCGGGCACGTCGTCCAGGTGATCGTGGGCCCGGAGGCCGACAACCTGGCCGCGGAGCTGGACAGCCTGCGCTGAGACCCGACGGGCTCCGCCTCTCGCGGTGCACCGCTACCGAGCCGAGGAGCGAGCCATGCACCTGGTCTCCCCGATGTCCGGCATCGTCCTCGCCCTCAGCGACGTCCCCGACAAGGTGTTCGCGACCGAGCTGATGGGGCCGGGGCTCGCACTCGACCCCGGGCAAGGCGATGTGGTCGAGGTCTGCGCCCCGGTGGACGGCCGGATCGGAGTCCTCTTCCCGCACGCCTTCGCGATCGAGGCGGCCGACGGGCGGACGGTCCTGGTGCACCTCGGCGTCGACACCGTCGAACTGGCCGGCGAGGGCTTCGAGGTGCACGCGGTCAGCGGTCAGCGGGTTTCGGCCGGCGAGCTGCTCATCACCTGGAGCCCGGCGCGGGTGCTGGCCTCTGGTCGCTCCGCCTTCTGCCCGGTGGTGGTGCTGCAGGCCGACGCGGGCGCCCTGACGCCGCTCGCGACGGTCGGTCGGCCGGTCGCGCGCGGCGCGCCGCTGTTCGACTGGACCTAGGTCCCGTCGGCCTCGATCACGGGGCTGCCCGGCGTCGGCCGCTCCACGAAGACCTCGCGGCGAGGAAGGGCGAGCGAGATCCCGCCGCCGGCCAGTGCGAGCCGCACCCTGGCCCGCAGCGCGCGCGCGACGTCCCACTGCGTCGAGGGGGCGACCTTGACCATGAGTCGTAGGACGGCACCCTCGGCGGTCAGGTCCTCGATGCCGGCGACCGCCGGTTCGTCCAGCATCAGCGGTCCGATCTGCGGGTCGTCGGCGACCTCCTGGGCCGCCTTGAGCAACAGCTCCTGCGCACGGGCGACGTCGTCGGCCTGGTCGATCCGGACCTCGACGACGGCGCGNGACCAGCCCTGGGTCTTGTTGCCGACCCGGGCGACCTCGCCGTTGCGGACGAACCACAGCGTCCCGTTGATGTCCCTCACCTGGGTGATGCGAAGGCCGATGGCCTCGACCACCCCGCTCGCCTCGCCCAGGTCGATGACGTCGCCGATGCCGTACTGGTCCTCGACCAGCATGAACAAGCCGGCCAGGAAGTCCTTGACCAGGGTCTGTGCGCCGAAGCCGAGCGCGACACCCGCGATCCCCGCCGAGGCCAGGATCGGACCGACCGGGATGCCGAGCAGGTCGAGCACGATGACCGCGGTGATCGCGCCGATGATAAGGGTCGCGGTCGAACGGAGCACCGAGCCGACGGTCTTCGCGCGCTGCGCGCGACGGGTTTCGCCGAGCGTGTCGGCCGCGGCCTGGCCGGGGCGGTCCGCACCGCGCTGAAGAGCGGCTCGGGCGCGACGGCCCACGGCGCTGCCGCCGTGCATGATCCCGCGCACCAGCCGGGTGATCAGCAACCGGACGATGAGGATGATCAGCACGCTTCCGAGGACCGTCGAGACGATCTTGAGCGGGACCTCGCCGAGGTGTCTGGCGAGGTCCGACACGGCGTTGCCGGCCAAGAGGGTGTGCGCAGCGATCATGTCGGAAGGCTAGTCGGTCGCGGAAGGCCGCCACTCTGGCAAGATCGAGATGTGGTCACCAAACTGCCGGACACGTTGCGACACCTCGCCGAGTCGCGCGGCGTCCGCGTGGAGTCGGTCGGCCCCGGTGGGAGCCCGCGGACGGCGACGCCGGAGACCGTGATCGCGGTGCTCGCAGCGCTCGGCGTGGACGCGGGTTCACCCTCCACCGCAAAGGTGGAGCTGGACCACGGCGCCGACGACGAGTGGCGCCGGGTGCTGCCGCCGTCCGTCATCCTGCGCCGCGGCACCGGTGGGACGGTTGCGGTGCACGTGGCGCACGGCGACCCGGTTGCGACCTGGATCGAGGTCGACGTCCGGTCCGGCGGCGGCCGACNTGACCTGAAGCAGCTCGACGTTCTCGTCGAACCGCGAACCGTGGACGGAAGGCTCGTCGGGCGAGCGACCTTCGAGATCCCGGACGACCTGCCGCTGGGCTGGCACCGCTTGTTCGCGGAGGGGCCGAGTTGCTACGCGCGAAGTGCACTCGTCGTCACTCCGAAGCGGGCGCGTCACCCGGACCAGCTGGCGGGGCAGCGGCTCTGGGGCTGGGAGGTCCCGCTCTACGCGATCCGGTCCGACCTGCCGTGGCGGAGCGGCGACCTCGCCGACCTCGCCGAGCTCGCCGCGCTGACCGCAGGCCTGTCCGGCCCCGACTTCCTCGCTGTGCACCCCTTGCCGGCGTCGTCGCCCTCCGCTCCGCTCGACGTGGCGCCACATGTCGCGTCCTCGCGACGCTTCCTCAACCCGCTGTACATCCGAGTGGAGGACATCCGGGAGACCGCGTACCTGTCGGCAGCCGATCGCACGCTGATCGAATGGCAAGCCGAGACGGTCTTGGACGAGCCCGAGGACGTGCTGAACCGCGATGCGGTGTGGACCGCCAAGAAGGCCGCCCTCGACGTCGTCTTCGCGGCGCCATGCTCGATCACCCGGCAGCGCGCCTTCGACGCGTTCCGCCTGAGCATGGGGCCCGGGCTCGAGGACTTCGCGGCCTGGTGCGCGTTGGCCGAGCACTTCGGCACCGAGCCCTGGCCGCGCGCCGCGCTCGAGCGCGGCTCCGGTCTGGTGTGCGAGCTTCGCGCGTCGCTGGCCGAGCGGATCGAGTACTTCGGCTGGCTGCAGTGGGTAGCCGACGAGCAGCTCAGGGTGGCGCACGACGCCGCACGGGACGCCGGGATGGCGCTCGGCCTCGTCGCGTCGCTCGCACCCGGGTCGACCGAGGACGGCGCAGACGCGTGGACGACGAAGGATCTCGTCGCGCGGGGAATCGAGCTCGGCGTGGCGCCCAGCCGCGATCTGCCCCGAGGCGCACTCCGCGGCGTCGCGCCATGGCGACCGGACACCTTGGCCCGCGCCGGCTACGAGCCGCTGCGCCTCCTGCTCACGACCCGACTACGGCACTGCGGCGCGCTGCACCTGGGCGAGGCCCGCGACCTGTTCGAGCAGTGGTGGGTGCCGGCCGGCAACGCGCCGGCGGACGGGGCCTGGGTCCGCAACGACCACGAGGCTGTGCTCGGGCTGGCGTGCCTCGAGGCGCGTCGCGCGGGTGTCGCGCTGCTCGCGGACGACCGCAGCATCACGGAGGACTGGATGCGTGAGGCCTTGGCCGAGCACGGCATCGTCGGGGCCGCCTCGCTCTGGCCCGGTCTCGACCCGGGCGCGGGCACGGCAACCCCGGAAACCTTCCGGACGGCGTCGGTCGCGACCGTCACACACGCCTCGGGCACGCCGACGGCGGGCTACCTCGCCGGGGAGCACGTCGAGCTCCGGCAGCAGCTCGGGCTCGCGCGGGACGCGGACGCGGAGCGGCGGTCCGCGCGCGCGGAGCGCGAAGGGCTGCACGCCGAGCTCGTCAAGCGCGGGCTGCTCGGTTCCGACCCCTCCGAACGCGAGTTCGTCGAGGCGCTGCACCGGTACGTCGCTTCCGCACCGAGCCTGCTGATGTGCGTGTCGATGGCGGACGGGGTCGGCGAGCGGCGTCCGCCCGCGGTGCCGGCGGCGCGCGAGCGCTACCCGTCCTGGCGGCTGCCGCTGATCGATGCGGGCGGGAAACCGGTGACCGTCGAGAGCTTCACCCAGAACCCCAGGGTAAGGTCGCTCGCCGCAGCGGTCCGGTCCGCTCGGCGCCCGAAGGCGCGATAGCGCATCCGGTCCGGCGAGCGCGGGCGATAGCGCGCCCGGTCCGGCGAGCCCGACCTACCGCGCCCGGTCCCGCTCCTGGGCCGCGAGCGCCCGGCGCACCCCATCGCGAGCCTCGACCACCAGGCGGCGCAGTGCCGGGATGTTCTCGCCGGATTCGGCGAGCCAGGCGTCGGTCCGCGCCAGCAGGTCCACACCCGGTTCGTTGAGCACCATGGTCGGGTACAGCCCGACGACTAGGTTCTGGGCCATCTCGCTCGTCCGGCTGGTCCAGATCCTGGCCAGTGCCGCGAAGTACGGCTCGACATACGGTGCCAGCAGGCTGCGGTCCGCCGCACGGGCGAAGCCCCCGATGGTCGCGGTCTGGACCGCGTTCGGCAGCTCGTCGGACTCGACGACGGCGCTCCAGGCGGCCGCCTTGGCCTGCGGCGTCGGCATCGACGCGCGGGCCGCCGCCGCGGCACGCTGACCGGCCGCCGTCGGGTCCACCTCGAGCTGCGCGGCGATCTCCGCCTCGCCGACCCGGCCGAGCGCGACGAGCGCGCTGAGGAGCTCCCAGTGCAGGTCCGTGTCGATCACCAGTCCGGTGAGGTGCTCGGTGCCGTCGAGCAGCGCGCCGACCGCGTCGAGCTGGGTGCCGGTCCGGGCTCGTCCGGCGAAGGCCTTGACGAACTGGAGCTGCGAGTCGCCGCCGGCGTCCGCGCTGCGGGCCAGCTCGAGCAGCCGTTCTGCCGGCCGCGATCTCGACCTCCTCGCGGTGCTCGGGCGCGACGTACAGCTCGAGCGTCGTCGTGAACTGGCGGAGCAGCACGAGCACGACGGACGAGTCCGACTCATGGCCGATGTTCGCCAGCACGAGGTCGGCGAAGTCGCGACCAGGCAGCTCCGCATCGCGGGTCATGTCCCACGCTGCCGCCCAGACCAGCGTGCGCGGCAGCGAGTCGCCGAAGGAGTGCAGGTGCTCGACCGCGGTGGCGAGGGAATCGGCGTCGAGCCTGATCTTCGCGTAGGCGAGGTCGTCGTCGTTGACCAGGACGAGCGCCGGGCGCGGCCGGTCGAGGAGATCCGGAACCAGGGTGCGCGGTCCGTCCACTTCGATCTCGACGCGAACGGTGCGCTCGAGCCGGGGAGCGCCATCGGCGCCGGTGGTGAGGTCGTAGCCGCCGACGGCGAGCCGGTGCGGGCGCTGCACCGGGTGCTCCGCCGGGACCTCCTGGGTGATCGCGAAGGAGGTGATCTGACCGTGCGCGTCGGCCTCGACCTCCGGGCGGAGCAGCGTCACGCCCGCCTGCTCGAGCCAGAGCGCGGACCAAGCGGTGAGGTCGCGGCCGGACGTCGTCTCGAGCTCGGCGAGCAGGTCGCGGAGCTCGGTGTTCCCGAACGCGTGCCGGCGGAAGTAGGCGCGCACCCCGGCGAAGAATTCGTCGTGGCCGACCCAGGAGACGAGCTGCTTGAGCACCGAGGCGCCCTTGGCGTAGGTGATCCCGTCGAAGTTGACCTTGACGTCTTCCAGGTCACGGATGTCCGCGACGATCGGGTGCGTCGACGGGAGCTGGTCCTGGCGGTAGGCCCAGGACTTCTCCATCGAGGAGAACGTGGTCCACGCGTTGGTCCACCGGGTCGCCTCCGAGGCGGCGAGCGCCGAGACGTACTCGGCGAAGGACTCGTTCAACCACAGGTCGTCCCACCAGCGCATCGTCACGAGGTCGCCGAACCACATGTGCGCGAGCTCGTGCAGGATCGTGATCGCGCGGCGCTCGACAGTGGCGTCGGGCACCTTCGAGCGGAACACGTAGCTCTCGACGAGGGTGACCGCGCCGGCGTTCTCCATCGCGCCCGCGTTGAACTCCGGCACGAAGAGCTGGTCGTACTTCGGGAATGGGTACGGGTAGTCGAAGAGGTCTTCGAAGAACGCGAAGCCGGCCTTGGTGATGTCGAGGACGTTCTCGGCGTCCAGGTAACGGGAGAGCGAGCGGCGGCAGAACACGCCGAGCGGGATCGTCCGGCCGTCGCGGCTGGTCAGCTCACCGCGCTCCTGGCAGTACGGCCCGGCGACGATCGCGGTGACATAGCTGGAGAGCACCTGCGTCGGCTCGAAGGCCCAGATTGCGAGACCCTGGCCGGACTCGGTCAGGCGCCCGGTCACCGGGGTGGGTTGCGGCGTCGGCGAGTTGGAGACGACCGTCCAGTGCTCCGGTGCCGTCACGGTGAACCGGAAGATGGCCTTGAGGTCGGGCTGCTCGAAGACGGCGAAGGCCCGCCGGGAGTCCGAGACCTCGAACTGCGAGTACAGGTAGACCTCGCTGTCCACCGGGTCGACGAAGCGGTGCATCCCCTCGCCGGTGGTCATGTACGCGCAGTCGGTGACGACCCGGAGCTCGTTCTCCGCGGCGAGGTCGTCAAGGGCGATCCGGGAGTCCGCGAAGACCGTGGCCGGGTCGAGCTGCCGTCCGTTGAGCGCGATCGAGTGCACCAGGGGGGCGATCAGGTCGACGAACGTGCTGCCGCCTGCCTGCGCGGTGAACCGCACCGTCGTCGTCGAGGAGAAGGTGTCCGGCCCGGCGGCGAGGTCGAGCGAGACGTCGTAGCTCTCGACCGAGACGGCGGCGGNGCGATCTCGGGCTTCGAGGCGCGTNAGGTTCTCTCCGGGCACAGTTGCTCCTTGGATTCCGACCGGGGCCGCGACATGGTGCAGCCCGCAGACGATCATGTCACGGTCGGTGGGAATGCCTCGTGCCCGTATCCGGTTCGATCGGATGACCGACCGGTATCCGATCCTCCTGCCGTCCGACCCGACGGCAGTGCCCAGCGCACCGAAGGAGCATACCCGTGACCGAGCGCCACACTGCCGACTTCTGGTTCGACCCGATCTGCCCGTGGGCCTGGATGACGTCGCGCTGGATGGACGAGGTCGAGAAGGTCCGGCCGGTGACGGTCCGCTGGCACGTGATGAGCTTGTCCGTGCTCGACGAGCACCGCGAGGACCTGCCCGAGCGACACGTGCGCCTGCACGAGCGCGGTTGGGGGCCGGTGCGCGTCGTGAACGCGGCGCGTGAGCTGTACGGCGAGCAGTATGTGAAGCCGCTCTACGACGCGCTCGGCACCCGCATCCACCCGGGCGGCCGGGACGACTACGGCATCGTGATCACGGAGGCCCTCGCCGAGGTCGGACTGCCCGCCTCGCTGGCCGACTACGCCGGCTCGGACGAACTGGACGACTCGCTGCGCGCCTCGCACGCCGAAGGGATCAACCAGGTCGGTCAGGACGTCGGCACTCCGATCGTGAGCGTCGACGGGATGGCGTTCTTCGGCCCGGTGGTCACCCCGGCCCCCAAGGGCGAGGCGGCCGGCCGACTTTGGGACGGCGCGCTGCTGGTGGCCTCGACCCCAGGGTTCTTCGAGATCAAGAGAACGCGCACCCTCGGCCCGATCTTCGACTGAGGGCACACCCGACGCCGGGAATCGCGACATATCCGGCGAAGCGGTGGAGAGGCTCCGGTTCTCGTGCGATGCTGCCAGGCGGGGCAGACGCCGGTGGCTGCTCCAGAGTTTGTCGTGAGGAGCAACGATGGTGAGTCCCGAACCGCCTGGGCGCGGCCTCGGTGGCCTCTTCCAGCGTCTCGGGCCGAGGCTGACGGCGGTCGCGATCGTCGACCTTGTGCTGGTCCTCGGCGCGGTGACGGTTCTCGGGTTCTTGCTGACCGGTGCGCTCGACCGCTCTGGCGGCCCGTCTCATCAGGCCACGAATTCACCCGGGACGTCCAAGACGACGGCTCCGGAAGAGGGTGTGACCAGCCCGACGGTGCCTCCGAAGGCCGCGACCCCGCCGGCCGGGGCGCTCACTCTCACCGAGTTCGCCGCGCCGAGCCGCAACATCGTGTGCCGGATCATGTCCGATTCGGCGACCTGCACGATCGCGGCCTTCGCCTACCCGACACCGGCCCCGACACCGGGCCCCTGCGCGGGCGGCACGGTCGGCCACCTCTTCGTGGTCACCAAGGACGGGGTGCAGATCCCCTGCCTGGCCGGACCGGCACCGGCGGCGGCGCCCGCGAGCGCCAAGGTGCTCGCCTACGGGACGGCGACCTCGGTCAACGGCTTCACCTGCTCGAGCGACCCGAGCGGCATCCTGTGCCGCCACGACGCGAGCGGGCACGGCTTCACCCTCGCGCGGGCGGGCTTCGGTATCCGCTAGACCTGCGGCGGGCGGGCTTCGGTATCCGCTAGACCTGCGGCGGGCGGCACGGTCCGGTCAGCGGGACCGCGGACGTGACTACCAGATGCGCACCCGGAGCGCGGGGTCCCGGTAGAGAGCGTCACTCGGCTGGACGTCGAAAGCCGGGTAGAACTCGTCGATGTTGCTCAGCACCCCGTTGCAGCGGAACTCCGGCGGCGAGTGCGGGTCGGTGGCGAGCCGGCGCAGCGCCTCCTCGTCGCGCGTCTTCGTCCGCCAGGCCTGCGCCCAGCCGAGCATGACCCGCTGGATCCCGGTGAACCCGTCGATCACGGGTGGTTCCGCGCCGCCGAGCGCGACCCGGTACGCCTTGATCGCGATCGCGAGCCCGCCGAGGTCGCCGATGTTCTCGCCGATGGTCAGCGCCCCGTTGACCCGGTGCGGTTCGCTGAACTGGGCCGGGGAGAACGTCGAGTACTGCTCGATCAACGCGGTCGCCCGCTGCTCGAACTCCGCGCGGTCCGCCTCGGTCCACCAGTCGGTGAGGCGGCCGTCGCCGTCGTACTTGGAGCCCTGGTCGTCGAAGCCGTGCCCGATCTCGTGGCCGATGACGGCGCAGATCCCGCCGTAGTTGACCGCGTCGTCGGCGTCCGGGTCGAAGAACGGCGGCTGCAGGATCGCGGCCGGGAAGACGATCTCGTTCATGCCCGGGTTGTAGTACGCGTTGACGGTCTGCGGCGTCATGAACCATTCCGCGCGGTCCACCGGCTTGCCGATCTTCCTGAACTCCCGGTCGTGCTCGTAGGCGGAGGAGCGACGCACGTTGCCGAGCAGGTCGGTCGCGTCGATCTCCAGGCCCAGGTAGTCCTTCCAGACGTCCGGGTAGCCGATCTTGGGCGTGAACAGCTCGAGCTTGGCAAGGGCGCGGGCCCGGGTCTCCTCGCTCATCCAGTCCAGCCCCGAGATCGACTGCCGGTACGCCTCGACGAGGTTCGCGACGAGCGCCACCAGGTGCGCCTTGTGCTCGGGCGGGAAGTGACGAGCGACGTAGAGCTCACCCACGGCCTCGCCGAGCGCACCCTCGACGAGGGAGACAGCCCGCTTCCAGCGCTCGCGAATCTCCTCGGTGCCGCTCAGGGTTCGGCCGTAGAAGTCGAAGTTCGTCTCCACCAGTGCCCGGGAGAGGAACGGCGCCCGGGTGGCGACCACCCGGAGCCGGAGCCAGAGCGCCCAGTCGGCGAGCGGGAGGCCGGCCCAGAGCGCCGCGAAGCCGACGGCGAACTCCGGCTCGCGCACGACGACGTCGTCCATCACGCCGTCGTCGGCGCCGAGCGCGGTGGCCCAGGCGGCCCAGTCGAAGCCCGGAGCGCGCTCGGTCAGCGCGGCGAGCGTCATCGGGTTGTAGGTGAGCTCGGCGTCGCGGTCGCGGACGACGTCCCAGTGGTGGCCGGCGAGCGCGGTCTCGAGCGCCATGATCGTGCCCGCCGCGGCATCGGCCTCGGCGGCCGGTACGACGCCGGCAAGCGTCAGGATGCGGGCGACGTAGCCGAGGTAGGCCTCGCGGAGCGGCGCGTACTGCTCCTCGCGGTAGTACGACTCGTCCGGCAGGCCCAGGCCCGACTGTTGCAGGTAGACGACGTAGCGGTGCGGGTCGTCGGCGTCGTTGTCGATCCAGACGCTCAGCGCCCCGCCGGTCCCGGTCCGCTGCAGGGTGCCCATCGCGGCCGCGAGCTCACCCGCGCTCGTTGCGCCGTCGACCAGAGCGAGGTCCGCGCCGATCGGTGCGGTGCCGAGCGCCTCGACCCGCTCCTCGTCCATGAAGCTCGCGTACATCCGGCCGATCTGGCCGCGCACATCGTCGGCCGCGCCCTCGCGCGTCGCGGCGGTTCCGGGGGTCGCGGGGGTCACCGCGGTTTCGGCGGTTCCGGGGGTCGCGGCGGCCTCGCCCGCCTCGCGGATCAGTTCCCGGACCTGCTCCTCGGCCCGGTCGTGCAGGACCCGGAACGCACTGTCGACGGCGCGATCCGCCGGGATCTCGTGGGTGGCCAACCACCGGCCGTTGACGTACCGGTAGAGGTCGTCTTGCGGGCGGGTCCGTGGGTCGAGGGCGTCGAGGTCGATCCCGCTCGGTCGAGGCTGTTGCGTCGGGGCGCTAGTCATGTCGGCCAGGGTAGGACACACCTGGCAGGATGTGGCCATGCGCATCCACATCGCCGCCGATCACGCCGGCTTCGAGCTGAAGGCGCACCTGGTGCGGCACCTGC
>JGI24131J36419_10000896_pt1 | contig 10914 bp, 12 predicted proteins | sample BarGraNGADG00211_2_FD_36419 | JGI IMG/M metagenome (IMG submission 36419) | reverse complement strand
AGAACAACTTGCTTCAATATCTCCTATGATGTGGGTCGAGAGGATTATCGTGCGACGACGAGAGAGGCGTGCCAGCAGATTACGAAAACGGATGCGTTGCTCGGGGTCAAGCCCTGCAGTAGGTTCATCGACCACGATTAGTTCCGGATCGCCCAGCAAAGCCTGAGCAATTCCCAGGCGTTGCTTCATCCCCCCAGAAAATGTTCCTACTCGCCGCGCAGCTTCCCGTGTGAGATTGACTTCTTCCAATACTGCTTCTATCTGACTTTTGCGCTTCTGGGCAGGAATATTTTTCATCGCTCCGATGTAGTCTAAAACTTCCCAAGCGCGAAGGCTTTTACAGAAACCAAAATCCTGGGGGATGTAACCAAGCGACTTACGCACCCGCTGTGGTTCTTTCATCACATCCACCCCTTCTACGACTACCTGTCCCGAAGATAGAGGTATCAGCGTCGTGATGATGCGCATCAAGGTAGTCTTGCCAGCCCCGTTTGGCCCTAACAGCCCGAACATTCCACCCGGAATGGAGAGGTTGATTTCACATAATGCCCGGAACTTACCATAATATTTTGTGANCTTTAAAATATGAACATCCACAATCAGTCTCCTGGATTAAATAATTCGGGCTCTCCAGCCTTTAGCGGGAAATCGGCNCGAACNCAACAAGAATGTGCAAACGAAAGTGCGCGAAGTTGCGATAGCCAAAGCCGCGGCGATTGAGCATCTTGATTTTCAGGTTCACACCTTCGGCGAAGCCGTTGCTATGCCGACCATTGAAGTAGTTCAGGATGCCTTCGCGCCAATTGTTGAGCGTGTTGACGAATGCCTGTAGGGATCGCAAGCCGGTCGCTTTGGCCTTGGCCTGCCAGTCCAGCAACGCGCTATCGGCAGTCTTGCGATCCGGTGACTGATCAAACCAGGTGCGAAATGACTCCTTCAAGTCGTAGCAGGTGTTGAGTTCAGGCGAGACCGCCAGCATGTGCGCCAACTGCTCGCCTTCTTCGTCGGTCAAGTTCTCGCGGTTCTTGACCAGCAACCAGCGTCCGCCTTTCAGGACCGCCTTGGTCGCTTCATCCGCCTGGTTTTGAATGGTGCGCCGCGCTTGGTCACGGCATCCGTCAGGTTTTTCATGACGTGAAAGCGGTCGACCACCGGTTGCGCATTCGGCAATTTGGCTTGCGCGACGCCATGATAGGCATCCCACATGTCGGCGCAACAGACTTCGACCTGGGCACACCAGGCCGGGCCGCGTTGATCAAACCAGGCTTCCAGGCTTTCTTGGTTGCGATCTGGCAAAACATCCAACACCAGGCCCAACTCTGGAGCCGAGATCACCAAGCGATAGTGACCGTGGCCCTTATGGATCGTGATTTCGTCCAGGCAGAGCACCTTTACGAGCGGGTAGCCCCGCTGGGCGAGCGTTTTTTTGCCCCGCGCTCAAAGATGCCCCGCACCAGGTCCTGGCTCAGACCTTCGTCTTGCGCAACTTGGGCCATGTCCTCACGCCGAGTGCGTTGGTAAATGTGCTGGGCGTAGCGCAGCGTGTGCGCAAAGCCCGGTTCGCGCCAGGCGACCCGTTCGACAAACGTGTTGCGGCAGGTGGCGCAGGCAAAGCGTCGTGGCGCATAGCGCAGCCAACATTGGCGCTCCCACATGGGGAGGTCACGAATCGTTTGCAGCTCAGCCGTGTCATGGATCTGCGTACTGACCTGCTGACATTCTGGGCACACGGCAGCCTCCAGGCTCGACTCGATGAACACTTCGATGCGCTCGTCACCAGTGATCTGGTAACGCACAGCTTTCACATTGGGCAAGCCCAATAGCTCGCTCGGTATCTGCTAGTTGGCTATCACAGCACACCTCTCAACTTAAGTTGTGCCGATCTTAGCAGATTCTTTGGCCTTGCGCCAGCATTCCCGCTATAGGCCGGAGAGCCGTTTTTATCCTGTTCATCCCGTTTATCCTTTCCATCCTGTGAATACATATCCTGTGGATCGTGAGTTGCCGCGGGGCGCGAGACTGCCGCAAACAGAGTTACCCGACGGGTGCCCGGCCACAACGTGGAATCACCCTGCCTCACCGAGTTGACAGATCCAGTAATGTGCCTTACCATGTGTAACACTCCTGGATGCAGTCCGAGATACACACGTGCATCTGCGCATCTATCCGGTGTGACCGGGCCTGATCCCACTTGAGACCAGGATGACCCAACCAGAACCAACCGCCGCAATGACCGCGACCGATCTGGCCGGCCAGGTTTATACTCGCATACTTGGCATCCTGTCCAACCGCATCTGGACGAGCGCCGAGACGCTGAACGATGTGACCCTGGCCCAGAGTCTGGGCGTCAGCCGCACCCCCGTCCGCCTGGCGCTTGCCAAGCTGGCGAACGAGTGTCTGGTGCGCAAGATGCCTGGNAAGGGTTGGGTCCCGATAGCTCTCACGCTCAAAGACATCCGAGACATTTTCGAAATCAAAGAAGCNCTCGAGGCCCAGGCGGTGCGCCGTGCGGCGGANTTGATCACACCCGCGGCTGCCGAAGAGCTTCGGGGCGTGGTCCAGCAGATGCACGAGGCCGAGTCACGATGCGACCCGCGGCGCTGGATCCAGGCCGATGATAGCTTTTACCAGTTGCTCTTCAAGATCGACGGCAACGAGCGCCTGACACACACGATTGAGCTGCTCGACAGCCAGTGGTATCGCTACCGCATGGGCTACCTGGCCCAGGAGAATTGCCTGGCCGTCCTCTACGAAGAACATCGGCCGATCGCGGAGGCCGTCATCGCCGGGGATGGAGATGGCGCGTCCGCCGCCATCATCCAGCACCTGACCCACGTGCGCAACCAGATCCTGAAGATCACGCGCGACGTGCTGATGCTCTTCCTGGGTATCGCTGACGCGCCCGTCGACGCCCGGATCGCCAGGGAAGCGCGATGATGCCGGACGAAACGTCGAGCGGGCAGGCGGCGCAGCCATTGAAGGACCAGGCGCAGATCGCCGCGTCAATCGAACGGTTCCGGGCCTCGTTCTGGGAGCGCAGGGCCGGCCTGCGCCCGCCGGTCGCCGTGGTGCCGGAGCGGACCTGGATGCCGATCGGGTATCTCAAGCGGCCGTTTGACGGCAGCCACGTGCAGCCGGCGGACGTGACGCCTGCGCTCGTCCGCACCGACTACGAAGACGGTGCCATCGGGCGCGCCGTGCGCTCTGACGACTGGCTGCCCTACAGCGCTCCGTGGCGCGCTGTTCCGTGGCTGGAAGCGATTTGCGGCTGTCGCGTGCGCTACGCGACCGGGTCGTTGGCGCCGGAGCCTTGCGCGACCAGCGCGCAGCAGATGGCTGGGCTGGAGTTGGCCGCCGCGGGTCCCTGGTACGACCGTCTGAACGAACTGACGAAGGCGCTGGTCGCCTCCGCGCCAGACGACTGCTTCGTCAGCCCCACCATTTTGCGCGGCCCTTCGGACGTGCTGGCAGCCATGCGCGGCATGAGCAGCTTCTACCTGGACCTGCACGACGATCCGCTGGCCCTGGCCCTCGCCGCGGGCCGGGTGAATCGTGTTTTCCTGGACCTTCTGGCCCGCCATTGGGCGGCGGTGCCGCCGAGACACGGCGGCTACGGCCACATCTACGGCTATTGGGCCCCCGGGCCGACCAACGTGCTGCAAGAGGACGTCCTGGGCATGTGCTCGCCGCAGGTGTACGCGGATATCTTCATGCCGCTCAACGCCGCCGTGGTGAGGGACCTCGGCCCGTATACCCTGTTCCATCTGCACTCGACCGGGCTGCGCCACTACCGGCACGTGCTCGACGTGCCTGGCATCGCCGGGCTGGAGATCACGCTGGAGTCCATCGGCCCCACGCTGAGCGATCTCACCCCGGTCGTGCGCGAGATCCTGGAACGCTCGCGGCTGATGCTCTTTGTTGACGCCCACTTCCAGGACCTTCCGGCTCTGCTGCGCCAGGTGCCGCACGATGGACTGTACCTGATCATCTCGGACAAGTTCATCGGCAGCGAAGCCGATTATCGCGCCTTCGTCGCCGCCAACTGGCGACTCAACTAGAGGATTNTCTTCATGAAAGCACTGGTGCTCGAGCAGTACCGGCAGTTCGCCTATAAGGATGTACCGGACCCTGCCGTCAGGCCCGATGAGGTGCTGATCCAGGTGCGGGCCTGCGGCATCTGTGGCAGCGACGTCCACGGCATCGACGGCAGCACGGGCCGGCGCATCCCGCCGGTCGTCATGGGCATCGAGGTCGAAGATACCGCCGTAGCCGTCTTGCGCTTCCGCAATGGCGCGCTGGGCAATATCGTCGTGAGCAACGCTCAGAACCCGGGGATCTACGCCCGGATCCACGTTCACGGCCACAATGGCGCCACCGTGGGCGTCCAGACCGACGGGGGCACCGTTGTTCTTCGCCGGTCAGGCCGGCAAGGCCGAAGGGCCGAGCAATGACGTCTGGACTGTGCCTGGGGAGGAAGCACTGCGCGACGGCTGGCGCGCAGCGGACCGCGCCAGCGACCGCGACCCGATGANCTACTATCACCAGTTGCANGACCAGGATTTTCTGCAGGCTGTGTTGGAGGACCGGCCTTCGCTGGTCACCGGTCTGGTCACCGGTGAGGAAGGGCGCCGATTCGTGGAGTTGATGCAGGCCATGTATCTGTCAGCGAACCGGCACGCCCCGGTGAGCTTCCCATTGTAACGCTTGCTGCGAGGCGCTATGATCGATGCTTTTGGTATACATCCGCAGATGATTGAGGTGCCGAGATGGACACGACCGTAAGCCTGAGCCGGAATGCGCGTGCCAGGGCCAGGAGATGGAATCGCGAACAGAGCAGCCGCTGGCTGTTCCCGGCTCCGGCGACGCTCGTCCTCTTGCTCATGATGGCCTTCCCTGTGGCCTACACGCTCTACCTGAGCTTCACCAGCTACAGTCCGACCGTAGCGCGCACGGCCAACTGGGTTGGGCTCGCGAACTACGTTAAGCTGATCACAGACGACGAGCGCTTCCGCAACGCGCTCTTCCGCACGTTATTATTCACCATTGGCGGTGTCAGCGTGCAGTGCGTGCTCGGCGTTGGCCTGGCCCTGATTTTCAACCGCGAGTTCAAGGGGCGGGGCTTTTTCCGCACCATTTTCCTGATGTCCATGGTGGCGACCCCCGTCGCGATCGCTTTGGTCTGGTTGAACGTGCTGGACCTGAACACAGGGATCCTCAACTACCTGCTGCAGGCGCTGTTCCACACACGCGTGGCCTGGCTTTCCAACCGCCAGATCGTGCTCGGCTCGATGATGTTGGTGGATGCCTGGCAGTGGACCCCGTTCATCATGTTGATTGCGCTCGCCGGCCTGTCGTCTTTGCCCACAGAACCCTTCGAATCCGCGCAGATCGACGGCGCATCCGGGTTACAGCTCTTCTGGTACCTGACCCTGCCCATGCTGCGCCCCGCGCTGATGGTCGCGCTGATGTTTCGCTCCATCGACGCTTTGAAGACCTTCGACATCATCTATGTCATCACCAGCGGCGGGCCTGCGTACGCCTCGGAGACACTGAATCTCTACACCTATGCGCAAGGCTTCCAGTATTTCAACATGGGTTACGCCTCGGCTGCGCTCGTGCTCTTCTTTGTTCTCGTCATGGGCGCCAGCCTGCTCTTCATCCGCCTGCGCCGCGCAGCCTCGGAGGCGATGTAATGGCAGCCATTTCTTCTGTGGGTGAGGGTTACCGCCGGCCCTGGCGCCGCCATCCTGCCGTGAGGGCGACGCGCCGCGTCGGCTTCTACGTCCTGCTGCTGCTCCTGTGGCTGCCGTTTTTTTTCGTCTTTGCCTGGATGGTCGAGACCGCATTTAAGACGCAGTTGCAGAACACGGCGATTCCGCCGCTGCTGATCTTCAAACCCACCTTCGAAAACTTCGTTACCGTGTTCAGCCGCAATCCCATGTGGCGCTTTTTGCTCAACTCCGTCGTGGTCGGCACTGGCGCCACCTTGCTGGCGATGATTCTTGGGCTGCCGGCGGCGTATGGCATCGCCCGCCATCGGCAGCAGCGCCTGGCGGTGGCCATTCTGGTCGCGCGCATCATGCCCGGCATCAGCTACCTGGTGCCATGGTTCATCATGTTTTCCAGTCTGAAGCTGATCGGCAGCTACGCCACGCTGATCATGGCGCACCTGATGATCACCCTGCCCATGACNATCTGGCTGATGATCGGCTTCTTCGAGGACATCCCGCCAGAACTGGATGAAGCCGCTCTCATCGACGGATGCAACCCGCTGCAGTCCTTCGTGCGCATCGCCCTGCCGCTCACCCGGCCCGGCATCGCCGCCAGCGCCATCCTGAGCTTCATCTTCTCCTGGAACAATTTCATGTTCTCTCTGGTGTTGTCGAACCAGAATACCCGACCTCTGCCGGTCGCGGTCTTCTCGTTCATTTCCTACACTCAGGTCGACTGGGGCGGCCTGAATGCCGCCGCCTTGATCGTGACGTTGCCAGTCCTGATCATGGTGATGTTCGTGCAGAAACACATGGTTCGCGGCCTCACGCTAGGATCCGTGAAGGGGTGAGGGCCTGAGACTGGAGACTCAAGCAGCGCGCAAATCACTCGACAGTGCCGTCCGGATTCCGTTGATTCGATCGGATTCTCATTCACTCAAGGAGAGAGGAAAAATGAAGCGCACACCGTTCGTGCTCATGACCGTGATCATGGTCATGGCCCTGTTCCTGTCGGCCTGCGGGCCGGCTGCCACCCCTGCGCCCACGCAGGCCCCAACGACGCAGCCCGTCCAGGCTGCCCCCACGACGGCGGCCGCCGCGCCTGCCGCAACGACAGCTCCGGCCGCGTCCGCTTTCAACTGGCAGTCGCNCAAGGGTGAGGCGCTGCGCGTTGCCATGGTCGATCAGCCCGGCGCGAAATTCATCGCCAGCCACATCGACGAATTCAAGGCCCTGACGGGCATCGACGTGACCTACGAAGTCCTGCCGGAAGACCAGTTCCGCCAGAAGACGACCGTCGAGTTCGCCGCCGGCACCAGCACCGTGGACGTCTTCCTCTCCATGGTGCAGCAGGAAGGCATCAAGTACGAGAGCGCAGGCTGGTACGAAGACCTGACCCCGTACATCAACAACACCAAGATCACGAATCCCGACTTCGACTACCAGGATTTCACCCAGAGCGGCCTGGCCATCGGTCGCCTGTCCAACGGCAAGCAAATCGGCCTGCCCATCTACAACGAGTTCGGCGCGCTGATGTTCAACAAGGCGCTGTTCGATAAGGCCAAGATTGCTTACCCGCCCAAGACCATCCAGGACGTCGAAGCAGCCGCCAAGGCCATCAACGACCCGGCGAATGGCGTCTACGGCTTCTGCGGCCGCGGCAAGGCCGCCTCTGGCACTTCGCAGTTCGCGACCATCATGTTCGGCTTCGGCAGCCAGTGGGTGAAGGACAGCAAGGCCAACCTGCTCGACCAGAAGTGGCTCGATTCCATGACCTGGTACGGCAACCTGATCAAGAGCTACGGACCTCCAGGGGAGACCGCCATGACCTGGAACCAATGCCAGGACCTGCTGGTCAACGGCAAGGTCGGCATGTGGCTCGATGCCAGCATCTTCTTCGCCAACGTGGTCGACCCGGCGCAGTCCAAGATCGTCGATACCGCCGGCATCGCGATGGGCCCCTCTGGGCCTGCCGGCCAGGTGCCTTACGTCGGCGGCTGGCACATGTCGATGTACAGCGGCTCCCAGCACAAGGAAGCTGGCTGGCTGTTCATCCAGTGGGCGCTGGGCAAGGACATGACCCTCAAGGCGCAGCTGGCGAACATCACGACCGGTCGCAATTCTGCCTGGAACTCGCCTGAATACAAGGCGCAGAACAAGCATCCTGATCTCACCGAGGCCTTCCTGGCCGCAATGAAGCAGGGCAACGTGCAGTGGAATCCGCCCGTGCTCAACGTGACTGAAGCGCGTGATGACATCGGCGTGGTGCTCGTGACGGCCATCGAGGGCGGCGACATCAAGGCTGCTGCCACCAAGGCTAACGCGCAGCTTCAGGCTCTGATCGACGCTACCCCGGTGCTCAAGTAGTCACCCTTGATCTGAAGCCGGCGTTCTCCCGCGCAGCGCGCGGGAGAACGCCTTACCGGCCTGGCCCTCGCCTGTCCTCTCGGCCCCACGGCTCGAGGGCGGGCGTGTCGTCAGGGCGAAGTCATGTTGCGGCCATCTGCCATTGCGCCAACATTGGGTGCTGGGCCAGGTTGCCGTCCACGAATACGACCACGAATACAACGAATGGCTCTCGCCGCGAGGCAGCTCATGCACACACGTTAACAAGCCGATAGAGAGTCCGATTCGGGTCGCCAGGGGGTGCTGAGCACCGGTAGGCGACCTACGACAGATCGAGCTGAGCCAGTGCAGGCGGAATGAAGCCTTCCTTGGCCCTTGCGCCTACCGGGTGGCTGATGCCAGGCAAAATGGGACCTGCCCCGACCGAGCCGGGTCGGGCTAGCAGGCAAGCAGCCAGCGCCGTGGTGGCGCAGGCCTGGGGGCATCGAACGCCCGGCGCACGATTTCGCGGGCCGGGCCGGGCACGATGCTGTTCAGCCGCTGCACGAGTTGTGCCTGTTCGGCGCTCAGCGGGGTCAGGCGTCGCAAGACACTGCCGTCCCAGTACTGCGTCTCAATCAGGCACAGGTCCTGCAAGCGCTTGAGATTGGCCTCGACGGTGGCCTTGTCGGCGGCCTTGCCCGCCCAGGGTTGGTAGTCAAGTGGGATCCTGCCATCCGCACTGGCATCCAGCCCTGCCTTGATCTTGCGCTTGTTGAGCGGCGTGTTATGGGCAAAGCCGAAGGTCGCCAGCTTGCTTGCCGCATAGGCCCCATGCACGACGAAAGCGGTCAGATCGTAGAAAATGACGCTGAGGTCGATAGCATAGTATTCCAGCGCCCGGCTGACCACAGCCTGCCAAATGTCCCGGCAGTGCGGAGCGATCGCATCCAGGGTGCGGGCCAGCCGATCATCATTGAGTTAGCTGGCGGGCATACCCAACTGGGTAACCAACATCGTGCGGGCATACCAGTCGGCGACCCGCCACAAGGGCCGCGGCGCCAGCAAGCGGTTGAGGATCAAAATCAGGGCCACGGTGCCATGGTCCACCGCCCGGGTCTGCGGGCAGTAGCGATTGATGATCTGGCGCACTTGGAGCGTGTCCAGAACCGCATACAGCACGGGTAGGGCCCCCAGTTGGCGCTGCAACTGCTGCTGCGTCAGCCAGTCGACCACCCTCGCCAGGCTCAGGGCTCCTGACAAGGCCAGATGGGCCAGGCGCGCGCTGGTCTGGGCGAGGCGTTTGGCGCGTTGGAAGCGCTGATAAGCGAGGCGTGCCCACTTGCGCCAATGCCAGCGTGGCCACCAGGGAAAGAGCTCACGACCGGGCTGACGAGCCAGCACGACAGTTGTCTGATCAGCCAGACAGAGCCGCTCGGGTACGACGCCTGTGCTCGGCTGGCAGCACAGCAGCAGAGCCAGCAGCAGCCAGACCAACCAGATCATGATTCGCTGAACTTTGACAGATGTGGCAGAATGCATTGGCAATGCTCCTTGGGGAATGCTTTCTGTGCAAGAACTTCATCCCCCTTTCTGGGAGCATTTGCGCTATGTGGGCTCTCTATTCGGCTGTTAACGTGCGAAATCTAGGCTTAGAAACGCGTGAAAGGACCTGGTAAATCCAACAATGCCTGGAATGACCCATCGCGAGCGCGTGCTCGCTGCGCTGAATCACAAGCCAGTTGATGCGGTGCCCTTCGACATCGGCGGCACCAAGGTGACCAGCCTCAACGTTCATGCCTATGAAAAGCTGAGCGCGCACCTCGGCATAGGCGGCCCGGCGGAGATCGCCCACTACCGCAGCCAGCGCACGCACATGCGGGAGGAGCTCTCGAGCTTCTTTGACTCTGACGTGCGCCGCGTCCACGTGTCCTATCCGCTCCCGCTCCCCGAGGCGGTGCGGCTTCCGATCCAGTGCGACGAATGGGGCAACGAGTGGACCCAGAGTCGGGACACCGGGCTCTTCTTCGTCAGCCGCTCGCCGCTGGCCGGCGTTATCGACGCCGACGACGTGCGCCGCCATCCCTGGCCCGACCCGGCCAGCTTGATAGACGTCGCTTCCGTGGCTGCTGCCGCGCGCAAGCTGCGTGCGGAGACAGATTGCGCCATCGGCCTGGATCTGCCCGACGGCGTAGTCCACCTCTCGCAATTCCTGCGAGGATTTGACGACTGGCTGATGGACCTGGCCGGCGACCGCGGGGCGCTGGAAGTGATCATGGACACCGTAACCGATATCTATGTGGCGATGCTGGTGCCCTTGCTGCAAGCTGTCGGCGATAACGTCGACCTGGTCTTGCACTGCGACGACATCGCCGCGCAGAACGGCCCCTTGATCAATCCTCGCTCCTATCGCCAGGTCATCAAGCCGCGGCAGAAGCGGATCTTCGAGACCATCAAGGCGCACACCAGTGCCAGACTGCTTTACCATTCCTGCGGCTCCATCGCCTGGGCGCTGCCCGATCTGATCAAGATGGGAGTGGACGCCGTGAATCCGGTGCAGGTGTCGGCAGCTCATATGGACACGCGGCGGCTGAAGGAAGAGTACGGCAGCGATCTCGCCTTTTGGGGCGCCGTCGACACGCACCATGCGTTNCCGTTTGGCACCCCGGACGATGTGCGCGCCGAGGTCCGCCNCCGGATCGAGGACATGGCAGGAGAGGGTGGCTACGTCATCGGCTCGGTCCACATCATCCAGCAAGACGTGCCGCCCCAGAACATCCTGGCCATGGCCGAGGCTGCGCATGTCTACGGTGGGCGCTCGGACGGCGCCCGGTACCGGGAGAGGATCGTGTGATGTCGCCTGCCTGCATGACGTCGC
>JGI24131J36419_10000891_pt1 | contig 10944 bp, 11 predicted proteins | sample BarGraNGADG00211_2_FD_36419 | JGI IMG/M metagenome (IMG submission 36419) | reverse complement strand
GTGACAGGGAAGAATATCCCTCAAATTACACAAGATTGTTCATTAACCTTGGAAAGACCGATGGTTTTTTCCCCGAGCAGCTGATTGAACTTGTAAACTCCAATACAAAAGGGAAAAAAGTTCCAATCGGGAAGATTGATCTGTTAAAAACATTCTCATTCTTTGAAGTTGATCCGGGTTATGCNGATGACCTTATTGCAGCTNTGAATGATGCAAAGTTCAATGACAGAAGAGTAGCCGTTGAGATTGCTCAGGCAAAAACCGACGGACCAAGAGGTGAATCTTCAGAAAGAAAACCAGCAAAGTGGTCCGACAGGAAACCTGACCGAAGAAGTTCAGGCGGCTTCGAAAGAAGAAGTGCCGAAAGTTCTGAAAGGAGAAGCTCNGGAGGTTCAGAAAGAAGATCCTACGGCGGTTCAGAAAACAAGAGCGCCGGATATAAAAGAGAAAGCAAATTCGGAAAAAAAGATAAGAAGAANTACAGNAGATAATTGCCAGATTCCTNATCTGATTTGGCAACCCCCTAAATCCCNCATATGGGGGACTTTAAGTCAAANATTCCAGACTCTCTGAACTCTTCAGCCCCCCATTTGGGGGGTCGGGGGGTAATTCAGAGAGCCTTTTTGAGGCTCTTTTACTTTTATAGCCAGGAAGATCATAGAAATAAGTGCTATTGTACCACCGAAACCAAATGCAACCGTTCCTCCATATCCAGGAATAACCTTGTCGAAATAGCTGTAGAGGAACCCGAAAATTATACTTGCAGGAAGAGCGCCCAATCCTATCGAAAAATTGAAAAGCCCAAAAGCTGTTCCCCTTTTCTCCTCTACCACAAGGTCCGCTACAAATGCCTTTTCAGTACCCTCGGTGAAGGCATAGAATAAGGCATAAATACCAAACAGAACAAACGTTGCAATAACCTGTAATCCTGGAGACAAGAAAACAATAAGCGCGAAAGAAATATAGACAAAAGCATAAATAGCCCAACCAATATTTATTACTATTTTCCTCCCGATTTTATCAGAAAGAGACCCCATTGGAGTTGAAAAAACTACCTTAATTATATGGAAAAAAGCCCAGACAAGGGGCAAAAACAGGATATTAATAATCTTTGACTGTGAAGCTTCATTGCCAAAATTTAAGATCATATTGTGAAGAGGGGTTATCCTGCTGACAATATCAACTACTGCACCGCTTTTCTGAATTGCCTCCTGAACCCTGAACAATAGAAAGGCATCTGACGAATTTCCCAAAGTGAAAAGTATCATTATCAAAAGGTAATTCCTGAAATTTTTATCAAAACTTTTAAGTGAAAAGGAAAGGGGTTTCCCAATCAGGATTTTTGGCGCCGCTTCTTTTACAAAAAAAACGAGTGTCAGAACTGCCAGAATTCCTGGTATTATAGCAAGAAAGAATGTCCATCTTAACGCAAGTAAAGAATCTGTAAATTTAAAACCAATAAACAGAACGGAAAGTGTAAAAATAGCCAGCAGTGGACCAATAACTGCTCCTACATTGTCCATGGCACGTTCGAAACCATAAGCTTTACCCCTTATACTTTCATCGACAGAAGAGGCTATCAATGCATCCTTTGGAGCCGCTCGTATTCCTTTTCCAACCCGGTCAAACATTCTGATTATGACTATCTCCCATGCCGAGGCTACTAACCCGGTTAATGGCCGGACCAATGAAGAAATCAAATACCCGAGAAATACAAGTAATTTTCTCTTCCCGATTTTATCTGAGATGATTCCGCTAACCAGTTTGATCATTGATGCTGTGGTCTCAGCAACCCCTTCAATCACACCCAGCAAAACAGCACCTGAACCCAGAACTGCAACAAAAACCGGAACGAGGGGGTATATCATTTCCGAAGCAGCGTCTGTGAAAAGGCTGACAATCCCAAGCATAATTACTACCCGCGGAATCCTGTTTTTTGCCTTTTCAGTCAAATCATCTCTGTTTTAGAATGTGAACCTGACATATATACTACCTTTTCAAATAATCATTAAATAAAACCTGAAGATAAGCTTTACCTATTTTTTCGGCATTGACAGTATCCTTTCCCTCCTTAAGCACAAAATTACTAAGCTTATGATCATACGCTACTTTGGAACTATCAGTTATGAATCCAAATCCTTCATTGAAAGTATAGAATGCAAATGAATTAGATTTATCAGATAGCAGGTCTTTACCAAAAGGAAAATTCCCCTCGATTCCCATCTGATCTAAAAGTGTCAGTGGAATATCAACCTGGCTTCCAAGCTTCTCAATTCTCATCCCTTTTTTAGATAAGGCCCCTCCTGCCCATACCATTGGAATTCTGAATACATAAGGCGAATAGATAAGCATATCCTCAGAAATCCTGGCACAATGGTCAGCAACCATAATAACAAGAGTATTTTTCCACCACTCTTTTTCTTTAGCCCAGTCAAGAAAATTGCCAAGCGACTTATCAGTATAATAGATTGAATTTTTGTATTTTGTATACTGATCATTTCCCGGGAAAACAGGTTCCATCGGGACTTCAAACGGCTCGTGACTCGAAAGGGTAAGCACTACTTTCAGGAATGGCTCAGTGACTCTTTGCATAGAATCTTCAAGGGCCTTAAACATTACATGATCGTGTACTCCCCATTTGGAATTATAATTTTCAAGACTAAAATTATCTTTTGTGATTATGCTTCTGAAGCCAGATCCTATTACAAACGAATTGAAATTGGCGAAATTTATCTCCCCCCCGTACCAGAAAGCGCTATTGTAACCTTTATCTATCAGTATCTTAACAAGGCTTGGAAGAGTCTGACTTTTCTTTGGTTCCTTGATAATTGACTGGGCCGGCTGTGCGGGATAACCATCCAGAATTGCAGGCATAGCTTTATCAGTACGGGTGCCGGAAGCATAAAAGTTCGAAAACAATACACCTTCCTTTATGTATCTGTTAATGTTTGGAGTTGCAAGAGAATCTCCGCCTAATGGCCCGATAAGATAGCCGCTGAAACTTTCAAGAACAACTAAAATAATATTTGGTCTGGTGGTGTTAAGTATTTTTTCAGGTATCCCTTTTTTGACAGTCAGAGAGTCTACAAGTGCAATAGCAGCAGACAAATCTCCGAATTCATAAGGATTCTTTACAGGTTTTTGAGTGAAAGCTGATGTTCCTACATTCCAGACCGCATTAATTGAAGTATGGTTGAGGAACATTTTCTGACTGAAATAAACAGCTCCTGAGTTTATCGGAGCTACACCAAACCCTCCTCTGATTGGAATAATCAAAGCACCCCAGAGAATCATGAAGAAAATAATTCCGGCAAGAGGATAACGGATTTTTGATAACTTATCGAATAATCTGTCAATGTATTTTTTATAAAGAATAATAAAGAATGAGCTTATCAGGATTATTGTTATAAAAAATATAATTGCTTTTAATGTACTTACTGAGGCCATCGCCTCTCCGGGTGTTTTAAGATACAGCATTGGAGTATAATCCATCCGGAAACCCCAGTAAGAATATAGATTTGCGTCAGAAACAACAATAAGAGCAGAAAATACAACCAGGACATATGTGTACCATCTGATAAAAAATTTATACCAGTTCCCATAAAAATATATTCCCGGGATGGCTAATAAAACAGGCACCAGCAAATAATAACCCGTAGTTGAGATATCAAGTTTCGAACCATGAATGAATGTTGCCAGAAGTTCACTGAAGCTGTTATGAAAGGAAATATGAAATTGTAGAAGAATGAAAAACAGCCTGGCAAAAATGAAAAATACCAGCCAGAAGATGATGTAAAAACTTAATGCTATGAGTCGTTTTTTCATGTCTGCAAATCACTTGATAATACTTTGGCTGATTCCTTTGAGCTTTTATAATACATCAGCAATGCAACTATTATGATGACTATTCCGGTTACAGTAAGCCATTCTGGTCTCTCATTCGGTACAAGGAGCCAGCTTAAAATGGCTCCCACTCCGGGAATAATAAACTTCCACAGATTAAGTTCGGAAACTTTGACTCCCGGACGCTGAAGAAGTTTAAACCATAATGAAAATGCTGCAGCTGCCATGAAGCTTAGCCACGATAAAATCAGCCAGTACTCTGCTGGTTGAGGACCATGAGAAATACCTTCAACCGGTAAAGATATCAGGTAAAGAATTACACCTCCGAGAAATAATGAAGATGAACTAAGAACCAATGGGTTGATCCCTTTACTTTTTAGAGAAACGATCACATTGCTTGTTGCAACCGTCGTATTGGCAAGGAGTAACATAAGAACCCCCAGGAGTTCAGTTAATGTCCCAAGCTTAAGAATCTGTCTTCCGGCACTAATAAGTACAACACCTGATATCCCAAATATTATTGTAATAATTTTTTTTCTTGTCAGCTTATCATTATCATGCATAAGCGAGGCAACCACTGCCGTTACCAGTGGCTGACAGCCTACAATAACTGCTCCCAAAGCCCCTGGAACCAAATTTAGTCCATGATAGAATAGAGCATAATTAATAACAGTCTGAAGGATTGCAACCCAAGCAACTACCTTCCAGTGCTCCTTTACCATCTTAATGTAGATGGCAGGTTTTATAGTAAACGGCAGGATAATCAATCCTGATATAATAAACCGGATTCCCGCAAAATGTAAAGGGGTATCATACTTCAAACCAAGCTTGATACTTGCATAAGCCGTTGACCACAATAAACAGGCTATTATAGCCCAAAAAATAGTATTTCTCTTGCTGTACAATGAAAATGTTTTTGCTTGCAAAGATCAGAAAAAAAAGATTCCGTTAAATGTAACAGAATTTGAATTCAATTTTAATGTCAGAACTGCATAATATTTAATAGTTTTGTTTTATTCAACCTGTTAGTCATGACTATTGCAGAATATATTGCTAATCAATTATTTAGTTGCGGTGTAAGATATGTATTCGGCATCCCGGGAGGACCGTCAATACCATATCTTGAGGCTTTCAGAGAAGCAGGGATAGAGTTCATTCTGACTTCAAACGAATCAGCTGCGGGGATAATGGCAGATGTAACGGCCAGGCTTACAGGTGTTCCTGGAGTTTGTCATGCCACATTCGGACCCGGCGCAACAAATATCACAACCGGAATCGGAGGAGCATTGCTCGACAGGTCTCCTGTTATCGTTTTTACCAGTGAGATGGCTGATAACATGTTGAGCAGGACAACCCAGATGAATATCAATCATCAAAAACTTTTCGAACCAATAACAAAAGCAACATTCAGGATGAGTGCAGAAAACGCAGCTGAAGTCATGGAATCAGCTCTCAGACTCTGCCAGGAAGAGTACCCAGGTCCCATCCATATCGGACTTCCTTCTGATATTTCAGGAGTTACGATAAATCCCGAACCANCNACNGGGATATTATCAGATAAACCATTTATCCATAATGATATACAAAAGATAATTTCCCNGNTGGANAAATCNAGGCATCCTATTTTTGCAATAGGACTTACAGCTGCTCGCCTCAATCTTCNAAATGAAATACTGGAATATCTTGATTATTGTAAAATTCCTGTCGTGATAACCCCAATGGCAAAAGGGTTAATACCNGAAGATCATCAATGTTATGCAGGTGTATTATTTCATTCCTTAAGCGATTATCTTGAAGACCTTTATGAAAAAACCGATCTGGTAATAGGGATAGGGTACGATCCGGTTGAATTTAACTATGAGTCGTGGATGCCCGATGTGCCTCTTGTACACTTCGATGTAAAAGAAACCGATATGCCATCAGGCAAATCCATAACGCAATATATCGGACCCGTGGATGAGTGGTTCCGTATTCTTAAAAATCTGAATAACGATTCTCATTNATTTGAGCAGGATCTNATNAAAGGGATCCGTGATGAGATGGCCTCTGTTTTTAATGGNTTCACAAACCATTTTGGTCCTGCAGCAGCNCTGAAAATTCTTCNGGATGAANTACCTGANGATATNATNCTTACNGCCGACGTNGGNTCGCACCTNCATCTGATAGGNCAATTCTGGCAAACACATGGGAAAAGCAGAATTATAATGACAAACGGATGGTCGGGAATGGGATTCGGCATTCCAGCTGCACTTGCGGCTCAGATAAATATTCCTGAAGCAACTGTGGTTTGTGTTACCGGCGATGGTGGTTTTCTCATGATGGCCGGGGAGATAATTACAGCAAAAAGGTACAATCTGCCTGTAATAATTGTTGTTTTCTCCGACGGTGAGCTCAACCTGATCAAAGTTAAACAATCGTGGAAAAACCTTGCNCCTTACGGAACAGTGCTATACCAGGGGGATCTTTTTGGAACTGATACATTTNTGGGAGTGAGGGTATTAAGGGCAGATTCTCATGATAGTATGAGAAAATCAATAATTGAAGCTCTTTCTGTCAACGAACCTGTGATTATCAATGCTGTGATCGATCCTGAAGATTATAATTGGTTGATTGTAAGAAGATAGGTTCAAGGGTACAACTCCGTGCAATCCGTCCCGCAGGTTGTCAGCAATGTTCTTGTTATCAGCTATTAAAACAAGCTTCTTAGCATCAAATTCTGACCACGGTCTGAGAATTATCCCCTCAAAAACTATTCCCATTATATGATTTAACTCTTCTTCTCTTTTTTGGGTTTTGGCTCAACAGCTACCTTTTCTTCTTTTACTTCTTTCTTAGCTTTTTCAGCCTTTGGTGCTTTTGCAGCCTTTGGTGCTTTTGCAGCTGGCTTTTCTTTTACAACCGCAGCTTCTTTAACCGGGGTAACTTCTTTTACTTCTTTTACTTCTTTTACCTCTTTTACCTCTTTTTTTTCTTTTATTGGCTTTGTTTCTTTATGTTCTTTTGCTTTTACCACTTTTATCGGTGCAATTTCTGCTTTATCAGCTTTTTTCCGTGGACGTCTTATTCCATAAGATCCCATAATTATTTTTCCTCTTCTTGATTTTTTATCACCTTTTCCCATATTCAATTCGTTTTGATTAGTTTTAAAAACCCTTCTCAGGGGGGAAGCAAAGTTAATAAAATTCTTTAATTTTTATTGAATATATTTGTCTAAACTATTAAACATTTATGACATACTGTGAATATATCAATACCATTTCAGGTGAAAAGCACAACCTCCACAAAGAATATCATGATAATCATTACGGGTTCCCTGTTGAATCAGATGATGAACTTTTCGAGAGGTTTATGAACGAATTAAACAATTAATACTTTCTAAATGAGAAGAGCAGACAGAGAGATACCGGAAATTACTTTAATTGAAGAAATAATTCAAAAAGCAGATGTTTGCAGAGTTGCACTTGCCAATGAAAACATACCATACATCGTCACAATGAATTTCGGTTACAATCCGGCACCAGAACAAAAACTGTTTTTCCATTGTGCTAACGTTGGAAGAAAACTGGACATGATCAGAAAAAATAATTATGTCTGCTTTGAAATGGATACCGATCATGAAATTTATGGAGGAGAAAAAGGGTGCGACTGGGGAATGAAATTCCGTAGTGTGGTTGGATTTGGAATCATTTCAATTGTTACCGAAAGAGAAGCAAAAATTCAGGGGTTCAATTGCATTATGACCCACTATGGAGGTGAAAAAGAATATACCTACGACGAAAAAGTTCTTTCAAGGACAACTGTTCTTCAACTTGACATAAATGAAATATCTGGAAAAAGAAAATAACAAATCATAGAAAAAAATCATGAAAATAAACCGTATTTTAATTGCTGCAATTCCTGCACTTCTTCTTATTGTAAGCTTTGCGTATATAACAGTTCCCCAAACAGCTGTTAGTGAACCCAGGATTGTTTTAACACCAAAGCCAGGTCCTGAACCCAGAATTAACGGGACAATGGTATTTGGTGTAAGGCCGGGATCTCCCTTCCTTTTTACAATCCCTGTTACCGGGTTAAGGCCGATGAAATATGATGTACTGAACCTTCCAAAAGGGCTGACCTGTAATCCTGACAACGGACAAATAACAGGAACAATACAGACGCCAGGTGAGTATAATACAACTTTCAAGGTCACAAATAAGCTGGGGTCAGTCCAAAGGAAATTCAAAATAGTTTGTGGTAACACACTGGCTCTGACCCCTCACATGGGATGGAACAGCTGGTATGTCTGGGAGAATCATGTTACAGACAAAATAATGCGCGATGCAGCTGATGCCATGGTATCTTCAGGAATGATGGATCATGGTTATATGTACGTCAACATTGATGATTGCTGGTCGGTAAAACCCGGATCAAAAGATTCAACTCTCCTTGGAGAACCACGCGATAAAGCCGGAATGATCAATTCGAATAAAAGATTTCCTGACATGAAATCGCTTACAGACTACATTCATTTAAAGGGATTGAAAGCAGGTATCTACACCTCCCCCGGTCCGTTTACCTGCGCAGGACATGTGTCGGCTAACGGGTTTGAGGAACAGGATATTGCAAGATATGTCAATTGGGGATACGATTTTCTGAAATACGACTGGTGCTCGTACAGCAATGTCGGCAGGAGAGATACCCTTCCCGGTCTTCAAAAGCCATATATTCTGGTAAGTAAGATATTAAGCAAGCAGAAAAGGGACATAGTTTTAAACCTTTGCCAATACGGGATGGGAGATGTTTGGAAGTGGGGAAAGAAAGTCGGGGGTAACAGCTGGCGAACAGCTGACGATCTCGGAGGTTCCTTTCAGGGTATTGGAACAGCCCTTTTCAGGGATGGATTCGACGTTTTCACCAAAGATAGTCTTCATCTTTACGGGGGACCCGGCGGCTGGAATGATCCTGATTATCTTCTCCTTGGCTATCTGAGCAACTGGAAAGGACAAACAGTTCCGACACCACTTACTCCCAATGAACAGTACACTCAGGTATCACTATGGAGCATACAGGCAGCTCCGTTTATTTTCAGCGGCGACATTACACGCCTTGATGATTTTACACTTGGACTACTTACAAATGATGAAATAATTGAAGTTGATCAGGACCCGATGGGAAAACCCGGATTCAGGGTTTCAAAGGATGGCGATCTTGAAGTATGGATAAGACACCTGGAGGACGGATCAATTGCAGCAGGTCTGTTTAATCGTGGCGAAAATGAAGCTAAAATTACAGCAAAGTGGTCAGATATGGGTATTTCAGGAAAACAGAAAATCAGAGATATCTGGAGACAGAAAGATATTGGAAGTTTTAACCAAAGCTTCTCTGAACAGGTACCCAGACATGGTGTGGTAATGGTAAGAATATGGCCATTGGCTAAATAATGACTAACTTGCATTTTTTATTCAGCATATTATGCAAACATTAAACGATTTACGTCTGGCAGTTCTTATAGATGCCGACAATATTCCCTATAGCAATGTTAAAGGGATGCTTGAAGAAATAGCAAAGTACGGAACACCGACCTTCAAAAGAATCTACGGAGACTGGACAAGACCAACCATTTCGGGATGGAAATCAGTGCTTCTTGAAAATGCCATAACACCTATCCAGCAATACAGTTACACCAGGGGAAAAAACTCCACCGACTCGGCCTTAATAATCGACGGGATGGATATACTCTACTCCGGAAAAGTTGATGGTTTTTGTATTGTTTCAAGCGATAGTGATTTCACAAGACTGGCAACCCGGTTAAGGGAAGCAGGAATGAAAGTAATTGGGATCGGCGAGAGAAAAACCCCTTATCCTTTCATAGTGTCATGCGATAAATTCATCTATCTTGATATCATCGCATCATCCATAGTAGTTCCGGATGCTGCTCCGGAGATCAAAAAAAGAGGTAAACCTTTGGTAAGAAAGAAAAAAGCTGAAGAACCGGATCCTCAATCTTCCACACGCACCGTAAAAAGACTCATAGCCGCATCCATAACTGACCTGGCAGATGATAATGGCTGGGCATATCTGGGTGATGTAGGAAACCTTATCCTCAAAAAACAACCCGATTTCGATCCACGTAATTTCGGATTTCCAAAACTTACACCTCTTATCAGATCGCTTGATTTTGAGATCGATGAAAGAGAATCAGGTCTGAATCATGTGAAACATATTTATATCAAGAACCGGAAACAGTGACTTAGAGACGATAAGAGACTAAGGGACTGAGTGAAAGAGATTCCTCGCTTCACTATTTCTACTGACAACATTCTATAAAGTGCAGATTATAAGCTATATGAGATCCCTCGCTTCGCTCGGGATGACACGTTTTTGAGGAGAGAAAAGGACCTTGTAAATGGATTTATAAACAAAACCCATCTGTCTGAAAATTCCGACAAATTTGTCTCTTTTTCTGCCATTTATGCTATTTATAATACCAAAAAGCAGTATTGATACAATATATTATGGCGAATTATTTTTAGTTTACAAAAATAAATTCGACCTTTGTACCTGTTTTATAAATACTTTAATAATCGAATTATGAACATTTACGTAGGAAGTCTTCATTTTAAAATGAGTGAAGCAGAATTAAAAGAAATCTTTGAAGAGTATGGCGAAGTAACATCCGCAAAAGTCATTATTGACAAATACTCTGGAAAAAGCAAAGGATTTGGTTTCGTTGAGATGCCGAATGATGCTGAAGCTAAAAAAGCTATCGAGGAATTAAACGGAGCTGAAGTTAGCGGTAGAAACATTATTGTTAATGAATCAATCGAAAGAACAGACAGAAAAAGTAATTTCAGAGGTGGCGATAATGACCGCAGAGGTGGCAGTGGCGGTGCCGGCGGAGGAAACAGAAGAGAAAACTACAGGTAGGTAACAAAAATCTAAAACTATGAAAGGTACTGTTAAGTGGTATGACAGAGTAAAAGGGTTTGGATTCCTTCAAACAGAAGATGGCAAGGATATCTTTATTCACCGTTCTGGTTTAGAAGTTTCCCACACCGACCTTGAGGCAGGCCAGGCAGTTGAGTTCGAAATTGAACAGAAAGAAAAAGGACCGGTTGC
>JGI24131J36419_10000890_pt1 | contig 10953 bp, 7 predicted proteins | sample BarGraNGADG00211_2_FD_36419 | JGI IMG/M metagenome (IMG submission 36419) | reverse complement strand
CGGTCGGCCAGCGCCTGCCGCTCCGCAACAGCGGCCGGCACCGGACCGGTGGCCGCCAACCCGATGTGGCAGTGCACGTCGACCAGGCCGGGCGCCGCCCAGCCCTCGAGAGTGACCACGTCGTCCGCGGGACGCCCGGGCGGCGGCGCAAAGGTGACCCGGCCGTCCACTGCCCACATCCGGTCGACCTCGCGCTCGTCGTCAACCAGCACCCGCCCGCGAACGTGCAGCGCCGGGTGACCCGAGCTCATCGGCCGAGGAAGCGTTCCAGGCCAGGCGGCACCCCAGGCACCGAGGGCACCGCAGGCCCAGCGGGTGCACCGGCATCCGGCCGCCCGCCGAGACCGAAGGCCGAGCCGGCAGGAGCCTTGGCCGGCTCCGCCGCCGCCCGGGCCGCCTCCGCGCGCTCCTGCTCGGCGCGCTTGGCCGGGTTGCCCGACTTGGCCTTCGTCTTGCCGCCCTTGTTCGCCTTCTGCGCCGCCATCCGCCCACGGGACTTCTTGCCGATCCCGAAGCCCGGCATCCCCGGCATCCCCGGCACCCCGCCGCGGGCCACCTGCTTCATCATCTGCTGGGCCTGGCCGAACCGCTCCAGCATCTGGTTGATGTCAGTGGTCGTGGTGCCGGAACCACGCGCGATCCGTGCGCGCCGCGACCCGTTGATCAGCTTGGGGTTCGCCCGCTCGGCCGGCGTCATGGACCGGACGATGGCCTCGATCCGGTCGACGTCCCGCTCGTCGAAGTTGTCGATCGCGTCGCGCATCTGCGCCATGCCCGGGAGCATCCCGAGCATCTTCTTCATCGAGCCCATCTGGCGCAGGCCCTGGATCTGGGTCAGGAAGTCGTCGAGCGTGAAGTCCTGCCCGCCCACGAGCTTCTCGGCCATCGCGGCGGTCTGATCGGCGTCGAACGCCTTCTCCGCCTGCTCGATCAGGGACAGCACGTCGCCCATGTCAAGGATGCGCGAGGCCATCCGGTCCGGGTGGAACACCTCGAAGTCGGTGAGCTTCTCCCCGGTCGAGGCGTACATCACCGGGCGCCCGGTCACGCTGGCCACCGACAGTGCCGCGCCACCGCGGGCGTCGCCGTCCAGCTTCGCGAGCACGACGCCGGTGAAGCCGACCCCATCTGCGAACGCCCGGGCGGTCGTCACGGCGTCCTGGCCGATCATCGCGTCGACGACGAACAGGATCTCGTCCGGGTCGACGGCGTCGCGGATGTCCGCCGCCTGGCGCATCATCTCCGCGTCGACACCCAGCCGGCCGGCGGTGTCCACGATCACCACGTCGTACTGGCGGTCCCGAGCGGTCGCAACGCCGGCGCGCGCCACCGCCACCGGGTCNCCCGGCGGTGCGGTCAGGCCGTCGGGCGTCTCCTGGACACCGGGGTGCGGCGCGAACACCGGCACGCCGGCCCGCTCCCCCACCACCTGCAGCTGGGTGACCGCGTTGGGTCGCTGCAGGTCGGCGGCCACCAGGATCGGGGTGTGCCCGCGCTCGCGCAGGTGCAGGCCGAGCTTGCCGGCGAGCGTCGTCTTGCCGGCGCCCTGCAGGCCCGCCAGCAGGATCACCGTCGGCGGGTTCTTCGCCATCTGCAGCGGCCGCAGCTGCCCACCGAGGATCGCGATGAGCTCNNNGTGCACGATCTTGACGATCTGCTGGGCGGGGTTCAGCGCACCCGACACCTCGGCCGAGAGCGCCCGCTCGCGGATCGTCCCGGTGAACGCCCGGACGACGGGCACCGCGACGTCGGCGTCCAGCAGNGCGCGCCGGATCTCGCGGATCGTGGCGTCGATGTCCGCCTCGGAGAGCCGACCCCTGCTGCGCAGGTTCTTGAACGTCGACATCAGGCGGTCGGACAGCGTGGCGAACACAGGACCTCACCGTTCGGGGTTCAGGCTTCGGGAGGTCCCAGGGTACCTTCCGCGACGCGGCCGGACGGGGGCGGGTCACCCCACGGGTCCGGCGGGCGCCGGCCGGTGAGGTGGGTGTAGGCACGCGTGGCCAGGTCGTCGACCAGGCGGGCTCGCCACGGCGTCCAGGTGGCCGGCCCTGCCGCGGAGGCGTCCGCCTCGGTGAGCGAGCGCAGGGTCAGCACCAGGTCGGCGCGGTTGTCCATCGCCTCGCACAGCTCCGCCACCGTCGCCGGGTCCTCCAGGTCCCGGCTGGTCGCCAGGATCGCCAGGGTGAGGTGGTGCCGGACCAGCCGGACGACGTCGGCGCTCGTCGCGGGATCGACACCCATCCGGGCCAGCACGGAAGGGGCGATCTCCGCGCCCTCCACGCTGTGGTCGGTGACACCGGGCCGCTTGCCGATGTCGTGCAGCAGGGCCGCCAGCAGCAGGGTCGGGCTGGTCACGCCACGTCCCCGCCGGGCCGCGAGGGCCACCGTCTCCACCAGGTGCCGGTCGACCGTGTGCCGGTGGATCGGCGAGCGCTGCGGACGGTTGCGCACCGCCGCCCACTCCGGGATCCACCTGGTCACCACGCCGGCCAGGTCGAGGGTCTCCCACACCGGCACCTGCGCCGGGCCGCTGTCCAGCAGGGTCAGCAGGTGCTCGCGCGCCGCGGTCGGCCACGGCTCGGGCAACGCCGGCGTGCGGGCCAGGCTGTCGACGGTGACCGGCGACAGCGGCAGACCGGTCCGGGCAGCGGTCGCCGCTGCCCGCAGGCCGAGCAGCGGGTCGTCCTCGGGCTGCACGCCCGCGGCGAGCACCAGCTCGCCGTCGTGCTCCACCAGGCCCTCCCCCGACCGAGCGCAGGCGCGGGGCCTGCGCCCGACCGCGGCGGACCACCACCGGACGGCGCAGCGACGGACGGACCAGCGCCTGCCGGGCGTGCCGAACGGTGGTGTCCAGCGCGTGCGCGATGGTGCGACCGGATTCGGCGAGCCCGGCCAGCAGGTCGTCGGCGTCGCCGACACCGAGCAGGGCCGCCACCTCGTCCTGGTCGGCGCGCAGCAGCCGGTTGGTCGGACGGCGTGGTCACGTGCAGGGCGTCCCGCACGTCGAGCAGGTACCGGTAGGCGTCGTCGACCGGACCGTGCGGCCGGTCGGTCAACCAGGTCGCCGCCAGCGCGAAGACCACGACGGCGTCCCGGATCCCACCCCTGGTCTCCTTGAGGTCCGGCTCCACCAGGTAGGCAAGCTCCCCGACGCGCTCCGCCCGGGCGCGCGTCGTGGCGAGCAGCTCCGGGAGCCGCCGACGGGCGGTGGCCCGCCAGTCGGTGAGCAGGGCGGTGCGGCCCCGGGTGATCACCGTTCGGTCCCCCGCGACGTGCCGCAGGTCCAGCAGCCCGACGGCGGCGGGCAGGTCGGCGGACGCCACCTGCCGGCACTGGGCGAGCGAACGGACCGAGTGGTCCAGGTGCACGCCCGAGTCCCAGATCGGGTACCAGAGCCGCTCGGCCACCGCGGCGACGGTCGCGGCGTCGTGCGTGCGTCCGTCGTGCACCAGCAGCAGGTCGAGGTCGGAGGCCGGACTCGCGTCGGACCGTCCGAGGCTGCCGACCGCACCCAGCGCGATGCCCTCCGTTGTCGCAAGGTCGGCAACCGCGGTGTCCCACAGGTCGGCAAGACGCGAGGTGACCAGGTGCGCGACGGCGGCTCGGCGCACGGTGCCGTCGGCACCGGGGCCGATCATCCGGGCGGCCAGGTCCAGCCTGTCGACCACGAGGTCCCGCACCCCACGCTGGGGGTGCGGGACCTCCGGCGACACGCCGACCTCCGCGTCAGTCGGTCGGTGCATCGGTCACAAAGCGTTCGGGCCGTGCTCGCCGGTGCGGACCCGTGCGACGTCCTCCACCGGGACGGTCCACACCTTGCCGTCGCCGATCTTGCCGGACTGTGCCGCCCCGACGATGGCGTCGGTGACGGCCACCGCGTCCTCGTCCGCGACCAGCACCTCGACGCGCACCTTGGGGATCAGGTCCACCTGGTACTCCGCGCCGCGGTAGACCTCGGTGTGACCGCGCTGACGGCCGTAGCCGCTCGCCTCGCTCACGGTCATCCCGCGGACGCCGGCCGCCTCAAGGGCCGCCTTCACCTCGTCCAGCCGGTGCGGCTGGATGATTCCGGTGACCAGCTTCATGCCTTCACCTCCTGAGTCACGCGAGCCCCACCAAGGGACTCGTAGGCGGTCTCGCCGTGCACCGCGAGGTCGATACCGCCGACCTCGGCCTCCTCGGTTGCCCGCAGGCCCATCGCGGCCTTGATCGCGAGCGCGATGATCGTGGTCATCACCCCACTGAACACCACCGCGAAGAGCGCGACGATGATCTGGGTGACCAGCTGGTTCGCTCCGCCGCCGTAGAACAGGCCGTTGCGCGACCCCTCCGCGAACCAGGTGCCGTTGACGCCGTCGCCGACGTGGGCGAAGAAGCCGATCAGGATCGTGCCGGTGAGACCACCGACCAGGTGCACACCGACGACGTCGAGCGAGTCGTCGTAGCCGAACCTGTACTTCAGGCCGACCGCAAGGGCGCACAGCACGCCGGCGATCCCACCGACGGCGATGGCACCGAAGGTGTCGACCGACGCCGCGGCGGGGGTGATCGCGACGAGGCCCGCCACGACCCCGGACGCTGCGCCGAGGGAGGTGGGACGGCCGTCGCGAACCTTCTCGGTCGCGAGCCAGCCGAGCATCGCAACACAGGTCGCAAGAACCGTGTTGAGCCACGCCCGGCCTGCCGTGCCGTCCGCTGCGAACTCCGAACCGGCGTTGAAGCCGAACCAGCCGAACCACAGCAGGGCGGCACCCAGCATCACGAAGGGCAGGTTGTGCGGCCGCATCGGCTCCTTGTTGAAGCCCTTCCGCTTGCCAAGGATGATCGCCAGGACCAGGCCCGCCATGCCCGCATTGATGTGCACGACGGTGCCACCGGCGAAGTCGATGGGGGTGGAGATCCCTGAGGTGATGCCGTCGGGACCGAGCAGGCCGCCGCCCCAGACCATGTGAGCCATCGGGATGTACACGAGCGTTGCCCAGATCCCGGCGAAGACCATCCAGGCGCTGAACTTCATCCGGTCCGCGACCGCGCCCGAGATCAGGGCAACGGTGATGATCGCGAAGGTCGCCTGGAAGACGACCGCCACGAGTGCGGGGACGCCGGCCGCGGCCATCAGGCTCTGCTGGTCGGTGATCGTGTTGACGCCGAAGAACTCCAGCGGGTTCCCGATCAGGCCACCGAGCGCGTTGGGGCCGAAGGCCCCGGAGTATCCGTACAGCATCCAGATGACCCCGACGACGCCCATCGCCCCGAAGCTCATCATCATCATGTTCAGGACCGACTTGCCGCGCACCATGCCGCCGTAGAAGAACGCCAGGCCCGGCGTCATCAGCAGCACGAGTGCAGAAGCTGTCAGCATCCATGCGGTGTTCCCGCTGTCCAGCGCGAATGGCATAGAGATCGCCTCTCCCTCGCCAGCCGTGGGTGGCTGGTCCGGGACAACAGTCGCGGGTCGCTGTTTCCAGGTCGGGCCCCGCGCGTTACGGCGGCGTGACAGAACGGCTCCGCAGGTGAACGTCATGTTTCGGCGGGCGCCGCCGGGGAGCCGACCGGCGCGCGGGCGGTCAGGCGGGCAGCAGCCCGTCGACGAACGCCTCGGGATCGAAGGGCGCCAGGTCGTCCGGCCCCTCACCCATGCCGACCAGCTTCACCGGGACCCCGAGCTCACGCTGCACGGCCACCACGATGCCGCCCTTTGCCGTCCCGTCCAGCTTGGTGAGCACGATCCCGGTGACCCCTGCGACCTCCGCGAAGACCTGTCCCTGGCGCAGGCCGTTCTGACCGGTCGTCGCGTCAAGGACCAGCAGCACCTCCGACAGCGGGCCGCCCNTNGACAGCACCCGCACGATCTTGCCGAGCTCGTCCATCAGTCCGGCCTTGTTCTGCAGCCGGCCCGCGGTGTCGACGACCACGACGTCGACGCCGTCGGCCTGGCCCCGCTGGAGCGCGTCGAAGGCCACAGCGGCCGGGTCGGCGCCGTCCCGGTCCGCGCGAACGGTCGGCACACCCACCCGCGAGCCCCAGGTCTGCAGCTGGTCGGCTGCTGCGGCGCGGAAGGTGTCGGCGGCACCGAGCAGCACGGTGCGGCCCTGCGCCACCAGGACCCGGGCGAGCTTGCCGACGGTGGTCGTCTTGCCGGTCCCGTTCACCCCGACGACGAGCAGCACCGCCGGCCGTCGGGTGCCGTCCTGGCTCACCAGGGGCTCCACGGCCAATGACCTGTCCAGGTCGGTGCCGACCAGGGCCAGCAGCTGCTCGCGCAGCAGGGCGCGGACCGCGGCCGGGTCCCGCACGCCGAGCACCCGTACCCGCTCCCGCAGCCGCTCCACCAGCTCGGCAGAGGGCCCGGCGCCGACGTCCGCGAGCAGCAGGGCCTCCTCGATCTCGTCCCAGTCGTCCTCGGTCAGGTGGTCGCGGGACAGGACCGTCAGCAGCCGGGTGCCGAGCGGCGACCCCGAGCGGGCCAGGCGCTCCCGCAGCCGCACCAGCCGGCCGGCGACCGGTTCCGGGGTCTCCCGGAGCGGTTCGAGCGGCTCGGGCTCGACCGGCTCGAGGACGACGGTCCCAGCGCCGGGCGCGGGGGCCGGTGGGCGACCGGTGGCCTCGGGGACGTCGGGTCGCTGCTCAGCGGCGCGTCGTCGGGCCAGGCGTCGCGGCAGGACGGCGATGCCGATACCCAGCAGCGCCAGCGCCGGGACAGCGAAGACCAGGACGTCGAGGAGCTGATTCACACCAGGAGTCTCTCAGGCCGCGGCGGTGGGCTCAGGCCCGGATGCGGCCGGCGACCGTGCGCAACGTGCGACGGGTGACGCGGGCGAGCGGCGCGGTGAGCTCGCCGGCGTCGACGTACGCGCGGTCGGCCGGCTGCCCGAGCCGGAAGATGTCTGCCACACCGCCGTCGTCGCCGGTCTCGGCCATGGCGTGCAGCTCCCGACGGGTGTCGGCCAGCAGGCGGATGCCCCCGGCGTCGGGCGAGCGCCGGACGCCGTCCCGCAGGTCGGTGACGAACTGACGGACACCGGGCCTCGCACCGGTGGCCGATCCCGCGACCACCATCACGACGATGGCGGTCACGAAGGCGACGACGATCCATACGAGGGGTGTCATAGGGGCAGTCTCCCCCGGTGGATCGCGGGCGGCTCACCCAGAGCGGCGGATCGCACCGATCCCTACAGGATCTCCACACCTCAGGCGGGAGCGTCCTCCCGGAGCCGCTGGCTGATCACGGTGCTGACCCCGTCGTCGCGCATCGTGACCCCGTAGAGCGCGTCCGCGACCTCCATCGTGCGCTTCTGGTGGGTCACGACGATGAGCTGGCTGTCGGCGCGCAGCTCGGTGAAGATCTCCAGCAGCCGGCCGAGGTTGACGTCGTCAAGGGATGCCTCGACCTCGTCCATCACGTAGAACGGGCTCGGCCGGGCCTTGAAGATGGCCACCAGCAGCGCGACGGCGGTCAGCGACCGCTCACCACCGGAGAGCAGGGACAGCCGCTTGACCTTCTTGCCGGCGGGCCGCGCCTCGACCTCGACACCGCTGGCCAGCAGGTCGTCCGGGTCGGTGAGCACCAGCCGACCCTCGCCGCCGGGGAAGAGCCTGCCGAACACCTGCTCGAACTGCTCGGCGGTGTCCCGGTACGCCTCGGTGAACACCTGCTCGACCCGGGTGTCGATCTCCCGCACGATCTGCATCAGGTCGGCCCGCGAGGACTTCAGGTCGGAGAGCTGCTCAGCCAGGAAGGCGTGCCGCTCCTCGAGCGCGGCGAACTCCTCCAGGGCCAGCGGGTTGACCCGGCCGAGCACAGCGAGGTCCCGTTCCGCGACGCGCAGCCGCTTCTCCTGCTCGGCACGGACGTACCGGACGCTCGCCCCGCCGTCCGGCTGGTCGGCACCGTCCGCGCCGTCCGCGCCACCCGTGACGTCGACGACCGGGACCGGCCGGTCCGGGCCGTACTCGTCCAGCAGCACCTGCGGGTCAAGGCCCAGCTCCTCCACCGCGCGGGCGGTCAGCTGCTCCACCCGCAGCTCCTGCTGGGCGCGGGCCACCTCGTCACGGTGCGCGACGTCGGTCAGCTGGGCGAGCTCGGTCGACCAGGTGTCGACCTCGTGGCGCAGCGCGGCCAGCCGGGCGTCGCGTTCGGCCCGCCCGCCCTCGGCCGCCTCGCGAGCGGCGTAGGCCAGACGCAGCGACTCCTCGACCACCACGAGCGCACGCTCGGCGCCCTCGCGCACCGCAACGGCCCGCGTGGACTGCTCCGCCCGCTGCCGCGCGCGCCCGGCCGCCCTGCCCCGGGCCGCGCGCTCGGACTCCGCGGCGGCCTCCAAGGACTGCGCCCGGCCGGCCAGTGCCCGAGCCCGCTCCTCACTCGTCCGCAGCGCCAGCCGCGCCTCGGTCTCCGCCGCACGAGCCTGCGCGGCCTGCCCGGCGGCCGCCTCCTGCGCCTGCGTCGCCTCGGCGATCTGCTCGGCGGCGTCGGTCGGATCGGCCTGGGCGCGGGTCAGCCGATCGTTCAGCTCGACGAGCGCCGCCAGGTCGGTCTCCAGCCGCTGCTGGGCCGCCGTGAGCGCCGCAGCCGCCCGGTCCGCCTCCGCCCGAGCGGCGCGCGCCGCCGAACCCAGGTGCCCGAGCTGCTCGGCGACGGCCGCCAGCGCGGCGTCGGACTCGTGCAGCCGCTCGAGCGTTGCCTCGTGATGGACCTTGGCCTCCGCCTCGGCCCGCTCGGCGGTCACCGTCTCGAAGCGGGTCCGCTCGCCCAGCGCGACCGCCTCCGCGACGCGGGCGGTGGCGTCGTCGTACGCGCGCTGCAGCTCAATGGCGCTCGGTGCGCCGGCCGANCCACCCGCCGCNCGGACCGCACCCAGCAGGTCACCACCGCGGGTCACGGCCGTCAGGTCGGGACGCGCGGCGACCAGGGCACGGGCGTGAGCCAGGTCCTCGACCACCACGACCCCGTCAAGCAGCCGCGCGACTGCCGCCTTGACGTGACCCGGCGCCCGGACCAGGTCGGCCGCGGCCGTCGCACCGTCCGGCAGGTCGGACGGCGGCGCCGGCACGGGTCCACCGATCGCGACCAGCAGGTTGGCCCGCCCGGCGTCGTCGGCGCGCAACCTGCGCAGCGCGTCCACCGCGACGTCGACGGACTCGACGGCCACTGCGTCCGCGAGCGCACCGAGGGCCGCGGCCAGCGCGTCCTCGTACCCCGGCTCGACGTCGAGCAACGCCGCAACCGAGCCGAGCACCGGCTGGTCACCGGCGAGCAGCACGCCGGCGCCGTCCTTGCGCACCAGGGACATCTGCAGCGCGTCCACCCTGGCCTGCCAGGTCGCCCGGTCACGTTCGGCGGTGCGCTCCCGCTCACGCAGCTCGGCCAGCGCGGCGGTCGCCCGGTCCAGCTCGGCAACGGCGGCCTCGTGCTCGGCGTCCAGGCCCTCCTCACCGGCCTCGACCCCTGCGACCTCCGACTCCAGCGCGGCGAAGGAGACGGTGGCCTCGTGCCCTCGCCGCTCGGTCTCTGCCAGCGACTCCCGCAGGCGGCCGATCTCGGCCTCGGTGGCCTCGGAGCGGCTCCGGCGCGCGGCGACGTCGCCGGCCAGCCGGGCAACGCCCTCGCGCCGGTCCGCAACGGCCCGGTGCAGGTCGGCAAGGTGCCGCTCGGCGTCGCGCAGGCGCCCCTCCGCCTGCTCCCGCCCGGCCACAGCGCCCTGCACGGTGTCAAGGGCGATGCCCACCTCGGTGCGCAGCTCGGCCTCGGCCGCACGGGCCCGGGCCGCCTGGGTGTCCAGGTCGTCGGGGTCCGGACCGGTGGCGGCGTCGACCTCGGCCGAGCCGAGCAGGCGCACCCGCTCCGATGCAAGGGTCGCCGTGCCGCGCAGCCGTTCCCGTGCGGCCGACAGCCGGTACCAGACCTCGCCGGCCTCGGACAGCTCGGGCGCCGCGGTGGCCGCCGCCGCCTCCAGACGCGCCATCGCCGCCCGGGACGTCGCCAGCCCCTCGTCGACCTCCGACCGACGACGCCGCAGCTCGGTCTCGTCGGCGATCTCCTGCGCCAGGGTCGAGGTCAGCTGGGCGAGGTCGTCCGCCAGCAGACGCGCCTTCGCGTCACGCAGGTCCGCCTGGATGGTCTGGGCCCTGCGGGCGACCTCGGCCTGCCGGCCGAGCGGACCGAGCTGGCGCCGGATCTCCGCCGTGAGGTCGGTCAGCCGGGTGAGGTTGGTCTGCATCGCCTCGAGCTTGCGCAGCGCCTTCTCCTTGCGCCGCCGGTGCTTGAGGATCCCGGCGGCCTCCTCGATGAACCCGCGACGGTCCTCCGGGGTCGCGCGCAGCACCGTGTCGAGCTGGCCCTGACCGACGATCACGTGCATCTCCCGGCCCATGCCGGTGTCCGAGAGCAGCTCCTGGATGTCCAGCAGCCGGCACGGGGAGCCGTTGATCGCGTACTCCGAGCCGCCGCTGCGGAACAACGTCCGGGAGATCGTCACCTCGGTGTAGTCGATCGGCAGCGCGCCGTCGCTGTTGTCGATGGTCAGGGCGACCTCCGCCCGGCCGAGGGGCGGGCGAGCGGCGGTGCCGGCGAAGATGACGTCCTCCATGGTGCCGCCGCGCAGCGACTTGGCACCCTGCTCACCCATCACCCAGGCCAGGGCGTCCACGACGTTGGACTTGCCCGAACCGTTGGGACCGACGACGCAGGTGATGCCCGGCTCGAAGGTCAACGTCGTCGCCGAGGCGAACGACTTGAACCCACGCAGGGTGATCGTCCGAAGGTGCACGGGCTGAGCTAGGAGGTGCGGCGGGGCAGGTGGCGGAAGGGCTCGCTCACAGGTCAGGGAACCACAGGGTGATCTCGCGCTCGGCGGAGGCCAGGGAGTCCGAGCCGTGCACGATGTTCTGGGTGACCGTGGTCCCCTCGTCCCGGCCCAGGTCGCCGCGGATGCTGCCCGGAGCCGCCTC
>JGI24131J36419_10000888_pt1 | contig 10958 bp, 7 predicted proteins | sample BarGraNGADG00211_2_FD_36419 | JGI IMG/M metagenome (IMG submission 36419) | reverse complement strand
ACGACGACCGTGCCTCGGCGCTCGTCACCGCTCGGTGCCTCCCACGCCTCCACCTGACGCACCTCGAGCGTCGAACCGATCAGGGCGCGCAACTGGGCGGGGATGCCGGTGGTCGGCATCTGCCGGCGCGTGGTCACGGTGAACGCCCGGTTCGAGGTGCCGACAACGGCGACACTCTGGGCCAGCGCACCGGAGGCCCGGACCTTGGCGGCGACGAATTCGCTGTCGGCCAGCATGGTGGCCACCTGCGCAGGGTTCGCGTCGTAGCGGAGCGTGGCACTGAGCTGCACGGGAGGCCTCTCTTCGTGGTCCGTGCGATGAGGCTAACAAGCCTGCACCCCGGTGCGCCTAGGCTTTCGGGCGTGTCAACACTCAGCGAACTGGTGTCCCGGCACGCCGAGCTGCCAACGCACGACGTGGAGTGGCTGCATCTGCTGGTCGGCGACTGGCAGCTGATCTCGGATCTGGCGTTCGCCGATCTGGTGCTGTGGCTGCCGACGGCCGACAGCGGGTTCGTCGCCGTCGCGCAGGCGCGGCCGTCGACCGCCGCGACCGTGCACTACGACGACATCGTCGGCAGCCAGGCGCCGGACGGCCTGCGCCCCCAGCTGGAGCGGGCACTGGCGGAGGTGGCCATCCAGCGGTCCCGGGAGCCGCGCTGGTTCGGCGCGTACGCGGTGCGCGAGGAGTCGATCCCGGTGGTCCGCGGGACGCGAGCGATCGCGGTCGTGGCGCGGCAGACGAACCTGGGTGGCGTGCGGACCCCGAGCCGGCTCGAGCTGANCTACGTCGAGGTGGCCGACGACCTGGTCGGCATGATCTCCCGCGGCGAGTTCCCCGTGCCGGACTCGCCGACCGGACCGCGTCGCGGCGCACCGCGGGTGGGCGACGGTCTGATCCGGCTGAACTCCGAGGGGGAGGTGCTCTACGCCAGCCCGAACGCGCTGAGCTGCTTCCACCGCCTGGGCGTCNTGGGGTCGCTCGTCGGNCAGTCGCTNGCCGAGGTGACNACCGACCTGCTGGAGGAGAGCTCGGCGGTCGACGAGTCGTTGCCGCTGGTGGTGACCGGGCGGGCGCCGTGGCGCACCGACATCGAGGCGCGCGGTGTCTGCGTGTCGTTGCGGGCCGTGCCGCTCACCGAGGGCAGCCAACGGCTGGGGGCCGTGCTGCTCTGCCGGGACGTCTCGGAGCTGCGCAGGCGGGAACGGGAGCTGATCACCAAGGACGCGACCATCCGGGAGATCCACCACCGGGTGAAGAACAACCTGCAGACCGTCGCGGCCCTGCTGCGCCTGCAGGCCCGGCGGATGACNTCGCCGGAGGCGCGCGACGCGCTCGAGGAGGCCATGCGCCGGGTCACCACGATCGCGCTGGTGCACGAGACGCTCTCCCAGGCGCTGGACGAGGCGGTCGACTTCGACGCCCTGGTGGACCGGAGCCTGCACCTGGCGGCCGATGTCGCGTCCGCGGGTGGGAAGGTCCGCACCGTCCGGACCGGGACGTTCGGCATGGTGCCCGCCGAGGGGGCGACGGCCTTGGCCCTGATCCTCACCGAGCTGGTCACCAATGCGGTCGAGCACGGTCTCGCGGGCGGCAAGGCCGGCACCGTCGAGATCCGGGCCGAGCGGTCGGGGTCGCACCTGCTGGCAGTCGTCGCCGACGACGGCGTCGGGCTGGACCCGGGTCGCGGTCCACTGACCGGGCTGGGGACTCAGATCGTCGAGACGCTGGTCCGCAACGAGCTGCGGGGGACCATCGAGTGGATGGCTCGGGACGGTGGCGGCACGAAGGTGGTGCTCGAGGTGGAGCTGCGGGACCGCCGGGTGACGTGATCGNCTGCCGCGGANAGTGGTCGGCCCCAGGACCTCAGGGGGCGGAGGGTCCTAGGGCCGACGATCGAGGTTGGTTCAGCCTGCGCGGCGAGCGCGAGCGGTGCGGCGCTTGAGGGCGCGGCGCTCGTCCTCGGACANGCCGCCCCAGACACCAGCGTCCTGCCCGGTGTCCAACGCCCAGGTCAGACACGTGTCGACGACCGGGCAGCGCTGGCAGACAGCCTTTGCATCATCGATCTGCTGCAGGGCGGGGCCGGTGTTCCCGATCGGGAAGAACAGCTCCGGGTCCTCATCGAGGCAGGAAGCGCGGTGGCGCCAGTCCATCAAGGTCAACTCCTCAGGCACGCGGCCGGGCAGCCCCGATCTGGGGTGCGCCGACGGTGGGTGGTCGTGCGAACGTCCTACGACTGATACAAGGGTCACATGGACCTTGGGGCTGCACAAGGGGTAACGGTGGAGTTTCGGTGACGGCACGTGAGGTGTTCATCACATCGGTTCGACCGCGTGGCCACCGCGGGGGGCGAACCGCATGAGCCTCGACCGACCGTCTGCGGGCACCGAACCCGGGTCATCCCCGCACGGGCCGGCCGGCCTGCTGGTCGCGGCGGTGGCGTGGCTGGTCACGCTCGCCGTGCTGGTGGTCGCGGCTGTGCTCAGTCCCGCCGCGATCCGGTTCGCTCCGCGCTGAGCGCAACCTGGATCGGCGTGGGTCGACCGCGCTGGACGAGGACGCCGCGTCCCGGATGCCGCGGCCGCGCCGGATCCACCTGCAGGGTCAGGTCGACGCCGGCGACCTCCGGTGAGCCCGGTTCGGACGGAGCCAGGACCAGGACGTCGCCCGAGCCGCGCAGCGCCGCGCATGCCCCCCGGTACGCGGCCGCTGCCCGGTCGGTGCGGGCGGACGCGATCAGCCTCGGGTGGTGCAGGTCGCCGGTCTCGGCGGCGAGGACCCAGCCNGCCAGCTCCTCGTCCAGCCCGAGGTCGGCACGGCCCACCAGGTCGAGGTCGTCGATCACCAGCGTCCCCGGAGCACCCGGACCCGCGCATCGGCGGACGAGGTCGGCAGCGCCGGCGGGGGTCTTGGCGAACCAGGCCGCGTCGTCGGGCCCCAGATCCGCGAGGGGACCGTCCCGGGCCACGATCCCGACCCGGCGACCGGAGGCCCGCAGCCCTCCGACGACAGCTGCCAGTGCGGTCGTCCGGCCGGTTCCGGTCGGGCCGACCACCAGCAGGCAGCCGTCCGTGCCGACGCCGACGGGTCCGGCATCGTCCCCTCCGACGCCTAGCACGACACTGCCGGCACGTCCCGGCGCAACGGGGACGAGCAACGGCAGGGGCGCCAGCCGTACCGGGGCAGCAGGCTCCTCGCCGACCTGGGTGTGCGGCGCGGTGCCGTGCTGATCTCCGCCGCGCCCCGGCGGGCCCGGCAGAGCGATCTGGCACAGCTCCGCGACCTCGGCCCGCACGCTCACGGCCCGTCCCGGCAGGGTCCGCACCCCGACGACGGCGCGGGGCACACCGAGTGCCATGTCGTCGGCGACGTCGGCGACCGGCAGCACCAGTCGATGGTCCGCCAGAGCCAGCCAGCGGCTCAGCTCGCGGGGGTCACCGGTCACGACGCAGCCGACGCCCTGGTGCCGGCCCTCACGGAGCAACCGGTCAAGGAGGTCGGTGCCGCAACCCCGCGGGAAGCGGTCGAGCGCGCGTTGCACGGCTGCGACGTCGTCGAGCACGAGCAGGCATCGGTGGCGGTCCCGATTGGCCAGAAGGACGGTGAGCAGCCGGGCGACTCCCCGCGGATCGGCCGCCGTGAGCACCGTGCCCAGCCCGGCGGTCCGGCGAGGCCGGTCGCGGGTGCCCAGCGGCAGCGGCCCCGAGCAGGTGACGAGATGCACGTGCCACCCGGCATCCAGCGCCGCCTGCGCGACGGTGGTGGCGGCAGTGCTGCGCCCGGAGCCTCCGCGGCCGGCCACGAGCAGCAGACCGCGGCCGTCCCACCGGAGCACGCCGCGGCCCTGCGCGCCGGCCGGGTCGGTCAACCCGAGGGCCAGCCCGTCGCCGGCAGGGGGCGNAGTGCGGNGCGCCAGCTCGGCAACGGCAGAGGCGGGGACGACCGCGGGCAGCGGTGGCGACCAGATCGGATCGACAGCNGGCAGCCCGGCGAGTGCCGCTGCCCGCGCCGCGAGNGCGGCCAGGTGCTCGGCGTGGTCGCCGCCACCGGAGGGGCTCGTGGCGCCGGCCGAGCCCTCGACGCCGAAGGACTCCCACTGCGCTGCCCGGCGCACCAGCGGCCCGNGCGCGGCCCTGCCGAGCGCCGCCCAGGCCGTCTGGATCACCTCGACGGGTGCGTTGCCCCGCCGCAGCAGGGCGCGGCCCGGCCGGTCCTGGGGCAGGCCGGCCGCAGCCGCGACCTCCAGCACGTCGGTGGAGTCGCCAGGCTCGGTCACCCGCAGGCAGATCCGCAGGGCGAGGTTGGCACGCATCTGGGCGCTCACCGCACCGCCCGGTCGTTGCGTCGCCAGGACCAGGTGGAAGCCCAGCGACCGTCCCTGTGCGGCGAGCCGCACCAGGGCGGGGACGAAGTCCGGCAGGTCCTCGGTCATCGCCCGGAACTCGTCCACCACCACGAGCAGTCGCGGCAACGGACGTGTGCCGGGTACGGCGGCCGGCCCGCGCAGGTCCTCGACGTCGGCGACACCCGCGGCGGCGAGCACCGCCTCACGCCGGTGCAGCTCGGACCGGAGCCCTTCGATGGCGCGTCCGGCCTGTGCGGGGTCCAGGTCCGTCACCTGCCCGACGACGTGCGGCAGGCCGCTGCAGCGNCCCAGCCCGGCCCCGCCCTTGTAGTCGACCAGGACGATCGCCAGCTCGGTGGGCGGATGGNGCAGCGCCAGTCCGAGCACGAGTGACTGCAGGAGCTCGGACTTGCCCGACCCGGTGGTGCCGGCCACCAGGGCGTGCGGTCCGTCGGCGAGCAGGTCGACGGTCACGACCGCCCCGCCGACGCCCGCGCCCAGCGGCACCACCAGCCCGGGCAGCGGGCGCGGGGCAGCCGGCCGGCCGTCGCCGGCGTCGGCGAGNCCCCAGTGCGTGAGCAGGCCCTCGAGGTCGTCCGGCACGCCGAGGTCGGCCAGGCCCACGCGGTCGGGGAGGTCGTGCGCCGANTGGAGGTCGCGTGCCGACGGGAGGTCGTGCGGTGCCGACCTCCGACGCGCACCATCGCGGGCGGCGACAGCTCGGGCATGCTCGTCCGCCCAGGTGGCGGAGCCCGACGGCGCCGACAACCGGTGGCTGCCCTCGGGCCCGGTGAGCACCGCGGTCCCGTCCGACCCGACCGTCAGCACCCACGGGCACCAGGCCGGTACCTCATCGGCGCGTTCGACGACCAGCAGGACCCCGTCCGACGGGGTGCGGGTGCGCAGCCACCAGCGGTCGAGGGCGGCCCGCCAGGGGGTGCAGCCGTGGCTGACGACCAGCGCCGGTGGGCCGGGCCGCAGGGCGGCAGCCGCCGCGTCGGGGTCCCGGCCGACGGCGGCGTCCGGCGCAGGACCGAGCCTTGCCTCGAGCCATCGGCACCATGACCAGGCGGACGCGTGCTGCACCGGGTGCAGCACAGCGAGCCGGAGGCCATCGGCGAGGAGGGCCGAGCCCACCAGGGCACGTGCGACGGCGATCCCCCTGGTCGGTTCGGCCACCACCGCCAGCCCGTCGAGCGCCATCGGCCACCACTGGGGGAGGGCAGTCGCACCGGCGCGGAGCCGGCACGACGACGCCGCGGCGTCCGGCCCGAGACCTGGCCTCGCGGACGCACGGTGCCGTGTCCGGGAGCGCTGCACCAGGGCAGGGACCGCCGCTCCGGCCGGCCCGGTGAGGGCGAAGAGCAGGTACACCGGGTTGCGCGTCATGACCGCGAGGACGGCGGACATCCCCATCGGGAGCAGCCACGTCAGCACCGGCACCGATGGCCCCGATGGCACCGATGGCCCGGTGCGGCCGGCCTCGGACGGGCTCGTGCCCGCCGAGTCGCCCGGGCTGTGCCCGGCTGGACCGGTGCTCGGGTCGGGTGTCTCGCCCTTCAGCAGTCGGCGCGAGCGGCCGGGCGCCCGCAGCTCCAGCGTGCTGGCACCGACGACCAGTCGGTCGCCGGCGTGCAGCGGCCCGCGACGCAGCAGCCGCCGGTGGCCGTGGCGCACCCTTGTCCCGTTCGCCGAGCCGACGTCGCTCGCCACCCACCGTCCGCCGCGCGTGCGGACGACGACGTGTCGCCGGGAGACCGACGGATCGTGCAAGGGGAGGTGACCAGGACGGGCGGGTCCGCCCCGGCCCACCCGGACCGCCCCGTCGTCGCCCGGGACGGCGATCGCGCCGGCGTCGGGCCCGTCGACGACGGCCAGGTGCCAGGAGCGAGCCGGCGGCCCTGCCCGGTTGCGCCTGCCGCGGGGCCGGTCGGCGGCCCGGGAGGTGGGCGCAACCCGTCCGGGCTCGCTCTCGATCCGGGCGCCGGCGACCCATGGCGGGACCCCGGCGACCTGGTCCTCGGTCAGCAGCACCCCGGCGACGCCCAGCGGCGTCGTCGGCGGCGTCCCGGTGAGCCGAGCAAGGTCCGCACGGCACTCACCGAGGGTGGCACCCTCGGTGACCTCGAGGTCGCCGAAGGGCTCCAGTGTGAAACGCACCGGGTCAGCGTGCGCGGCCGCGCAGCGGGACCGTCCCGCGGGTGCGGTGGGCCTGGGGACGCCGCCGCGTCCACACGGCCGGCTCGGCGGGCGGCCCGCTGTGGCAGCATGTGCCCATGACGAGCGTTCTCTTGGCCGAGGATGACCCCACCATTGCCGAACCGTTGGCCCGAGCACTCATCCGCGAGGGGTACGACGTCGTCGTGCAAGGCACGGGTCAAGGTGCGATCGCGACCGCCCCTTCGGTGGACCTTGTGATCCTCGACCTCGGCCTGCCCGACATCGACGGCCTGGACGTCGCCCGGTGGATCAGGGGCCACGGCCTGACGACCCCGGTCCTGGTGCTCACGGCCCGCGCGGACGAGGTGGACCTGGTCGTCGGGCTGGACGCCGGCGCGGACGACTACGTGACCAAGCCGTTCCGGCTCGCCGAGCTCCTGGCGCGCGTGCGGGCCCTGCTGCGGCGCACCCAGTCCGACGGCGTCGACGAGGACGAGCTGTCGGCGAAGGACGTCCGGATGGACCTGGCCGCCCACCGGGCCTTCCAGGGGGACCGGGAGCTGCACCTGACCGCAAAGGAGTTCGACCTGCTGCGGGTGCTGGTGCGCGATGCCGGCGCCGTGGTGTCCCGCGAGACCCTGATGCGCGAGGTGTGGGACTCCGACCCGACCGGCTCGACCAAGACCCTCGACATGCACGTGTCCTGGCTGCGCCGCAAGCTCGGTGACGACGCCAACGACCCGCGGTACATCGCGACCGTGCGCGGCATGGGCTTCCGGTTCGAGTCCGGCGCCCGCTGACTGGCTGATCTGTGCGCCGACGCGTCCTGCAGGCGACCATCGCCGCGGTTACGGTCGCCGTCGTGCTGCTCGGCATCCCGCTGGCCTTCTACGGCGCCCGGCTGGTCCGGGACACCGAGCTGAGCCAGCTCTCCGACCGGGCGGCAGCGCTCGGCCGGCAGGTCGAGGCGCGGCTCACCCTCGACCGCCCGCTGACCGAGGACATGCTCGACCCGTACATCGGGGGCGAGGACGGCGCGCTGTCGGTGTCGGTGTCCGTCGTCGGTCCGGACGGCAGCCGGATCCGGGCGGGGGAGCCGGTCGAGGGCCAGGCGTACTCCGAGGTGGCGCGTACCGACTCCGGGGCCGTCGTCCTGCTCTCGGTGTCCTACTGGGAGGTGTTCTGGCGGACCGCACGCGCCGTCGCGCTGGTGGTCGCGGCGTCCATCGTGGCCTTCATCGCCGGCATCTCGATGGCCCTGTGGCAGGCGCGCCGACTCGCTGCGCCGCTGATCTACCTGGCGGCCAGCGCCGAGCAGCTGGGATCCGGGCAGGTGCGGCCGCGCCTCGATGCATCCGGTGTCGAGGAGATCGACCTGGTCGCGGCCGAGCTGGTACGCAGCTCCGCGCGGCTCGCCGGACGGCTGGCCGCGGAGCGGCAGTTCGCCGCCGACGCGTCCCACCAGCTCCGGACGCCGCTGACGGCCCTGTCCATGCGTCTGGAGGAGATCAGTGCGACCACCGAGCGGGACGACGTGCGCGAGGAGGCGAGGATCGCGATGGAGCAGATCGAACGCCTGGTCGCCGTCGTGGACGACCTGCTGACCCGCTCCCGCCGGGCTCAGGGCGGTACCACCGAGGCCCTGCACCTGGCCGACGTGCTGCAGCAGCAGCGTGAGGAGTGGCATCCCACGTTCAGCAGGGCCGGGCGCCGGCTCGTGGTGGCGGCGCCGGACGACGTCGCGGTGCTCGCGACGCCCGGGGCCCTGGCCCAGGTGCTCGCCACCCTGATCGAGAACTCCCTGAAGCACGGCGCCGGCACGACGACCCTCCGCTCGAGGCCGTCCGGACCCGGCGGCGCCGTGGTGATCGAGGTCGCGGACGAGGGCCCGGGCGTGCCGGACGACCTGGCCCCGCGGATCTTCGAGCGCGAGGTGACGTCAGGGAGTGGGACGGGGCTCGGGCTGTCGCTCGCCCGGGATCTGGTCGCCGCTGACGGCGGTCGGCTCGAGCTGGCCCAGCGGCGTCCCCCGGTGTTCGCCGTGTTCCTCGCCGGAGTGCCCCGCTCGCTCGACCCCGACCTCGTGCTGCCGCATGGATCCCTCGTGGCGCCCGGCAGCTGGTTGCGCCGCCGCAATCAGGGGCGCTGACGCGGTGAAGACCAGCCGGCGGTAGGCCAGGTAGCGGAAGATCGTGCCCAGGCCGAGGCCGACGACGTTCGCCGCGATGTTGTCCGCCAACGGCGAGGTGAGCCCCAGCACGTAGTGCGAGACCGCCAGACAGCCGACCGCGATCCCCATCCCGATGACGTTGATCACCGCGAAGGACAGGAACTCCCGGGTCGGTGCGGACGTCCGGTGCCCCGCGAAGGTCCAGTACCGGTTGCCGAGCCACGCCACGACGGTCGCGACCGCGACCGAGAGCACCTTTGCCCTCAGCGGCTGGTCGCGCAGGAGCTCGCCCGGCCCGAAGCGGAGCAGGTTGAACAGGCCGACGTCGACGACGAAGGCGGCCGCACCGACGGAGCCGAACCGCAGCAGCTCGAGCAACCGGGATCGCATGGTCGCCCAGCGTATCGGCGCGGGCGGGGCGCTGCGCTGTCGGGCCTGCGATCGGACCCGCGCCGCGGGTGCGCCGCGCCGCGGGGGCGCCGCGTCCACGCGCAGGGCAGCGGCGGCACCGCCGCGACGGAGACGGCAGAATGCGAGCCATCACGAGCGAGAGGGGTCGCAGATGAGCGAGCAGCCGATGGTCGGCGTTCTGATGGGTTCTGACTCGGACTGGGCCGTCATGTCGGCAGCTGTCGAGGCGCTGGCCGAGTTCTCGGTGCCGTGCGAGGTCGACGTGATCTCGGCGCACCGGATGCCGCAGGAGACGATCGACTACGGCCGGTCCGCTGCCGACCGCGGGCTCCGGGTGATCATCGCCGGAGCCGGTGGGGCGGCCGCCCTGCCCGGCATGCTCGCGGCACTCACCCCGCTGCCGGTGATCGGCGTCCCGGTGCCGTTGGCCCAGCTGGACGGCCTCGACTCGTTGCTCTCGATGGTGCAGATGCCGGCCGGGATCCCGGTGGCCGCGGTCGCGATCGGTGGCGCTCGCAACGCCGGCCTGCTGGCGGTCCGGATCCTCGCGGCCGGCTCGGACGACGTCGCGGTCGGACTCCGGGCCAAGCTCGTGACCTTCCAGTCCGACCTGCGTGACCAGGCCATGGCGAAGGGCGAGCGGTTGCGCGCGCGGACGACCGGGCCACAGCGCACCGGGTTCACCGCCTGAGCCGGCGGCTCCGGCGACCGGGAACGGCCGCGCAGGCGGGGTCAGCCGGGCTGCGGCATGCCGCCGACCGGCCCGGGCGGCAGTGTGCCGTCGCGGATGCCCGTCCAGAACGCCGGGGTCGCCTCAGGGTCGAGCAGAACCGTGGAACCCACGCCGCCCGGCTGGTAGTTGATGTCGGCGATCGGGGGCGTGCCGCGGATCCCGCCGGGCCCGGTGGCAGCGCGGAACGCGAGCGCGAGGCGCGCCATGTCGATGATGTTCGTCCCGTCGCTGACCGTGATGGCAGCCAGGCCCGAGCGGATGAGCCTGACCTGGTCCAGCGGACGCAGCACGATCGACGGGTCGGCCGCGGTCGAGGAGACCGAGGCGATCAGCTGCTGCTGGCGCTTCGCTCGGCCGATGTCGTACTCGTAGTCGGCCTTGCGCATCCGGGCGAAGGTGAGTGACGTCGCGCCGTCGACGACCTTGCAGCCCGGTGCGTCCCAGATCATGCCGGACTCGGGGTCGTTGACCGGGAAGTCCACCTTGTTGACCGCCGGGTCCATGCACAGCCGCACGCCACCGAGGGCGTCGACGATGTGTGCGACGCCGCCCAGGCCGATCTCCGCGTAGTGGTCGATGTGCAGGCCGGTGAGCCCTTCCACCGTCTGCACGAGCAGGGCCGGACCGCCCCAGGCGTAGGCCGCGTTGAGCTTGCTGGGGTCATGCCCGGGGATCTCGGTGTACGTGTCCCGCGGCAGGCTGATCAGCGCCGTCGGACCGCTCTGCGGCACGTGCAGCACCATGATCGTGTCCGTGCGGGCGCCTTCGGTGCCATCCACCGGGATCCCGCCGTCCTCGCCCCGGGCATCCGAGCCGGCCAGCAGGTAGGTGGTGCCGGACGTCGTGTCGGGCGTGCCGGACAGGGCGGCGACGTGCTGGATCTTGCCGTTGGCCCACACGGCCAACCCGACCGGCCAGGCGACCATCAGGGCCAGCAACAGGGCGAGGACCGCGGCGACCCGGCGCAGCCGGGGACGCCTGCGCGGAGGGGTGGAGACCGGTGGGCGGACGGTGCCTGGGCGTCGAGTGTCCGGCGGACCGGGCGGCCGGACAGCGGGTGGGACGGTGTCCGGGCGGCGCCCTGGGACTGACGGGCCGGTGGGTGCTGGGGGCCGCCCGACGACGACCGGCGGGGG
>JGI24131J36419_10000887_pt1 | contig 10967 bp, 8 predicted proteins | sample BarGraNGADG00211_2_FD_36419 | JGI IMG/M metagenome (IMG submission 36419) | reverse complement strand
AGAGTGACGGAATAGTACGATCGATACTAGAACAAGATGAAGACATTAAGGCGGTGTTGCCGGATTTTGAACCTCGAGATCTGACGTCGCTAGTTCCTCGGCTACCTGCACTCGTCACGTCTATTTCCGCGGGTCTCAACTCCTTTTTGCAGGTTCTTGTAACCCATAGCGAGAGCCCCACCGTAAAGACACTGCTTAACATGCTAAATGATATGGCGAGTGCAACAAACAAACCAACCCGGATCACTGCACGAAAAATTGCCTACGACTTGCTTTTTGATGATTCTTTGCGCGATGTCATCTTGGAAGAATTAGAAGGGGACTTGACTGATGCGGTTTGGACCGTGCGTCAGGGGGCCGTCGTCGTTCTTGCCTCTTTTTTTTGCGACCGCGCTAGGGAAGGAAAACAAATCGACTTGTATCTCTTGGAAACGATGCTTCACGATGACGCGTGGGCAGTACGCGAATCCGTTGTCGAAGCACTGAGCAACATCTATCCGGCCCTCATTCGACGAAACGTAGATGTTGACCTCAACGGGCTTGAAGCCGCCCTTCAGGACCGATCGTGGGTAGTACGAAAAGCGACTGTGAGCGCGCTGAGCCACGTCTACGCAGCACGCATTGAGCGCGGAATCCCGATAGACGTCACCACACTAGAGCGCTTACTCTCCGATCACGACACGGAGGTCCGTCGAGCCGCTTTAGGGGCGTTGGGTGACGTATACACGCTACTCATCAAGCGTGGCGGGGACGTCGACATCGCTGCTCTCGAGGTACATGTTGCAAATCATAACGAAAAAGTTCAGATGGCGCTCACAACTGCTCTTGGCAATGTGTATGTTGCGCTGCTCGATCGCGAGGTAGTAAGCTCCCTGTCAAAAATTGAGCGCGGCATTAGCAGCGAGTTTCTGGGCGTCCGCAAGACAGCAGCTGCAGTCTTAAGTGTGGCGTATCCCGCGTTTATCAGACATGGAGTAGCGATAAACTTAGAACAGATTGAGATGGGGTTGGATGGGCTTATTGATTATATCCGGCAAGCAACAATCGAGGCGCTGGGCATTATCTACCCAGCGCTAATCGAGGTCGGCGCCGAGGTGGACCTGCCCCGTTTGGAAACCGGGCTTAATGATGAATACTGGGCAGTGCGTCAAGCCACCGTCGAAGCACTGAGCAACATCTATCCGNCCCTCATTCGACGAAACGTAGATGTNGACCTCAACGGGCTTGAAGCCGCCCTTCAGGACCGATCGTGGGTAGTACGAAAAGCGACTGTGAGCGCGCTGAGCCACGTCTACGCAGCACGCATTGAACGCGGAATCCCGACAGATATCTCGTTGCTCCTGCACGTTCTATCGGAACCAAATGATGAGCTCCGCCGAATTTCAACAGAGGCGCTGAGCCACGTCTACGCAGCACGCATTGAACGCGGAATCCCGACAGACGTCACCCCACTAGAGCGCCTGCTCACCGATCACGACACGGGGGTCCGTCAAGCCATCATCGAAGCATTTGGCCTGATATATCCCGTTCTTCTTCGAACTACGACATCTGCCGTAAGGGTCAAAAAACTAGAAAAAACCACGCGTGACAAACACGCAGCAACTCGCATCGCAGCGGCTAACGCTCTCGGCGACGTCTACGCAGCACGCATTGAACACGGGAAAGAGCTAGATATAGCGCCACTGGAACAGCTCCTATCTGATAACGACTCTGGCGTGCGTCAGGCGGCTGTCGAAGCGCTGGAACGAGTATACCCGAAATTCATTGAAAAGGGCGGGAGCTTGAATCTGCACGTGTTGGAACAAGCGTTAGATGATAATGCTGCTGACGTTCGTCGTGAGGCGCAAAACCTTTTCAGAAGCGTAGCGCGCGCGATGCTCCTGGAATCCGATAAGGAGGGATTTGAAGCGACGATCCGCGAGCTAGGTGAGGAACTCAGCGCGTCTCTATCTGCGCCGCTGTCTGGCACTTATTTGCCTTATATTCAGTTGAGGGGGGACTCACTTCAAGTAGGTCCTCTGTCTATGCAAAAAAGAACGCTGCATACCAGTGCTCAGCAGTGCATTGTAACGAAGGCTGCGTATGAAATGCTTAATGCGATCGCTTCAGCGTTCCTTTTGAGACATCCGCTTTTGCTGATGGGTCCGACGTCTACTGGGAAAAGTTTCTTGATAAAATGGTTAGCCGAGACACTCGGTTATGAGCATATGTCTTACACGCTCAACCCGTACGTTTCTAAGTCAGAACTGATTGGCGGTATAAAACCGAACAACCAAGGTAAGTTCGTCTGGCAGGATGGAATCGTTTTAAAGGCAGCCAAGCGCGGCACTTGGCTTGTTCTTGAGGAGCTAAACCTTGCGACCTCTGAAGTCCTCGAGATACTGAATGATTACTTAATTACTGGCAAATTTGTCTATTCAGAGAATGGCGATCAACGCCTTGTCGAGCCGTCGGGCGAATTCCGGCTGTTTGCCACAGCGAACCCGTCAAGTTACGCGCAACGGGAACGACTTTCACTGGTGTTTGTGTCGCGGTTCAAGGTCCAATACCAAAGGGAGCTAAGTGAAGAAGACTTGATTGAAATTCTAAGCGGGTTGTTTGGCATCCCCGCTCATTTGGCCTACTCGATCGCGTTTTTTCACGTTACCTTGCAGGAACAAGCTGACTCGAAAGTCATTGGCAAGGAGGAAAAGGAACCATATATATTCAGTTTGCGAGATTTGATTCGGCTTGGAAGGCGGTTGTCTGCCGCGATAAAAACGGCCGTGCCCGAACCTATGTTTATGCGTCTCCTCGGTACAGAATTAGCTGATGTCTACGTTGCCCGCGTGCGGAACCGCGACGAACGGGAAGGGCTCATGAAGCTCATTGACACTATCTTCGACATCAGAGCAGAGGGCGGCACCTGTGAGGACGCGCTTATCGCCCCCTCCGAACAGCTGGATCAGCTGCTCGCTAACTTGCAGGTGACTAGGGGTCGTCACTTCATTCCAGGCGAAGAAGCTCGAATAATACCGACCGAAACGCAGAGACACACACTCGTAAGCGTGCTCAAAGCTCTCAAGTTCGATGAGCCGATTCTTCTTGTGGGTTACCCTGCTTCGGGAAAAACGACGTTAATAAGGTACCTTGCGCGAGAGAAGAAGACTGACCTTTACTATGTGAACCTTTCATCAGATTCCGGTCTTGAGGAGTTCTTGGGTGGCTTTACGCAAGACATTCGTGGTAAATGGCGCTACAAGCGGGGTCTCCTCTTTAAAGCCGTCAAAAGTGGTGCGTGGCTTTTAATTGACGAGGCGAACCTTAACCCTCTCTCTGAGTACCTCAACACTCTGCTGGACTTCGGTTACATTACAGACGATGAGGGTACCATATTTGAACTGCATCCAAATTTCAGATTGTTCTTTTCTATCAATCCGCCTAAAATTCACCCTTCGAGAAACGTGCTCTCCCCCGCGCTGCGCACCCGATTCAACGAGATCTGGATTGAGGAGATAACCGATGTTGCAGAACTATCTGAATTGGTCGGTAGGTGGAAGCGTGCTTGACCGTCTGATAAGAAATCGGCGCAAAAGCATCACAAGGCCTTGCGAGTGTTAAGTCGTGGAGTTGCACCTCTCGACCTTTAACAATCCTTAAGTAGACGCTTACTCTTTTTTGAACGATGAGTGATATAGCGCTCATTTGGGATCGTCCGCTTCTTTTTGAGAAGTTGTTTGTTGAATATGGCATTGCATGTGAGCGTGTGTCGCCGTTACAAATTGGAACCGCGTACTCTCCGAAATTTAAGGTGGCGATTCTTCCCGTTGGTTTTGGTAATCCAGCCTATAGCACGGTCGCGAAATCAGTGAGAAACGTTGGCACGCCCCTGCAGCAGTTTTTGCAAAAAGGGGGTGTATTAATAGTATTCAGCCCGTACGTCGACGACTACGACTTTTCCTGGCTTGGTCTGCCGTATGAGTTTAAGCATCTTGTCCGAGATACACCTATAAGAATAAGTGTTAGAAAACAGCATCCAGCCGCACATATCCTCGACGTGTGTGAGGCCCAGACCGATGGCTACTTGATAGGGGCAGAGGAGAACGACGTGATATTGCAGTCAGAAGACGGCGCTGTTTTGATAGTGAAGCCCGTAGACGAAGGGCGCGCTATCTTGACAACCATTCACGAGTTTCCTGCACGACGATTCATCACGTGGGTTCTCGATATAGCACGGTCATGATACTGACGGGTCACTTAATCACGACGTCTTCGAGCGCGTGAGAGGCCGAGGCCTGCCACAACTGCGACAGCGGCTGTGATTGGCACTGCGAGCAAAACTAAAAGCTCCTCGCTGTTAAACGCGTTCATACGGTCGTTGAGCGTCCCGCCGTGTGTCATCTCCTGTGATATGACTCGCAGGTTTGAGGCACTTGATGTGTGGATAACATGTAAAGCCGAGCTATCGTGCATAATGATTGCATCGGAAGAGTCGTTGATAACCACGCGTCTATTATCACCGACGGCAGACGTATAAGTCAGTTTGTTTGGAATATCAGCTGAGTCTATACCTACGGCCTCGCGCACGTGATGATCATCAACAAAGCCTAACGTTTTTTGCGGTTCATACGGTACCCATCCTATATCTGGGTAGTACACCTCTATCCAAGAATGTGGCCCAGAATCCCATTGATACCCGTAAGTCGTTGCATATCCCTCTACGTTGATCTTCCCATCGACAAGATAACCACTTACGTAGCGGGCTGGAATTCCGACACTCCTCAGCAGCGCAAGTGAGAGGTGCGCATAATTCTCGCAGGTTCCCCGTTTGTTGTGAAAAGTCCAAGATGCATCGTGTTTTGTCACGTTGCTGTCGTATTTGAGGTTGTCACTGACCCAGAGCATCAGAGATGTCACCGCTGCGCTCTCATAGCGCGTATTATTGACGATTGCTTTCGCTGTGTTTGCAATATCACGGTCTTCAGACTGGACGTAAGTCGAGGGCGACAGATACTTGATAGCGCCCTCCTCGCTGCTCGGGAGCTTGACAGGCAGCTGTGATTCTGAATTCAATCCATCGACGTTTACATCAATCGTCAAATTGGTGACCATTGTATAGCTCAGCTTTGGGGGCGGGTTAGTCCACGTAGCATTAATTCCTCCACTAGTGACCGTGACGGCATCGGGTTTCTTGCTGTATGAAATACTCGCGGATTCTATTTTTAGCGAGTATGCGTGGAGCGTGGCATTCGACGCGCTGGGGAGTTGTATTACTAACTTCTGAGTTCCATCAGGAATCGTGAGTTCTCGCGTTTTAACGTAGTGCACCGAATTCGTCATGCTGCCTTGGCAAATCAGCGCGTCACCCGATCCTTGGAGCGGTATCAAAAAAGCAATCACGATAACCGCACAAGCAATAGTCTTCATTTGAAGGGCGCACTGCACAATAACGGGACAGTGCACATAAATTTTTTTTGCACGCACATAAAGGTTGTGGCTCTAGCTTGTCTGTTGATGCCGCTTTGCGCGCTAGGTTTTTGAGCCTTGAAGTCTCGGCCAGATCGGGGACGCGGGGGCCGTGATGCCACTTATCAAAGCCTTGATGAGTGAAGCAAGCGCAACTCCACACCAGGCCGTCGAGGAAGCTCTGCAAAAGCTGGCCCCTCAGGATTAATGAATTGCGTTCCTTTGACAATATCTATGATAGATACTTAGGCTGACTTATTAGACTATTTGGCAGATCAAAAAACCAGCCATTGCCGACATTATCTGATCAAAAATAGGAAGTCAGATCATGGGTTTCAAGCAATGCCGAGCACGACCAGCAGTATTACGAGCAAAGCTCCAGGAATTCCAGCCAATGCACACACAAGAATGGTAACGAGGTCAATGGGCACCGTAAGCCCAAAGTTAGCTAAAATGACGTTAGCAATAACTAGGACGATGATACCGAGTATCGAATTGATTGCTAAATACTTTCCAAATCTGACCCCGAGTTTTACTAGAACGTAAAGCACAATCAAAACTAGAATCGCCACAACAAGCAATCCTATCGCAGACGTGACGTCCATCAGGCCACCTTGACTAGTCAGTGAGAAATAGTTTTCGATTCCTTATTTGATATTTGAAAGAGCTCGTGTTATGGCGGAAGAGTGCTGGCCAGCTAGCCCGACAAACTCGAAGCCGTGCGTAAAGCTGCATTTATCCCAAAGTAGCTCATAACGCTCCTGTCGTTACGTGACCTTTACAGTTCAGTTTTGGTTACGTTTGTAGACCTTCTCCGAAGAGCGCTTAAATAGTCGCAAAGCCGCTGTAAACGAAAACTAACCCAAGTAATGATAAAAAAACTCCACAGCCTATCAGAACGAATCGATAGGCTTTGTCCCCTGCTACTGCTGCACCTCTTTCTGTACAGAAAGAAACGAACCCGTACCAGGAGAAATCTGACGCCCAATGGCCAATGAGAAATGCAGCTACCCCGACTAATCCGGCAAGCCTCAGACCTTCGAACACAAAAGTTGCTCCGACCGTAAACCACCACATGAAGAAATATGGATTAGACACGCTTGTTATTAACCCACCGTAGATGGGTCCATGTACGAACTTTGGTTCTTCTTCGGTTATCTCGATGGATGCATTCCTTTGGCCACTTTTTATCAAATTGACGCCCATAAAGACGAGGAATGCCCCTCCAATAATGCAGATGGCAATAAAAGGCGCTTTTAGCCCTATAATCTGGCTAAGGCCGAGAGCGAGCAATACGATCATACCAGTCTCGGCTATTACGTGACCGAAAACGACGCTCGTACCGGCCCGATAACCCTTCTTGATTGCCTCAGTCATTGAGACTGTAAGCATTGGGCCTGGCACGATAGCACCAGAGAAACCCACCAAGAAAGCTGTGAAGCCAAAAGCGAGGAGTTCAATCACCGTCTAGCTCACCTATAAATCTTTATCCGCGCTTAATTCTTGGAAGCGATTTTTTTAGCGGTTGGAAGTTCAAATTGGCTCTTGACTTATAGCAGTTCTTGTTTTCTGAGCAATAAGTTCTCCGTATAGGCGATAATGCAGCGCGAATTCGTCACGGTTGTGGGAAGATCATCCCCTAATTCTGTTCTGTGGGTGAAGCTTAACAGTCTTAAGCGACACAAGACGCTGGTTATATAAAACGTTACAGAAGATAGTCATTGGGCCTGTGCAATGAATGTAAGTCCCTAAGAAGCTCAAAAACTCAGCGATTACCGATACGGTTCATTCTTGGAACTTTAGCATGACGGATGATGTTTGCATTCGCGACCTCGAAAAGGACTTTGGTGGCTTCAAAGCCATAAACAAGTTGTCGCTTCGCGTAAAGCACGGTGAAATCTATGGACTGTTAGGTCCAAACGGAGCCGGGAAGACGACGGTTATCAAGATACTCTGCGGAGTGTTGCGCCCGTCGTCGGGAGAAGCATATGTGCTTGACCTGAAGGTTCCAGACCCGAGCGTTTCATTACACGTTGGTTATATGCCACAGGAGCTGGCGCTTTATCGGGGATTGACCGTGCACGAAAACCTGGCGTTTTATGGCGAGGTTTTTGGGCTCAGCAAAGCGCAAATTGACGTGCGCGAACAGACGCTCCTCAAGCTCGTTGATCTTGAGGCTTCGAGGAACAGGCTTATCGATCAATTGAGCGGCGGTATGCAGCACCGTATCTCACTCGCTTGTGCGTTGCTGCATGAACCACAGCTTCTTTTTCTTGATGAGCCGACGGTTGGTGTAGATCCCGATCTCCGAGCTTCATTCTGGCGCTATTTTGAGGGACTGCGCGATAGTGGGATCACTATGCTGATCACAACTCACTATATGGATGAGGCGCGTCATTGCGACCGCATCGGCTTCATGCGGGAAGGGCGTCTCATTGCCGAAGGCTCTCCGCAGGAGCTCCTCGAGTTGACGCATACTGATTCGCTCGAGGACGCATTTTTGGCGTACTCACAAACTGAGGCGCCGCAATGAAGGCGTCGCGTGCTTTTGCGGTAACGAAGCGCGTCTTGCGCGACCTCAAGAACGATAGGCGGCAGCTCGCGCTTATTTTTATTGCTCCCCTGCTTGTTATAAGCCTCTTTGGCGTTGCGTTTACCGGCGACGTAAAGGATGTCCGCGTGGTTGTGGTAAACGGTGACGTGGCAGCGGGAAACAGCTCGCTCTCAGAAAAGATCGTCTCTAATTTTGATACAAGCGTGCTCAACGTCGCTTATTCAAATAGCGAGAGCGATGCAATCTCTCAGGTGCAAAACGGAACTGCATCGGCCGCAATAATCTTCCCCGTATACTTCACCCAATCGGTAGGGGCACGAGCCGCAGGTCAAACGTCTATCGCGCAGGAAAATGTCACTATTAAACTTCTTGCGGACAAGAGCAACCCTAACGTCTCAAACCCCATCATTGCAGCTGTCAACACAGCAGNCGCAAAAACGATCGAGGGTCTCGGTCGGCAGGCCCCGGTCTCCGTAGACTCAAGCAACGCCATTTACGGCGCTAATGCAAAGTTTATCGACTTCTTTGCGCCGGGCATCATTTCGATTGCTGTGTGGCAGCTTACAACCCTGCTTACGCTCATTTCGTTTGTGGGCGAACGAACGTCTGGAACGCTGTTTCGACTGCTTGCATCTCCGCTGAAGGAGAGTGAGTTAGTCGTAGGGTACGCTGTTGCGTTCGGCGTCATCGGAACTACACAGTCAGCTGTGCTACTCACAGCCGCCGTAGTTTTATTTAACGTTACAATTGTTGGCGACGTCCTGCTCGCGTTCGGCGTCATCGCCCTACTAGCAGTTGTTTCAGAAGGGCTCGGCATATTACTCTCAAGCCTTGCCCGTCGGGAGGCGCAGGCTATTCAGTTTTTGCCGATTGTTGTGTTGCCCGCATTTCTCCTTTCTGGCGTTTTTTGGCCAATACAAGCAATTCCAGCGTGGTTGCGACCCGTGTCGTACATCCTTCCGACGACATACGCTGTGGATGCCGTGCGTTCTGTGATTATACGTGGGTGGGGTCTAGACAAGATATATCCCGACGTTGTCGCGCTCCTCATCTTTGCCTCTGTCTTTCTCGTGTTGGCGACGCTATTGTTACGCAGGAGAGAGTGACAGTCAANCCTCCTCTGTACGCAGTCGCTTTTTGCGCGCTCGCGTCCAAACCCGGTATTCGGTTAAGCGCAGTCCAGACCTCAAAAGANGGGGGTAGTTGTTTGAAAGCTCGAAACCTTTGCTGGCGCATTGTATATATACACCTGCGAGTGGCACTCCATGCGGTGAACAAATGGGAAAGCTCACTCCATATAGCGCGTCAAACCTAGTCGCCGAGGCTCAGGTTGACGCTGAGAAGTGGAATAAGCAGCCTTCAGCCAACGAGGTGGCGCAGACGGTCGAAAATATCCAGCGGCGCGGTATGGCTGTAATTCGGACGCAAAATGGCGATATTGCCCTCGAAACGCTCAAAGACCTGATTCCAGCGGAGGCCGAGGTCATGAGTAGCTCCTCAACTACTTTAATCGAGATCGGCTTTGATGGATACGTTAACAGTGAAAAATCACGATGGAGAGATCTTCATCGCGTTATCGTCGCCGAGAACGATGAAAAAAAGAGGGACGAGCTGCGAAGAAAATCTGTTGCTGCTGATTACTTCGTCTCTGGTGTCAATGCCATTGCGCAGTCAGGCCAAATCGTCGCTTGCGACAAGTCAGGGAGCCGCGTAGGGGCGTGGCCGTTTGCAGCGGGTCACCTGATACTCGTCAGCGGCACGAATAAAATTGTCCTAACGCTTGGCGATGCGTTGCGTCGAGTCCGCGAGTACGCGTATCCCATAGAAAATGTCCGCGCAAAAAGAGCGTACGGAATGTCGAGCCAGATCGGAAAGTGCGTGATTCTCGCAAATGAGGAAATTGAGGGCCGAGTGATACTCATACTCGTTGACGAGTCACTCGGGTATTGAGATGGCTTCCCTGAGCTAAAAGCCTACTTAAACTGCGTGAAGGGCCGCTTGTAGTTTAGAAGGTGTGAGCGCTCATACATCCTTTCACGTGGTGTGTCAGGTGCTGAGTGGACGCATTATCGACACCCTCTACCTGAGTGTCTATAACATCTTCATGCAATATTCGGCAGACCTGCGGTTAGCGTGTGAAGATGCCCGCACCATGAATGATTTGGATGAAAGCACAAGAACGGGTAACGACACTGCGATCATGAATATTTTTCCTTCAATCCCCGTGCAAAGGCCCGTGCTTCCTCCAAGTCGTCCGCATTTGGTCTTCCCTTATTCTTCCCCCCGACAAGTTTGAAAGGCCCCCACGTATCCAACCCATTGCAGGAGAAATCACCCACGATGGAAAATCCTCGATTCACCAGCAGCTCTTTTAGAACAACATGCCTCTCTATTTTCCCGTCACCACTCGTAGAGAAGATAAAAGCCTGTTTTCCCGTTAGAACTGGGAGTGCCTCTACAAACTGGAGGAGGGTCCTATGGAGTTTCATATAATAAACCCCTGATCCGAATCCGACCAGGTCATACGCCGTGAGCGTGTCGGGTTGCGCCTGACCGATAGGGACAAGGTCCGCCCCCAGCTCTTCTGCCATCACATTTGCTACTTTTTCCGTGTTCTGGTGGTGAATTGAAGCATAAACAATCAATGTTTTCATGGTGACTGCCCTTGATGGTGGTTGTTTTTGATATATTCTGCCATGGAAAGACTTTTAATTTAGATCGGATTAAAAAATCCCAAAAAACCTACGTAACTCTAGAGCTGTTTAGGAGGCATGTTTTCAGGTACCGCAATGGCGACTACGTGATCGATCATCTTTAGCAAGTTTTCGACGTGTTGCCGTTGTTCGAGCGCACCACGTCGAAGGGTTTGTCTTCCTTGCTCGGTGATTTCGCAAACGATCTTTTCACGCCCCCCCGTCGGCTCTCCCGCCTCGACATCACCCGCCTCTTTGAGTTCGTGAAGACTCGG
>JGI24131J36419_10000884_pt1 | contig 10976 bp, 9 predicted proteins | sample BarGraNGADG00211_2_FD_36419 | JGI IMG/M metagenome (IMG submission 36419) | reverse complement strand
TGCGGATCATGGACGTGGGTCCTCTCCATGTGGTGCGTCCGTCCATGTTGTATAACCCCATCGTGATCGGCGCAGGCAGTGCTCAACGCCGACAGCAGGTTCTTGCTGCACTCCTCGAGGACATTGCCTGTCGGAAGCTCGTCGTGCGGCGCCTCAACTGTACCACGGACATGGTGGATCTGCGCGAGGCTGTCTGGCATCACTGGAACTTGACCGTTAGCTGGACCGTGGTACAGTCGCTGAAGATATGGATGCTTGAAGACTCCATGTCCCGTGACAAACGGAGAATGCTGAGGATAGCGCAACGCGCGGAGATCACTGCACATGTCGAGCCGCCTGATGCGGATATTCTCTATGATCTCCTGCAGGCAAGCATCTTGCGGCACAAGCACGCGAGGAGTCCAACCAGGGAGCAGCTTCATACTCTGGTGGAGGCCGCTGGCACGCACGGCATACAGATCGTGGTGCGTGATGTCGATGGTATTCCCCTGAGTGCATGCTTTGCCATGGCGCACGGAACCCGGATTGTCTATGGCATCTGGGCCGGTACCTCTGCAATCGGCCTGACCAAAGGCGCAGCTGTGGCAATGTACGTTTTCATGCTAAAGGAACTGCAGGCCAGGGGGTATGAATACCTGGATTGGTGTGATGCCAGCTATCCCGGCTATTCCGACTTCAAGCTTGAGTTTGGGGGCACTCTGACAATATGCTTGGCAATCTCGAAAGAACCCCTGTGGCTCAAGGCACTGACCTCGGGGCGCGTGCGTCTGTCACAGCTCATGCGTGTCGTGAGAAGGCGCTGAGTATGACCAACCTGATTGTGCGTGAACTGAAGCAGACGGAATGGGACCGCTGGGACGAGTGGCTGGCTCTGCAGCCATGGGACTCTCCGTTTTCCGCGACTTGGTGGCTCGATGCAACCTGCAAAGCGTTTGGAGGTCACCCTTTGCTCCTTGGCGTTCTTGATGGGGAGCAACTGGTCGGCGGCGTGGCTTTGCGAATCACCGATGTGGGNCCTCTNCATGTGGTGCGTCCGTCCAATATTTACAACCCTATCGTGATCGCCGTGGGAAGTGCGCAGAGCAGACAGAAGGTTCTTGGAACACTTCTTGAGGACCTGGCTCGTCGCAGGCTCGTCGTACGACCCCTCACTTGTACCACGGACATGGTGGATCTGCGCCAGGCTGTCTGGCATCACTGGAACCTGACGGCTGCCTGGACCGTGGTACAGGCGCTGAAGACATGGACGCTTGAAGACTCCATGTCCCGTGACAAACGGAGAATGCTGAGGATAGCGCAACGCGCGGAGATCACTGCACATGTCGAGCCGCCCGACGCGGATGTCCTCTACGATTTCATACAGGCAACCGTCTTACGGCACGGAGCCGCGGCGATTATTCCAATCAGAGAGCGGCTTCTAACCAGAGATCGGCTTCATATTCTGATAGAGGCCGCTGGCGCCCATGGTATACAGATCGTGGTGCGTGATGTCGACGGTGTTCCCCTGAGTGCATGCTTTGCCATGGCGCACGGAACCCGTGTTGCCTATGGCATCTGGGCCGGTACCTCTGCAATCGGCCTGANCAAAGGCGCAGCTGTGGCAATGTACGTTTTCATGCTAAAGGAGCTGCAGGCCAGGGGGTATGAGTACCTCGATTGGTGTGACGCCAGCTACCCCGGCTATTCCGATTTCAAGCTTGAGTTTGGGGGCACTATGACAATATGCTTGGCAATCTCGAAAGAACCCCTGTGGCTTAAGGCACTGACCTCGGGGCGCGTGCATCTGTCACAGCTCAAGGGCGCCTTGAGGAGGCACTGACGATGACTACCAAGGTGAGATACTGTGTCGGCAACGTGGGGCACCCCGGTGCTGCCGAGCATTCTCAGTCTTCCGATGTCGCATTCACTGCCGTTGTCGGCGACAGATGCTGTGAGCGAGGTTCTGCATTATTTGAGTCCACTCACTGGATCACGGTGAAGCAGTTATGAGAGACTTGTTCGTTCGGACTGCGGCTTATGCAAGCACGTGGCTGACACGGCGGGAGGTCTTTGCCTACCGCGACGAAGCGCTGCGGAATTGGACATTGCCCGGCGGTATCGAAGAGGTACAGGCGACGGTGCTCGCCAGGCTGCGAACTGCTCTCGAGTATGCTCGTTCCTCCAATGCTTACTATGCAGGACTTTTTGTTTCTGTGGGCTTTGATCCACTCACGATGGCGGGTCTGGAAGAAATCAGCGTCCTGCCCATCATGACAAAGGATGATATTCGGGGACATCGGTCCGATTTTGAGGCATGTGCGTCCATGAATCAGCGTTGTGTGATGGACAAGACCGGCGGGTCGACAGGGCAGCCGCTGGCGTACAGCATGTCACGAGATGACTACCTGCGGTCGGTCGGCGTCCAAATGGCGGGCTGGCACTTGAGCGGCTATGTGTTGGGCGACCGGGTCGCCATCTTCGGCGGCGCTTCGATTGTCAAGCGAGATGCGGTTCCGTGGCACGTCTCACGTTCGGACCTCGTCCTGAACCGCCGCCAGTTTAGCGTGGTCGTCATGGACGACAATCACATAGCGCAATACTGGGACTACATTGCACGCTGGGAGCCAGCCTACATTCGTGGCTNTCCGTTTGCTCTTGCAGAGTTCTGTCGTCATCGCCCCANGGGTTGCGCAGACAATTACAGGCCGAGAGCTGTTCTCACGACGTCAGAGATGCTCATGGAGTCCGATCGACACATCATCGAAAAGACACTGGGAGCGCCCGCGTTTGACGACTGGGGTCTCAACGACGGGGGAGCCAGCGCCTACGAGTGCAGGGAGCATGTTGGGATGCATGTTGACACAACGCGCGCATATGTGGAGACGGTCGATGACGCAGGACGGTCGGTCTGGGGTGTACCTGGTCGTATCGTTGTGACGAGCCTGACGAACAAGGCGTTTCCATTCGTGCGCTATGACACTGGCGACATGGGAGTGCTGGCTTGGCGGGACTGCAAGTGTGGACGTTCAGGCTTGATGCTCACACAGTTGCTGGGTCGCTGCGACGACAGGCTTAACATCGGGGGCGTAAGGACAGAGCCGAATGCGGCGAGTTGGCTGACAGACATAGATCGCATGAGAAGGTGGCGCATCGTGCAGGATGGTCCGACACACATAACCGTAACGTTTGATATTGAGGCAGGCTTTGACAAGAGGGCAGCAGAAGAAGCCCTGACCCTGTCATTCGTTTCCCGCTGCCCTGCAGTGAGCATCGCGTTTGTCTACGCGCCTCTTCCTCTGCCCACCGATGGCTCAAAATGGCGGTCTGTGGTTGTTCTTGACAGTGCTCGTCGATAGGCCTAGAGACTCCTGTCGAAGAGGTCACATGATGAGAGACACGGCCGTGGCGTTTCCAGCGAACCGTCAGGAACTGCCAATCCATGACGGGTGCGAGGGGGGCACAGATGTGAAGCTACACACCAGCCCCCTGGTAGGAGTTATCCTTGCTCTCGGCGTTGCATGTGCAGCCTGGGCTTTGGCACTTCCGCCTGGTAGTCGAGCGCTGCCGACAGGTCTCCTGTCAGTGTGGGGTGTCCTCGCGAGCTGGTCATTGTCCATGGAAGACACTGTGCCCGTCGTACTTCTGTGTTTGAGCGTTTCGACGGCCGAGCTTCCCGGTATGCCTCTTGAGGAGATGGGCCCGCTCTTCGTTGTAGCTCTCTGGGTTGCGCGCAGTCTTCTGGGGGTCCTTCTGCGTCGTGGCCGAGGACGGGTGCCCCGTAATGCATCTGTTTCGGTGATTGCTGCAGTTCTGGCGCTGCTTGCCTGCAATCTAGTGGTCATGGNATACCAAGGTATCGGAGTGATGGTTTGGGTGAAGAATGCTCTGCCATGGTTGCTGTGTCTCGCGGCCTATCCTGTGTCACGGATGCATTGGACGCGGGCTCGTTTTGTTCACATATTGGACATGCTGGCTCTAACTGGTAGCATGGTCAGTGTAGCCGATATTATGCAGTTCATGCGGGCTGGTGGAATCGCAGGTTCTGCCGAGGTTGGAGGTATGGCTTTCGTATCCATGCTTCCCCTGCTCGCGATCGTGGCGATTCTTGCTATCTGGGAGAGATCGCGTGTGACGGTCGGCAGTGCGGCTCGGAAACTTGGCCTCTTGGCCGGCTTCGCAGTGTGCCTCGTCCGAATCGTCATGAGTCTTCAGCGCGCGTGGCTCATCGGGGCAGTGGTTGGCTTGGGCGTATGGATATGGGTGAGCCGCAGCCAGCACTCTTCTGGCGTCCGGCGTTTGGTCTCGACCAGTGCCATGGTGCTGAGTGTCGCCATCGCTCTGGCTCTTGTGGCGCCAGCCAGTGAGCTCTTTAAGGAAGCCTACCGCGGTTTCGTTGCCCGGATCGGTCGGAGTTGGGTGGGAGGCTCATTCGACTACTCTATCGGCACTNGGCTGGACGAGGTATCCGCAGCCATGCAGAGCCTGCGAGNNTCGCCCTTGTTTGGGACTGGACTTGGGTCGTTGATTACCTACATGCGGCCTGATGGAGTGGTCTGGTCCATTGACTACATTCACATCGGACCAGTATTCGTGCTGACAAAACTCGGTATTGTGGGATTCGCAATAGTTGGTTGGCTGATCGTGCGCGTAGTGGCTGTGCTGCGGCGGGCAAGGGGGTCGGTGGATAGTGCCTCTGAGTACATCAGCACGTTCCTCGGTGCGGAGCTATGCGTTATTGGCGTCCTCTTCACGCTGACGCGGTACGTGTTCAAGCCTGCCAATGCGGCGCTAGTGTGGATGTTGATAGGGATGGCTCTGTCGCTGCAGAATGGTGTGCGGGAACGTGGGCAGCGGTAGCATAGTGAATGCCTTGGACGGACGACGGCATCGCGGTCCGGCTCTCGAACGTGGACGCTGCTGTGTCGAGCGCTCTGAGTTTACTGGCTGTATGCGTACTTCTGTCACCCATGGACGACAGAGATGAAGAACGAAGTGCGCTTCCTGTGCAGGATCTGCCTACGCATAGAACAGGTCGCATGGCATGTGGGTTGGTGGCACGACGTGTTGTGCCGCGGCAGAGAGCCTTCAGGCGGCTTCGCTATCGACCGGACGTGTGGGCCCATGTCGGGCGTGTGCTGCTCCATTTTGGCTCATGATGCCTGCTGAATCAACTGCGTCCAAAACGGACGAGGGAAGGCATGCGAGAAACATTCTTGTGTTCAGCCCGAACCGCAATCCGTTGCATGACTCGCGATTGTTAAGGCTCTGTGCCTACTTGACAAGTTCCGGTTGGGCTGTTCGGCTAATGTGGGTGCAGGGCTCAGTTGACAAGATTCCCATACTGCCGGCCTACGCTCAGGCGTGTCCCTGTGTTGTCCCTGGCCGCTTTTTCCGCGATGAACCCGGCAAAGTCCGCAGGTTGATCAAGCTGCTTAGGACAACCTGGCATGTTGAGCGAGCCCTGAGGCAGGAGAAGTCCCCGTTTCTATGGGTATCTGGGCTGTCGTCACTTGTCCTCACCGCGCCCTATCTGGCCCTGCATTGGCGAGTGCGATTTGTTTATGATGCTCGAGAGTACTCACTGGGCCAGCATGACTGCATTGGCAGGAACCGCAAGTCTATCCGGCAGCGCCTGATGATTTGTGGGATAGTGACCGCGGAACAATGGGCCAGCTGTCGTGCGGTCGCTATCGTCCACACAAACCGGTGGCGTCGCAGACTGTTTGAGCACTCTCACATTGTCGCGCGGGCAAAGTCCTTCATCGTGGAGAACCTGCATAGCAGAAGTCTGGATGATATCGGCGAAGAGCCACCATCTTCGACCGCTGTGATTGTCGGGTATGTGGGGTTAATGAGTCCAGGCCGTGGCCTTGATCTCTTGGTGGAGTCTCTGCGCCTCCTCCCTTCCGACTACAATGTGACCATCGTCGGTCCCGGTACCGAGGAACAGGAAGCAGCAATCCTAAGACATGCAGAAAACATTGGCGTCGAGGGGCGCGTAAGTCTGGTGTCGGCTGTGCCATACTGGGAATTGCAGCGCGTGTGTCGTACGTTCACCTGCGGGACCCTTCTGATTGAAGATAGTTGTCTCAACAACCGCTATTGTTCACCGAACAAGATCTTCGATTTCATCGCTGCCGGCTGTCCTTCGGTCGTGACTGGAGTGCCACCTCTAAGAGATCTGGTGCGGTCCTTTGGTATCGGCATCGTGATTCCAGAACCGATCGACGCGGCGAATGTTGCGGCGGCGATCAGGCGAATCGTCGAAAATCACGCGTTATTCCATCGCAGTTGCGTCCTGGCATCTGACAATATGGACTGGATGACCCAGAGCCGTACTGTCGATCGAATCATGGCCATGCTGGGCTCATGATTCTTGCTGCTCCACAGGTCAAATACTGCTTGATAGGCCGTCTCTCGACTGCGACGGCACCGGCGGTCATGCATTTGACCTCTCCCTTGGCACAGACCCAGTTCACGCGAACGCAGGAAGTTGGACAGATAGGGCGCGAGTTCCAAGCGAACAAGGGTGCTGCAACGCAGACTGCGCAGTTGTACCGATGCTTCAATATGGTCTGGCGGCGCAGTTGAATCGTCGTGGTGACAGCAGTAGGACAGTATACGAACACGAGACAGCGTTCCGCCTGCTGCCCCCCCAGAGTGCTGTCGCGGTGTGCGGCTCGCCATACAGAATGCACAAGAGAGGTCGCCGATGAATGTTCTTACGCTCAATCACTACGCTGGCTCGCCGTCGATGGGGATGGAATATCGGGCGTACGCTTTGTCGCGCGAGTTGAACGCGCGCGGTCACCATTGTGCCATCGTGGCAGGGGCATACTCACACCTGCGGCAACAGAACCCGGACCAGGTGCCTTTCAGGATTCGCCATGTGTGTGTCGAAGAAGTCGACTGGTACTGGATCCCCACCGGACGGTACAATGGCAACGGAGTCCGACGCGTGGCGAGCATGCTGGACTTCACTACGAGGACCTGGCTCTACGCACAGCGTCTGGCAAACGAACAGAAACCAGATGTGGTTATAGCCAGCTCGACCTATCCCCTCGACATCTATGCGGCCGCCCGGATTGCACGGATTGCCGGAGCGTCGCTGGTTTTCGAGTTGCACGACATGTGGCCCTTGACGCCGCGGCTGCTGGGAGGGATGTCGGGGCGACACCCGTTCATCAGGATCATGCAGCACGCTGAAGACTACTACTGTCGACATGCGGATCTGGTCATCTCGGTGCTGCCCAACGCGATTGAGCATCTGGCTACCCGAGGACTGACGCCTGACCGGTATGCCGTTGTACCGAACGGCGTCGACGTGACGGCTGGGCAGGAGTCGCAGGCGCCGCCGGAGAGTCATCTGAATGTGCTCCGGGAGGCACATGCTGTCGGACGATTTGTGGTGCTCTACGCCGGTTCGGTGGGGCTGTCCAACCGGCTCGATGCGCTTCTGCATGCAGTCAATCTGGTCCATGACATTCCGGTGCAACTGGTGATCATAGGGCAGGGACCTGAGACGGAGACCCTTAAGCGCTTGACTTCCAGCCTGGGCCTGACAAATGTGTCATTTCTATCGCCGATCCCCAGGTGCCAGCTGCACGGATTGCTTGCGCTCGCGGACATTGCCTATGCTGGTGTCGGCGCAAGCCCCCTGTATCACTATGGTATCTCACTCAACAAGCTGTACGAATACATGATGGCGGGTGTGTGCGTGTTGTTCGCAGGGGCTGCAGATGTCTTCAACGACTTGGTGTCGGAAGCTGGAGCCGGGCTGTCGGTGCCCCATGCCTCCCCGGAAGACATCGCCGATGGTATTCGTAGGCTGCACGCATTGACGCGAGAGGAGCTTGCCGAACTTGGACGGCATGGCACTGCCTACTGCCAGAGCCACTTCGCCTATGGAGTTCTGGTTCAGCGCTATGAGGCGGCGCTCATGTGGTCATGCCAACACAGGAGGGTCCAACGTTGAATGTGCTTGCCATTGGCTGTCTGTCTCTGATTCTGACTTGTATCGCCATGCCGCTGGTGAGATATGCTGCAGTGCGTTGTGGCTTTGTGGACCGGCCGGGTGGTCCTCTCAAGCCCCAGATCCGGGCGGTACCCTACGGTGGCGGTATAGCGGTTGTCATTGGAGTAAGTGCTGTGCTGTTGTGGGCGCGACCGGGGTTGCCCATCATTGCGGTCATTGGAGCCGTGATGGTATTGCTGCTTGGCATCGTGGATGATGCAGTTGGCGTGCGCCCCTTGGGGAGGCTGGTTGTCGGGTTGCTTGCNGGCAGTACGCTGCTGGTGTTGTGGCCCTTTGCTGTCTCGCAGTGGTCAAGTGCAGTGCTTGCGGGAACGTGCTGTGCCGTCCTGGCGAGCGCCAGCATGAACGCCTACAACATGACGGATGGCAGTGATGGCTTGTCGGGTACAGTCGGCCTGTTTGCGGCAGGCGGTCTTCTGGTCGGGTGGTTGCTTGCTGGTGAAACCGTCCTTATGAGCATCGCTGCAGCATCCTGTGGCAGTATCGTGGGCTTTCTCATCTTCAACTGGCCACCGGCGCGAGTGTACCTCGGCGATTCGGGTGCGTATTGGATGGGTTTCCTGCTGACGGCGCTGTGCGTCCCCGCATTGTCATCGTGGCATGCTGTCGTCGGCGTCATGTGTATCATGGCACTGCTGGAACTTGAGTTGCTTGCCTCTGTCCTGAGACGTATACGCGGGCATCAGGGACTGACGGGAGGCGACCGGGGACACATCTATGATGTCATCCAACTAGGGCTTGGGCAGTCTGCAACGTGGGTAGATGTCTTGTACGGCGTCATCGGTCTAGTCAGCTCAGGCATCGGTGTACTCGTATGGCGGGGCACACCGGCTATACTGGGTCTTGCTTGGCTGGCAGTGTTGTCTGTTCTCGTTGTTCTCTTGTACCAGGGGTCAAGCTCCAGAAAGGGGGTTGTGAGATGAACGTTCCGTTATCTTCTCAATGGATTGATGCAAGTGATGAGCAGGCGGTACTGGCAGTGCTGAGGAGTGATCACCTCAGTCTGGGGCCACGACTGCCTGAGTTCGAGGAGGGATTGGCGCATGTGGCGGAAGTCGCGCACGGTGTCGCCGTGAACAGCGGGACGTCGGCGNTGCACCTCGTCGTGCGGGCGTTGGGATTGAAGGAGGGGGACGAGGTCATCACGACCCCGTTCAGCTTTATCGCCTCCTCCAACTGTCTCCTGTTCGAGCGGGTGAAGCCGGTCTTCGTGGACATCCGGCCGGATACGTACAACATCGATCCTGCTCGCATAGCCGCAGCGATAACCGAACGGACCAAGGCCATCCTGGCCGTAGACGCATTTGGTCAGCCAGCCGAGCTGGATGCGATCGAGGGCATCGCGAGTCAGCACGGTCTGCAGCTGATCGAGGATTCGTGCGAATCTCTCGGGTCCGAGTGGAAGGGTCGGCGCTGTGGTAGCTGGGGCGCTGCCGGGGCGTTCGCGTTCTACCCCAACAAACAGATCACGACGGGAGAGGGCGGATGCGTCGTCACGCGGTCGGACGAGATCGCTGCGCTGTGTCGCAGTATGCGCAACCAGGGGCGGGGCGAGACCGGCGAGTGGCTGGGACATGAGCGTCTTGGGTATAACTACCGCATCTCGGACATCAGCTGTGCGCTCGGAACATCACAACTGAAGAGGCTGGACACGATCATCGAGCTACGGGGGCAGGCAGCCGAACGGTACAATGCTCTGCTGAAGGATGTGCCGGAAGTTATCACGCAGACGATCCTGCCGGACGTGACAAGGATGAGCTGGTTCGTGTACGTGATCCGTCTTGCAGACCAGTTCACGCAGGCTGACCGCGACTGGCTCATCGGCTGGTTGGCGGACCATGGTATTCAGAGCCGGCCCTACTTCACACCGATCCATCTGCAGCCGTTCTACGTGCGGGAGTTTGGGTACAAGCCGGGCGACTTCCCGATTACGGAACACGTTTCCGCACGGACCATCGCCCTGCCGTTTTTTACCATGATCACGCTCGAACAGCAGCAAGAAGTCGTGACATGCTTGAAAGATGGACTGACGACGCGGGTCAGGAAGATAGCGCGATGATACATCCGGTCGTGAGCAAGACTGGGCACCCAAACTGGATCCGGCCGATCGCGAAGCTTCTCGTCGATTTGGTCATGCTTAACCTCGCCACGGTCTTGGCTGTTTTCGCTCGGCTCGACTTCGGCGCGGCGCCATGGGCTTTGGTCTACACCCTGAGGTTTCCGGGGCTTGTGGAGAACCTGGTCTTCGTGGCAGCGTCGGTGCTCCTGCAGACGCCGTTTGCGCTATGGTCGTATGCCAGCCTCCGGGATGTGGAGCGTGTGGCCCTTGTCGTCGCAGTCACGAAGGTTCTGGCTCTGCTGCTGCTGGCAACCATGAGGGGGGAAGTGCAATGGTCGCGGGGGGCATTTGCCGCATCTGCGGTGGTGGCCTTCTTGTTCATGGCAGGCGTGCGCGCTATAGCACGGTGGCAGTACGAGCATACCACACGGCAGGGGAGGGTCGAGGTGCCGGTGCAGAAAACGCTGCCTGGGACACGCGTGCTGATTGTGGGGGCCGGGGATGCAGGGGACAAGGTGCTGCGAGAGTTTGAGGCGCATCCTGGGCTGGGCACGGTGGTTGGGCTGATCGACGACGATCCCGCCAAGCGGGGGGGCACCATGCGAGGAGTGCACGTGCTGGGTCCTGTGACCATGCTCGCCGGTACGGCACGACGTACCCGGGCTACGCAGGCCATCATCGCTATCCCGTCACACGCTGCGTCTGTTACCCGTGCTGTACTGTCCAACTTGGCCGACACCGATGTGCAGGTACGGACCCTGCCGGGTATGTGGGAACTGGTAGACGGATCCATCCACGTGGACGATCTACGGCGGATCCGGCTGGAGGACCTGCTGACCAGGACGCCGGTGTCCACAGACCTGGGGCCCGTTCGGGCATACGTGGAGGGCAAACGTATCCTCG
>JGI24131J36419_10000873_pt1 | contig 11046 bp, 6 predicted proteins | sample BarGraNGADG00211_2_FD_36419 | JGI IMG/M metagenome (IMG submission 36419) | reverse complement strand
GATTTCGATCTCTTGCTGGCACGTTTCTTCCATTTTCTAATATAATATACAGAAATATTATTTTTCGTCCGTATATATAGGGCAGTTGATTCGGAAATCCGGATGTTTTTATCAAATTTAACAGCGATCTTCCAGAATTCACCAGTGAATATCTTTTCGATCTCTTCCAAATTATCTGTAAGGGGAGCAACCTGATAATCTATAGGCTTCTGTAAAAGATATCTGACAGCAACCTCCCCGTCACGTGATGCAACAAAAGTTAAATAGGCGTACTTAAGCTTGCTGGCATGATTAAAGAATTGCCGCCATCCCGTTGAAGGTTTGACAAACACCTGGCTCTTTGATCCCTCACGAATCGTTGCATCGGCAATAAAATATATCTTCCTCGTGATATAGGATCTTATGAACCGTTTTTTAGTCAGATAAAAAACCAAATACGCCAGAATAAACAGCGGCCATATCAGAGTTATGACGTCTTTGAACAGATGCACTGATGTAATCTCAAAGACTGTCGAATTTGTAATTGTATTGTTCAGGGTTCCGGTAACCGTAAATTTCCCCGTGGGATAAAATAAAGGCGGCCACTGGGCTTTTGGCCGGAAGGAATAACTTCCATCGTCTTCCTGCTGAAGGGAATACGGAATATTCCTGTCAAGGGATATTTGAAACGAAAGACCTTTGCTTTCTTCCTTTGTCAGCAGAAGACCATCTCCCGTTATTACAAACCGGATCAACGCAGTGCTATTGAGCAGATCATCGCGATCCACTGTAAACCCTTCCGGAACAACAATAAGCTTATAGACTGTTTTGTCGGACGGATTGAGTGGATTTTCCGGATTGACTGTAGTTACAGGAGTTACAGGAGTTACAGGAGTACAGGAGTGTCTTTAATTTGAGGGTTCAGCGTCAGCGATACTGTCAGAGGTGCAGATTCACCTATTTGAAGCGAAGCGAAAAGGTCAGTTTTGGTTGCTTTAATCGAAATATCAGACAAGCTCATACCCGCAGCAGATAATACCTCCAAATCATTTTCACTGTATCCGATACTGTTTGTAATATTTGTCCCAAGCGTTGATATATCAACCTCTGACCCTGACGTTATATCAAATATGTGAGCCGTGACGCTTATTACATCCGCCTCCCGTAAAGCAGACAAATCGGTTACTTCCTGTCCGTTTTTCATAACACTGAGCCGAAGTTCCAGGTTGGATTCATGCACAGGAGGGGTAAATTCAATTAAAACTGTCAACGGAAGGAAATTGCCGAAAGTAAGCGTGCCATAGACCGCTGTCTTAAGACTCCTCAAAGTGATTCCCTGCAGAACCATAGTATCGGAGGATGCAATATCAACATCATTTTCCTTATATCCAAGACTGGATGTAATATCACCTTTCAGGAGCCCGATATCCACTTCATTATTTGTGCCGGATTCATACAGCTTCATTTGAAGATCAATTGTATCTTTCTCTTGTAAGGATGATAAATCCGTAACTTCGCTGCCATTTTTAAGTATCGAAAGGTGAAGTTCAAACGCCGGCTCAACCATAATATCCAGTGCATTAATATCAACAATGTCCGAAAATTTCAGCGTATATTTACCTGCAGAGATACTCTGTCCAGCATTTTCAACCAGGAATGCTTTACCATTGAGGTTTGTATCCGATGTCCATCCGGTTTTTTCAGGATATTTCAATGATACTTGCTGAACAACACTCAGCGTTGTTCCCTGGTCACTAACAATACTATCAAGCGTTGCTGATGAGTTTTGCATCAGAATGGCAATATTCACCAATGGGATTTCCGTAGTCAGCACTACTGTCTTGTCATCAACGAGTGTAATGAAATCCTGNCTGATACGGTATCGCCCTGAAATATCATTTGATAGCTCGGACAGAACCGATACGATTGCTTTGCCGTCGTCACATTTTCTGGAAATTATATTAAGGCCAGACTCGCTTGCCGCTTCTATTGCATTGCTTCCGATTGCTAGATAAATAGTGTGCAGATCCATCCCGTCAGCTATTTGAGCCTGCGAAAAATCCTGAAGTGCAGTGTCAAGCTCGGCTTTGCCAAAGACACCTTGTTCATTAAATTCCCCATCCGAAAGCACAACTAACCAGTACTCTGTTTTTATGCCGCTCGAACGATTATTGCTATAACTTTCAACGAGTTTATTCTGAGCGGTAGTAATCGCCGATTGAGGAGTATTTCCACTATTGAGGGATGATCGGATATTGTCCACCGCATTCTGCCGATTTGATGAAAAGTCTGCCGGAATGACTGCCGTAACGGGATTGCTCATATATGTGATATTGAGTTCATCTTCTGCGTTGAGCAATCCGCACAAAGTCTGTACAGCATAATTCGCATAAGACCAGTTCATAGAATTATTTGAACTCATGCTTCCGGAATCATCATAAACAACGGATACAACTTTCCTGACATGCAGGGAATTTGCAGACAAGGAAGACCATGAGAAGCAGGATACCATAAGAAAAATTGCCAGAACGAGCGAAAATATTTTTTTCTTCATCGATCTACCTCTGCCTTAAACCAATTTCAGCAGCTGTCTGTTTTCAAAAAACATGCATCAACGAAAAAAATGCAGGACCTTCAGTCGATGATTTGTTGAAGAACTCTTTATAAAGACGAATACCTTTGACAAAGCGGTGCAAAGTGTTTTATGAAGTCTTTTGTCAATACAATGCTGCTAAATAAACTTTACCATTTTTATAATAATTCATCAATATGGAAATGCAAACCGAATGCATTTAGCGGGTGCTCCAGACTAAAAAATCAACTCATCCTTAACTTTGGCTGCCTCTTCCTTCAGGTAAATGAGATCTTCATCCGTAAGCGGATTAGCCAGGCATTCATCAATATGTTTAAGCATAAAAAGGAAATGTTCAAAATTGCCCGGCGGGACCAGGGCGGTACCGCCTTTGGCCAGACCGTACTTCATTCCGGTAATAGCCAGACGGTCATTATCGTATACCGGACGGCACCAGGACTTAGGATATACTTTCGGTTCACCTGCACGCCATTTCCGGGAAACCAGCGTCTTCATGCTCAGCAGTCCTTTATCCGTTTTTTTGACTTCTTCAGCGATACGGTCTCCCCATCCGGTTTGAATCCCCAGTGCCCAGTTCATCGGAAAAAGGACCGTATCAAAATCATATAATCCGCATGCTTGAAGTGCGATTTCTTCACTGTGTGCCGAGAAGCCGATATTGCTGATCAGCCCTTCTTTTTTGGCCCATTGGAAAACCTCGAAAGCTCCGTCGGGTCCAAAAGTCTGATCGAGTTCTTCCCTGGTTGTAAGTGCGTGCATTTGATAAACATCAAAGTGATCCGTCTGCAGCAATTTCAGTGAGTCAAGCAGTTCCTTCTTCGCACCTGCTGCAGACCTTTGTGTTGTTTTGCATGCCAGAAATACATCTGACCTGTATTTTCTGAGGGCAGGACCAAGACGGGATTCGGCATCACCGTAGGACGGCGCGACATCAAAATAATTAATACCGGCATCAATAGCATAATCCACATAATACTGAGCATTTTCAAGAGTCTCGTTCATATTAATAATGCCGCCGAATATGACAGGACTTATCATAAGGCCTGTGCGGCCAAAACGCTGCAAATCCATGTTGAACACCTCCACTGATTGGCTGTGATAGTGACTTGAAAGAACTTATATATTATTTTTCGTCTCTTATACGCTTTTCTGTTTTCCCGATTTTTTAAGAACGATTGCTGTTCGGCAGGGTAAATAGATTACTATCCCAGTGTAATCATTGTTCATTGGGAGAGCGTCTGCCTCATAGGTGATTTCATGGGAAATTCTTTTATGTCCTCCGAAACGCTCTTCATCCGTGTCCAGGACGACCTGAAAGCTGCCATCGGAATGAATTGGCAGTTCAAATGCAGAATACGATTCCGACGGGTGAAAATTGAACAGGAACACAAAGTCCTTCTTTTTGAAAGCGATGATTTTTCTGTCCTGATCAATCCAGAGAGACTCCGGAACACCGCCCCCCATGAGTCCTTCCGCTGACATCAGCTTGATCATGGCACTGTCAAAATTATTCAGATCCTGATATTTGAGTTCAGGGTTATCCGCAAGGCTCCACTGTCTGCGGCAGTGATCGAAGCTCCATCCATTACCAACCCGTGGAAAATCAATCCATTCAGGATGCCCGAATTCATTGCCCATAAAATTCAGATAACCCTCCGCACCGGCCGAAATGGTAATCAGCCGAACCATCTTATGGAGCGCAATTGCACGGTCAATGATAATACTTGGATCACCCTTGTCCATATGCCAGTACATTTCCTTGTCAGCCATCCTGAAAATAAGGGTCTTGTCACCTACAAGGGCCTGGTCATGTGATTCCACATAGGTAATGCGCTTTTCACTGGGGCGCCCCGTTGTCAGTTCATGCCAGAGTGTCTGCATGTTCCAGTCTTCATCGCTTAGTTTAAAGGTATTGACCCAAAGATCCGGCACGCCCATTGACAGCCGGTAGTCAAAACCTATTCCTCCATCCTTCACAGGCAGGCACATCCCCGGCATGCCGCTCATATCCTCTGCAATGGTCAGTGCATCCGGCTTGATTTCCCGTATCAGATCATTGGCAAACTGAAGGTATGTGAGAGCCTCCAGGTCAGTATTCATGCTGAAGTATTTTCCGTAATTGTCGAAGGCGGTTCCGAGACCATGGTCCTGATAGATCATGGATGTGACGCCGTCAAACCGGAACCCATCGAGATGGTACTCTTCCATCCAGAATTTAAGACTGGAAAGCAAAAAGTGAATGACTTCATGCTTGCCGTAATTGAACAGCTTCGAGTCCCAGGCACTGTGGTTTCCGCGCGCGCCGGTATGAAAAAACTGATAATCCGTACCATCAAACTCATTTATGCCCTCTGCCAGATTTTTTACTGCGTGGGACTGTACGATATCCATCAGAATGGCTATTCCCATTTCGTGCGCTTTATTGATTAATGACTTAAGTTCATCCGGCGTGCCAAACCATGAGGAGGCGGCAAAATAGTTAGACACGTGATAACCGAAGGAAGCGTAATACGGATGCTCCATGATCGCCATGATCTGGATGGTATTGTAGCCCAGCGCTTTCACTCTCGGGAGAATATTCTCTTCAAATTCCTTGTATGTACCTATGTCATACGTTTCCTGAGCCATACCGATATGCGTCTCATAAATGAACGGCGACAATGCATGATTAATATGATAGTGCTCGTCTGTCCATTCAAAAGGATGCTCCGGCTCCCAGATCTGTCCTGAAAAATCGTTGGTATTGGGATCCTGAACGACTTTTCTGATGAAGAGGGGAATACGATCGCGTTCAGATCCTCTGCTCCTTACATGTACCTTGACACGTGATTCGTGTGTAATCGTATCTTTACCGGAAATAAACAATTCCCAGACTCCGCCTTCCAGTCTGCTGAGCGGATGGGATGTCCGGTCCCAGTTGTTGAAGTCACCGACAAGTGACAGTGCATCTGCTGCAGGAGCCCACTCACGATACACCCAACCATTTTCGGTCCGGTGAAATCCGAAATACTCATGACCGTTGGCAAACTCAGTAAAGCTTTCGGTATCGCCTAGGAGAGACGCTTTAACATCTTTATAGCATTTCATACGCAGCTCTATATCCTGCTGATAGGGTGCCAACCATGGATCCACCGTGAGAAGTCTGAGACCCGCCTGCGTATTTGGGGTGTTTGCATTTGCTTCGCTATTCATCATTTACCTTCCTTCTTAAGACTATTCTACCTGTGGCATAAACTTTTCAAGAAAAAAGCCCGTCCCCTTGTCCTGAGTAGAACCTGCACACTAAATATACCGTCTCGGTTGCCGCCAAATTGCGAACGAAAAGATAAACACTTGAAATAATTGTCTCCAATATATCATAGTTTTGTCATACCCGTCATTTGATTTCGTATCAACCGTCAACCATGCCATAAACATTAAGCGCGGAAATTTGTTATCTTTACAATGTTACACTCTTTACAAACTCATTCTCTATTGCTATAATGTTCACAAATCTTAATTTATCGGAGGTATTTATATGAAATACAGATGTCCTGTTTGCGGTTATATTCATGAAGGTAAATCAGCCCCGGAAAAATGCCCGCAGTGCGGTGCCCCGGGCGAGAAGTTTGTCAGGATCGAAGAAAAAGAGGCTATGGTATGGGCAGCTGAGCATATTATCGGTGTTGCCAAAGACGTTGATCCCCGGATCATCGAAGGACTTAGGATGAACTTCACCGGCGAGTGCACAGAAGTCGGCATGTATTTGGCAATGTCCCGCGCGGCGGACCGCCAGGGTTATCCCGAAGTGGCCGAAGCATACAAACGCATTGCTTTTGAAGAAGCAGAACACGCTGCCCGTTTCGCAGAAATGCTTGGCGAAGTCGTATCTGCCGACACTAAAGAGAACCTTACCGTCCGCATGTCTGCCGAATACGGCGCAACGCAGGGTAAAGTTGAAATCGCAACCCTTGCCAAACAGCTTGGATATGATGCAATCCACGACTCTGTTCACGAGATGGCACGCGACGAAGCCCGTCACGGCAAAGCTTTCAAGGGACTTCTTGAGCGTTACTTCGCCTGATTCACAGATTGATCTGACTTAAATGCAATACTAAAGAGAGCATCTCTGATGAAAGGGGTGCTCTCTTCTTTATGATGTCCTTTATAACCGCCACAGGTCTGTTTTACGAAAACCCGGGCATAAACTCTGTCATTTGCGCATCAGTAAGGATACCTTGATAGCTGCAGTTACATCGGCTGCAGACGATTTAGAAGAAAAAAGGAATATTTTATCGGATGAAATCACAGCGGCAGGAAAGATATTGAACGTTCCTTTGTTTAAATCCGTATCTGTATCCTTCCACAGAATCAGTTCCTTTGTATCCTGTGAATTTAGATTAACCGAATAAATACCATCAACGGTAATCAGATAAAATCCGTCAGATCCGGCACAAACAGCCCCGCCGGACGAAGTAACCTTAGAAATATCAATGGAATCTCCAAGTTTCTGGCTCTTTGTATCAATCGGCAGTAACTTTGCGCTATTTCCGCTATCCGTACCGCCTATGTTGCCGTCCGTATAAATCATATCGCCCGTCTGATACAGATTTCCCACAATCCGTGAATCAGAAACGACAAACAGCATATTCCCCTTGCTGTCAAGAACATCTATCTGATGACCGGCAGAAATCCCTGTTCCTATATTCTTGCCAAAGAACATATTGCCATCCGTTCCAATAACAAAATTCGTGGGAAGAAACGATTCTCCGAAGGTTAACTCAATAGGATCCCCCGCAAATTTGCCTGCTGAATCAAACGAATACAGGTAATTGTGTAATACTTTGTCTTCGCCCTGCGTCCTAGCCAGTACCGCTAGGTTGCCTGATGTATCAATTGCCTGATCAACAATTGCTTTATCAGAGCCAATCGCATCACGTACATCGATTTGAGATCGGAGTGTACCATCCATATCATATAAAAGTGCTATTTCCCTACTCGTGTTCGCCGAAATCGGAAGGCTATAGATGAACACGCTTACTGCTATAGTGTTATAAGCTGAGTCAATGGAGATAAGCCGACATGACTCCTTATCAGATACCTTACAGAAATCGAGACTTTTTACGGAATAGGTGTTGCCGCCGGTCTTAATAGTCGTCTCCGTTTGATTTTTTCCCGTACCGCATCCGGTCATCGAAAAGAGCATCATAAAGCAGAACAGAATGCATCCGGCATCCAAAAACCTTTTACTTTTCCCGGTAAAGGCAGATGAGATCTCTCCTATTCCGCGTCTCATATAATACACCTCCCAATTGCTGTAACTGATTGATATTATATTCTATTAATATAACTAATACAATATTTTGATATTTAGTCTAGATAGATAGCCTATATATAGTTCTGATACAACTCGAATTCTCCATACTCAAAATAGTATTATTTGCGTATGCGTTTAAATTTTCAAAATCATGGCAACGCATACCAGTAAAAGCGCCTGTAAACCGCCGCTAAAAACTCTTAATTCTTATCTAAAAAGTTAGATGAAACATGCAAAGCATCACAAAAGGGTTTGTGGCTCGATTCTCCGCATCGGCAGTATTCTCAAAAGAATTTGTTCCACATTATATAACTTCTTGCAGTTAAGCAAGCACAATCCAGTATACCCACTGCTTTTCAAAGTATTTTCGAGCAATTATCGTCCGGCATTAGGAACGCTGTCAAAATTTGTTGAAGTGATTTTCACTTTACCGCTTGACTTGGCTAATTGTTTACAATAATATTAATCCTGTTTGGCGAAATTGCGTTATGTTGCACAAATTATTGATTTCGATAAACACAATAAACTTTACACCAAAAATAGGAAAGGAATCAAGCGATGCAAAGTTTAGCAAATGCGAGTCCGTTCGAAATCATTGCAATCTGGGTTGTCCTGTTTATTTCATTCATTGGCCTGGCTTATGCTTTTATCCTTAGAAGACAAGTACTGAAAATGGACAAAGGTAGTCCAAAAATGCAGCAAATATGGGGGGCAATCAGCAAAGGGGCTAATGCTTACCTAAAAAGACAGCTTAAGATCATCATTCCACTGATTGGAGTATTAACCGTAATATTATTCTTATCCGTATACATCGTCCCGCCGAGTGAAGAAGCTTCACAGCGCTTCAGTTCATTGAATGCGGACCAGGTCAGGATCGTACTTGGCATTGGCCGTGCAATCGCATTCGTAATGGGTGCAGGCTTCTCTCTTATGGTCGGACAGTTCGGTATGAGAATGGCCGTCCACGCCAACGTACGGGTAGCCGCAGCAGCCCGTACAAGTTTTGCAGATGCGCTTAAGATCGCATATCGTTCAGGAACGGTTACAGGAATGCTCACAGATGGTTTGGGTCTTCTTGGAGGAACGCTGATCTTTATCATTTTTGGTATCGCAGCACCGGATGCCCTTTTAGGATTTGGTTTTGGTGGTACCCTTCTGGCTCTTGTCATGAGAGTTGGCGGAGGTATATACACCAAAGCTGCTGACATAGGTGCAGATCTTGTAGGAAAAGTTGAGGAGGGAATACCGGAGGATGATCCACGAAATGCCGCTGTTATTGCCGATCTTGTTGGAGATAATGTAGGCGATTGTGCCGGTATGGCCGCCGATATCTTTGAGTCTTATGAAGTTACCATCGTTTCAGGATTAATATTGGGACTAAGCCTTATGGGCGTGACCCACGAGCTGAAATGGCTGATATTCCCACTTCTGGTTCGCGGCATAGGCGTTATTTCCTCGATTATAGGTACGTACCTTGTAAAAGGGAGCACCGATGCAATGGCTTCCATTAACAAGGGCTTTTATACATCCGCCGGTATTTGTCTCGCGTCTTTCGCCGTTCTGGCAGGGCTCTATATGCATGAATGGCGTGCTTTCTGCTCCGTAGCTGTAGGAATTCTACTATCTCTGGTTATCAATGCACTGACCGGGTTCTTTACAGATACCAAATATAGACCGGTTAAGGATATTGCTGCTGCATCGCAAACCGGCTCTGCGACGCTAATCATCCGGGGCTTAGGTATCGGATTTGAATCTGCTGTATGGCAGGCCCTGATCATAGCGATGACAATACTCGCAGCTGTATTCATTTATAACGGCCAGTCTGTCATACACGTCCTTTACGGTGTAGCAATGACCGGTATAGGAATGCTGACACTGACAGGCAATAACGTTGCAATGGATTCCTTCGGACCCATTGCAGACAATGCCAACGGTATTGGTGAAATGGCTGGCCTTGATGCAGAAGCACGCCGAACAATGGCCCATCTGGATGCAGTCGGCAATACTACCAAAGCGATCACAAAAGGCGTTGCAATAGGCAGTGCCGTTATTGCTGCCGTTTCCCTGTTCGGTTCATTCCTTACTGACATTACCCGGGTTCAGACACAAATGGGTGTTGCCGATGGTTTGCGTATCATGGATACCGGAATAAGGATATCCACCCCTATCGTTTTCGTGGGTGCGCTTATCGGCGCCGCAGTTCCGTGGCTTTTCTCATCCCTTATCTTTAATTCCGTTGCACGTGCTGCTTCCCTGATCGTACGTGAAGTCAGAAGGCAATTCAAAAATCCCGGTATTATGGAAGGCACAGTGGAGCCTGACTACCAGAAAGCAGTTGATATCTGCACAAAATCCGCACAGCAGGAATTGGTTGCCCTTGCCCTGGTCGCAGTACTGACACCCATTATTGTCGGTATATTCCTGGGTGTTGAGGCGCTCGGTGGCGCACTGGCTGGCGTTATCCTTTCCGGACAGCTTCTTGCAGTCTTCATGTCCACCTCAGGCGGAGCATGGGATAATGCAAAAAAGACGATTGAAGACGGTTTGTACGGAGGTAAGGGTTCCGACGCACATAAAGCTTCCGTTGTGGGTGATACCGTGGGTGATCCGCTCAAGGATACTGCAGGCCCTGCCCTAAATCCCATGATCAAGGTTATTAACATGGTCGCCCTGCTTTTTGCTCCGATATTTGTTAAATACAACGGCACAAATGCAGGTATGCTAACTGTAGGCATCATTTGCCTGTTAATTATTGCCGGAGCGATCATATTCTCCAAACGCGGCGGTTTTTTCAAAAAAGCCGATGTGGAAGACGGAGATATCAGTTTCTAAAAATACAAGGCAGATTTGACAAGGGCTCCGGAAAATTCCGGGGCTCTTTTTTTGTTCCGGGACAAAACAGCTAACCAGGCTTGATGGCGTCTGAAATTAGTATTTGTGCTGCACTGCTCAATCCAACTCAAATTCCCTATACTCAAAACAGTTAAAATCGGCATATGCACTTGAAGTTTCAAAATCCTGACAGCTCATGCCCACAAAGGCACCTGTAAACCCGCCGTCTTTCGTGTATTCGTCCGATATTTTCCGGGCATCAATCCTGTACAATTCCCCGCCAATCCTGATATCCGTCCATTCTTTGTTTTCGGTTGAATACGAAAAATATCCTTCAATTCCCTGA
>JGI24131J36419_10000868_pt1 | contig 11064 bp, 9 predicted proteins | sample BarGraNGADG00211_2_FD_36419 | JGI IMG/M metagenome (IMG submission 36419) | reverse complement strand
GGCGGGAGTGACTTCATGCGTGACGAGGTGCGACGACGACCCTTTCACCTCTCTAGCCAAAGCGGCCACGGGCACCGCTGTGTGCAGCCGTACCAACAGATGCACGTGATCCTCAATGCCGCCAATCGCCAGCGGCACGCACTTCAACTCTCGGCACTTCTCAGCAATTGCAGCATAGATGTGGGGGCGGATCGTCTCCGTGGCCAGCGGTAACCGGTCCCAGGTAGCCCAGACCAGGTGCAAGTAAAGTTCTGTATTGGGTGTGCGCATCATCTCTCCTTTGCGAAACCAGAAATTGGCGGTTAGAAACCGCTAACCCTCGGCCTGCCCTCTCCCGGCGGTTAGAAACCGCGGCAACCATCGCAAAGCCGACCTTCGTCGGCTGGGGAGGCTGAGCCTCAGCCTCATTTCCCCAGCCTGTCCAGACAGGCTTCGCAATCGTTGCTGCGACCTCGGTCGCCAGGCAGCAACGGCATGCTCAACCTAACTGCTCTTTCCGCTCGCCGGCCGGGGAAGGCGTTTCCCCAGCCTGTGCAGACAGGCTTCGCAATGGTTACAGCGACCTCGGTCGCCCGATCCCCCATTCCCAGCGGTTAGAAACCGCGGCAACCGGCTGGCGCTAGCGCAAAGCCGACCTGTGTCGGCCAACCCCGCCCACTCCCCCAGCCTGTGCAGACAGGCTTCGCAATCGTTGCCGCGGTTTCAACCGCCAGACACCCAAAGCCATGCTCAACCTAACTGCTCTTTCCGCCCAGCGCGCGGATCTTGTCCAGGTCAAGGTCGCCGGCGGCGCCCCAACCGGCCTTGCCGCCGGGGATGATCGGGCGGAACTGCTCATAGAGCCGGAAGGCCCAGGCTGCCAGCCGTTCGGGCGGCAGCGAGCCCGCCAATTCTTCCATCGCCGCGCGCACCTCCGGCAGGTCGGGGCCGAACTTGCCCTGCAGATAGCGCTCTACGCTATCGGGACTGACCGGCTGGCCCTTGGAGGTGGCGCGCACGCCCTGTTCGGTGCTGAGCGCCGGCACCTCCCGCCCCAACAGGTCGACCACGAACTCCTCGCCCGGCGGGCGGCGGCGCGGCGGCTTGGGTTCTTCCAGAGGATCATGATCCTCGGGATGATCCTCGAAGATGCCCAGCCGGCGGCCCTTCGACTGCGCGTCGAGCCCGGCCAGGCCCCGACCGAGAGTGAGCGCTTCGTCCCGCGCGAAGCCCAGCCGCTCGGCTACGACCGCGGCCCAGAGCGTCAGCACCGGCGCCCGGTTCACTTTGACAACTTTCCCCGGCATAGGTGTCCTCCCGTCGTGAATCTTAACATCCTGGCGCAATGATTTCTGCGAATGCCGAACGAGATTGTATTATACGCCGACTGAGGTGACAACGCGATGGCCGAAAATGAACCGGTGGCCGAGATCGACGAAGCACTCGTGGCGTGGGACGAGGCGCAGACGCCGCCCACGAGCCTGTGGCGCCACCACGAGTATCTTAAGTTCTGGGCAGGGCAGACGATCTCTGTGTTCGGCTCGGCGATCACCGGGCTGGCCCTGCCGCTGACCGCAGTGAGCATCCTCAATGCTACGCCCGGCCAGATGGGACTCCTGAGCGCGGCCGCCACGCTGCCCTTTCTGCTGGTGGGCCTGTTCGCCGGCGTCTGGGTCGATCGCTCCCGGTGCCGCCCGATCCTCATCAGCGCGGACGCCGCGCGGGCGCTGCTGGTGGGCAGCATTCCCCTGGCGATGGCCCTGGGGTTTCTGCGCATAGAGCTGCTCTACGTGGTCGAGTTCCTGGCCGGCGTGGCGTCGGTCTTTTTCGACATCTCGTACCAGTCGTTTCTGCCGAACCTGGTCGGGCGCGAACACCTGGTGGAGGGCAACAGCAAGATGGAGGTCAGCTCTTCAGCCGCTGCTAGCGCCGGGCCCGGCCTGGCCGGCGTGCTGATCCGCGTCCTGGGCGCGCCGTTCGCGATCGCGCTGGACGCCGTCTCGTTCGTGATCTCGGCGGCCTCCCTGGCCTGGATCCATACGCCGGAGCCGCAGCCGGCCGCGCCGGCGGAACGACCGGGCGTGCGGCGAGAGATCATCGAGGGCTTACACGTGGTCTTCGACAACCGGCTGCTCTGGCACATCGCCGGCTGCACCGGGACGAGCAACCTGTTCAGCAGCATGGTCGGCGCAGTCTTCGTCCTCTATCTGAGCCGCCAACTCAGGCTCACGCCCGAGACGCTGGGCCTGATCTTCGCCGCAGGCGCCCCCGGTTTCCTGATCGGCGCGCTGATCGCGCAGCGATGGGCCGAGCGACTGGGTGTCGGTCCCGCCATCATCACTTCCGCGATCCTGACCTCACTGGCTGCGTTGCTGGTCCCGTTCGCGCGCGGGCCCCTGCCTGTCCTGGTGGGCATCCTGATGATCTCAGGCTTCCTGGTCGGTATCGGCAACGTGGTCTACAACGTCACCCAGGTCAGCCTGCGCCAGGCGATCACCCCCGGACGCTTGCTGGGGCGCATGAACGCGAGCATGCGCTTCCTGGTCTGGGGCACCCTGCCGCTGGGCTCGCTGATCGGCGGCGCGCTGGGCCAGACCATCGGCGTGCACCAGGCAATCATCGTCGGCGCCGCGGGCGGGCTCCTGTCGATCTTATGGGTGCTCTTCTCGCCGTTGCGCACGCTCAAACAACAGCCGGCGCCGGCCACGGAATGAGCGTACAGCGTATTTTACCAGTAGACAAGATGAAGACGGGCAACCAACAAGAAACCGGGCTTCTCGGAAGAAGCCCGGTTTCTGGCGGCCGTGACCGGCCCGCCTCTCAGTCGGCGTGCAGGTTAATATACCCCAGGGGGGCGCGCGTGATCTGCTCGACCGGCATGACGTCGATCAGCTCGTAGGCGCGCGAGCCCAGGCCCAGGTTCTCGCCGTACTGGACAACCTTGTACGGGTCCTTGAGCGGGCCGTGGAGATGCTGGAAAGGATGGCCGTCGCAATACCAGGGCTCCATCGAAGCGGGGACATTCTCTTCGATCAGCCGCGAGCGGCCGATCATATCCAGGGCTGCCTGGTCGATGGCCACGATGTCATCCGAGCCGAAGATGCCGACGTCGGGCAGGATGGGCAGGCCGGTGAAGCCGAAGCAGTCACAGACAGGGGTCATGTGCGTGCCGATGCTGATAAAGGTCGTCTTGCCGGGCGCGAAGGTGGAGAGGCTGATGCTGGTCGAGATCGCGCAGGCTTCCTGAAAGACATAGAAGTTGCCGGCATCGATCTTCCAGGCGCCTTCCGGGGCCACCTTGAGGCAGCGCCCGCACTGGTTACAGTTTTCGATGTGCAGATGCAGGCCGTAGGCATCCTTCTTGTCCGGGATAACCGCGCCGTGCGGGCACGAGTCGATGATAGCCTGGCGCACGGCGGGATCGGGACAGAACTCAGGGAACCAGTACTGGTCGAAGTGGCAAGAGTCGTGCATCGCGCCGCGGGTGGGCGTCATCATGCAGCCGAGCGCCAGGTTCTTGAAGCAGGCGCCAAAGCCACACGAGGGATGGCCCTTGATGTGCGCCAGGTCGATGAGAAAAGAGGCGTCCTGGATGGCTCCGCCCAACAGCCACTCGCTGATGTTCTTGAAGGGATGGGTGTGCTTGTAGTAGTAGTGCTCGTCCATGCCGCCGGTGGGGAAGATCGAGCAGCCCAGCGTCTCGGCGGTGTAGCCGCGTTCGGCCGCGTCGCCCGCCGACCAGTTGAGATCGACGATGAAGGGACGCCCGCCACCGTCCTTGACGGCTTTGACGACACGGCGCACGAAGACCGGGTGCAGCGTGGAATAGCCGACGTTGCCCCCGAGGTGCATTTTGATGGCAACGTTCTCGCCCTTTACCCGGTCCCGGATCCCCAGCCGCTCGACGATCAGATCAAGCTTGACGGGCAGCGTTTCCTTGGCCTCGAGGCGCGCCTGGCGGGGTGAAGCGTAGAATACCTGGCTCGGCATTGAAGATTCCTCCTCAGCGGTGAGAAACAAATGGCGCGTGGGCTGCCGCTGTCCTACCGGCACCGGCAGCCCAGGCAAGTCTTAAGTAACCTATTGCACAGAGTATGTCGCGAAGCAGGGAGTTTGTCAAGCTGCGAAGAGTGTGCCGCCAGGCGCGGACGCCAGGCACGCCGGATCAGTACGAGTCCTGGTCAGCGCGGCGGTCAAAGAGGTCATCGTAGAGCGAGAAGCTCTCGGCCTCGTCCACCCCGTCCGCCTCATCCTCGTACTCATCTTCGTCATCACCGTCACCCGGTTGCCCTAGCTCGGCCAATTCGTCTTGGTCGTCAAGGTCATCGTCGAACTCGCCGTCGTTGTCCTCGTCCTGGTCTTCGTCTTCGTCCTTGACCTCCTCCGCGCCCAGGCGCACGATCACGCGCGAAGAGAGAGGGACGCCGCTCTCAACCGGATCGACCTCGTAGATCTCGTTGCCCGTCCCCTTCTGCACCTCGACATTCAGCATGCCCTCTTCGTCGGCAAAAGCGGTGACCTCCCAGCCACGCACGTAGAGCGTCTCATCCTCGTCGGCAGGCCACTCGGAGTGGGAATCGTCGGCCGGACCGCCCTCGCTGCCCTCATCCGGGGCCTCGCCCTGCGCGGCAGCGCCCCTTGCCCGGCGGGGTGCGCGATCGTGCGCCTCTTCGATCTGCTGGGTCGTGAAACGCAGCGTGTAGGTATCTCCGTCTCGGCCGCTGCCACGCCCGGCGTAGCCCACCTCGGTGATATCGGTCCCGTCCAGCGCCTCGATGTCCAGCTTCAACGCGTCCGAGTCCACCGAGGCGCTCAAGCGCCAATCCTTGAAGACAATATCCTCCATATACAACCCTCTCCCCTGATCTATGTCGTCGTGGCGCGGAGTCTAGCCCAAACTGCGCGGCAGGCCAGTAATCGGCGGCACATTACGGGACCCAACGCGCAGGAGGATGGCGGCAGGCTCACCCCTCCCCGGCCAGAATGGCCTCAATCCTGGCGAGCTCTTCGGGGCTGAAGGCGAGGTTGTTCAGCGCGCCGGCAATGTCCTGCACTTGCTGCGGGCGACTGGCGCCGATCAGGGCCGAGGTGATCGCCGGCTTGCGCAGCACCCAGGCAATCGCCAGCTGGGCCATCGTCTGGCCGCGCGTCTGGGCCAGCTCGTTGAGCTTGCGCACCTTGGCCAGCCTTTCTTCGGTGACGTGCTGCGGGCGCAAGAAGCCCGTCGGGCGGCCGGCGCGCGAGTCCTCAGGGATGCCGCCCAGGTAGCGATCGGTCAGCAGACCCTGGAACAGCGGCGAGAAGACGATGCAGCCGATGCCCTCTTCGCTAAGCACGTCGAGCAGGCCGTCCTCGACCCAGCGGTTGAACATGCTGTAGGAAGGCTGTTCGATCAGGCAGGGCGTGCCGAGCTGGCGCAGGATGCGCGCGGCCTCACGCGCCTCGTCGGGCTTGTAGTTGGAAATGCCGGCGTACAGCGCCCGCCCGCTGCGCACGATGTAATCCAGCGCCTGCATGGTCTCTTCGATGGGCGTTTCCGGGTCCGGCCGGTGGTGGTAGAAGATGTCGACGTATGACAGGCCCATGCGCTTGAGGCTCTGGTCGCAGCTCGATACCAGGTACTTGCGCGAGCCCCACTCGCCGTACGGGCCGGGCCACATATCGTAGCCGGCCTTGCTGGAGATGATAAGCTCGTCACGGTAAGGGCGGAAGTCCTGCGCGAGCAACAGGCCGAAAGTCTCCTCGGCGGAGCCTGGGGGCGGGCCGTAGTTGTTGGCCAGGTCGAAATGGGTGATGCCCAGGTCAAAGGCGCAGCGCAGGATGGCGCGGTTATTTTCCAGGACGTCGACGCCGCCAAAGTTGTGCCAGAGTCCCAGGGAAATGGCGGGTAGCTTCAGCCCGCTGCGCCCGCAGCGGTTGTAGCGCATGGTATCGTAACGGGTGGAAGATGCATCGTAAGGCACGAAACCCTCCTTGTGAGATGGACGGTCGGGAACGCGGCTGCGAGATGAGGACGACAGCCTTGCCCACGCTCTCAGTGAGCATGAGAGCAGTATATCATCAAAACCACCAGCGGCGGATGCTGACAGGGAACCGGTCCGGCGCCGGGCAAACGGAGCGCGTTAAAAACAGAAGGCCGGCCCCTTGCGAGACCGGCCTTCTGCACCCCAACCATCCAAGGAGGAGAGTCCCCAACCCGTCCGGAGTCGCCCCCAATTCCGAAACGGGCTGACAAGAGAGGATGTTTCTATCGTGTCTTGTGGGACTACTATAACATGGGGCTCCATGCCGCGTCCTTATGTTTGCGTAAAGCCAAGCTAAAGACAAGCTTAAGATACTCGAATGTCGAATAAGTCACGCTCGCCGGGCAAATCCATGTTATAATGGCGGCATGATCGAAGCTGAGGGGTTGGTGAGGCGATTTGGCCGCTTTACGGCGGTCGCAGATATGACGCTCAACGTGCGGGCGGGCACCATCCTGGCTCTGCTCGGACCCAATGGGGCCGGCAAGACGACGACCGTGCGCATGCTGGCCGCGCTGCTGGCGCCGAGCGAGGGCGAAGCACGCGTTGCCGGTTACGATGTACGGCGCGAGCCGGCCGGCGTCCGGGCATCGGTGGGACTGATGACCGACGTGCCGGGGCTCTACGAGCAGATGCCGGTGACGGATTACCTGAACCTGTTCGCCACGATTTACGGCATGGGGCCTGACGAACGGCGCCGGCGCATCGANGAACTGATAGGCTTTTTTGAGCTGGGCNAACAGCGCGCGCAGCGTATGGCCGGCTTCTCAAAGGGCATGCAGCAGAAGGTTGCATTGGCGCGCGCCCTGATCCACGAACCCCCGGTGCTATTCCTCGACGAGCCCACTTCCGGGTTGGATCCGCTCGCGGCGCGCGCGGTGCGCACGCTGATCCTCGGCTTGAAGCATGCGCAACGCACGATCGTGCTCTGCACCCACGACCTAGACGAAGCCGAGCGCATCGCCGACGAGGTAGTCATNCTGCGCCAGGGGCGGATCGTGGCGAGCGGCGCCCCGGCTGAACTGCGGGCCAGGGCGCTGGCAGGCACGCGCGTGCGCATCGAATTCGCCGGCCCCTGCCCCTCCGCCCTGCAGGCCCTATCCGACCTGGAGGGCCTGGTAGGACTGCGCTTCGCCGGCACAAACGGCCGCTCGCCCGCTGCGTCTGCTGCGCCCGCTGTGCCGGCTGCGCCGAGTGCAAGTGGGAATGGCACAGAAGCCAGCGCCCTTGCTGCCGGCGCCGGCGCAAACCCGCTGTACCTGGCGCTGGAGTACACCACCGGCGAGCCGCGCGCGGCCAATCCGCCGGCGCTGGCGCGCCTGATCGCCGGTGGGGCGCAGGTCGTATCGGTGACGTGCGAGGCGCCGAGCCTCGAAGATGTCTATGCCAGGGCGATGGACTCAGAGCAGGAGGATAGGCGATGAACGAGGAGAGGTTGATGAATCCGCCGGCACGCCATCCCTACCGGGTCGCCCGCCCCGCGACGATCGCGTGGGTAATCGCCGGGCGTCACATCCGGGAATCGCTGCGCAACCGCTCGACCTACGTGATGGGCGCGTTTTACGTGTTGCTGCCCCTGGTGCTGGCGCCTTTCACACTCCGTCCGCTGCTCGAGAGCGGGCGACGTGGACTCGGCGTTGAGGCCGGCGTCCTGATGGCCGTCTATCTGCTGATGGCCGGTTTGCTGCCCTGTACCTGGTCGGTGGGGATCGCGGCCGGGGCCTTTGCGGCCGAAAAAGAGCGCGGCAGCCTGACCCCGCTGCTGGCCACGCCGGCCTCCAATGCCAGCATNTTCGCCGGGAAGGTGCTGNGCGCGGTGCTGCCCGCGGTGTCGCTGGCGCTGATCAGCGTCGGCGCTNACCTGGCCGAGATCCTGCTGTTGTTCGGCCCGCGCGGGTTGGGGTTTCTGCCGGCGGTGCTGGCCTTACTGATCGTCGCGCTGCTGCCGGCCACCTCGCTGCTGGGAGCCGGCCTGTCGGCGATGATCTCGGCCCGCGTCAGCACCGAGCAGGCAGCCAACCAATACGGTTCGCTGATCCTCACCTTGATCTGGTTCGGGCTGCTGACCGCGGTGCTGCGGGTGCTGTCGTGGGGCATCCTGGCGTTCGCCGGCGTGGTGGCGCTTCTCTTCGTCGTGGCGATCGGGCTGGTGCTGGTGAGCGCGGCCACCTGGCGGCGCGAGGAAGTGATGGCGCGGCGCTGACGGTCAGATTACAGTCATCCCACGGACCTGTGGTATAATAATTGTTACAGGAGATAAGCAAGGATGATGACAATCACGTTTGCTCCGGGCGACTCGGTCTTCCACCCGCGCTATGGGTTTGGCACAATCGTCAGCCTGGCACGCCGGGACCCCGATCATCCCTGGCAGGATGCAGCTTCCGGCGAGGCGCAGGACTATTACGACATCCAGCTACTGAAGGGCGGGACGCTGTTGGTGCCAATCAATCGGGCTGCCAGCGTCGGTCTACGCGCTCTGACGAACAGCATTGAGGTGGTGAAGCTTTGTTTGCGCTCCCCGGCGCGCAGCCTGCCGGAAAATCACCGGGAGCGCGCGGCGGCTTTGCGGGTGCAGGGCGAGGATACCGAGCCGACGGCCCTGGCCCATTCGGTGCGCGATCTGCTGGCGCAGGGGCGCAGCCGCTCGCTTTCGGCCAGTGAGAAAACGTGGCTCGATAAGTCGTGCGAGCGGCTTGTCACCGAAGCCGCGCTGGTCGACCATGTCAGCGTGCTCCAGGCACGCGCGGCCATTCAGGAGGCGATGAACCAGGTAAACGCCGCCCAATCCGATCCCGAGGGAACGATATAACGCGCGGCGGCAGCCAAATAGCCTCGCGTCGGGCTTCAAACCGGCGCCGCCACCCACAAGCCGAAAAAATCGTCCCCGTACTCGCGATCGAGCCTCAAGCGCGCGGCCGACCCAGGCCAGCAGAAGGGCGGCGTCTACCAGGACATGGGCTTGCGCCATCGTATTCTGACCTTGCCCGTCATGGTCGCGTTTGTCTTGAGCCTGATAGGGCTACAGGATCGTTGCGGTTTGGGCTGTCCTATTCCCCTGAAATCTCCTCCAATGTCCGACCCTTGGTTTCCTCGCCAAGGATCAGCACGGTCAAGCCGCCAATAATCAGAACGACGGTGAACGTGATGAAGACGGCGAACTGACTGCCGGCGAAGGCGGTCAGCATCATGCCCACTGCATAGGGCCCGAGCACGCCACTCAGCCGCCCGATCGCCGCGGCCAGACCCGTGCCTGTNCCGCGNACGCGTGTGGGATAGAGCTCTGGGGTGTAGGTATAGACGATGCCCCAGGCGCCCAGGTTGAAGAAGGCCATCAGGCCACCCCACAGCAGGGTCTGAACCACATCCGNCCTGGCCCCCAGGCTCTGTTCGGCAAAGAAAAATGCGGCCACGGCATTGAGCAACAAGAANGCCACCAGCGTGCTCTTGCGGCCCCAGCGCTCGATCAGGTAAGCCGCGCTGAAGTAGCCGGGAATCTGAAAGACTGAGATGATCAGGTTCAGCAGAAATGCCTGCTGCAACGTGAAACCCTTACCGCGCAGCAGGCCGGGTAGCCAGGTGAAGATGCCGTAATACGAGAAGATCATCGCAAACCACAGGATCCAAAGCATGATTGTGCGGCGGGCCAGGCCGGGAGCAAACAAGTCGGCTATCCCGACGCGGGTGGATGGCCGGCCGCCGGCTCGGGTTCCCGCCGCGCTGCGCGCCTGCCCCTCTGGTACCTCACCCGTGACCGCCATCTGGCGCAGCACGGCTTCGGCCTCGGCAACGCGACCCTGGCTGAGCAGGTAACGCGGTGACTCAGGGATGGCCCGCCTCAAGATGAAAACGTAGAGCGCAGGGATGGCGCCGATCAGGAAGGCAGCCTGCCAGCCGAAGGCCGGGATGAAGAGGTAGCCGATGAGCGCGGCGAGCACTGAGCCGTAGGCCCAGAAGCTTTCGAGCATGACGAGCAGCCAGCCCCGGCGTTTGGCCGGCGCGAACTCACTGACCAGCGTACTGGCGACGGGCAGCTCGCCGCCCATGCCGATGCCGGCCAGGAAGCGAATGCCGGCCAGGCTGGCGGCGTTCCAGGCCAAAGCGGACAGCCCGGTCAGGATGCTGTAGGCCAGCAAAGTAACTTGAAAGATGCCTTTGCGGCCGAAGCGGTCGGCCAGCGTACCCGCCAAGGCGGCGCCGACGAACATGCCCAGTAAGTTGGCGCTGATGATCAGCCCGGACACCTGGGGGCTGAGCTTCCAGATGCCGGCGACCGTCGCCACTACCGAGCCGACGATCAAGATATCCATGGCGTCGAACATCCAGCCGACGCCGGAGACGATCAACAGCCGGCGGTGAAATGGCGACAATGGCAGGCGATCGAGCTGAGTGATGTGGGCTTCTGTCTTCGTCATACCTGGTCCTTACCAATGGTGGGGTGTCGCGATTCTCGCCAGCGGGCCTCGAATCCAACACTTTTTCCGCGATATTCCGAATGATCGAATCTTGCAGCTTCGCGCCTGGCCTTTTGGGGGATGCGCACCAAGCGAATGCCAAAGTAGTGCGCGGCCTTATCGAAGGCCGGGTGTGCCGTGACCGGCACGACCAGCTCGAGCGTCTTGATCTCCAGGTGGTGGGCGCGCGCCCAGTCGCGCGCGGCATAGACGGCCGCCAGGATGCTCTCGGTCCCAAGGCGTCAGAGAAACTCGCTAACTGGTTTTACTGCACGACGATCTTGACGTTGAACAGGATCGAGGGCTGGCCGCAGGGCGGCTGAGACTGGCGGCAGAGCGGGTCTCCCGTCGCCGTCAGCGCGGCCGTGCCGGGCTGGTGGGCCTCGAACAGGCCCTGCGAGCCGCGCACGGTCAGGATGCCGATCACCCGGCTGACCACGTCCTGCTTGTCGATGATGACATTCCAGTCGTAGCCTTCGCCCAGGCTGAGCAAGAAACGTTGGCCCACGTGGAGCGTGATCGTCTTGCCCTGGTCGGCCTGGGTAACGGTCGGCGTTTCGGCGGTGGATCCGCCCACCGGTGCGCCCACCGGTGCGCCGGAGGCTTCCGAC
>JGI24131J36419_10000866_pt1 | contig 11069 bp, 9 predicted proteins | sample BarGraNGADG00211_2_FD_36419 | JGI IMG/M metagenome (IMG submission 36419) | reverse complement strand
CAGACCCAGGCGTTCGGCCAGGATCCGTGCCGTCTCCTGGGTGCGCACCATCGGCGACGCGATCAGAACGGTCGGCGTCGCCAGGTCCGCCCACAGGTCGTGGCCGAGACGCGCGAGGACCTCGGCCGCGGCCGTCGCCTCCGCCCGGCCGACGCTCGTCAGACCCGGCCCGGGAACGGACGAGCCCGAGTAGGCGTGCGACACCGTCAGCGGCGTCTCTCCGTGCCGGACCAGCACCACCGTGACGGGAGCCTCGTCGTCGAACCGAGCCGGCGCACCCGAGGGACGCTGCGCACGGCTGGGGACCTCGGCTGCCGGAACCACCCGCACCTGACCCGTCGGGGTGCCCGACCGCGCGGCGGAACCGGGCGCCGCGGCGACGAGGTCCCGGGCGATGGTCTGGCGGGTGTCCATCGCCTCGTTGGCGAGAGCATCAGCGGCGGTGTTCGCGGCCCGTGGCACCCAGGTGTATGTGACCCGCCCCGGTGGGCAGACCGCGCGCGCCTCGGCCGCGAGTCGCCGCATCTCCTCGTGCTTGACCTGCCAGCGGCCGGACATCTGCTCGACGACGAGCTTGGAGTCCGCCCGGACGTCGATGCGCGCTTCGGGGTCGATCTCGACCGCTGCGCGGAGCCCTTCGATCAGGCCGGTGTACTCGGCGACGTTGTTCGAGACAATCCCGAGGTAACCGGCACGCTCCGCGAGCACAGCCCCGGTCGAGGGGTCGCGGACCAGGGCGCCGTACCCCGCGGGCCCTGGGTTGCCCCGCGATCCGCCGTCGGTCTCGACGACCAGTCGTCGCTCACTCATCGCACCCCGTCGGTCACAGTCCGGAGTCGTCGAGCCGGACCAGGATGCGCCCGCACTCCTCGCACCGGACCACCTGCTCAGGTGCCGCGGCGCGGATCGCCGCGAGGTCCGTCGCGTTGACGTCCAGCCGGCACCCGCCACAGCGCCGGGCGCGCAGCGCCGCCGCGCCGAGCCCCCCGGACTGGCCGCGCACCTTCTCGTACAGCGACATCAGGCCCGCGTCGAGGCCGGTGGCCGCCACGATGCGCTGGGCCGCGACCTCGGTCGCCTCCGCGTCCACGGCGGCGAACTCCCGGTCTCGCTCCTCGGCCGCAGCGCGCTCCTGCTCGGCCAGTGCGTCGCTCGCCTTGGTCAGCCCGGCCAGGGCGCTCTCGTGTGCCTCCAGCCGCTCCATCACCTCGAGCTCGACGTCCTCGAGCTCCGACCGACGGCGGGCGAGCGCGGTCAGTTCGCTCGTCAGGGCTTGCAGGTCCTTGGGAGTCCCGGTTCCGGAGTCCAGCCGGGTCTGATCGCGCGTCTCGCGGGAGCGGACCTGCTCCACGTCCGCCTCGGCCTTCGCGACTTCGCGACGAAGGTCGCTCGCCGCGGTGCGCGAGGCCACGAGTGCCGCGTCGATGTCCGCCCGGCGCACCGCGAGCTCGTCGATCCGGGCGCGCACCGGGAGCGTCTGCCGACGATGCGCGAGCTGTGCCGCGCGGGTGTCGAGGGCCTGGACGTCCAGCAACCTGCGCTGGTCCTCGGGCGGTGCGATCGTCACGATGGCTTCAGTCCCTTCAGTGCTGTTCAGGGTTCGGGACGCGAGCAGTCCACGGGTCCGTGACGCGCCCGCTGACCCGGGTCTCCACGGTAGCGCCGGCGGCGCCCAGATCCGCGACGAGGGTCGCCGCCGCACGTTCGAGCCACGGCCACTCGCTCGCGAAGTGCGCCAGATCGACGAGGAACGGGCGACCGCCGCCGTCGTGCTCGGCGCGGTCCCGCGCCTCGGAGGCGGGGTGGTGGCGGAGGTCNGCCGTGACGTACGCGTCCGCCCCCGAGGCGCGCACGGCGTCGAACAACGAGTCNCCGGAGCCGCCGACCACCGCAACCCGCGTCACCCGCGCGTCCAGGTCGCCGGCGAGCAGCACGCCTTGTGCGGTGGTGGGGACGGCGTCCGCGACGCGCCGCCCGAACTCAGCCAGGGTCGCGGGCGCAGTGAGCCGCCCGATCCGCCCGATGCCGACGCCGCCTGGCCAGGTGGCCAGCTCGAGCACGTCGAAGGCCGGCTCCTGGTAGGGATGGGCACCGCGCATCGCCGCAATCACCGCGGTGCGGGCGGTCCGCGCCGCGACCATCTCGATTCGGGTCTCGGCGACCTGGGCGACCCGTCCGATCTCCCCGAGCGCGGGTCGCGCGTCGCCGCCGGGCGTGAAGGTACCGAGGCCCGTGGTCGTCCAGGCGCACCGCGTGTACGCACCGATCGCCCCGGCTCCGGCCGACGCCATCGCGTCGATCACGGCGTCGGCAGCGTCCGTGGGCGTGAAGACGACGTGCTTGTCGAGCGGTTCAGCCGGCGTCGGCACGAGCGGTTCTAGGTCCACCAGACCGATCGCCTCGGCCAACGCGTCCGCGACGCCGCCGACGGCAGCGTCGGCGTTCGTGTGTGCGACGTGCAGAGCGATTCCGGCCCGGACGAGGCGGTGCGCGACCAGCCCCTTGAACGTGGTCGCAGCGATCGAGTGGACCGGGCGCAAGAAGAGCGGGTGATGGGTGACGAGCAGGTCGGCACCCCACTCGATCGCCTCGTCGACGACGACACCGGCCGGGTCGACGGCGAACAGCACCTTGCGGACCGGCTGAGTGGGATCGCCGAGCGCCAGCCCGACCGCGTCCCATGACTCGGCGTACGACGGTGGGTACCTGCGCTCGAACGCGCCGATGACCTCGGCCAGGCTGGCCGCGGCAGTCGACTGCGCGTCCCCATTGTTGCCCGCTGTGCTGCTCACGCCCCGAGGCTACCGCCCGGCGCGCCGGCCCCGACGGCTCAACGCGGGTCTAGCGGCGGGCGAACGCCGCGCCGAGCTTGGCACCCCAGAGCTCCGAGCGCTCGACCTCGCCGCCGCTGAGCGTCCCGGTGTTCGCGTCGATGATGAAGCCTTCGGCCGGGGTGACGATCCGGAAGCCCACCTGGCCCAGTCGCTTCTCCGCGGTCTTCGCCGCGGAGCCTGGCAGGAAGGGCTTCTTCACCCGCGTGTCGAATGCCGCGGCGGCGTAACCGAGCGGGACGTGCAGCAGGTCCAGCCACTCCCGGAGCGTCCGCCCGTGTGGGACGAACTGGTGCGACGCGCCGCGGCTGTCCTTGCCGCGCACCGAGCCGAACGCCTGGGCCGATGCACCGACGATGAGCAGGGTGAGGTCGGCCGGAACCGTCGTCGGAGCATGGGCCACGTCGACCAGCTCCACCCGGCCGTACGCCGCCATCGCGTTCGCGACGGTCTCGGCGACCAGCCGGGTGTTACCCGAGATCGATTCGTACACCACAAGCGCTCGCATTCGCGGACCGCTCCCCTCTCAGGGCGGACGCTACTCGGAACGCTTCAACGCATGTTGACCTGGGAAGATATTTCACCCCTGGCACTCGCGCTATCGAGAGGAAGCGAGACGGACGGTCCGTGACGACCGGCGTGTCGGGTGGGCCCGGCCGGTCTCGAACCGACGACCTCCGCGGTGTAAACGCGGCGCTCTGACCAACTGAGCTACAGGCCCGTGACGGCTGCCCAGCCTACCGGCACGGGCAACCGGACTCCGCAACTTCGGAGACCGACCGGCGCCAACCGCGGGACGGCCAGCCCAGCGGTGCGCTGGGATCAGAGCGCGGCGAGCGCGAGACGGTAGCCCTCGAAGTCCCGCGCCTGTCCGGGTTGGTTGACGACGCTCCAGCGGACGAGTCCGTCGGCGTCGATCAGGAAGCTGCCGCGCAGGGCGCGGCCGCGGTCCTCGTCGAACACGCCGTACGCGCGCGCCGTCTCGCCGTGCGGCCAGAAGTCCGACAAGACCTCGAAAGTGATGCCCTGCTGTTCCGCCCACGCGCGCTGGGCGAAGGTGGCGTCACACGAGATCCCCAGGACGGTGACGCCGGCCTGCTCGAATTCCTCGATGTTGTCGCGCAGCTCGCACAGCTCACCGGTGCAGATCCCGGAGAACGCGAACGGGAAGAACACGAGGACGATGGGCTTGCCGCGCAGGTCCGCGAGGTGCACGGGGGTCCCATGCGTGTCCGGAAGGGTGAAGTCGGGAGCGCTCGAACCCAGCTCGATGGTCATGGTGTGTTGCCCTCCGGTAGATCGTTGTCAGCGGCCGCGGCCGCGTGTTCCCAGCCTGGTCGCCGACCAGTCGGGTGCGATCGACATGGTGCTCGTGGCGTGCAGACCGGCGGTCGTCGCCGCCTCGTCGATCACGCTGTGCTCGACGTGGCCCGGGCGGCCCGCCTTGGGTGTCAAGACCCAGATGACACCGCCGTCGTTGAGCACGATCTGCGCATCGACGAGCACGTCGGCGAGGTCGTCGTCGTCGGTCCGGTGCCAGATCAGGACGACGTCGGTCACGTCGTCGTACTCCTCGTCGACCAGCTCGCTCCCGACGATCTCCTCGATCTCGGACCGAAGGTCCTGGTCGACGTCGTCCCGGTATCCGAACTCCTGGACCACCAGGCCGTTGGCCAGGCTCAGCCGGTCAGCCATGCCGGCCGCGCCCGAAGTCGCTGCCACCCTCAGATCTCCCTGTCATCGATGCGCCCGCTCCCTGACCGGCAGGCTCCGTGCGATCACGCTAGCCCACCGCAGAGGTTGGCACCCTGACAAGCGCCCCATTGCGAGCATTGTCGCGGAGATCACGCCCGGCTCGACCCGTCCCGGTGTGACTTTCACCTGGCCGCGGGCAGAGAATGGGCGAACGGCCGACGGCGCAACCGCGCCACGATGGGCGGGCGCCCGGCAATCCGCCGCGGCTCGGACGAGAGGCGAGGTTTCTTGTGCTTGGACGCAACGAGGCTGCCCCATTCGTCAACCCACTGCTCTTCACGGTGCCGGACATCGATCCGGGTGAGACGAACGAGTGGCTCGAGGCTTTCGACGGCCTGGTCGACGAGCGAGGCGGTCCCCGTGCCCGCTACATCCTGCTGAGCCTGCTCAAGCGCGCCCGGGAGCGCAGCGTCGCGGTCCCGACGCCCATCGTCACGCCGTACATCAACACGATCGGTGTCGCCGAAGAGCCGTTCTTCCCGGGTGACGAGGCAGTCGAGAGACGCTACCGGCTGTGGAACCGCTGGAACGCCGCGGTGATGGTGACCCGCGCGCAGCGGCCCGGCCTCGGCGTCGGCGGCCACATCTCGTCCTACGCCTCTTCCGCGACCCTCTACGAAGTCGGTCTGAACCACTTCTTCCGTGGCAAGAGCCACCCCGGCGGCGGCGACCAGGTCTACTTCCAGGGCCATGCTTCCCCGGGATGTACGCCCGGGCGTTCCTCGAGGGGCGACTCACGGCAGCCCAGCTCGATGGCTTCCGCCAGGAGAAGTCGTCCGTCGGCGGCGGCCTGCCGTCCTACCCGCACCCGCGCCTGCTGCCCGACTTCTGGGAGTTCCCCACCGTCTCGATGGGCCTCGGCCCGGCCTCGGCGATCTACCAGGCCTGGATCAACCGGTACCTGCACAACCGCGGCATCAAGGACACCAGCGACCAGCGCGTCTGGGCCTTCCTCGGCGACGGTGAGATGGACGAGCCGGAGAGCCGCGGCATGCTGCAGCTTGCCGCGCAGCAGAACCTCGACAACCTCACCTTCGTCGTCAACTGCAACCTGCAGCGGCTCGACGGCCCGGTCCGAGGCAACGGCAAGATCATCCAGGAGCTCGAGGCGACCTTCCGCGGCGCCGGCTGGAACGTCATCAAGGTCGTCTGGGGCCGCGGGTGGGACGCCCTGCTCAATGCTGACAAGGACCGTGCCCTGGTCAACCTGATGAACAACACCCCCGACGGCGACTACCAGACCTATCGCGCCGAGTCCGGCGCATTCATCCGCGAGCACTTCTTCGGACGCGACCCGCGGACCAAGGCGCTCGTCGAGAACATGACCGACGACGAGATCTGGGAACTCAAGCGTGGCGGGCACGACTACCGCAAGATGTACGCCGCCTACGCCGCGGCGACCGCGCACACCGGTCAGCCGACCGTGATCCTCGCGAAGACCATCAAGGGTTACGCACTGGGCAGCGGCTTCGCGGGGCGCAATGCGACCCACCAGATGAAGAAGCTCGCCACCGATGACCTCAAGGTCATGCGGGACCGGTTCCAGATCCCGATCACGGACGAGCAGCTCGAGGCTGAGCCGTACCAGCCGCCGTACTACCACCCGGGGCCGGACGCCCCCGAGATCCAGTACATGCTCGAGCGCCGTCGCGCGCTCGGCGGCTTCCTGCCGGAGCGGCGCAGCACCTACCCGCCGATCACGCTTCCGGACGAGAAGCCGTACGAGATCCTCGCCAAGGGCTCAGGCCAGCAGCACGTCGCGACCACGATGGCCTTCGTGCGGCTCTTCAAGGAGCTGCTCAAGGACAAGGAGTTCGGCCACCGCCTCGTGCCGATCATCCCGGACGAGGCGCGCACCTTCGGCCTCGACTCGATCTTCCCGAGCGCGAAGATCTTCAACACCCAGGGGCAGCACTACCTGTCCGTGGACCGCGAGCTGATGCTCTCCTACAAGGAGTCCGAGTCCGGGCAGATCTTGCACACGGGCATCAACGAGGCCGGTTCGGTGGCCGCGTTCCAGGCCGCCGGTACGTCGTACGCCACGCACGGCGAGCCGCTCATCCCGGTCTACATCTTCTACTCGATGTTCGGCTTCCAGCGGACCGGCGACGCGCTGTGGGCCGCGGGCGACCAGATGACCCGAGGCTTCCTGGTGGGCGCCACGGCGGGTCGCACGACGCTCACCGGCGAAGGCCTGCAGCACGCCGACGGCCACTCACCACTGCTCGCGAGCACCAACGCCGCCGTCGTGCACTACGACCCGGCCTACGGCTACGAGATCCGGCACATCGTGCGCGACGGTATCCAGCGGATGTACGGCGACGACGGCCGCGANCCGAACGTCATGTACTACCTCACCGTGTACAACGAACCGATCCTGCAGCCCGCCGAGCCGGCGGACCTCGACGTCGACGGCGTGCTGCGCGGCATCTATCTGCTCTCCCCCGCCGACGGCGACGGCCCGAAGGCGCAGATCCTCGCCTCGGGCGTCGGTGTGCCGTGGGCGCTCGAGGCGCAGCAGCTGCTCGCGCAGGACTGGGGCGTGCGCGCCGCGGTGTGGTCCGTGACGAGCTGGAACGAGTTGCGCCGCGACGGCCTCGCCGCCGAGGAGCACGCGTTCCTGTACCCCAGCGAGGAGCCGCGGGTGGCGTACCTGACCGCCAAGCTCCAGGAGGCCGACGGACCGTTCGTCGCGACCACCGACTACAGCCACCTGCTCGCCGACCAGGTGCGCCAGTGGATCCCGGGCGAGTACGCCACCCTCGGCGCGGATGGGTTCGGCTTCTCGGACACGCGCGCCGCGGCCCGCCGTCACTTCAAGATCGACGGTCCGTCGACCGCGGTGCGGGTGCTCCAGATGTTGGCGCGACGCGGCGCGGTCCCGGCCGATGCCCCGGCGCGGGCGATCGAGCNGTACCGGCTGCACGACGTCAATGCCGGCACCTCCGGCAACGCCGGCGGTGNCTCCTGATCGTGACGGGTGGGGCCGATCGGCCCCACCCGCGGTCGTAGCGGGGGGGCGGCGGCTCAGCGCCGTTTCAGAGCCAGGCGGGACAGCGCTTCAGCGTTGTCCCGGCGGCGCGTCGCTCTCGGCCTGCGCGATCTTCTCCTCGAACTCGGCCGCCACAGCAGCCGCCGCCTTGGCGTCCCGGTGACCCTGGATGGCCTCCAGGTGCCGACGAGCGTCGAAGGGGCGGTCTGCCTCGAGCGTCGCCGCGATCAGGTGCTTCGCGGCCCGAGGTGTGTGCTCGAGCGGGCGCCATTGCCCGATGCCGAGCCCGATCGCCTCCACCGGGAGGTTCGCCTCGCGCAGGATCGACAGACCCTCGGCGAGCGCCTCCCCGGTGCTGTCCCGCTCGGCGGCCGTCGCCAAGCGCCGGATCGCGCCGTCGTGGTCGTGGTGGATCGAGAGCCGAGCCAGCTCGAGCAGCGGGTACCAGGCCCTCGGGTTCCCGGAGAACTCCTCGGCGAGGGCCCAGACCGCGAGGTCGGCCTGGCGGGCCCGCGCCGTCGGGTCGAGCGACGCCGTCAGCGGGTCCTCGTCCTCGTGCGGCGCGGTCGCGTGCCGCCGCACGATCTCGGCCAGCGCGCGGAACGCCTGCTCGTTGTTCGGGTTGTCGCTCAGCATGGCGCGCAGGCCGTCCTCGTGCGCCGCGTCACCACGNCGCTCGCCCGTCGTCTGACGGCGCACCCCCACCTTGGACGCCGACGAATGGCGCCCAAGCAGGGACCGAAGGCGATCCACTATGGCCATACGGTGACGATAGCCGCTCGACCGTCCGGATGGTCCTCAAAGTGACCGCAACCGGTCCGCCACGAGGGCGATCACCGGACAGGTCTTTGTGGAGTCCCGACAAGACGGTCGTATGCTCGACGCCATGACCCACCGCGCGGACCCCGGAGCGGCGGAGACACTGCGCAGGCTCCGTTCCGGCAGCGGGCTGCTGACCACCGCGGCGCTCCGCCGACTCGACGAGCAGCTGTCCTGGTACCGCGAGCTCCAGGCGGAGGACAGGTCGTGGGTCGGCCTGGTCGCCCAGGCCGGCATCAACTCCTTCATAGCCTGGATGGAGAACCCCGAGAACGCGCCGCACGGCGCGCACGAGGTCTTCGCGACCGCACCGCCGGAACTCACCCGCTCGATCTCGCTACAGCACGCCCTCCAGCTCGTGCGCGTCGTCGTCGACGTGGTCGAGTCGCACAGCGACGCACTCGCCGCCCCTGGCTCCGAGCGCGAGCTGCGGGAAGCCGTGCTCCGTTACTCGCGGGAGGTCGCGTTCTCGGCAGCCGAGGTCTATGCGCGTGCCGCGGAGGTGCGCGGGGCCTGGGACGCGCGACTCGAGGCGCTCGTGGTGGACGCGCTCGTGCGCGGCGGCGCGGACAGCTCGCTGCGCTCACGGTTTGCCGCGCTGGGCTGGTCCGGACACGGCGCGACTCTCGTCATGGTCGGCACCAGCTCCCCACCACTGGACGAGGTGCGCGCCGCGGATCTCCGCCGAGCGACGCGTCGAGCCGCCGACGACGCGCTGGTCGGCATCCAGGGCGAGCGACTGATCGTCGTGCTCGGTGGCGAGGGCGATCTCCGCGCGGCCGCGATGAGCCTGGTGCCGCGGTTCGGACCGGACCCGGTCGTCATCGGGCCGACGGTCGCCGGGCTCGAGGAGGCCACCATGTCCGCGCAGGCCGCTCTCGCCGGGCTGGCCGCCGCGACCGCCTGGCCGAGCGCTCCACGGCCGGTGCTGGCGGACGACCTGCTCCCGGAGCGCGTCCTCGCCGGTGACGACTCGGCCCGACGTACCCTCATCGAGCACGCCTACCGCCCGCTGCGCGACGCCGGTGGCGCGTTGCTCGAGACGCTCTGGGGTTACCTCGAGCACGGCCGGTCCCTCGAAGCTGCCGCGCGGGTCCTGTACGTACACCCCAACACGGTGCGCTACCGACTGCGCAAGATCGCCGAACTGACCGGCTGGGATCCGCTCGACCCTCGCGAAGGATTCGTGCTGCACACGGCCCTGGCCACCGGCCGACTGGACGCACGCGCGTGACCTGGGTCACGGTCTTGTGCACTTCCTACAAAGACCCGACCGAACCTTGTGCCAGCCGTAGGCCCGATGGGTACCCGGCCATGCGGCAGAGTTGACCCGTGCTTGCGATCATCTGCCCTGGACAGGGCGCCCAGACCCCCGGAATGCTCGCCCCGTGGCTCGAGGTCCGCGGGCTGGCGGAGCAGCTCGGCCGTCTCTCCGAGGCGAGCGGGACGGACCTCCTGACCCACGGCACGACGTCGGACGCGGACACGATCCGCGACACGGCAATCGCCCAGCCGCTGATCGTCGCGACCACCCTCCTCTCGGCCNATCGCCCAGCCGCTGATCGTCGCGACCACCCTCCTCTCGGCCCATGCGGTCGGCCCCGCACTCGTGCTCTCGGCGGGCGTGCTCGCCGGACATTCCGTCGGTGAGTTCGCGGCGGCCGCACTCGCGGGAGTCCTCACCGAGGACGAGGCCCTCGCGCTCGTCGCGGCGCGCGGCGCCCTGATGGCCCGGGCCGCCGCGGCGACGCCGACCGGGATGTCCGCCGTGCTCGGTGGCGACCCGGACGAGGTGCTCGCGACGCTCGAGNCGCTCGGCCTGACGGCGGCCAACGTGAACGGCGGCGGGCAGGTGGTCGCTGCCGGTGACCTCGACGGCCTGGCCGCGCTGGCCGCGAACCCCCCGAGCCGGGCCCGCGTCATCCCGCTCCAGGTCGCCGGCGCCTTCCACACCCGCTACATGCTCGACGCCCGCGAGCAGCTCGCCGCGCACGCGGCCGCGCTCAGCCCGCACGCCCCGATCGTTCCGCTGCTCGCCAACCGCGACGGCGCGGCCGTGAGCACCGGCAGCGAGGCACTCGCCGCCCTCGTGGCGCAGGTCGCGAACCCGGTGCGCTGGGACCTGTGCCAGGAGATGTTCGCCGCGATCGGCGTGACCGGGATGCTCGAGCTGGCCCCGGGGGGCGTGCTCACCGGCCTCGCGCGGCGTACCCTGCCAGGCGTGCAGACGGTCGCCCTGAAGACTCCCGACGACCTCGACGCCGCCCGCGCCCTCGTGGCGCGCCACTCCGATGAAGCACCCGACACCCAGGAGCAGCACGCGTGAGCCGTACCCTCACCCAGGCCACCGGTCCGGCCCACAGCCGCATCCTCGGGATCGGTGGCGTCCGCGGCGAGCGGCTCGTTCCGAACGACGAGCTCGCCGGTTCGATCGGCTCTTCCGATGAGTGGATCCGCCAGCGCACCGGCATCGTGACGCGCCGTCGCGCCGGCAAGGATACCGACGTGCTCGACCTGGCCGAGGGCGCCGCGAACGAAGCGCTCCGGTACGCCGGGCTGACCGGCGCCGACATCGACGTCGTGATCGTCTCGACCGTCACGTTCTTCCAGCAGACGCCGGCCGCCGCAGCCATCATCGCGGACCGGATCGGAGCGACGCCGGCGGCGGCGTT
>JGI24131J36419_10000863_pt1 | contig 11079 bp, 14 predicted proteins | sample BarGraNGADG00211_2_FD_36419 | JGI IMG/M metagenome (IMG submission 36419) | reverse complement strand
TTCGTATAATTAGCGTCGATGGGGCCGTGGCTCAGCTGGGAGAGCGCATCCCTCGCACGGATGAGGTCAGGGGTTCGAATCCCCTCGGCTCCACCACATTACTTTCGACAAGTGCGGACACCTCCTTCTGCCTGATACAGAACGCCGTTTCACTGGTTCCAAATCCACGTTGGTTGATTGTCATTCCTGCCGGGAATAGGAACCTTTGGAGTTCCTGTTTTGCCGTCACGTCGCACGACTTCCAGAACGAACCCATGTCTCCCAATACTGACAGACCTGTTCTGAGCACGTCGTCAGTCACGAGAACCGAATCGCGAACGGATTCCATCTCCTCGCGCACGTCCGCCATCTGGCGCTCTATGCCGTCGATGTACTCCTTGGCAAGGCTGTCAGAGATGATGCCCTTGATATTCTTCTCCAAGGCTCCCTTCCTGAGGTCCGCAAGTTCCACTAGTTTCCTGGCCAGATCCCCACTGCTCTTCTGACCCCACTTCTTCTGTTGTTCCAAGTTGGCTTCTACTGCAATGCGCAGGCATTCCATCAGTTCTGGCTTGAAATCCAGCCGACGCAGCTGCTTGATGAAGAGACTCTCCAAGACACCACTGCCCACGCCAGAACGCTTGCAGTGGATACAGGAGTAGTAGCCGTATATTCCCCCGTGGCCGGTGGAGTTACTTGCTGTCAGCAGGTGGCCGCACCTGGGACACCGGACGGCCCCTCGGAGGGGAAAATCCGGGTTCACCCTTCTGTAGTTGATGGTCGTTACCGTGGGATTCCGATGCAATCGTAGCTGGACATGAGTGAACAGGTCTTCGTCGACGATCGGCTCGAAATCACCATGTACGACCCTTCCGCAGCCACGGACAAACCCCTTGTAGACTGGGTTGGTCAGCATCTTGAAGAAGCTCTCGTGGCACATCGGCTTCCCCTTCCTTGCCCTGAGCCCCTCCTTCGTCATCTGACGGAGGGCTTTCGGAGCTGAGTACCCTGAATCCACTAGCTGGAACGATTTCCTGATGAGGGCGGCTGTCTCCGGGTTGTCCATGATCAGGCTCGCACCCGGTCTGATTCTGCTGTTATGGTACGCCAGCGGCGCAACCCAGCAGAACCGTCCCGCTTCGACAGCGCTTACCATCCCGATCCTGCAGCGGGCTTCCCGAACCTCGTTGTCGCGTTGGTCACCGGCCGAGGTCGTGACCTCCTGGTATCTGCCGTCCGGAGTGTCGTCGAAGCTCTGAGAGGCGTACTTCAGCTTCAATCCGTTGCGGGCAATACAATCCTTGAGATCGAGGAAGTTGCGGATGTCGCGGCTCAGACGGTCAAGTCTGTAGACGACCACCACGGCTAGCTGCTTGTGGCAGGATTCGATGAACGTCAGCATCTTCTTCAGTTCCGTACGGTTTGCCGTCTTCGCGCTCTCACCGCGCTCGGTGAAGACCATGCGGACCTCGTACCCCGCAGACATGCACCATTCACGGCAAATGCGCTCCTGATCAGTCAGACTGTAGCCCTTGAGTTGATCCTTGGACGAGACCCGAACGTAGATGACAGCCTGTTGCCGCTTGGTTTCCTCAATCATGGAGTCTCCCTTCTCTTGCCGCTTCAATGAGCAAGCACGCCAGGAAATTGACCTCCCGGACGACTCGCTCAGCCACATCCCCAGTCAGCCCCAGCCTGTCGAGCTCGGATTGCATTCTTGCGCGAAGAGTCTCGTTGTCAACTCCCCCTATCGGTCGAGCTATCTGCCGACGGGTCGCCATCACGAATCCCGGACTGCTACAAGCATCGTCCCGTGGACGATCATCGGCCGTCGCCGCGTGGAGAATCTTGTCTGCCAGGGCTTGAGCTTGGCCCATTGACATTCTCGGACGCGTGGGATAGACTTCATTTTGAGCATCGGAAGGTGCCCAGGCCCGTGTTGCCTTCTATTCCCTTGCCGGGGTGATAGAGTCAGACGGGCTTCTTCATCTTCCGGTCTGCGCGACGTCCTTGATGCGCAGGTCGCCCAACAGGCGTTCCCGCAGGGCCAGGCGGTACGTGTGGTACTGCCGCTCGATTTCGTTCGTGTCCACACCCAATACCTCCAGCCCGCATCGTATGCATCTTGGGAGATGGGTATAGCACCCTTCCAGAGACTGGTAGACGATGGTGTGGTCAGCGTCTGCGATGAGAGAGAACTGATCGACGCTTAACTTGTGAGCATGAAGCACTTCCGAGAAAGGATTGCCCTCGTACTTCTTCATTTGTTACCTCCTATGTTCCCTTGCCGGGGATTTGTATGCTTACAGTTTAAGTTTATGTGTAGGTGATCCTCTGCGTCAAGGGAGGTGAACGAACCTTCACAATTGCTAGCCCTCGGCCCTGAGTATCCCACGTCGTTTCGTGAGGCACGGCACCTGGAACGCTCGAATTGGGCCGCGGCCTCTCAAGCAGGAAACCCTGCGCTGCGACGCGGAGAGCCGAATCTCTCCCTTGATGGCATGGGGGTCACACTCCCTTGACCACAGACTTTCGATACGCCTTCGAGCATGGGGTCAGTTTCGACGAGTGGACCGGGGCATTGTTCTCTGAGCATGGTCGTGTTGGAGCCCGCATGAATGGCACGCCAGATTTCCATGCTCAGACATTGCGGATTGAACGAAGTAACAGTCACGGCCAGACGTGTCCGATCCAAGTTGTGCCAAGTTACGTTGACGCAAGACGGGGCAAATAGCTCCAGTGCTGCCTCCTCTACGTCACGCCGTAGCGTGTCTTGATTAGTCAATTTCTCACGAGGTTTGGTCGAAAACCCAGATGCTTTGTGCGGAAGACTGAAGAATGGCTCTGGACATGATGCTGCGAATGCACAGTTTCTTATTGATATTCAGACGGCCAACAATAGGAGTGCAGGAGTGGAATCCTGTGGATTCTTTCCTAAGCCCTTAGATCACAGGAACCTTTCGTGAGTTTCGTGTGGTGGGACATAGATGACCGACCGGATTCGGGCACCGCTGGTAGTATCCCCCACAAGGCAGACCCATTCTCGGGCTCGCCATCCGCGAAGACCCCACCGCTTCTGAGCCCAATCCTCGGCTTGCTGGACCGCGGCGGATATGCCGCCAACGCCAACGAAGTACGTCACCCACAACATTGTCGAACCAAGCCTCACGCCAATCGTGTGGAAGGAGGGCTTGGATGACACAAACGCCTGCTTGTGGCATGATGTGATGTGATCCAGAAAGGCTGTCTGATCTTCATCTGGGAGTCCCAGTAGTCTCAAGAGAGAAACCATCCGATGCGGAACTCCAGTCTTGGCGACTTCGCTTGCTATCTCTGTCGCGAAGGGGAACCGAGGTCGGGGCTTCCGCCCTGCTATCCCCAATTCATGCACGGTCCCTAGATAGGCGTCGATTTCGGCTGAGAAGCCGAAGAAGGTCACACCATGGTAGTTGGCGTAGTCAGAGCCGCGCCCGAAGTTCAACCCATGGTCAAGGTACGTGCCGAGCAGGTCCATCTCGTCTGCTCCAACATCAACTGAGGCCAGGGCCATTTCCCTGCGACGAACGACGTAATACAGGAAGATGGCCGGAGACTCACTGAGTATCTCCGTAACATTCTGTAGATCGAATATGGATACGATCCACGGCAGAGTGTCGACATCCACTTGCAGTCCCAAACCCAGCAGGATGTCTCTCACACCGACAGGCAGGTTCTGATAACTGCTTGGCAGGATGTAGACAGGGAGCACGGCGTCTAGCTCGGTGGGCTTCACCGTTATCCACAGTTCGCCATCTGGACGGAACACGTTGACCGCCTCCGAGCTTCGCAGATACGCAAGTGCTCCTTGGACCTGGACGTGGCTGTCCCCGATGCCCTTCTGAAGATCTTCCCTCAGTTTGGCAGCATCGTTGCCGTACTCTGCGCTACGGGTCAGCATCTTGGCCTTGCAGGAGACGACAATCATGATGTTGTCGTAGTACACAAGCACATCGCAGAGCTCGTTCCGGTCGTCGCGGCACGGGTTTGCACAGACGGCATCGGGCCCAAAGACGCCCTTCAAGTAGTCTTCAGCTGCTTGCTCCAACCAGACACCCCGGTCGTTGCCATAGGTGCCTTGCACGGACTTGTCGTTCATGAGGTCGTAGTTCAGACTCAGGAAGACTGCCTCATACAATAGGATGAGCTGGGAGCAGATGTATTTCCCGCCAATCTCGATGAGCGGATGAGCGTACAGTTCATCGCGTTCGAACGGCAGTTGCAGAGGGTCCAATGGCATTTCCGGCGAGTCTTCGCACCGAGGTTCCTCAACGTGCTGGCTGAACCTTCTGAGGGCAGCAGTGCACGCTTCGTGTGGGGCACTGCAGGCCGAAGCGATCTCCTCTTCCGTCAGTACTGCCATGTCAGGGTCGTTGTCCAGTGCTTGCAGCATCACATCCCTGAATTTCGTATCCCGGATCATGGCAGGGGTGAACCCTTGCGTGAGCGTGCCAACCCCGCGTTGGAGACGCAACTGCACCGTGTCGCTTATCCCGCGCATTGTGGCGAGTGCTTCCTCCACGGTGAATCCAAGCTTCTCCTTCAGCCATTCGTCCTTGGGTGAGTAGAGTTGCCCTGCTGCCTCGTAGAACTGGTACGGCTGAGCATCGTGCTTGACCATCACGGCATGCATGCGACATTCTTCCGCCAACCAGCCCACAATATCGTCGTGAGATGGGCTGTGTCGCGTAGGATCGGGCATGGTAACGCCCCTCCAGTACTCTGCAAACTCGCTCGACAGTGTATTGATGGTCTCCCTCGTGACATCCTGAGGACAGGACAAGTTGCAGTCCCCAGAGCAGACCAGACGTGCGATGATCGCGCTCCAGCTGCCCCATTCAGACGCATATGATTCGGCCGCTCCAGCTGCAGACGCTTCCTGGAAGCTACACTCGACACAGACCCTGGATAGGAGACGCAGCGGATTCACGCTCCTGACCAACGTACGGATTCGGGAGAATGCTTCAATTGCCGATGCCTCTGCTTCGGCCCGGGGGACTGCTTGATTCCGAAAGCCGGCTCCGCCGAAGTCTTGTTTCTCACCAGTTATGTGACTGTTCAGTTTGTCTCGATTCTTTTGCAAAATGCATCTCCCAGGACGACACAGGCGAACCGATAGACCTCCTGGACGTGTGCGCTATGGTTTGTTGTCCCTAATCGGCGAAGAGGCTCGCGAGTACGACCCTCGTGACCCTATCTGCGCCCTCGCTAGAATACGTGCATTGATATAGCCAGACTGCGTCAGGCGCTAGGGCTTCGTCCGGAGAAAGGTAGCTCCATGCTGTGCCAATCGGACCACCGTTGGCATCAAAGAGGTTGAACTTGATCTCGATACCACCCACGGCGAACGCCGATTTATTCGTAACCATGCCTTTGACCATTACAATGCTCATGTCCCCCGCAGAGAGGTGCTCAAGCTTGATATTACCGTCGAGAACAAGGTTTGGCTTCTCTTCAACGGGCGTTGTCACTGCTGGGGCCTCTTCTTGCGGCGTGATGCTTGTCCCAGTGCAGCCAACAATGACCAATGCTAACAGCACCAGAATGACCACGAATCCTCTTCTCATACCCCCTTCCTCCCTCTTTATGGTGCACAACTTGATCCTATTTGACGGCTTGTCAGACTCCTTCCGCGAACGCTTTCGAGCAAGCATCCCGTCCTACTTCAGCATACCGTCGCAAAACCTCCTCGGGCGACATCACCTCCTTAGCGGGCGCACCGCTGACTAGTACGGTGGAGGGGAATTGCCAGAGCCCCTATCAGTTGTTCGCAGTGAGAAAACCAAGGCACATTCCTGCAATCTCGTTGTAGATCGGCTTGTCCAATACGAACAGGAAGCCCTTCTCCCTTCCTTCCTTGAAGATGAGGAGACCGTTCTCATAGCAGCTGTAGGAGAGAACCTTCTTGAGGTCAATGCTGACAGGCTTGTTTCCCGGCGACGGATGCAGAAGTACTCGCTGATTCGTGATGATGATCGCGCCCGCAGTGGTCACTACATAGTGTTCATCCTTGACCAGGTGCCCTTGTGAAGCACCGATCCGGTAGTGCACTCCCTTTGCAATCCGAAAGCTAACGCCGTGAGAGCCTCCCTCGTACCCAACTCTGACGACTTTCATCTCCTTCAGTTTCGCAGGTCGCGCGAAATGAACGGTCTCGTTCCGTTTCAGCAACAGTGGACCGAGGTTCTCGGGCTGCAGGCGGAGGACCGGCAGCTTCCCCTCGGCCTCAATCGTGGCACCGAAGACATAGGGAAAGACTCTGTCGTCGTAGCGGACTTCCTCGTCTGACAAACCAGCAATAGTCTGAATCTTCCGAAGAGCCTCTATTTCCTGCATCTCCAAGTGAGAGTCAGCGTTGAAGGCATCATATGCTGCGTTGTACACGGCCCTTGCCTTGCGTCCGTCTAGAGACTTCAGCCACTCTTCAGCATCTGGTCCAAGCTGCTTGGAAGTCTGGATCTCGTCGACAATAGATCTGCGCTTCTCTTCGACTGCGACGATTGCCGCCTTCGTCTCCTCAGCATCGATTCTCTGTCGCTCCCTCTGGGTCTGTCTCTCCGCAGCTGCACACTCCGGGCAGAGTGGCCCCTGTCCCGTCGTGCTCCTCGAGAGTGCTGCAAGGAATCCAACTGGTTTGCCACATTTGACGCACTTTCGCTCCATTGCTCCTCCTCCCGTGTTCTCCTGAGTCCCGTCCGATGAGTTCGTCCAACCTGCAGATCGCTGTGTGTCCTCGATGATCGCGGTCCCTCATGGGGAACCGGCCTTGCTTTCGTAGAACGGGTATTTGTTGGCGATAACCGTTCCGTTGGTCCACGTTTCCACACTAGCGATGCAGTGGGGGGCTTCGTCTTCGATGACCCAATATCCATCTATTATCGCTGGCGCCATGACGCTCTCCATATCGTCGAAGAAGTAGATGGCAACGGCAAGATGACTGTTCTTCGCCCGGCTCTGCACCGCGAGTTCCACCCCACGGCTTCGTATCTTGCCCCAAACGGCCGGGTCGTCATCGAATCCCTCGACGTATATGCACGAGACCTGCCGGCCAAGGTCCGTCGTAATACTGGAAACAACCGTGAATGAAACCGCTGACTCGTCTGATTGAGCTGGCGTCTGTTCGTCAGGCGTTGTGACTTCTGGCGCATTCCCTCCTGGCGTGACTTTTGTCCCGACGGAACACCCCATACTTGCAACCAATGCCAGCAACAGGAGGATGATAATAATAGTGCTTCTTCTAATGATGTACCTCCTCTGCCTCGTGCTTGGGACAGTCTGGGCTGCTGCTGTCGAGGAGTCTGCAGATTCCTGCATTATCACACGCGAGACATCTAGGGTCAGCAGCGGGCCCATCACTCCGATGCGCCGGGTTACCGTCAGAAGACGCCAGCCCTGTCATGTCCCTGTGTCCTTGCGATACCTGAACGGGAGAGGATACTGCGGCCTTCATCCCGGCGGCGAACAGAAGCAGGATGGCTCCCCCAATCAGCGGAAGCCAACCCCATTGCAGGCGAACGGACTGGAACATGGCATCTGCAAGAGAGCTAAATGGGTTACCCGCGAGATCTGTGTTCAGATTCGCCTGCATCTCCACCAGGATTCTCGAGAAATTGACGAGAGTGAAGCCCTCGGTGACAAGAGATGCGACTCCCGTAAGCCATAGCCATCCGTACCTATTCGAGAGAGCGACGAGCAGGGACACTACGCCTAGGACCAAGACGGCAACTCCATCCCCCTTCCCGTTTCTGAAGTAATCAAGCGATCCAACGATTGGTACCTGCACAATCGGCATGAAGACACCGACAATCATCAATACCGAGCCGCCAAGTGCGAGCTTCTTCCTGAGTCTCATCAAGAACCTCCTGTCCGCACTCAGCCGATGCAGCAATCAGTTCGAGAAGGTGTACTTGTCGAGGTGTTCATATAGGAACAGCAAATCTCGCCATGCCTGCACGTCAGCCAGACTAAGACTGAACTCGTCGTAGTACTCACTACCGTTGATCCGCACCTTGAGTGGCGATGTGCCTGAGTAGTTCGCGACTGCTCGGAACAGCTCCTCGGTTCCCTCGTCGGCCTGACGGAACGTTACGCTTTCGTACACGCTCCCGCCCGACAGGACATCGGTGGTGACATCGTCGCTGAATGACTCCTTGACCACAGTGGAAAACGTTGAATCACCCACCTTGACCATGACCTGGTTGGCGAAGAGCCAGTCGTCGCGGACCAGCGTGAGATCCAGGAACCACCAACTGCCCGACGCGTCCTTCCCCAGATAGGGGTAGAACCGGAACCCCTTTCCCGCCTGATCCCTGCCCGAGTAGATGAATGTTATGTTCCTGAATTCGTCGTTCTCCACTCGGCAGAGGCGTACGATTCGACTAACCTCGCTCTTGACCAGCTGCTTGTAGAGTGCCTCCTGGTTGCTTGACCACGACTGGTTGTTGCGTACAGTGTCAAGTCGCGCAATGGCATCGCGGAACCTCCCTTTTTGTTGCAGCGTCGTTGCATCCTTCACCGCCTGCTGGAGAAGGGCCGTCTGCTGCTTGAGTCGTGCCGCCTCCTCCTTGACCCGTGCCTCCTCGAGTCTCTGTGTCCTCTGTTCGTTCGACTCCATCTTCAGGAGAGCGCCTTGCAGCGCTGCCATATTGGCAGCATTGGCCGGAATGCTGACTGCTATGCCTCCTCCAATTCCATCGGATACCTTGGCCGAGATGTACGCTGCTGTCGGCTGGTCGGATGTCCCTCTCGTGACGGAGAAATCCTGGAAAGAGATGTACCCCTCGTTGACTGCCCCTGCCGTCCCAAGGTACACATGCTCCTCGTTGTTGTTGTCCACGAGGTGGACACTCATGGCGGTCGCCGTCCAGTACTGCGTGTTTACCAAAGCGCGGAAGTAGTCCACCTGGTCTTGGGGTATAGGTTGCGGGGAGCAGCCCGGCAGGATAAGTAGAACTACTAGCAATAGAGCTGGCAGCGATCTTCGATGGTGTCTGAACATATCTCCCCCTCTAGACAACCCCTAGCCGCATCAGCACGGAGTCACGGCAGAAATTGTTCTATCTACTATTAGTATGGCGGTTGGCGGCTTTTTTGCCAATCGACGGACGAGGGGGCAAGAGTGAAGGCAGCCTGCTCCCCCATCGAAGAAAAGCTCCTCATGGCAGGGTCCTCTTCACTTCTCGGGGAAAACCCGGCCGATTGCGGGAGAGCACAGGCAAATCAAGTGAGTCAGGCGTCAAATTGGAGACTTCGGGGATACCCTTGAGTGATTGCACCCTCCCCTTCGCAGATCGCAGCAGACAGGACCCCTTTCATAACGGTCCATGAACGCAAGGAATGCCCCGGCAATGTCTGACTCTATCGACAAATAGACAAGGCGGCTCCCATGTGAGAGAAACCGCCCTGTTTCCTCCTATGCAGACAGACCGGGAAGTCGAGACCTCCTGGACGTGTGCGCAGTATGATGCGGTGCTATCTTACCTCTCCCTGCCTCCAAAGAGCGAGCCAACAAGCAAGAGAACCCCCGCGCCAGCAGTCAAACCGACCAGCTCCAGGACGATCAGTCTGTAGTCGACCGATGCCTCAGTCCTGTAGTAATACAGGTCTCCTCCCATGACCACGCTGTAGGTTTCGGTCAGATCCCAGACGCGCCTGTAGCCAAATGAAACCATAGTAGGACCTGAAAGCACCGCAACGCTCGTTGGTGGCTTGTGGGTCAGTATTGGTTCGGACGCATGCGCCGGCACGTAGAGGCACACCACGACAACGGTTGCCAGGTAGATCACCAACACCAGTCGAGTCCATACACTCATTGATCTCATTCTCATTGTCGCTCCTCTCCCTACCCGCTCCTATGCATTGCGGTTCTTCTCTAGGGCCACGTCCAGGACGACACAGGCGAACCGACAAACCTCCTGGATGTGTGCGCTACTGCCTGTTGTTCTCCTGCTTTGCAAGTCTCGTCAGAAAGGCATACTTCTTCTTGGTGTACCAATCTCCGCTGCTGGCAACCCAACGCACGGTACTTCTTTCTGATGAACTCGAACCACGTTCGTTTCATGAGCTGTCTTCTGCATTGTTCGTTCCCCATTGCTGTCGAACTATTTCTTCCCAAGTCTACGACGTTTTTGGGGGGAATTCGATTGCCCCGGGTTCTCCCGTATGGAAGCAGGAGTCTTTTCTTCCTCATCCTTGTTTCTCTCATCTTCCTCTTCTTGTGCTACCTCTGCCTGTCTCTTGGCTTCAAGCTCTTCTTCGGTCAATTCGCTAACATGAACATGTACGTGAGTATCTACGCGGGCTCCTGCGGATTCGGGCATATATCGCCTCCTTTAGCGTCGCCAGTCTTCCAACAGTCTTCAGAGTAAAACCTGCTACAAGACCAGTCACAGTAGTCAGGGGTGAAACTACTACAGTACGTGAGCCTATTCTCGTTTTGTGATCCTAACGCATGTCGCTCGTCGATAGCTAGCTCGAGCCACGTCACCAGCAGTACTCCCTCAGTATAGGCCGAATCAGTATAACATCGCAGCGGAGATCACTCTCTCTACGACAAGTATGACGCGATGGCAATGTTTTCGCTAATCGGCGGGAGAAAAGGGCCAAATGGCAGCACGCTGATCCCTCATTCCAAGAAACCCCTCCAAAGAGGGGCTTCCTCGTCGTTCACAGGTGTCTGGTGTTACCGCGGGATCGGCCCACAGTACGAGCCGTAGTAGCGTTCAGCCAATCGTGCATCCAGTCTTCTGCCTGGCCAGTCAACTATCCAAGTGCTGCAGAACGCGTCTTCTTTCGGACATTTGGGCGTCTAGTCGTGCACGGTTTCACCGAAACGCAGAATAGGTGTTGGTTTGCCCCTATCTCCATCACGTACTTGTCACCCACTCTGGGGCTAACTCTCGGGCATTGTGTCCCTGCGGGATCTCTCCAACGACCGCATCCGAAGCGCATTGACAGAGAGTGTGAGGATCGATTCTTGTGTCCTATCCCCACCACGTACTCCAAAGCCGCTCTGGGACCTACTCTCGAGCGTGGCTCTTTCCCGACTTCTCCCCGACATTCCCC
>JGI24131J36419_10000862_pt1 | contig 11099 bp, 11 predicted proteins | sample BarGraNGADG00211_2_FD_36419 | JGI IMG/M metagenome (IMG submission 36419) | reverse complement strand
GTCGACAGCAAGCCCGCCCGCACATCCGCTTTGGCGAGTCCGGCCGCCGGCGTCGCAGCAGCCGCCGCCGCCTTGTCGAGGGGGGCGACGCTCTCGCCAGCCAGGGCCGGAGCCCCCCGGCGGCCATTCGCGTCCCGCTCCGACGCGGTCGACGCCGCGACCCGGCCGGACAACGTGGCGGGCAGAACCGCGGGAGCAAGGAGGTAACCGCCGGCCAGGCCGGCCAGGGCGAGCGCCAAGCCGCCGAGGCGTCGAACCCCGATCACCTGCCCGACACGAGCAGGGCGGCGCGAAGGGGTCACCGACGCAACGTACCTTTGCGCGGCGGATCGGCGGGGCATCGTCAAATAGTTGCATGACGGGTCGGATCGCGTGGCTACGATCACCATCGTGACCCGCCCCCCGGTAGCTCGCCCACGCGCGGCCCGGATGACCCGCGACGCCCGCCGCGCTCAGGTGCTCGAGGTCGCCCTGCACGAGTTCGCACGTGATGGCTACTACAACGTCTCGATGGACGACATCGCGGCTCGCGCCGCGGTGAGCAAGCCGGTGCTCTACCGGCATTTCACCTCCAAGCTCGATCTCTACCTCGCGGCGGTCGAGTACCGGGGCGCGCAGCTGGCCCGGACCGTCCGCACCGCGCTCGCGTCGGTGGACCTGAGCTCCGCGACACCCGAGGAGGCGCACGAGCTGGTCCGCGCCCTCGTCCGGACCTACTTCGAGTTCGTCGAGGACGTCGGGGAAGGNAGCTCGCTGCTCTTCGAGTCGGACATCACCCGCGACCCGGCGCTCCGGCTCCGGGTCGAACGCGCGGCCGAGGGTGCGTCACAGATCATCGCCGACACCCTCGAGGAGATCACCGGGAGGAGCGCCGAGGACGCCGCTCTGATGGCCTGTGCCCTGACCTCGATGGCTCGCGCCGCGGCCACCAGCCGGTTCCGGGCGGACGACGGCCACAGCGNCGAGGACGCCGTGGTGCTCGTCGCGCAGCTCGCCTGGGGTGGTGTCCGGCACCTCCTCCCGGACGACGCGTCCATCCGGTCGTGAGCACTCGACCTAGGATGGGCCGAGCAGACAACCCACCAGGACGCGCGACACCGCGCGCACCGGGATCGAAGGAGTAACCGTGGAGATCACGATTGGCGTGCAGAACGTCGCACGCGAGCTCGTGCTGGAGTCAGACCAGACCGCCGACCAGGTGGCGGCCGCGGTGAGCGCCGCGATCGACGGCGGTGTCTCGCTCACTCTGACCGACGCGCGAGGCCGCCGCATCGTCATTCCCACCGCGGTCCTGGGCTACGTGGAGATCGGTACCGACGAGCAGCACAGGGTCGGCTTCGGCGCCATCTAGCCCAGCCGCGTCGGCCCCTCGCCGAGCGCGAACAGCGCCGCCAGGCAGCGCGCCACGACATCGTCCAGGGGTGCATCGGCGGCGATCGTGACACCCGGCTCGTCCGGTCCGAGCGGCTCGAGCGCCTCGAGCTGCGAGGGCAGCAGCGCGCTCGGCATGAAGTGCTCGCGTCGCGCCATCCGCGCCGCGAGAGTGCCGACGAGCGCGTCGAGATGCACGTGCACGACGTCGGGCCCGGCCTCGCGCAACACGTCGCGATACGAGCGCCGCAACGCTGAACACGCGACCACCGCACCGTCGGGCCGGTCCCTCAGCCACGCCGCGACCCGCCGCAACCACGGCTCGCGGTCCGCGTCGGTGAGCGCCTGACCGAGGCGCATCTTCGCGAGGTTCGCCGCGCCGTGCAGGTCGTCGCCGTCNACGAAGACGTAGCCGAGTGCGTCGGCGAGGCGGGCGGCGACAACGCTCTTGCCGGCGCCCGAGACACCCATGACGACCACCCTCATCGTCACCTCGTCNTCCTGGGCCGCGGAACCCGGTCGGAGCCGGTCCGACCGGCGCGCGAGAACATGCGGACCAGCGTAGCTACCCGCGGCAGGCCCCGATGGTGGGCTCCGGCGAGCCGCAGGGTAGACTCGCTGTGTTCAGCGGTTGCCCGGTCGTCTCGACCAGCCACGGCCCTGCAGGCCCACGCCTGCGCGATCAGGCCACGTACCTTCACGATCGGCTGCCGAATCAGCGGCACGGCCCTGCCCGCCCAGCACCCCGGTGCGAGCGCACGCCGGTGGCCTGCCACGAGACGACGTGAGGCATTACCCCATGAGTACCACCACAGATCAGCCTGCCCCGAGCGTGCAGGCACACAATCCGTCCTTCGGCGACTACGGCATCCGACCGGAGATCGTCGANGCCCTCGCGGACGTCGGCATCACCGATCCGTTCCCGATCCAAGCCATGACCCTGCCGGTCGCACTCGCCGGGCACGACATCATCGGACAGGCCAAGACGGGTACCGGAAAGACCCTCGGCTTCGGCGTGCCGCTGCTGAATCTCGTGATCGCGCCGGACGAGGACGGCTTCGACACGCTGCCGGCACCCGGCAAGCCGCAGGCCCTCGTCGTCGCTCCGACCCGCGAGCTCGCCGCCCAGGTGGCGGGTGACCTCGCGACCGCCTCGAAGAAGCGCTCCGTGCGCGTCCTCCAGATCTACGGCGGCCGTGCGTACGAACCGCAGGTCACGGCGCTGCAGCGCGGCGTCGAGGTCGTCGTCGGCACGCCGGGCCGGATGATCGACCTGATCAACCAGGGTTACCTCGACCTGTCGTACGTCCGGACCGTCGTGCTCGACGAGGCCGACGAGATGCTCGACCTCGGTTTCCTGCCCGACGTCGAGAGGCTGCTCGCCCGCACCCCGGCCTCGCGCCACACCATGCTCTTCTCCGCCACGATGCCGGGCGCCGTCGTGGCGCTCGCGCGCCGGTACATGGTTCAGCCGACGCACATCCGTGCCGCGGAGCCCGACGACACCGGGGTGACGGTCAAGGCGATCAAGCAGGTCGTGTTCCGCGCGCACGCGCTGGACAAGATCGAGGTGCTGGCCCGGCTGCTCCAGGCCGAGGGGCGCGGCCTGACCATCGTGTTCGCCCGCACCAAGCGGACGACCGCAAAGGTCGCGGACGAGCTCGCCGCGCGCGGTTTCGCCGCTGCCGCGATCCACGGCGACCTCGGCCAGGGCGCCCGTGAGCAGGCGCTCCGCGCGTTCCGCGCCGGGAAGGTGGACGTGCTGGTCGCGACCGACGTCGCAGCCCGCGGCATCGACGTCGAGGACGTCACGCACGTCATCAACTACCAGTGCCCCGAGGACGAGAAGACCTACCTGCACCGCACCGGCCGGACCGGCCGCGCCGGGAACACCGGGACCGCGGTGACGTTCGTCGACTGGGACGACCTGCCCCGCTGGGGACTCATCGACAAGGCGCTCGACCTCGGCATCCCGGTGCCCGAGGAGACGTACTCCAACTCGGCGAACCTGTACGAGGTGCTCGGCATCCCGGTCGGGACGACGGGCACCCTGCCGGCGGCGGCACGCACCCGCGCAGGCCTGGGCGCCGAGAACGTCGAGGACCTCGGCGAGACAGGCAAGCGCCACGGCGCCGGCGGCGGGCACGGCTCCGACCACGGCTCCGGCCGGCCGGGCCGTTCCGATCACGGCAGTCGTGAACACGGTGGCCGTGAACATGGCGGCCGCGAGCGAGCCGCCGGAGGCGGCCGTCGCCGTCCGGCGGACGGCGCGGAACGGCACAGCGACGCACCGAGCGGAGCCCCGGCTACCGCGGCGCGGGCCCATCCGGTCGACGCCGGTGGCGCCGAGCGGCCGCGGGCGCGGCGCAACCGGCGCCGCACGCGCGGCGGCGAGCCCTCCCAGGCCTGAGCAGACGAGGTGAGGCGGCGCGCGCCAGGCGCGCGCCGCGCTACGCCGCGGCGATGAACGCGCTGACCGCGTCGGCCATCATCTGAACGGCGATCGCCGCGAGCAGCAGACCCGCGATCCGTGCGGCTAGGGTCGTCCCGCTGACCCCGAGCAGGCGGTGGAACCGGTTGGCGAAGCGCAAGAACGCGTACAGCACCAGGTGCACGGTGACGATGCCGAGCGCGACCGCGAGCCAGCCCGGGGCGCCGTCGGCTCGCTGGACGAACACCATCGTCGCGACGATCGCACCCGGTCCCGCCAGCAGCGGGGTGCCGAGCGGAACCATCGCGACGTTTGCGCCGGCAGCGGAGGCCGTCGGCTCCTCGGACTTTCCGGTCAACAGGTCCAGCGAGATGAGCAGCAGGAGCAGACCGCCGGACGCCTGCAGCGCGGGGAACGAGACGTGCAGGTAGGTGAGCAGCTGACGCCCGAACAGCGCGAACGCGACGATCACGCCGAACGAGACGAGGACCGCCTGCAGGGCGGCGTGCACCCGTTGCCGCGACGTGTACGTCGAGGTGAGCGCCAGGAAGATCGGCAGCGTCCCGGGTGGGTCGAGGATCACGACCAGGGTGACCATAACCTCGATCAGGAGCCGCACGTTCAGGAGCCCGCTCATGGCCGCACCACCGGCATCCGCCCTTCGGCCTCGATCTGCGCAAGCACCTCGGGAGAGGTCAGGTTCTCGCCGATCACGTTGTCCTTGCCGCGGCCGTGGTAGTCGGACGAGCCGGTCGCGAACAGGCCCAGGTCCCGGGCGAGAACCCGCAGCCGGGCCCGCGCCGCGTCGTCGTGGTCACGGTGGTCGATCTCCAGCCCGGCCAGGCCGGCCCGGGCCATCGCACCGATCACCTCGTCGCCGACGACGCGACCGCGACCGTCGGCGCCCGGGTGGGCGAACACGGGCACGCCGCCCGCCTCGCGGATCGCGCGCACCGCCTCGACGACGTCGGGCGCGTAGTGCGGCACGTAGTACCGGCCACCCGGGTGCAACAACTCCTCGAAGGCGGCAGACCGATCCGCGACGTGGCCGCGCGCGACCAGGGCGTCAGCGATGTGCGGGCGGCCCACGGTGGTGTCGTCCGCGGTCTGCTCGAGGACGTCGTCCCAGCTCAGCGGGTAGTCCGGGCCGAGGAGCTCGACGATGCGCCGGGCGCGGGTGATGCGTTCCGCACGAGTCCGGTCGGTGAAGGCGAGCAGCGCGGGGTGCGCCGGGTCCTGCAGGTAGCTGAGCACGTGCACGGACACCCCGCCAGACCGACAGGAGACCTCGGTACCCGGCACGAACGCGATGCCGAGCCGTCGCGCGGCCGCGGCGGCCTCAACCCAGCCCGAGGTCGTGTCGTGATCGGTCAGCGCGACGACCTCGAGGCCCGCCTGTGCTGCCACCTCGATCACGCCGGACGGGGCGTCGGTCCCGTCGGAGGCGGTCGAGTGGGTATGCAGGTCGATGCGCACCAACCCAGCCTAGGACTCCGCGCTGCCGGTACCGCCGCGGCCGCACACCGCTGTCGTCGTGGCCGCGCACCGTGGCGTGGCACGATGACGTCATGAACGACACGCGAGGCGACACCGAGAAAAGCGGAGAGAACCGCTCGCAGCGGCCGGAGTCGGCGGCATTCAAGAACTTCATCACGGGCAGCTGGGCGCCGCGCCCCGCTGGCCAGCCGGAACTCCGCCCCGCGGCACCGTACTCGGCGGCGCGACGCGACGCGATCTCGGCGCTCTTCCCGGCCGAGCGGCTCGTGCTGCCCGCCGGTCCGCTGCGGACCCGCTCCAACGACACCGACTACCGGTTCCGTCCACACTCGGCCTTCGCCCACCTGACCGGGCTCGGCGCCGACCAGGAACCCGACGCCGTCCTGGTCCTGCACCCGACGCCGGACACCCCGCGCCACGAGGCCGTGCTCTACGTCCGGCCGCTCGCCGGCCGGGACACCGAGGAGTTCTACGCGAGCTCGCGCACCGGCGAGTTCTGGGTCGGCGCCCGGCCGACGCTGGACGAGATCGCCGCCGAGACGGGGATCCGCACGGCGCCGCTCGCCNAGCTGGCCGCGGACCTCGGCACGGATGTCGGCGCCGGCGACGGCGGCGTGCTGCTGCGCCTTGTTCCTGGCGTGGACGACGCCGTCGCGCGGACCGTCGACGAGATCCGCTCCGCCACCGGGACGGGCGAGGGCGCGGCCGAGGCCGACGCGCGCCTGGTCGAGGCCCTGAGCGAGCTCCGGTTGGTCAAGGACGAGTACGAGATCGCCGAGATGCGCGCTGCGGTGGCCGCGACGATCGCCGGCTTCGAGCGCGCGGTGCGCGAGCTGCCGCGGGCGCGCAGCCACCATCGCGGCGAGCGCGTCGTCGAGGGCACCTTCGACGGACATGCTCGCGAGGAGGGCAACGCCGTCGGTTACGAGACGATCGCCGCGTCCGGCGAGCACGCCACGACGCTGCACTGGATCCGCAACGACGGCACNCTTCGCGATGGTGACCTCCTGCTGCTGGACGCGGGCGTCGAGGTCGAGTCGCTGTACACCGCGGACATCACCCGGACACTGCCGGTCTCCGGCACGTTCACCGAGGTCCAGCGCCGCNTCTACCAGGCCGTGCTCGACGCCGCCGATGCCGCTTTCGCCGCGGCCAAGCCCGGCGCACGGTTCCGTGACGTGCACGCCGCCGCGATGGACGTGATCGCGACCAGGCTCGGCGAGTGGGGACTGTTGCCGGGGACCGCGGCCGAGGCGCTCGCGCCCGAGGGGCAGTTCCACCGCCGTTGGATGGTGCACGGCACGAGCCACCACCTGGGCATCGACGTGCACGACTGCGCGCAGGCACGCCGCGAGCTGTACCTCGACGCCGAGCTCAGGCCCGGCATGGTGTTCACGATCGAGCCCGGCCTGTACTTCAAGTCGGACGATCTCGCGGTGCCCGAGGAGTACCGGGGCATCGGCATCCGGATCGAGGACGACGTCCTGATCACCGAGAACGGCAATGAGAACCTCTCCGCCAGGCTGCCCCGGCGACCGTTCGACGTCGAGACCTGGATGTCCTCCCTCGGCGCTGTTCGTCCCCCGCGGGACATCTAGCGCCGAGGTCCTAGCGGGCTCGGCGCGTGCGTCTCGACCACCGCTGCGTCTCGAACACCGCGTGCGACGCTGACTGCGCGGATGTCACCCACCCGGTAGCTGCTCGCGCCGCAACACCAAGAGGCTCCGCTCGGCCTGGTTCTCGGTGAGCGGGATCGCGGCGTCGTACGCCGCGCGCGCATCGCGGTGGCGTCCGAGCCGGGCGAGGAGATCGGCCCGGACGGCGTGGAACAGGTGGTAACCGTCGAGGTCGAGCGCATCGACGGCCGCCAAAGCTGGCGCCGGGCCGNCCACCTCGGCGAGGGCCACCGCGCGTGTATGTCGCGACGAACACCAGAACCCAAGAGACGAACGCAGAGCTTGTCCCAGCCGGATCCTTCAGATCGCACGTCGACGGCTCGCGGCGATGCGCTGCAAGTNGGCTGACTGGTGGAAACGGGTGGCTCGACCCGTTCCCGTGCGGTCTTACCCGCGCCTGCGGCGCCACTCGGGTGCGATGGCGGCTTCGAGGACATCGTCGATGGTCAGGACGCCGATGAGGTGGTCATCGTGGTCAAGGACGGGCAGGACGAGCAGGTTGTAGTCAGCCATGGCCAGGGTGATCTCGGTGAGGTCCGCGTCGGGGTGGACGTGGACCGGGTTGGGCTCGGCGAGAGCGTCCATGGTCAACAGGGGGTCGCTCTGCAGCAGAGTCACCAGGCTGACCGCGCCGACAAGTCGCCGGCGCTCGTCGTGGCAGAAGGCGACCACGATGGCNTCGGACTGCATGTGGGTGGCCTGGCTCACTGCTCGGATCACGTCGGCGGCCGTGCTGGTCGACGGAACCAACAAGGAGTCGACACTCATCAAGCCACCCGCCGTGGCCTCCTGGTAGCCGAGCAGAATGGTGATCTTCTGCCGCTGGATATCGGGCAGGAGCTCGAGCACGNCCTGGCGGCGCTCCTGGGGCAGGTCAAGCAGCGCGTCAGCCGCGTCGTCGGNGCGCATGCGACCCAGCACATCGGCGATCTGCGCGTCGGTGCGGGCTTCGAGCAGATCGCTGGCTTCGTCTTCGTCGAGCTCTTCGAACACATCGGCTTCCAGGTCCGGGTTGGCGTGGACTCGGCTGAGCAGCTCACGCTGCTCACGGTCGGAGGCCTCCTCGATCAGGTCGGCCAGCTGCGCAGGTTTGAGGCGGCGCAGCCCGCCCATGCGCGTCCGTGATGGCAGCGACCCGTCATGGCCGATCAATGCCTCGAATCCGGACCAGTCCCGCCAGGTGTGTCCAATGCGGCGCCGCAGCACGCCGCGCGGGTGGATGTCGACAGCCGTGACTACCCATCCGTCTTCGGTGTGGCTGATTTGGACGTCGTGCGCGGTGACCATGCCCGGTTGTTCGATGTCCACCAACCGGTGCCCCAGGACATCGCCACGCAGCAACACTTCGCCGGGGCGACGCTCGAACTGGCGAAGGTCCAGGCGCGCCGATGCCAGCTCCAGGCGCTGGTGGTCCCAGGCAAGGATCTCGGTGGCGGGGATGAACAGCTCCCGGCCACCGATCTCGGCGACCAGACCTGTCACTGCCGGGTAGTCGTCCTCGCGCAGGCGCACGATGATGTCAATGAGTTTTCCCAGCCCTTGTCCGGCGCCGTCCACGGCGGTGCGGCGCAGCAGTGCGGACAGCAGCAGCGTGCCGAAGAATTCAGCGGTGGGGGTGGGTTGGGAGTCGGTCACACCGGTCATAGTGCTCTTCCTTGTCGAGGTTCGGTAGTCGCGGGGTGCTCAGTGGCCGAGGGCAAGCTGGACGACCTTGACCACGACCAGCGCCGAGGCGAGGAGCAGATAGCCGCGCAGGACAGTCAGTCCGGTGCGCCTGCCTGCGCTGAGGACGGGTCTGGTCAGCAAGGCCAGCGGGGGCATCCGCCAGGTGGCCCGGTCAAGGGTCGGTTCGGCGGCGGCTCGGGTGNTGTCGCTGTCTTTGTGGTGGCGCCCGGTCCAGGCCAGGTAGGCGCCGGCGAGCAGAGTCAGACCCGTTCCGCCCGCAAGGATTGCGATTATCTGGGCGGAGGTGATCTGGNGGAACAGCACGCTGGCCGTAAGGACGGTCGAGAGCATCACGAGGATCGAGATGACGGCACCGCTGAACACATTCATGCCACGCCCGTTCACCCACGGTCCGAGCACTCCGCGGTCGTTGCACAACAAGAGCAGGAACACGGTGGCCGAGGGCAGCAGGACGCCGGCCAGGGTCTGCACACCTTCGGTCAGCAGNCCCAGCGGGCTGCCNGGGATGACGACGACNACTGCGGAGATCAGCAGTAGACCGGCGAAGATGGCGTAGAAGGCCTTGGCCTCCGAGGGGCGACGGTGCAACGAGTGGTGCAGACCCAACACGTCACCGAGGGCGTATGAGGTGGACAGCCCGACGGCCGCGGCGCCGATGATCGAGGCNTCGATCAGGGCGATCGCGAACAGGACCCCGACCCAGTGCCCGGCGTAGGCGGCCAGTCCGTCGGCCACACCCAGCGCGTCGGTGTAGTTGCCTTGCCCTGCGGTGCCGGCAAAGGCCGCCGCGGAGAAGGCCATCATCGCTGCCGCGCCCACGATCACGAACCCGATGCCGAGCCACAGGTCGACCCGCTCGTAGCGGATGAACCGTGGCGTGATCCGCTTGTCGATGATGTAGGACTGCTGGAAGAACAGCTGCCACGGCGCCACCGTCGTGCCGACGATCGCGATGGTCAGCAACATCACAGTGGAGAGTTGCGCGCCCGCGGGCAGTCCCGGAACAAGGAAGTCGCGCACCAGCTGGCGCGCGGGGGGGTGCACCGCCAAGAAGATGGGGATCAGCGTAAAGGAACCGGCGACCAGGACCAGACTGATCCGTTCGAACCGACGGAAGGACCCGGTAGAGACGGAGGCGATAACCAGCACGGCGGCTAAGATGACCCCCGGGACCTTGGGCAGGCCCAGGTAGCTCAAGCCCAGGCTGATGCCGATGAACTCGGTGACGATGGTCAGGGCGTTGAGCACGAACAGGTCGACGACGCTGAACGCTCCCCAGAACCGTCCGTAGCGCTCCAAGATCAGCCGGGCGTGTCCGACCCCGGTCACGGCACCCAGGCGCAACACCATCTCCTGGTTCACGTAGATGACCGGGATGAGCAGCGCCAGCGTCCACAACATCCGAGTGCCGTAGTTCTGCCCGGCCTGGGTGTAGGTACCGAACGCCCCGGCGTCGTTGTCGCCGACCATCACGATCAGACCCGGGCCGATAATCGCCAACAGGGTCCGAAGTCGCATCGAGGTCCGGGTGCGGGGGGCGACGTCACCCTGGCGGATCGTGCCCAGTGCGCCCTTGATATCGCCGACGTGAGCGCTGTCGAGGACCGCGCCGCGGCCAGTGGGTTCGTTGGTCATGGGGAACTCCAGACACAGAGAACTGCGCCCATCTGGGCGACGCAAGAATTTGACGGCCGCGCGCGTTCAAAGCACGCGGCAAAGTGCGGGCGTCCTCGACAACGTGACGCCGCTTGCAAGCCCCTATCCGGCGGCGGCCCCGAGTCTAACTACGGCAGTCGAGAATAGCGGCCCAAAAGTAACGGGGGGGAATCAGCAGGCGAACAACTATGTCCGGGATTCATATCCCCCACCCCCTCAGGCCAGGCGCGCCCAGGGCACGCAACCTCTACAATCGACAAGGTTAGTACAACCTGCCCACCCATAGACTGTCAAGTGACTGCGCAACTATCATCGGTCCCACGCCACGATGCGGAGAGACAGATGACACGCACACCCAACCACACCGCCCCCGACCGGGACGTGCTCGACGATGCCGCCGAGCTCTTCAATCTCCTCAGTGCCGCTGGCCGTCTGCACCTGCTCTGGATCCTGTCCGACAACGAGCTCGATGTCACCACACTCGTCGCCGCCGTCGGAGGGACCAAAGCTGCGATCAGCCAGCACCTCGCCAAGCTGCGCCTCGCCGGCTGGATCGACGGACGCCGAGACGGACGACACGTCCTCTACCGGGTGGTCGACCCCCACATCGTCGCCCTGGTCCACCAGGCCGTCGAGAACATCCTTGATCTACGAGCCACGCGGGTACCCGCACCCGCCCCCAGCGGCCAACGACGCAGCGCGACGACCGGCCAGAAGCAATCGCGATTTCGCCTGCCTGTCAGTCGGGTTCTCCCGACCCGTTGATGCGCCGGAGCGACCGG
>JGI24131J36419_10000857_pt1 | contig 11131 bp, 10 predicted proteins | sample BarGraNGADG00211_2_FD_36419 | JGI IMG/M metagenome (IMG submission 36419) | reverse complement strand
GTTTGCCACGTTTTTGAACGTCTTCTAGTCGTCCATCGATTATTTCTTCGACGATTGCGGACGCATTCTTGGCGTCTTAACCCCGCTCTTTGTAGACTTCATCAGGATCGAACACTTTTTTTCCAATAGTCGTCCCGTCGATAGTCCTAAAGAAGCATGACCGGAAGCCCATGTGACAGGCTGCTTGAACTTGATCCACCTTTATTACGAGCGCGTCGCTATCACAGTCAACTAAGATCCGCTTTACGCGTTGAAAGTGGCCCGACACCTCTCCCTTTTTCCAAACTCGTCGATTTTTTCGGCTCCAATAATGCACGCAGCCCGTCTTTTGGGTCAACTCGAACGCGTCCTCGTTCATGAAAGCGATCATCAAAACTTCTCCGGTCTCATTGTCCTGTGCAGCGACCGGAATGAGGCCATTTTTAAAATTAAGTTCTATCATGCTTGATTCCTCGGCGACGTTCCTAGCCTGATGCACGCTTCGTGTACATTGCCCGTGTCTCTCGAAGGGTTTCGCCATCAGACGTTACGCCGGCATCAGCGATGCTGCCCACAACGACGACGTGATCGCCAGCCTCTTTGCTCCACGCGACATTGCAGTCGATAAACGCTAAGCAGTCCTTAAGGATAGGTGAGCCGGTGTGNCCGAGCTCGTACGCCGTCTCCACAAACTTATCGACTTTCGTGCCTGAGCTCTTGCCGAAAAGATCGACAAGCTCCGCTTGATCGGTTCTAAGAACGTTGATGGCGAATGCATTGCTGTTTGTGATCAGTTCGTACGTGTAATGCAATNNATTCACGGCAACCATAACCAATGGCGGGACAAAGGAAACCTGGGTTATCCAGCTTGCGATGAAGCCGCTTACGTTCTCGTTGTAGCGGGCCGTAACGATCGCTATCGGGTTAATCAGTTTCCATAATGCGGTTTGTACAACATTCATGAGATTCTCCTCTAGCTTGTGGATGTGATACCTACTTGTGGCCAAGTACGCGGTCGATAATCTGCTGAATGGTGAGTGATTCTTGCTCACCAGTTNTCAGATCCCGCAGTGTTTGTTTGGATGTCTCCATCTCCTTCTTTCCGATGATGACCGCATAGTCAAAGCCTGCGCTGTTTGCGTACGCCAATTGCGCACGAACGGTTCGATCCATGACATCAATATCCGTTACAAGACTAGATCGGAGCTCATTGGCGACGTGAAGCGCGTAGATACGTGCGTCGTTAGTAGGCACCACTAAGAGTCGCGGCGGTTCAGGCACCTGCGGGTTAACAGCGTCTATTATCCTGTCAAATCCAATGCCAAAGCCCGTCGATGGCACGTCCTCGCCGCCAAAGAGATGGGCCAGCCGATATGAGCCTCCACCTAACACTTGATTCTGAGCGCCGAGCGCGCCTGCGTACGCCTCAAAGACGATTCCCGTGTAGTATTCCAAGCCCCGCGCTATACCGAAGTCAACGGTGTACGAAACCGCGAGCGTATCGAGCAGCTCAAGGACCTGCAGTAAGTGGTCAAGCGCGACGATATTTTGTGCTTCGCTCAAAGGGTCCGTAGCTGTAAAGAGGTCAATAGCGCAGTCTCCGCCCGGGAGCTCCCCAAGGCGATCAAAGTCCCCCTTGTCGATAAGGCGCATAGCAAGAGCGCACGTTTCATCGTCAACGTCACAGAATATCGCTCTGAGCACGTCAAGGGAGCCNACATGNATGTTGGCGTCAAGCTCTACGCTCGCAAGCATGCGTTGTGCGAGAGCGATGACCTCCGCGTCCGCTTCCGGAAGGGCGCTTCCAATGAGCTCGATTCCGAACTGCCAGAACTGACGGTATCGTCCGGATTGTGGCCGCTCATACCGGAAGCAATCGCCAAAATAATAGAGCTTGAGTGGCTTGGGAGTAGCCTGGAGCTCGTTGACGTATAGGCGAGCGACGGGAGCGGTGAGTTCGGGTCGTAACGCTAGAGACCTTCCGCCTTTGTCCGTAAAACTGTAGAGCTCATCGACAATCGCCTCGCCCGATTTGAGAGTAAAAAGCTCCAGCGGTTCAAAAGCAGGGGTGGCGACCTCACGATATCCCCACCGTTCTGCCACATCTTTAAAGCGCGATTCGACGAAGCGCCGCCGTCTCATGTCCGCGGGTAAGAGGTCCCGCGTACCGCGGGGTCGCGCAAGGGGCGTTTTCTTCCCTGCCATCTTTTGTGGATCCCTCATCTTCGCCTCGCCCCGCTTCTTGCGCTTAATTNCACGCTTTGCACCTACAAAGACTTAGATAGCTTATTAATTATGGCTCTTGCGTTACTTAAGGGAAAGTTCCCGGTGCCGATGCGTGTTACATGCGCGCCGTTTCTTCAAGAACTGCTCAAGAAGTTCGGACGTCTCCACCGTCAGTACGTTATATTAAAGCATTCCAATCGCCTGTGTAAGCCGTTCAAACGCATCGAGCGGCAACAAGTTAGTCGGTAAAACAGCAAGACAATACAGATAGCCCGCAACACAAAGCAGCGCTAACGGGATAAAGAAATAGATGCGCCGTTTGGGCACAAGCGCGTCAAAGCCGATAATCAGCGCAAATGGGGCAATGGGTAGCAAGTACCGGCTGATATCCTCGTGGAGCACGAACAGCACCGGTACGAACATGAAGAGCGCGTAGAGGAAGAGCTCTCGGTACCCCTTTTGATAGAGTTGGACAATCCCGATGCTATAGATGAAAAATAGGATGACGTAGAGTTCAGCCCCAAACGCGCTGCTGCTCTCGGCCATTACGGCGTGTGTAGGAATGGTCAGCAAGGGAATGTTCAGAAGCGCTTGGTTCACGTCGAAATAAGCGAAAAAGTTCCCGAGCGAGTAAGCGTAAAACGAGAACAGCAGCAACAACGAGGCCGGAATGGTAAGGGCTAACGCAAACCTCCGAATGGTCAGTTTCTTATTCCACAGCCACGCGGCAATCAACACGGGGAAGGCGATGATTCCCCATATCCTCGTGAGCGTTGCAAAAGCGCCTAATATAGTGGATTTTGTCGATTCATCCCTCTTTAAGAAATAGAGCATCAGCAGCGTGAGCAGGATGAAGAGTGGTTCCGATGCGCCAATGCTCCGGTAGAGGAACCACCGGGGCGGAAAGAAGAGGAACAAAAGCGCCGAGGAAAAAGGATCGTGTACGAGTTTGAACCTCGCTATGAAGAAGTAAAAAACGACGACCGCTGCTGCTGATATCGCAAGATTCGCAACAAGCATCGCTACGAAGGGCGAAAATGCCAGCGAGAAGAGCCAAATTGCAACCGGATATCCAGGCAAGTGCGCGGCATAGTACTGTGCGGGCAAGAAATAAGCGCTGTAAAGTGGCGACGTCGGAGCATAGAACGTCTTTGAAACGACGACGTACAACGGTCCGTCGTAGTACCGCTGAAGCACCTGCATTCCTGTGACGGGCAACTTCACACCTAGAACGGCGTCAACGTTGAGGGCGAAGGGGAGGTACAAGAGCAGGGATGAGAGGAGTGAAACTGCAACGAGTACGATAACCTCAGTTCTCTCTTTCATGGCTTTATGCTAGTAGCGGTGTTGTGCAGGCCCCCTAAAAGCTGTTTCTTAACGCATAAAATGAACAACACCTAATAGGCATTGCGATATGCTCGCAAGGACTGACTGGATTGCTGGCCATTCACATGACCTCAGCAAACACAATGACTTGGTCCACCGTGTATGTCCAGAGTCCTTAGTGCGTGCCGATAGCCTGACCGTATGTGTTCCGTTCAGTCGTGAGCGACCACTGTGGTGCAGCGGCGTCCTTTTTGCTGCCCGTTTAACGATTGTCGCTGCATTTCGTCCGCCCGGCTATCCCCTGCGGAGTCAGGCGACAAATCAAGCGGACCGTCTGCGAGCCNNNCGAGGCTATATATTTATTATCGTTGCCAAGACAAATGAGTGCGAATGTCTTCNTTAGANGCGATCCTTAAGAGACTCACTAACGGAGAGATCACGCACGCTGAAGCAGAGCTTATCATCCGGCGTGAGCTCAAAATAGATGAATACGCGAGGGTTGCTGAAATTGCAAAGCTCGACACAGCACGAATGCACCGGGTAGGAATTCCTGAAGTTGTCTTAGCTGAGGGGAAAAACACTGAAGATCTCCTCGCTATCGTTGAAGCGCAACTCAAGGCTGAGGGGCGGGCGGTTCTCACACGGGTCTCTGAGCAGCAGTTGCAGGCACTTCAGCGATTTGACATCGAATGGCACGATCGCGCTCGCATCGCAGTCGTCGGAAAAAAGCCCCACAGNCAACGTCGCGGCCTAGTCGGCATCGTTTGCGCCGGTACTGCCGACATCTCCGTTGCCGAAGAGGCGCGCGTCGTTGCAGAAGAGTTTGGCTGCAAGACAATCAAGTCCTACGACGTCGGCGTTGCAGGCATTCACAGACTTTACCCGGAGCTTCAAAAACTACTTGATGCAGATGTGCTAATCGTTCTAGCCGGCAGAGAGGGGGCTCTTCCGACCGTCATTGCCGGCTTGACTGATATCCCGGTTATTGGCGTTCCGGTCTCCACAGGGTATGGCTTCGGTGGACGAGGAGAAGCTGCGCTGCTGGCAATGCTACAATCATGCTCGGTGCTGAGCGTCGTGAATATAGATGCGGGTTTCGTCGCTGGTGCTTTCGCCGCTAAAATCGCGACCCGAACGCATACCCTCCAGCGATAGATCGCTGATATGGGCTTGCATCTCGCCAGTCCTTTAGACGCTCTTGGCATGCGACTGTTCTAGCGCAAAAGCAGCCCAATCCTTTGCTTAATCTCCTCAAGGCTATCCCTTTCGAAGCCAAAATAGTCAGCGAACGCTTTCGTGGTTCGCAACAATCTTGTTCTTCCGCAGGGCTCGGATTCGACGAGCTTGCGCTCCTCAAGTTCGTGAACGTGCCCATAAGCCTTATTTCCCCTAATTTCAGCCACCTTCGACTGCGTGACAGGTTGATGGAACGCTATGACCGCAAGCGTGCGCAACACTGGCGTTTCGAGATCGCGCTGAGCGATCGGCCGCACCGCGTCAGCGTACTCACCCTTTACCTGCATGACCACGTCTTCATCAGTCTGAACGACCTCGAGAGCGCCCTTCTCCCGATATTCCGTGACGAGTGACTCAACAATGTCTTCTACATCGGCATCAATACTTACGATCGATTCAAGCTCAAGGAGAGTCAGTGGCCTGCCCGCGACGAACAACGCGGCCTCGATGAGTTCTCTATCGTTCATTGCAGCTCCTGAATGTCGCACCGACGTCAAAGGTTTTTGCATGTGATAGAGAGGTCGCCAAATAGCTCTTTTTGCTCCAGCTGGATCTGCCGCCGGGTTGCCATAAAGAGTAACGGAATGTAGGTTTCGACAATAGCTTCAACCGTGTTGTCGTCAATGAGCTCACTAAAAAGAACCTGATCACGCAACGCAAAACGTCGCTTGAGCTCACGCTTCATATCTTTAACTTGTCTTTCGATGTCCTCACTATGTGCCACTGCGAGCGCATCGAATTCTTGCACTTGAACCTGTACCAACCGTCGAACTTCAGACCTTTCCTTGCGCTTTGTCGCTTTCTTAAGCTCTTGGATGAGCTCTGAGAGCGTGACCCGCCGTTTCGCGTGCCGCCGCACTTTCGGCTTAAGCGCTGGGAAACACGCCTGAAGGTCATCTTCAACCGGTTCTTCTTCGTATAGGTCTTCCGGTTCCGATTCCTCCAGAGCGTCAGACTTCATCCTCAGCAGCATTGACGCGAAAAGAAGTGTTCTGCTCGACACCCGCAGATCGAGCTTCTCAAGCTCGGCGACCCGCGCAAGAAACCTGTCGGTGACGTCCACGATGTCGATATCCCACGGATCGATCTCTCCGTTTTTCGCNAGAGATACTAAGATGTCGATCGATCTTTCATCAAAGTCTTCCTGCGCTGCACCGTTGGCGGCGGCATCGGGGCCCCCCCCGGTTGTCAATTCAACTTCACCCCAGTAACGCTCGAGATGTTGCCCTCCTGCATTGAGACGCCGATGGTGCGATTGGCCGCCTCAATCATAGGTTTTCTGAGTGAGACGACGATAAACTGAGCGTTCACCGAGAGCTTCTTAATCATCCGTGCGACGCGCTCAGCGTTTGCGCCATCCAAAAACATATCGATTTCGTCAAACATGTAAAACGGCGCCGGCAGGTACCGCTGAATCGCGAATATCATCGCGAGCGCAGCAAGGCTCTTCTCTCCACCAGACAACGCCTCGATTCGCTGGACGTGTTTGCCCTGTTGCCACGACCGGATAAAGAGACCCCCGTCGAAGGGGTCGTCGTTGTTCTCCAGCGCGAGCTCACCCGTAGCCCCCGAGAGCTCGGCATAGATGTCCTTAAAGTTCGCATTGATGCTGTGAAACGCCGTCATCAACGCCTCCTTTTTCATCTGGCCGTACCGGTCGATGCGTTCCAGTATCTCAGCACGTTCGTAAAAGAGCGTATCCTTGCGCGTGCTAAGATCTTGCTGCCTTCGCTCAACGTTGTTGTAGTCCTCGATGGCCCGCATATTCACGTCGTTCATCGACTCGAGCTGCGACTCGAGCGTTCGCAACCCCGCCACAACAGCTTCATACGGTTCATCGAACGGCATGTCGTCAATCTCGCCAGCCTCTGCTTTGAGTTCATCGCACCGAGCTTCAAACTCAAGCCGCTGATAATCGAGTGCGTCTATAGCCTGCTCTGTGCGTTCAATCCCGTGTTGGAGGTCAGCTTTAGCCGTCTCCTTAAGGCTGATCTGCGCTAGTAGCGCGTCGCGTCCTTCCCGCAATTCCGAAAGCTCGCGCGCGAGATCATGCTCACGGCCACAAACGTCGTCGAGTTCGTGCTCTAAACGCGTAGCAGCCTCGGTATGTTCGCGGATGCTGCTACGAAGCTCCTTTATCCGCTCGTCCGTCGTTTGCGCGTGCTCATTGGCGTCGCCGAGTTTCTTTTCATTGTAATCTTCCTGAAGACGGAATTCGGTGATGGTTGCGTCGCACTTGCTTACACGGTTCTGGAGCCTTCGGACCTCGTCCGCGATCTGGCTGATATCCGTCGTGAGCCTCGAAGCGTCTGTACCCTTAAGCTGCTTCTCAAGGTGAGCAATGTCCATATCGAGAGAGGCAATAGCTTCACTGTGTAGCGCTTCCTGCTCCTCTAGCTCATTAATCTGCCCGCCGGCCTGCCCTTTCTCCTCTCGCATCGCGGCGAGCTGGACTATCTTTTCGTCCGCCACCGTCTCTGCTTGGGCCTTTCGCGCCTCGAGGGCCGTAGCCTCTCGAGTCAACCGCTCCTGCTCGCTCTGGGCACTAACGAGATCATGTCGTGCCTGGAGCAGAAGGTCATCCACCTGGCTGAGCTCCTGCTGCAAGCGTGTACGTTCTTTCTCGTACTCGCGTATCTGCCGTCCGAGCTTGTGCAGTTCCTGTTCGTCACCAGCGATAAATTTTAGTGCCCTGCGGTCGATACCCCCCGTCATCGCACCGCTCACCTCGAGCAGTTCGCCATCGAGGGTGACCATACGATACGTACCGATAAGGTCGCGGGCCATCTCGAGCTCAGTGACCACGACTGTCCTGCCAAAAACGTACGAAAACGCCGCTGTGTACTCTGGATCGAACTGAATAAGGTTGATCGCGTAATCGATGATGCCGTCGCGCGTTTTAAGTGTCTCGCGGTGGACAGGCTTCATCTTGTTAAGCGGTAAAAAGGTCGCCCGCCCCGTGTTGTTTTCTTTCAGATAAGCGATCGCACGCGCCGCGTCGCCATCGGTGTTAACGACAATGTTACGCAGGCGGGGACCAGCCGCGATCTCGAGTGCCGTGGCATATCGCGGATCAACACGCCCGAGCTCCGCTACAACGCCTCGCACCCCCTCTAACTGGGCGGCCATTATCGCCTCCACCGCCTTACCGAAGCTCTCTTTAAGGCGAGTTTCCGCCCGAACGAAATCTTGATGCGTATGACTGAGCCGCCGTTCGATCGTCTCAATTGCGAGCTTGAGATCCTCACGCCTCGCCTCGAGGTCTTTGATGTCCTCTTGCGTTTCCCCTACGGTTTGCGTCAATTCCGCCCTATTCTGACGAAGGGTCTCTAGGTTACTTTGAGTGTCCGCAACGTCTGAGCGCGCCGCGTCAATCTCCCGCTCAACCGCGTGCTCTTCCGATGAAGCACGACGTATGACGTCTAGCACTCGGTCTCGTGCGCGCACGACGTCCCCGCGCTTGTCCTTCTCTTCGCCAAGCGCCTGGCGCTTCACAAAGAGGTCGTCGCGCGCTTTGGTGACGTCCGAATCGAAGTTAGATAGCTGTTCTTTGAGTGTGTTAAGGTCCTGCTCCTGCTCATCGAGCTCGCTTGCAAGGCTTCCCCGCCGGACGGTTTCTGCCGCGAGATCGCGCTGCAGCGTCTCGTGTTTCTGCTTCAGGGCGTTCACCTCTATGAACGCCTTGCGCTTTTGCGTCTCGAGGTGCTCGACCTCCTTGCTTACAAAATCGATCCGATTTTGGTGTTGTCCGATATCCCCTTTGATTGTTTCAAGGTGCCTTGCTAATTCGAGTTGTTCGTTTTCGCCCTTTTCCGAAACCGCGTTGTTAAGTACACTCAGCTGCCCCTCAAGGTCGTATATCGCTTCCCGAGTCGCAGCGAGTTCATTGACTGCCTTGTCCTTGCTCCGCTGCTTGCGTTCAAGATTGCCCTCGATCGCCTTGATGTCGTTCGCGAGCTTGTTAAGCTTCGACGCAAAGACCTTTTTTTCGTAGCCCCGCTTCTTTGCCTTAAGCTCTTGATACTTGATGGCATACTCCCGCTCGACCCTGAGCTGCTGAAGCCGCAGCGCCACCTCATTCAATATGATATCGACGCGATCAACGCGTTCGCGCACCACTTCGAGCTCACCAAGCGCGCGATCGCGTCTCCGGTCAAACTCAGCGACGCCGGCGATCTCATCGATGATCTTTCGACGCTCCAGCGGGCTTACCTCGATGATACGGGTAATATCACCCTGCAATACAACGTTGTAGCCTTCTGGCGTAATACTCGCTTTCGAGAGCAGTTCGTGAATGTCAGCGAGCGTACACGGCTTGCCGTTAAGGTAGTAATAACTGTAGTACCCGCCCGCGGTGCGGCGCACCTTGCGGGCGACCGTCACTTCTGTATCAGCGGGAAGTTCCGCGTCTACATTATCAAATCTGACCTTGACCATCGCCTCGTTGGCACCGTTGCCGTTGAAAATCAGATCGGTCAGCTTCTCAGCGCGCATCGTCCGAGACGTCGAGAGCCCGAGACAAAAGAGAACACTGTCAACGATGTTTGACTTTCCCGAGCCGTTCGGCCCGGAGACAGCCGTGAAATCGTCAAAAAAAGGGATTTTTACCCTTTTTCCAAATGACTTGAAGTTTTGAATTTCCAGTTCTTTGATAAACATCGGTCCTTCGGGCCGCGTTTTCGCTCACAGATCACGATCAGCAATGATTATGTCGTCCCCAAGGCGCCGCTCAGGTTCCGGAGGATAATTATTGTCCGCTATGACGTAGGTGGTCTTTTTTCTTCTCCGTTGCTGGCGAAGTAAAGAGGACTCATCGCACGGTTCCGCATCGCACGGTTCCGCATCGCACGGTTCCGCATCGCACGGTTCCGCATCGCTCGAAAACTCACCGTTTCCGACGCCCGGAAGTTGCGTCATATCGTGAACTGACGAGCTGACGTCAACGAGTTGATTGGTGATTCCGTTGAGGGTATCAGAGAGCTCGGATACCCTGCGCTCAAGCATTGACACGCGTTGTTCGAGCGTCAACCGTGAAGCTCCACCTTTGAGCCTTAAGCGATGCGGCATCTCAACTAGATCGTCTTGATAGTGCATACCCTGCCTCGTATTCTAGTGCGGGGGCCGCATCTTAAACTTTATGGTATGTACTCGAACCACAACCGGCGTAATTCGGTTCACGGCGTAATACGGCGACGATCGCGAGGAAAAAGAACGCTTTCTCGAATGTTAGCAAGGCCAAGCATAGTCATCAGAAGACGCTCAGCCCCAGGCCCCACCCCGCGTGGGGTGGCATGCCAAAGCGAAACGCATCGAGATAAAATGCAAAGCTTTCAGGGGCAAGGAACTTGCCAGCGAGCTGTTTTGAGAGAAGGCGATATTCGTGAATTCGTCGCGCTCCCGACGCAAGCTCCATCCGTGGGTGCATGAGATCAAATGCATAGCAGAGGTTGTTATGCGGTTGCACGTAGAAAGGCTTCAAGTCAACGGGCCAATCAACGATGAAGTAGTGTTCTCCGATCTCCTCCCCGACCGCTTTCTCAGAGGCCGTATCAAGATCGTCTCCCCATGGAATATCTGCAATCTCAATAGCGTCCGCGTACGTAATCCGGCGAAAGGGGATGCGTGGAACGGAAAGAGTCACACCGAGCACTTGAAGCGCGTCGCTGCAACGCTCAGCGACAGCCACATAAACGTGCTGAATAAGCTCCTCGAGCAGACCCATAACCTCGTGGTCGTCCATAAATGAGGCCTCTACGTCTATCGAGGTGACCTCGTTGAGATGTTTGCGCGTGTCGTGTTCCTCGGCGCGAAAGATAGGGCCAACCTCAAACACGCGTTCCAACCCAGCCGCCATCATGATCTGTTTATAGAGCTGCGGGCTCTGATTTAAAAAAGCTTCGCGTTCGAAGTACGAGATGGGAAAGAGTTGTGTTCCACCCTCGGTCGCTGTTGCCACCATCTTCGGCGTCTGAATCTCGATAAAATCACGAGCGACGAGAAACGAACGCACTTCGTGCAACACTTTCGCACGAATGAAAAAAACAGCCCGTGTAGCAGGAAGTCGCACGTCCATAAAGCGCGAGTCAAGCCGTGTGTCGAGTTCAGCTGGCACTTTGCCCGTGACGTCAAGCGGGAGCGGCGATTCCGCAGCGCTCAGGAGCTCTACCTCGTTTGGGATGATTTCACAGCCTTGCGGCGCCTTAGGTTCCACTTTGACGTGCCCTGCGACTCGCACCACAGATTCCCTGCTCAGGCTTCGCACGCGTTCAACAAGTTCCGGAGGGACCTTCTTCTTTGGCATGGTGATTTGCATGATACCGTCGCGATCGCGAAGCAAAAGAAAGCTGATGCCTCCGAGGTCGCG
>JGI24131J36419_10000848_pt1 | contig 11175 bp, 11 predicted proteins | sample BarGraNGADG00211_2_FD_36419 | JGI IMG/M metagenome (IMG submission 36419) | reverse complement strand
AGGTAAAAGGCTTCGCCGCCGGAATCGCTTACGGGGTCGTTCGACCAGGGCGTGAGTAGAAACTCCTGCGCGTTCTCGCTCCATGTGTTGGCGCAGCCGCTTTCCGAAACGATGGTGCCGAATGATGGATTCGCTAGTACGTTCACCCACGGCGCCGGTGTCATCTGGCCGGGTGCGATCGTAACGACGTACTCGCTTCCATCAGGTGTGAATCCGCCAAACCCGTTGTAAAACATCAGATCGCTATGAGAAGGCTCGATGTCCGCCGCTGGCTCTGTGTGCGGGGGTCGAACTGGTATAAAAAGCGGAACAACGGCGTCAGCAAGGCTGCGCCGGTTGATCTGTTCCGCAAGCGTGCCACCTCTGTCATCGAGCACCACGCGAGCAACCGACTGAAGCAAAATCATGTCCTCGCTGGACAAAGGCCCTGCAAGTCTAACGAATATTTCACCCGGCTTATCGCTAAGATCGGCTTCGGCGCCAGTGGCGATCAGCTTCACGATCTGATCGTGAAGCGATTGCCGGTTGCCGGCACCTTCTGAACTGAAGATCACCAGATCGACTGTCAGTCCCTTTAAACGCCAGTAAGCATGGGCCTGCAATAACTGGCGCACCAAATCGATATTGGCAGGTTCCCCTATCTGCAACAGCACGATCGGTAAATCCCCGGAAATTGAATTGCCCCATAAACCGGATTGCCCCCTGTGGTTCTTGATAATAATGTCAGGATCGGCGCGCAATGAAGCATTGGCGTAAATAATAGAGTCGGCGAGTCGGCCATAGAGTTGTGCGTCGGCTTGGGTCGCATTGAGCTGCCGCATGATCGACTGGCTGTGCGTACATGCCAGGCCGAAGACGCGATCGGTCAAATGCGTATCCTGGTATTTTTCGATGAGTTTCAAGCATGCGTCACGTGTCTCACCGATGCCGGTGATGAAAGCAACTGTAGCCGATTGTTCCGGCTCCAGTGTCATCCGGCATCGGATAGCGACAATTGGATCAAGTACGGAACCCTCGCTGCCCGACAGCGCCGCGACATTAAGCATCGCCTGTGGATTGACAAGCGTATTTCCGCGGCCAATGAAACGCATCCGGTCCGTTTCATACGAGATGTCGCCCGGAAACGACTCACTGGGAACAAATAGGTGAAACATCCACAGTGACGCATGGTCGGCAGCGCCGGACCGGCGATTACACAGGATTGCCTGCTGCTCACAGACGATCTCCGTCTGGACAAAAAGATTGCTGAAAGCGGGATGCGCAGCATCGGCAGCAGCCAATGCGAGAACCACTTCCGCATAACTCGTCAGGTCGATTACCTTGCGTGCTCCTGAGCGGTTCGTGATGCCAATTCGCCGTACTTCGATGTCATCCTCCGGCGAAACGACAATCTCCGTGTGAGCATCTATACCCTGTTCAGAACACCGGAAGATCGCACACGCCTCCAAAAACTTTGCTTCATAGGCTGCCGATGGGTTGAGTGTTGGTTGATAGGTAATTGACCAGAACGCGCCGTTCGCCACATCACGGAGATAGCAGAACATGCCCCAATTGTCGCGCGTAGTATCCTCGCGCCAGCGCGTGACCGCGATGTCCTTCCAACGACTATAGCCGCCTCCCGCGTTCGTGATCATCGTTTGGTATCGACCGTTCGACAGCAACTGCACTATCGGTAGTGGTGTGGCGGCGCCATTCAAAACGCGTACCAATGCTTCTGTGGGGCTGTTCACAATCATAGGGTTCATAACCACCCCCCGCTAAAACCAGCACGCCGCAAGCCGCTGGCAATGTAAGGGCAGTTTCGCATCAATCGCCACAATAAGCCGCTACGATAGTTTTCGATCATCAAAACAATCGGCCCTTGATTAAGCCCGTAATGCCATGATGATACCCAGCCAAAGGGATTGCTCGACTTTACCGGGTAGGTCGGATTGAATGTCGCCTTGAAGCCATAGGGGTGGTCCATTTTCCAATTGATCTCGTGTACCAGATAGTCGATCGCGGGCAGTACGATCTCCGGCGCGAACGGCAGTGATGTTACCACCGCCCACGGCGCGATGGTGCCGTCGTCGGGCCCATACGGAACACCGCGCCCCAGATAATCGAAAAATTGGCGCTCGATGCCGTTTACCTTGATCGTGTCCGGGCCGGGGCCGTCGCTTGCGGTAATTCCCCAGCAATTGCGGCCATAGCCCACGAACTTGAGCGGGTTGTCCATCGCATACTGCTGTTGCACATAAGTCGCGCGACGGCTGTTCTCGAAATAGTCGATGCCCTTGTTGTGCATGAACGCGTCCTGAATGCCTCGAAAGTCGATCCAAACATGCGAGAGCTGGTGCGTAAATAACGACCCGGCGTAAAGATATTCATATCCGTAACAACCTTCCCACCGGTAAGTCGAAGTCCACACGGTGTAGCAGCTCTCGGGCAACGGGTGAGTGGGAGATCCCAGTCCCAGGACATACAACAACATCGCCTCATCGTAGCCTTCCCAACGGTATCCGAGAAATCCGCTTTCGGGCTTCCAGCCATGCGTAACCGTTGTGCCAAGGTTTTGCGCCCATTGCCAATCAGCACGGCGATAAAGCGCGTCGGCGAGGGTGCGGATTTCATGCTCGTCGGCCGTATCCTTATCAAAATAAACTCCCGCAGCTAACGCACCTGCCAGCAAAAAAGCGCTGTCTACTGTTGACAGTTCGCATTGCCAGGCGCGCCGGCCGGTCCTCATGTCAAGAAAATGATAATAAAATCCCTGGTAGCCAGTAGCGTCGGGTTCGGGACCTTGCGGACTGTTCCAGAAAAAACGCAACGTGATCAGCGTTCGTTTTACCGCCGCGGCACGCGACATATATCCGCGCTCGACGGCCACCGGGTAAGCCGCCAGCGCTAAGCCGGTAGCGGCAATACTGGCAGGCCAATCCGATGCGTTCTTGTCGATCACCAGCCCGTTGTCCGGATTCGTCTCATGCAGAAAGTAGCTGAATGATTTGTGCTGAAGCCTTTCCAGCTCAGCGTCGGCAACAGCGTGCAGCTGCAGCGCATTATCACGCGCATTTTTCTGTTCAATCATGTTTTTTCCTCAAGCTATTTCCTGGCGACACTCCTTCCGCAAGAGCGTCGTTGACGATTGTCTGTGCTTCCTCCAGGATACTACGCAAATGATCCGCTCCACGGAAGCTCTCCGCATATATCTTGTAGATGTCTTCGGTCCCTGACGGACGCGCCGCGAACCATCCGCTCTCGGTTACTACCTTCAGTCCGTCGATGGGCGCGCCGTTGCCCGGCACGTGGGTGAGGATGGTCCGGATTTTTTCGCCCGCCAGTTCGGTGATCTTAACCTGCTGGGATGATATTTTCGCTAAAAGAACCTTTTGATCCGGAGTGCATGGTGCCTCAACGCGGGCATAAGCAGGCTCTCCAAACTCGCGTGTGAGTTCACGGTAGATTTCTCCGGGATCGCGGCCCATCCGTGCTGTGATCTCTGCTGCAAGCAAAGCCGGGACAATTCCGTCTTTGTCCGTCGTCCAGACGCTGCCATCCAGACGAACGAAAGACGCGCCCGCGCTCTCTTCCCCACCGAAGCCCAGTGAGCCGTCGAGCAGGCCATCAACGAACCATTTGAAGCCAACCGGCACTTCGTAAAGTTTACGACCCAGCTTCGCTGTGACATGATCTATCATCCGGCTGCTCACCACCGTCTTGCCGACTGCCGCTTCTTTACTCCACTTCGTCCGCTGTTGGAAAAGATAGAAAATAGCGACAGATAGGTAGTGATTGGGAGCAAGCAACCCCCCGTTCTTGGTGACAATCCCGTGCCTGTCGTGGTCAGTGTCGCAGGCAAAAGCGATATCGAAGCGATCCTTCAGGCCGATTAATCTCTGCATCGCGTAGGGTGAAGATGGGTCCATGCGGATCTGGCCGTCCCAATCCACAGTCATGAAACGGAAAGTCGGATCAACAGCCTCGTTGACGACTGTCAGGTTCAACCCGTAGCGTTCGGCAATCGGTCCCCAGTAGTGGACTCCGGCGCCGCCGAGCGGATCGACTCCCATGCTGATTTTCGCGCCGCGAATGGCGTCCATGTCGAGCACATTGGCGAGATCAGCAATGTAAGTATTGAGATAGTCGTGCCGGTGCGTAGTGGGGGCGTGAAGAGCTTTCTCAAAAGAAATCCTTTTCAAACTCAGAAGATCCTTCTCGAGAAACTCGTTTGCCTTCGCCTCGATCCAGGCGGTGACAGCGGATTCCGCCGGCCCGCCGTTTGGCGGATTGTACTTGAAACCGCCGTCATGGGGCGGATTGTGTGAGGGCGTGATGACGATGCCATCGGCAAGTCCTGTCTTGCGCCCGCGGTTATGTTTGAGAATGGCATGAGAGATTACCGGTGTTGGAGTGTATTCATCTTTATCCGCAATCATGACCTCCACATGATTGGCCGCCAGCACCTCAAGCGCGCTGGCAAGAGCGGGCGCTGAAAGGGCATGTGTGTCCATGCCGAGAAACAGTGGACCATCAACCTGGTACTTCCTTCGATACAGGCAAATGGCCTGACTGATGGCGAGTATATGCCCTTCGTTGAATGTTTTGTCGAAGGCTGAACCCCGATGTCCTGAGGTGCCAAACGCAACCCGTTGCGCCGAAACCTTCGGATCTGGCACTTCAGTGTAATAAGCCGTGACGAGCCCAGGCACATTCACCAGCATTGCTGGTTCTGCAGGTTTTCCCGCATAAGGGCTTATTTTCATCGTTCTCCCTTTAATTACTCTAATGACTTTTTTGTTAAGGCCTCCATCAGCTTGTCGAATGGCTTATCGAATTTCTTGACGCCTTCGTCTTCAAGCTGTTGAGTCACCTTATCGATGCTGATTCCGAGTTCCTGTAATTGTGCCATTATCCAGTTGGCTTCCCCGACATCTTGAGCGAGGCGTAATTGCGGATCGCCATGATCACGGTAAGCGTTGATCGTTTCAAGCGGGACTGTGTTTACCGTGTCCGAACCTATTAGCTCTTCAATGTATTTTACATCGCTGTAGTCGGGGTTTTTGGTACTTGTGCTGGCCCAGAGCAGCCGCTGTACACGCGCATCACTACCAGCCAGTTTCTTAAATCTATCACTGTCGAAAATTTCCTTGTAGATTTGATAAGCCGCCTTAGCGCTCGATATAGCTACTTGTCCATGCACCTTCTTCGCAATTTCCGTCTTTTTATCGCCTGGCTCGATGAATTTCTCCAGCAGCGGGTCCACCAGGGTGTCAATACGGCTTAAAAAGAAGCTAGCCACCGAGGCTATATGGTTCACAGGCTTCCCTTGATCTGCGCGCGCTTCGAGACCTGCAATGAATGATTCAGCAACCTGTCGATAACGAGGCAGCCCAAAGAGCAACGTCACATTGACATTGATCCCTTCACTGATGAGTTGACGGATGGCAGGCAGACCATCGGACGTCGCCGGGACTTTGATTAAAACGTTGGGCCTGTTCAGTGCAGCCCACAATCGGCGGGCTTCCTCAATTGTACCTTTGGTGTCATGCGCCAGATGAGGGTTGACCTCCAGACTGACATATCCATCTTTACCGTCAGTCCTGTCATAAAGAGGCCGGAACTCGTCGGAGGCACTTTGCACGTCACGTTGGCTAAGAGCCTCATAGATTGCTTTAACATCTTTCTTATTGAGAGCCATGTCACGAATGTCTCGGTCATAAAGGTTGCTTTCCGCTATTGCCTTCTCAAAGATAGATGGGTTCGAGGTCATCCCCCGCAGTCCATCCTCCTCGATCAGACGCCTGAGCCTGCCGCTGGTGATCAGATCTCGCCGAATATAGTCCAGCCAGATGGACTGCCCGAGCGCTTCTATTTTTTTCAAAGGATTCTCTTTCATTATTTTTCCCCTGCTATTTGATTTGAAGAAAACCACGCGAAATTGCAGATTGTTAGTTCATATCCATTTCAGGTCATACCTCAACACTTTTTACGCATTTTCATTCTCTGTGGATTTCATTTTTCCTTGGAACTGAGTTTGTTATATAACCAGGCAAAAATAGCGCCGCCTATTAAACCATCGAAAAAAGCCCAGACTAGTCCTACCAGGCTGCCTATTGGAGTAATGCTGTACCCTATGTAGACGCTGCTTATAAGCGTCGGCGCTCCCGATGCTTTCCCTACAATTATCATCCACCATGTACCGAAAAACAAACCGAAGCCCCATAGAAGCCCAAATGTCAGTCCGAAAGCCTTTATGTTAAGTTTCATAGCACGTCCTCCTTTTTTGTTATTCCAGCACCGCAGCTTTCCTCAGGCGGCGTTGGAAACGTTTGGTACTGCACCCAAATTAATCTTATATAACCGGGGTTGTAACGATGCCCTTCTTTCCTCTAGCGTCGTCCTTCATAATCTTCACTCCTGCGACCTTTATCCCACACTGGCCGGTTACAAATCACGAATCCTTGCCTGCCATGATAACCGCATCACATCGTACCCCCCTGAAAAGCACAAACAACAAAAGTAGGGATAATTCGAACTCAAAACACACCGGCTTTGTTGATCGCTTGAATCCCGGATTCAGGCCACATCAGCATTTTCTCCGCTAAACGGAACGCCTTCAACTTTAATTGTTCTCCGCGACCAAACCAGATTGAATTCAATCGCGTTGTTGAATNTTCACCCAACATCATGTGNTCCGTGTATTCGGCTACACTGTTGAAAGCCCCCCACCATGTTCCGCGTGCCAGATGTGCGCCTAGGCCGGAGTCATGCAACTGAAGTACGCTATTCCGGATCTTCTCGGTTCTTACAGTGTTCTCGGCCTCTTCGTTATCAGGAACCAGTGCCTGCACATACTCCCGCAATTGTACCTCCGTGATCTTCCTAGCCGCCATACCGCTGAACATAACGTTGAGTTGTTCATATAAGTAATTTGACAATCCGAGCACTGTACCCGCTTGTTCCAAATCCCGCTCTACATTTGGTGTGTGAATGATTTGAATATCTCCCGCTCCCTGCAATGCAGACGTCAAAGTATTATTACAGACTACACGGATGGGAGTAAGTTTCACTCGAACATGTGAACTGCCGTCATGACTATTTGTAAGCAAGAGATATTTATTGACGATGTCATTGCCATGGACATTAATGTAACCTGGAAGTTTTGCCAATATCCAAATAAATTCACCCTTGCCAAAAAATCCGGCTGTCTCGTATATCGCCTTATCTTCAGAAACTAAAGTATCGAAGAACGTGAAAGCATCGATATTCTGAATTGGTTCATAACTCGCTTTGACGTGGCCCAGAACGTCATCGTTATCCGTTCGCACTGTCGCATACGCTTCTTGCTTCAATCCCTTTTTCAACTTTAGCGGCTTCTTCACGACGGTGCAATTCAATCCGGCCATTTCAATTGCCTTTCTTGCGGTCTTAGGATGATTCAACTCGATCCCCAGATTATGCCATGGAGATGGTTCCGTCTCCGGATATGGAGAGGGGATTCGCGGAACTCGGAGGTGCAGCCTGCGTAATGTCGCTTCATTCACTGTAGACTGATACAATGGCTGATCCGCGACAGTAATGTTGAAGAGCGGAAAAAGTTCTCCCGACAATTTTCCCTGCCACCCGAGGAAATTAGCATCCGAATCCGAATCAGGTGGCTTTGTGTGTTCAGACATATTAGCATCCGTTCTCATTGAATGATGCAATGATATAGATCGGTGATGAATAGAAACTGTTTTTTTCCCTAACATCCCTGTCCAGTGATGTTATCCATCGATGATCCGATTGATTATGCCAATAAAAAGCGCCCTTTGATCTAGTATTGGCATAATCAGAGATTAATTCCTGACCAGCAATACCTGACATTTGGCGCTTTTCATAATCTTATCGACAACACCGCCCAGCAAATTTTTCAAAATGCCTGTTTTCCCATGCGAAGCAATTACGATCAAATCAATTCCTTTTTCTTCTTGTTCTTTGAGTATCTCTTCGTACGGGACACCTCTTTTTGTATCATAAACAATTTCTATACTGGAGTGGTTATCAGTAATTTTTTCAGCTTCCTTTTGCAGTTTATCTTTTGCATTTTTTATGCTGTCTTTATAAATTTTCTGAACAGTTCCTTCGTCCACACAATAATCGACTGCGCATTGTTGAAACCCATCATCAATTACATGAAAAAGATAAATCATGGATTTGTTTTGTTTGGCAATGTCTATCGCCTCCTTTAACGCGTTATCCGCATAAACTGAAAAATCCGTCGGTACTAATATTTTCTTTGGTGCAAACATAATATCCTCCTTAGCTATATTTCGATTTGACTGCTGGGTTGGCATCCCTTCTCCATCATTGTGGAGCCAGACATTGACTCAATTGTCTGTGACAACTTCATGATGATGAATTTGATGCCCCTACGATGACCGAGTTACCTTCACCTGCTCTTCGCCTAGAGTTCGTTCTGATTACTTTCGGACGGCATCTCCAACAGGGCTACAAAAAGTGGTTTGTATTCGATTTTCTGCATATCGTTTGCGAGAGTCTGACCCCAAAAGCCCTCTATGTGATCCTGCAACTGCTGCCATTCCTGATCGGATATCTGCTGATTCATGGAACCTCCCTTTTTTAAAATAGGATGATGGTCATTTCGTTATTTTTGTTTTTTACCACCAGTTGAATTAACAGAAATAGTGGACTTATTTAAATCCACATCACATNTTTCTTGTTTTACAAGAAATATTGAGCAGGGCATTGCTNTGATGATTTCATCATTATTTCCGCCAACAAGCATGCGTTCCATGCGGCTTTCCTGGTGACTGCGGAGAATAAGCAGATCAATAGATTCTTCCTCTATTAGTTTCAGGATAATCTCGGAAGGGATGCCTTCCGAGACAAATTCTTTAATCATCATGCCCTTCTTTTTTTCCGCACTGACAATATTATGTAACTCTTCTTTATTCTTTTCCATCTCATTTTTATGTTCTTGTTCCATGGACATCATGGGTACGTTCCACCCCTGAAGCCATGTTGTATCAATAACGTGAATTACAGAAAGTTCGGCTTTATATTTGCCGGATAATGAAATTCCAAACTCTATCGTTTTGTTACAATATTCGGTCAACCAGCTGACAACAAGAATATGCTTGATAAGATTCATGCTCTGCCTCCTTTAGTTACTGACCTTGACTCATCCGGACTCAATTATTACGTTTTGAGCCGATTGATAGTGATTTCTCCGATCATAGTTGCAAGTGACTTGCCAACGAGCGAAAAAAAATCATAAACCTTGATTCATCCTTTAATAACAGTTGGTTAAATTAATAAAAGAGGCCAGTCCAAAAGCATGAATTGATTCGTTTGGCCTCAGTATTTGGTGGAGCATCAATATATTGAGGGATGCTTTAAAGGGATATGGACAGTATGATCCGGTTCTTTTGTCTGAGGCCGAACTATTTAGAGCTTATGCATTATCGCTCTTAAGGTGCTGGGATGGATGCTCAGGATCGTCGCTGCCCTGTCCTTTCCCTCGAAACACCTATTTCCCAATGCTCGGAAGATTATTGACTTCTTCTATTACTTTTTTGCTGAAATCATTTTCTTTTGCATAATAGGGCAACGGCATACTGGCAACATCGATTACTAAAGTATATTTTTCTTTTTCGGCTATTTTGCGTACGACCTTCATAATTTGAGGAAGAAGTTTACGGGCGATTTCTTCATCCCGTCCTTTCAGTTCTTTATTAGTATCCTCAACCAACAATTGATAATCGCGTAATTTTTTTTGATAGGTAGTTCCTTCCCCCCGGCGTGCATCTTCAGTCATGATTGGACCCTACTTATCTAATTCGTCCTTGATCTTTTTTAGGTCTTTTTCCGCCGCAGCGATTCCTTCACGCTTCTTATCAAATAATTTTTTGAATTCTTCACCTGCTTTTTTGCCNGCATTCGTGTTTTTCNTTATTTCCNGTAGATTGATAAAACCAATTTTGCTGTCAGCTGCATAGCAATTGGTACTCGTCAGAANAAAACTCATCAGGACAAATGCTGTCATCAGGCAAATATTTTTTTCATATAAGATTTCCTCATACACTTACGGAATATATCTTTTCATTCAACTACTGCCTCTTTTTTATGCATTAGATCAAATGCATAATATTTATGGCTGCAATATTTCATAGCCCCGGTGCTCCATTCCGGGGCTATGAAATCCGCTATCATCGATGCAGCGATTGCGAAGGAGATCGATGACGCGATTGCAAAGGAGGGGCAAGATTCTTCTCAGTATTTTATTAAATATCATGCTTTAAAAATGTATCTACCTATTTTCCCCCAGACAGTTGATTAATGGTGATCCCAATATATCTATTATTTAACTACAAAATGATCTCTTCTATTTTTTGCCCAGGCTTCCTCATTATGATCAGGATCGAGAGGACGCTCTTTGCCATAACTAATTGTTTTTATCCTTGTTCGGTTTACACCGGAATTAACAAGGAATTTCTTTGCTTCTCGTGCTCGTTTGTCCCCCAACGCTAAATTATATTCCGTAGTTCCTCTCTCGTCGCAATTTCCTTCAATGACAATTTTGACCTTCTTGTTTTTCAAAAGTAAGTCGGCGTGACCGGAAAGAATTTTTCTGTCTTCCGGACGGATGCTATATTGATCAAAATCAAAATGAATATCCGTCAGATCAGCTGCAATCTGTTCCGCTGCCTGTGCCCCCATTGTTTGCTCTTTACTATTACTTTGTTTTGCCGATGCCTCTTGTTTCGCTGATTTTCCGGCAGTGCCGGGTTGCACGGTTTGTTTGATTGCCGATTCGTTTTGAGCAGAAGCGGTCCCGTCACTCTTTGTTAAATGTTTTTCCGCACATCCCGCGTAAGCCAGAACAAAAACAATCAGACTCAAAAAAATAATCGATTTTCTCATTTTCACAATTTTCCTCCTCATAATTTTTTAAATTCATTATTTGCAGAGGTAATGAATATCTGTGAAGCTTTTAATTCATTATCTACTGTTTGTATGGATTTGAAGTTATTAGTCCCTAGCTGCTTATTGCTTTTTAAATTATTAGCGGACTCGATTTTTTGTAGTAAATAAACAATTACCCTATTGTTTCCCTCGTCCCAACTATAAAGTTTTATTGAACTGTAATTTCTTGTATTAATTACATAGCCTACAAGAATTTTCTTATTA
>JGI24131J36419_10000845_pt1 | contig 11189 bp, 10 predicted proteins | sample BarGraNGADG00211_2_FD_36419 | JGI IMG/M metagenome (IMG submission 36419) | reverse complement strand
ACGAGCCCGACGACAACGGATTCGAGGTGGAGCAGGCGGAGAGGGCGGCCAGGCCGGCGAGAGTGGCGAAGCCTCGGCGGGTCAGAGACATGGGAGCCTTCCGAGCAGGGGTTGAGGTTCTGGTGAGACGCAGCAAGTAACCACTCGCTTTCGGTGCGTATTCCCCTGCACGCCATCCCGCGCTACCGGTCGTGGAGCGCCTCGACGAAGCGTGCGGCCGACGAACCAAGGGAGAGCTCGGTGCTCAGCTGGTCGAAGCGGGCCGGATCGGCGACCTCCCGCGGCAGGCTCAGGTCGCCTGGAAGGACGAGGTCCGTCCGAACGGCCACCACCTGACGGGCACGGCCGATGTAGTCCGCAGCTGCGGCGAGCTTGGCGGCGACGGTGGGGGAGAGGGTCGTCGCCCCAGCGATGCCTTCCAGGTCTCCGTGTTCCGCGAGCAGCTTGGCGGCCGTCTTCTCGCCGATGCCAGCCACGCCCGGGAGGCCGTCGGACGGGTCGCCGCGGAGCACCGCGTAGTCGACGTACTGGGCACCGCAGATGCCGTAGCGGGTGGCGAGCCAGCCGTCGTCGACGGTCTCGTACTTGGAGATGCCCCGCGCCACGTAGAGCACGGAGATGTCGTCCGTCACGAGCTGGAACAGGTCTCTGTCGCCGGTCACGATGTCGACGTGCCCTGGCGCGCTTGTCGCGAGACTGCCGATGATGTCGTCCGCCTCGTAGCCGTCTGCGCCGACCGTGGCGATCCCGGCGGCCTCCAGTACCGCCGCGATCAGCGGGACCTGGATGCTGAGCGCGGCTTCCGCGATCTCGGCGACACCGGAGGCGGCACCCCGGCCTCCGGCGCCGATGGGGAGTGACGAGTCAGCGGGCACGCCCGGTGCGCCGCCGGCGACGCGATGGGACTTGTACGAGTCGATCAGTGCCACGCGCCAGTTCGGCCGCCAGTCGTTGTCCCAGCACGCCGCCACCTCGTCCGGATGCGTCTCGCGGACGAACTTGGCGATGATGTCGAGCAGCCCGCGGACCGCGTTCACCGGCGTGGTCCCATCGGCCGCGTACAGCGTGGGAACGCCGAAGTAGGCACGGAAGTACAGCGAGGCCGTGTCGAGCAGGAGGCGGCGAGGCGACATGGGCAGAGGCTACCCTGCGTGGCGTAGNCTNTCGAGGCGTGACGACACGCGCCGACGAGGCCCCCGCCACGTCCAGCAAGGGACGCCTGTCAACCGGTGCTCGACGAGGGCTCGCCGCAGCCGCCGGAATCCTCACGGCCCTGGCCTTCCAGCCGTACAACCTGTGGCCACTGGTCGTGGTCGGCATCGGGCTGCTCACAGTGCTCGTACGGGGTCGGAGGCCTCGGGAGGGCTTCGCGACCGGCTATCTCTTCGGGGTGGCCTTCCTGGCACTCACGGTGGGCTGGACGTACGTCATCGCTGTACCGGTCGCGATCCTCCTTGTCGTCGTGTGGGCCCTGTGGTTCGCCGGAGTCGGACTCGTCACGACACTCGTCACGAGGCTCCCTGCGTGGCCCCTGTGGGTCGCCACCGAATGGGTGCTCGTCGAGTACCTCTATTCCCGCGTCCCTTGGGGCGGCTTCGGTTGGACCAGGCTGGCGTTCACACAGGCCGACTCGCCGCTCGCGGGCCTCTTCCCCTACGTGGCGACCACCGGCGTGTCCTTCCTGGTGGCCCTACTGGGGGCCGGACTCGCCTGGGCCTATTCGGCCTCGCGCACGACGACCGGGCGCCAGCGGCTGCGAGCCGTGGCGATCGTCGCTTTCGCGTACGTGCTGGCTGTCGGTGGGGGGGCCGTGGCGCGAGCAGTCACCCGGCCTGCCCAGGCGACCGACACCATCACCGTCGGGATGGTGCAGGGCAACGTCGATGGGGTCGGGCTGGAGGCGTTCGGCCGGGCCAGATCCGTCACGAACAACCACATGTCACAGACCGTCACGCTCATGGCACAGGCCCGGGCGGGGCTCCTGCCCGTTCCGGACTTCGTGCTGTGGCCGGAGAACTCCACAGACATCGACCCGATCCTGGACACCGAGACCAATCAGGTCGTCTCGACCGCGACCAAGATCGCCGGCGTGCCCATCCTCGTCGGAGCCGTGACGGACGGCCCGGGTGCCTACGAGCGGCAGACGACCGCGCTCTGGTGGGATCCGGTGACCGGCCCTGGTGCGATCTACCACAAGCGGAACCTCGTGCCGTTCGGGGAGTGGATCCCGTTGCGCGCACAGCTGCTGCCATTGGTCCCGATGCTCAAGCTCGTCGGTGCGCAGAGTGTGCCGGGGAACGGGCCGGGCGTGCTGAGCGTCGAGGTGCCCCAGCACGGGACGACCCGGATCGGCGTGCTGATCTGCTTCGAGCTGGCGTACGACCAGACCGTGCGGGAGTTGATCCGCGGTGACGCGTCGACCGGTGGCGGCGCCCAGCTCGTGACCGTGCAGAGCAACAACGCCACGTACGCGGGAACCGACCAGATCAGCCAGCAGTGGGCCATCACCAGGATCCGGGCCATGGAAACGCAGCGCGAGATTCTCGTGGCGACGACCAACGCGCTGAGCGGCTACATCGCACCGGACGGCACCGTGATCTACGAGACTCACCAGCGAACCCCCGCGTCGACGAGCGTCGTCATGCCGGTCCGCGACGGGCTGACGCTGGCGATGAGGTTCGGTGCCGGTCTCGAGCTCGCCCTGGTCGCGGTGGGCGTGGCGGCACTCGCCGCAGCCGCGTGGCGTAGCCGCCCCGGCGCGGGCGAAGGCTTCGACGGTAGGTCAGAATGGGACGGCTGCTTCCAACTGAAAGGTCATCCGTGGTCAACGACGCACCCCTCGACAAAGTCCTGGTGATCATTCCGACCTACAACGAGGCGGAGAACATCGAGCCGATCATCGCGAGGTTGCGGCGAGCCGTGCCGAACGCGCACGTGCTCGTGGCGGATGACAACTCGCCCGACGGTACGGGCGAGATCGCCGATCGTCTCGCCGAGGCGGACGACCACGTCCACGTGATGCACCGGGAGGGCAAGCAAGGACTCGGCGCCGCCTACCTCGCGGGCTTTGCGTGGGGGCTCGATCAGGGGTACGACGTCCTCGTCGAGCACGACGCGGACGGCTCGCACCAGCCGGAGCAGCTCCCCGCGGTGCTCGAGGCACTCAAGACCGCGGACATGGTCAAGGGCTCGCGGTATGTAGCCGGCGGCAGCGTCGTGAACTGGCCCAAGTCGCGGGAGTTGCTGTCGCGCGGGGGCAGCCTGTGGACGCGCCTCATGCTCGGGATCGGAGTCAAGGACATCACCGGGGGGCTGAACGCGTTCCGCGCGGCGACTCTTCGCGCGATCATGCCGAAGATCTCCAGCGTGGGCTACAACTTCCAGGTCGACCTCACGTGGCAGGCGCTCCAGCAGGGATTCACCGTCGTCGAGGTGCCGATCGAGTTCGTGGAACGCGAGCGCGGGCAGTCGAAGATGAGCTCGAGGATCGTTGTCGAGGCGCTCATCCGTACGACCCTGTGGGGAATCCGTCATCGACTGTCCCAGCTGAAGAACCTCGTCAGCCCGAGCCGTACGGCCGGGTCGTAGGGCCGCCATGGGGTCGTCGCGACGGGGTTGGGTCGTCGGGCTGGTCGTCGCCGTGGTGATCGCCCTGCCTGTCGCCGAGATCGCCGTCCTCATCGCCACCGGGCGTGCGATCGGCGCGCTGCCCACCATCGGACTCATGCTGGCCACCTCGCTGCTCGGCGCGTGGTTGGCGCAGCGTGAGGGGCGACGCACCTGGGTGACCGTGCGACGAGCCTTCGCAGAGGGCCGGATGCCGACCGGCGAACTGGCTGACGCCGTGCTGGTGATGATCGGCGGGCTCTTCCTGATGCTGCCCGGCTTCATCTCAGACATCATCGGCTTGATCTGTCTGCTGCCATTCACGAGGCCCGTCGCCCGGTGGCTCCTCACCTGGCTCGTGGGACGCGCAGCAACCAATCGCGGGATCAACCTGGATGACCTGCGCAACCAGGCCACAATTCTGCAGGACCCGTCCAGCGTGATCCACGGCGAGACCGTGCCGGACGACGCTCAGCAGACCCCGCCGGACGACGTCGTCATCCGCGGCGAGGTCGAGGACTGACCCCTCGGCTCAGTCCTGCTTGCGCAGGATCTCCAGCCGTTCCGCCATCAGTTCCTCGAGCTCCGGGATACTGCGGCGCTCACGGAGCATGTCGTAGTGCGTACGGGGCGCCTTGACGTCCTTCTCTTCAGCGCGAGTCCCATCGGCGCGCACTGCGGTCTTGCCGCACTTCGTGCACTCCCACTCCAGGGGCAGCTCGGCTTCCTCGGAGAACATCACGGTGAAGTGGTGACCCGTTGGGCAGTCGAACGCGACCTCCTGGCGGGGAGCGAACTCCACGCCTGTGGCGTCCTCGAAACTATGAGCGCCGAGACTCCTGCCTCGCAATGCTCTGTCGGCCATGGTCTACCTCCTCCTGCGTCATCTCAACGCGCTACGGGCGCTTCATGTTCCGGGACGGTCGCCTTGACCCTGAGCATAATGATGAACCCTGCGACCAGGATGAGGGCGATGCCCAGGATTCCCCAGTACTGGGCGTTCGCGTTGTGGTTGAGCCTCGCCCCGATCAGGACGGCGACGCCGAAGAACAAGGGCGACAGGAACGAGATCGCTCGACCCGTGGTCGCGTACAGGCCGAAGACCTCTCCGGACTTCCCTTCGGGGATCAGACGGGCGAGGTAGCTGCGGGACGCGGACTGGGCCGGTCCGACGAAGATCGTCAGGCCCAGTCCGACGATCCAGAACACCGTCTTGCCGCCGTCGTGGAGGAAGAAGACGAGCGTCGCGAGCACCGACAGGCTCGCGAGGGAGATGAGGATCACGCGGCGAGCGCCGATGCGGTCGTCCAGGAAGCCGAACAGCATCGTCGACACTCCGGCCGTGATGTTCGCGGCGGCGCCGAAGATGATGACATCGCCGGCGCTGAAGCCGAACGTGCCAGCGGCGATCACTGCGCCGAACGAGAAGACACCGGCCAGGCCGTCACGGAAGACCGCCGATGCGATGAGGAAGGTGATCAGTGGACGGTCGGTGTGCCAGAGCTTGACCAGGGTGCGCCACAGGTCGACGTACGCGCCGAAGATCCCGGGGTGCCGACCGTCCTGGGTCGCGGGTGGTCGGTTCCTCAGCATGACCAGGGGCGGGATCGTGAAGATCAGCGTCCACACGGCGCACACGAGCATGGACACCCGGATGTCGAGTCCGTCCCGGCCGGTGACGCCGAACAGACCCACCTCGGGATGGATGAACGCGAAGTAGATGAGCAGCAGCGAGACGATGCCGCCCACGTACCCCATGCCCCATCCGAAACCGGAGACGCGACCGACGCTGCGGGTCGAGGCGATCTGATCGATGGTCGCGTTATAGGTGACTCCCGAGATCTCGTTCACCAGCGAGCCGATGCCGAACAGGACGAGTCCCATGACGAGGTAGGCCGGGGAGGGCTTCACGAAGTACAGGGCGGCTGACAGTACGACGATGAGCGCCGTGAGCACGCGCAGGACCGTCACCGTGCGCCCGCTGCGATCGGAGGACTGGCCCAGCACGGGCGCGAGCACGGCGATCAAGAGACCGCTGATCGTGGTGGCGAGGGCCAACGCGCTCGTCGTGGTGTTGACGTCACCGAAGGGGGCACTCGTCAGGTACACCGCGAAGACGAACGTGATGATGATCGTGTTGTACGGCTGGGTACCCCAGTCGTACATCGCCCAGGTGATGACCCGCCGCCACTTCAGCGGAGTATCGGTCAGGGCTGTACGGAACGGCAACGCGTCCCAGGAGGGTCCTTGGTCAACATCCCCGCCGTTGCTCATCCTTCCTCCCAGATGCCGCGTTCGGTGAATACCTGCTTGAGCACATCTGTGCGATCGCTGACGATGCCGTCGACGCCCATGTCGAGCAGCCGATGCATCTCCTGGGGATCGTCGATCGTCCAGACGTGAACGACCTTGCCGGCCAGGTGTGCGTGCCTCAGCAGGCGCGGGGTGAGAACGGGGATCTGTCGTGAGCCGAAGGGCTGCGTCACCGGTATCTGCAGCGCCGTACCGGGCGAGTTCAGCAGCCGCGGCAGTAACGGTACGTAGCTGTTCCAGACGATCCCGATGGGCGACACGGCGGTGGGCACACGCCGCCCCATGAGCCTGCGGAACGCCCGCAACCTCTCGACGGAGAACGAGGCGACGCACACCCGGTCGTGGGCTCGGTGCCTGTCGATCGTTTTGACCAGGGTCGCAACGGCCCCCTCGTTCTTGATGTCGATGTTGAACCGGGTGTCCGGGAACGTCTCGAAGACCTCGTCGAGGGTGGGGATCGGTTCCGACTGGCCGACGCGCAGCTTGTNGATCTCCGTAAGGGTCCGGTCCGCGACCGTGCCCCGGCCACCGGTCAGCCGGCTCAGGTCGTCATCGTGGAACACCACAAGCTGACCGTCCAGAGTGGCGTTGACATCGGTCTCGATGTAGCGGAAGCCGAGCGAGACGGCCTGCCGGAACGCCGCGATCGTGTTCTCCTTGCCGACCAGATCCGGATGGCCCGCACCGCCGCGATGCGCGAACGCCGCCCATCGTGGGGCGAACATCGGGAAGTCAGCCGCGCGCACGGAAATGAGTATGGCCTGCTACAAGCGTTTCAACGCAAGGATCGCCGCATACCGGTCCCAGGGACCGACAGTGTTCACCGGTGCGACGCCTGCCCCGCTAGGTGTGAGGTAAAGAACTCCAGCGTGACGGGCCAAGCTGCTGCGCTCGCAGCCGCGTGGTGGAACGTCGACTGATTGTTGTCGAACGCGTGGCCCGCGCCCTCGTGCACCTCCCACTGGACCGTTCCCGGCGAACTCGCGAGAGCCTCCCGCGCCTCCGCTTGGGCGGAACCCGCGATGAAGGAGTCCTCCGTTCCCCAGTGGTGCAGCTGTGGCGCCGTGACCTGCGGGGCCAGCGAGAGCAGGCGCGGCAGGGCGGAGCCGTAGTACGAGACCAGGGCGTCCACGTCCGTCAGCGCCGCCACGTTGAACGCGAGGCCGCCACCGAAGCAGAAGCCGAGCAGGCCGACCTTCTCCACGCCCGGCTCGGCGCGCAGCGTGGCCACCGCGGCGGCGACGTCTCGTGCAGCCGTGTCCCAGTCGAGGCCGCGGGACGCGGACATGCCCTGCATCAAGTAGTCGGGCGCCGAGGGGTCGAGGACGGGCTGCTCCGGCAGCCGGGTGTACAGGACCGGCGCGTACACGACGTACCCCTCATCGGCGAGGTCCTGGCAGCGTCCGACGATGTAGTCCGACACCCCGAAGATCTCTTGAACGACGACGACGCCTGCCCCGTTGGGGGAGCGGGGGGCGAAACGGAGTGCGGGCAGATCTCCGTCAGGGGCTGGGATGACCACGGTCTCAGGCATGGGGGACAGTCTGGCAACAGAAGGCCCGCCGCACCAGGGCACGGCCAGGGGGCCGCAGCCGGGCCGAGGGCAGATGCGCATGGTGTTGAATACCGCGCGTGACCACCATCCTCTCCATCCAGTCATCCGTCGCGTACGGCCACGTCGGCAACTCCGCGGCCGCGTTCCTCCTGATGCGGATGGGGGTCGAGGTCTACCCGGTTTTCACGGTGCACTACTCGAACACGACTGCGTACGGGACGTGGCGGGGGCCAGTACTGTCCGTGGACGACATCCGTGACGTGATCCAGGGGGTCGACGAGCGAGGCGCTCTCACGGACGTGGACGCTGTGCTCACCGGCTACCAGGGGAGCGCGGCCATCGGCGAGGCGGTGCTCGACACCGTGGCTCTGGTGCGGGAACGCAACCCCAAAGCCATCTACTGCTGCGATCCGGTGATGGGGGACGTCGGCCGTGGGTTCTTCGTCGCTGCCGGCATCCCGGAGATGTACCGGGACCGGATCGTCCCGCAGGCCGACATCATCACCCCCAACCAGTTCGAGCTGGAATTCCTGACGGGCAAGCCGGCTAGCACCCTCGATGAGCTGCTGGAGGCGGCTGACGCCCTGCGTGCGAAGGGGCCCGGCACGGTGCTGGTCACGAGCGCTGTCACCTCGGACCTCAACCCCGACGAGGTGAGCATGCTNGCGGTCTCTGCGGACGGTGCGTGGCTGGTCTCGACACCGCAGCTGGCGCCCACCTTTACNGGGTCCGGCGACATCACGTCCGCGGCATTCCTCGCGACTTACCTCGAGCTCGGCTCGGTGCCGGAGGCGCTGGCGAAGACTGCTGCGATCGTCTACGCGGTCCTCGAGATCACCGCCGAGTCCGGTCACCGCGAACTGCGACTGGTCAAGGCTCAGGACGCGATCGTCCACCCGACGCACAGCTTCGCGGTACGTCAGATCCGCTGAGCTACTCCCGGAACGTCTCGATGTCGGCGCCGAGCTGCGCCAGGCGCTCCGGCAGGTCCTCGTACCCACGCTGGATGACGTAGATGTCGCGGATCACCGACTCCCCGCGCGCAGCGAGGGCCGCGAGCAGCAGGCACACCGCCGGTCGCAATGCAGGCGGCGAGACGACCTCCTGGCCGCGCCAGCGGGTCGGCCCCGTGACGAGCAGACGGTGGGGGTCGAGAAGCTGCACGTCCGCCCCGAGCTTGGTCAGCTCGAGAAGGTGGATCGCGCGGGTCTCGTACACCCAGTCATGGATCATCGTGGTGCCCTCGGCCTCAGCGGCGATGACCGCGAAGAACGGCAGGTTGTCGATGTTGAGCCCCGGAAACGGCATGGGGTGGATCTTGTCGGCGTGAGCGTGCAGGACCGACGGCTTCACCGTGAGGTCGACGAGCCGGGTGAAGCCGTTGCGGGACAGGTACTCCTCGCTGGTCTCGTACTTCAGCCCCATCTCCGCGAGGACCGCGAGCTCGATCTCGAGGAACTCGATGGGAACCCGGGTCACGGTGATCTCAGACTTGGTGACCACCGCGGCGGTGACGAGGCTCATGGCCTCGATCGGATCCTCGGAGATGTCGTACGAGACGTCCCGGTCGATGAACGAGCGGCCGCGGATGCGAAGCGTCGTCGTGCCGATGCCGTCGATCTCGACACCGAGGGTGACGAGGTAGGCGCACAGGTCCTGGACCATGTAGTTCGGGCTGGCGTTGCGGATGATCGTGAGGTCCTGGGTCATCGCAGCGGCTAGCAGAGCGTTCTCGGTGACCGTGTCGCCGCGCTCGGTGAGGACGATGTGGCGGCTGGTCGCGACCGTCGGGTTGCTGTGGCACTGGTAGTAGCCCTCGGTGGCCGTGACTGACAGCCCGAACGGGTGGAGAGCCTGAAGGTGCGGCTCCACCGTGCGCGTGCCCAAGTTGCAGCCACCGGCGTAGGGAAGCTGGAAGTTGCTGGTCTCGTGCAGGAGGGGGCCGAGGAACATGATCACGCTGCGGGTCTTGCGAGCGGCCTCGGCGTCCATCGCGTCCAGGTTCAGTCGCGCGGGTCGACGGATGCGCAGTGCGGAACGGCTGTCCACCCAGGTGCACTCGACGCCGATGCTCTCGAGGACCTCCACCAGCCTGTTGACCTCTTCGATCCGCGCGATGCCCCTCAGCGTCGTGGTCCCGTGGTTCAGCAGGGACGCGCAGAGCAAGGCCACGGCCGCGTTCTTCGAGGAGCGGACCTCGATCGAGCCGCTCAGGCGCCTGCCACCCTGGATCCGTACGTGGACGGCACCGTTACCCGCGGCGATGATCTCGCTGTCCAGCGCGGACGCGATGCGGTTGATCATCTCCAGTGACAAGTTCTGGTTCCCCGATTCGATGCGGTGAACGGCTGACTGGCTCGTGTTCAACAGCTCGGCGAGCTGGGTCTGGGTGAGACCGCGCTGTTTCCGAGCGTCTCGGATCAGCATCCCGACCTTCAGAGGTGACGTATCCACCACGTGAGCATATCTCACATGGGATATATCTTCGCCCCGGGCCGGGCGGTACCGATTCTTCAGGCGAGCGGCAGGGGTGCGTCTGGGGGAGTAGGAGCGGCAGGAATCGCTAAGGTTACGGGCATGAGCGTTCACTATGACGTCGTCGTTCTCGGTGCGGGCCCGGGAGGGTACGTGGCCGCGATCCGCGCAGCCCAGCTAGGTCTGAAGGCCGCGGTCGTGGAGAAGCAATGGTGGGGCGGTGTCTGCCTCAACGTGGGCTGCATCCCGACCAAGTCGTTGCTGCGCAACGCCGAGCTGGCACACGTGTTCACCCACGAGAAGGAGACGTTCGGCATCACCGGCGATGTGACGTTCGACTACGGCAAGGCCTTCAGCCGCAGCCGTGCCGTGTCGCAGCGGATGATCAACGGCGTCCACTTCCTCATGAAGAAGAACCGCATCACCGAGTACAACGGGTGGGGAACCTTCGTCGACGCTCACACGCTGTCTCTGACGACCGACGACGGCACCGAGACCCTCACCTTCGACAGCGGCATCATCGCCACCGGCTCGACGACGAAGATGCTGCCCGGCGTCACCAGGAGCGAACGCGTCGTCACGTACGAGGAACTGATCCTCGCTGATCACCTGCCGTCGTCGATCGTCATCTGCGGTGCCGGCGCGATCGGCACCGAGTTCGCCTACGTCCTGCGCAACTACGGGGTCGACGTCACGATCGTCGAGTACCTCGACCGGATGGTCCCGCTGGAGGACGCGGAGATCTCGGCCGAGATCGCCAAGGCGTACAAGAAGCTCGGCGTGAAGCTGATGCTCGGCCACGGTGTGAAGACGATCGCCGAGAACGACGGAGGAGTGTCCGTCACGGTGGTCCCTGCTGCGGGGGGCGACGAGATCGTCCTCGAGGCGGAGAAGGTGCTGCTCTCGATCGGGTTCGCACCGAGGACGGGCGGGTACGGCCTGGAGAACACCGGTGTCCAGCTCACCGACCGTGGCGCGATCGCCATCGACGACTACATGCGGACGAACGTGCCCGGGTTGTACGCGATCGGCGACGTCACCGCGAAGCTCATGCTGGCGCATTTGGCCGAGGCCCAGGGAGTGGTGGCGGCCGAGACCATCGCGGGCGCCGAGACCATGCCGATCAACTACGACATGGTCCCACGCGCCACGTACTGCCAGCCGCAGATCGGCTCGTTCGGCTACACCGAGGCGCAGGCGAGGGAGAAGGGCTTCGACGTCAAGGTGTCGAAGTTCCCCT
>JGI24131J36419_10000844_pt1 | contig 11195 bp, 12 predicted proteins | sample BarGraNGADG00211_2_FD_36419 | JGI IMG/M metagenome (IMG submission 36419) | reverse complement strand
CCTCCTGCGCCAGTCGCAGGGCGTCTTCCACGCGCACGATGCCGACCTGCTCGCCGTTCGGGCCGACCAGGCGGACCTCCGGGACACGGATCCGCTCGTTGATGCGGGGCTCGGTGATGTGGTGCTCCTCGTGCTCGTCGGTGGGCCGCCAGAGACGAGGAAGGCCCCCAGTCCTGGACACAGGTGGGGGCCAATCGATCCCTGGTCCGAGCATGCGAACCAGCCGACGAAGTCGCACGTACGCAACGTCACCGCGGACCGGGACCCGGCCCCTGTTGCCCCGGATCGGGCGGTCGGTGCTCGGGTGGGATTGGCTCCACTTGTGCGCCGACGGGATCCACGTACAGTCAGCCGTACGAGGCCCATCGGTCGGTCAAACAGCAAGGGTAGCAGCCTGGGGGCCGGCGACTTTCCGGCGTCGCGATGTGAGGAAGTTACCTGTCGGTCCCGCTGCGACGTCCTGCGGCGTCCGCGGCTTCTCCGTCCAACTAAACTTGAATGATTCCAGAAAACGCGTAGATTGCTGAGCATGGACGACGCCGTCGAGCTGCGAGGGCGTGGGCTGCGGGTCACCGGCCCGAGACTCGCAGTGCTCGAGGCCGTCCGCCACCTGCCCCATCCGGATACCGACACCGTGCTGACGTCCGTGCGGGCGTCGCTGCCCTCGGTCTCGGTCCAAGCCGTCTACTCCGTGCTGAAGGCCCTGACCGATGTCGGCCTGCTGCGGCGGATCGAACCGGCAGGCCACCCCGCGCGCTACGAACGGCGAACCGGGGACAACCACCACCACGTCGTCTGCCGGGCCTGCGGCGCAATCGACGACGTCGACTGCGCGGTCGGTGCCGCTCCGTGTCTTGCGCCCAGCTCGAGCCACGGCTTCTCGATCGAACAGGCCGAGGTCACCTACTGGGGCCTGTGCCCCACCTGCCTCGAGGAGTTCCGGCCGTGACAGACACGACCGGCTCGCCTATCCGCGAACCCGAACCCGCCGCGCGAGACCTCCCGCCCGGTGTCACTGCTAGGAAAGGAATCCCCGTGTCGGACACCCCGTTCACCACGACCAACGCCGGCGCTCCGGTCGCCTCGGATGAGCACTCGCAGTCCGTCGGCGCCGATGGACCGATCGTGCTGCACGACCACTACCTGGTCGAGAAGCTCGCCCAGTTCAACCGTGAGAAGGTGCCCGAGCGCATCGTGCACGCCAAGGGTGGTGGTGCCTTCGGCACCCTCACCATCACCGAGGACGTCAGCGCGTACACCCGGGCGGCTCTCTTCCAGCCTGGGGTCAAGACCGAGATGCTCGCTCGGTTCTCGACCGTTGCCGGCGAGGCCGGCACCCCGGACACCTGGCGGGACCCGCGCGGCTTCGCGCTGAAGTTCTACACGTCCGAGGGCAACTACGACCTGGTCGGGAACAACACGCCCGTCTTCTTCATCCGCGACGGCATCAAGTTCCCGGACTTCATCCACTCCCAGAAGCGCCTGCCCGGCAGCCACCTGCGCGACAACGACATGCAGTGGGACTTCTGGAGCCTGTCGCCCGAGTCCGCTCACCAGGTCACTTACCTGATGGGGGACCGCGGGATTCCCGCCACCTGGCGCCACATGAACGGCTACGGGTCGCACGCCTACCAGTGGATCAACGCCGCCGGCGAACGGGTCTGGGTCAAGTACCACTTCAAGACCGACCAGGGCGTCAAGGCGATGCCCGGCGCCGAAGCCGAGCAGCTCGCAGGCTCGGACGCCGACCACCACATCCGGGACCTGTACGACGCCATCGGGCGCGGCGAGTTCCCGAGCTGGACCCTTTACGTCCAGGTCATGCCCTACGCCGACGCCGCGGCCTACCGCTTCAACCCCTTCGACGTGACCAAGATCTGGTCGCACGCGGACTACCCGCTCATCAAGGTCGGCACGATGCGGCTCGACCGCAACCCGGAGAACTACTTCGCCGAGATCGAGCAGGCGACCTTCGCTCCGAGCAACCTCGTGCAGGGGATCGACGTCAGCCCGGACAAGATGCTGCTCGCGCGCATCTTCGCGTACCCGGACGCCCACCGGTACCGCGTCGGTGCCAACTCGGCCCAGCTGCCGGTGAACGCACCGAAGTCCGAGGTCCACTCGTACGGCAAGGACGGGAACATGCGGTCCTCGTTCTCTGCTGCCACGACACCGGTGTACGCGCCGAACTCGCGCGGCGGACCGGCGGCGGACCCGGCGCGCGCCGCCGACTCCCCAGGCTGGGAGTCCGACGGAGCACTCCAGCGGACGGCAGCCACGCTGCACCCCGAGGACGACGACTTCGGCCAGGCGGGCACGCTGTACCGCGAGGTGTTCGACGACGCCGAGCGGGTCCGCTTCCTCGCGACGATCACCGGGCACGTGGGTGCCGTCAAGAGCCCAGAGATCCGCGAGCGTGCCATCGGGTACTGGACCCAGGTGGACGGCGACCTTGGCGCGAAACTGAGGGCGAACCTCGCCTGATCGCAGCGCCAGCCGAGCGTGGGGCCTGCACCGCACCGGTCCAGGCCCCACGCTCGTCAGATGAGAGAATCGCTGCCATGACTGCTGTGACCCCCGAATCCCTCGACGGATCCGACGACGCGAAGGTCCGCGACATCGCGGAGGTCGCGGCGGTCGAGGTCATCACTACCGCGGCGGTTCATCTGATGAGCGCCGCAGCGGTCAAGGTCGGGCTCGCGCCGGACACGGCGTCGACCCGCGGCGTCGACCTGATCGACCTGGACGAGGCGCGCAAGCTCATCACAGCCCTCGCCGGGCTGGTCACGTCCGCTGCGCCGGAGATCGGCGACCAGCACGCCCGCGCGCTGCGGGACGGGCTCCGCAGCCTCCAGCTCGCCTTCCGCGAGGCCTCGCCGTTCCCGGACGCGCCCGGCGACGGGCCCGGCGAGAAGCTCACCGGACCGGTGAGCTGACGCCCGTTCGGGTGCACTACGCCTCACGTTCGCGCGAGATACCTATCCTGGACACCGTGGAGTTCGAATCGCACGCCGTCACTCAGCCGATCGAGCGCGTCGCGCTGCCGGCCGAGCCGGTCCAGCGAGTCCGGCACCATCGCGTCCCGCGGTTCTGGATCGTCGCTCTGGTCCTCGCGGTCGCCGCGACCCTCGGTCTGGCCGGCTACCTGTTTGTGACGACGAACGCGTGGCAGCGCCGCGCGGCGGATCTCAGCCACGTCTCGCGAGATCTCGGTTCCCAGCTGAGCACTGCGCGCGCCGATCTCGCGACGTCGCAGAGTCAGCTGAACTCGGTGAAGGCCCAACTGACGACCGCGCAGGACCGGATCACCCAGCTCGCCGACGAGAAGGCCCAGCTGGGCGACGATCGCGAGGCGCAGCGACGTCTCGCCGACTACCAGGCGCGCGTGACAAGCGCGGCCGCACAGGTGGCGTCGGCGCTGGACAAGTGCATCGCGGGTCAGCAGCAGTACATCGGCTACCTCAAGGACGCCGCCGCCTACGACCCGACGGAGCTCGCGAAGTTCGGCTCCGATGTCACGGGATACTGCCAGACCGCGACCGACGCGAACGCCTCCCTGCAGCAAGAACTACGCAAATGAGACCTCGGCGAGCCGTTCTCGCCGCCGCCGTGGTCGCGAGCGTCGTCGCTCTCGCCGGTTGCGCCGCCATTCCGCAGCTGCCCGGGCCGATGCCGACAGGATTCGTCCCGTCGGCGCCGGCGACCTCGACCGCCGCTCAAGTCCACCTGTCCCCCGACGGCTTCGACGCGGCCCGACGGATCGCCGTCCGGATCCGCAACGTCGGTTGTGACTCGCTGTCCACCGGATCCGGCTTCGCGATCGATGCGACCACGCTCATCACGAATNGCCACGTGGTGGCGAACGCGGCCGTGATCCAGGTCTCGACCTACGACGGTCGCGACATCGCGGCCACCGCGGCGAGCACCGCGGAGCTCGCTGACCTCGCGATCGTTCGTACCGCGGCCGCGCTGCCCGCCTTCCCTGACCTGGCGGATCGCGACCCGATCCGCGGCGACACGATCTCCGTCGTCGGCTATCCGCTCGGCCGCGAGCTCACCGTCACCGTGGGCCGGGTGATCGGCGAGACGACCGACCCGCTGCACGCGAACCTCGGCGAGGTACTCGTCACCGACGCCCAGGTCGAGCCGGGGAGCTCTGGCTCGGCGGTGCTCGACGCAGACGGTCGCGTGGTGGGCGTCGTCTACGCCAAGAACGCCGTGAACCAGAGCTACGTCGTGCCGGTCAGCACCCTGCGGAAGCTGCTCGCCGACACGGCCGCGTTCACCACCGCTCCCTCGTGCCGGTGAGCCGGCCGGCAACCTGAAGTGGTCCTCAGGCCTCCGCCGGCTCCACCTCGCGCAGGCGCAGCTCGAGCGAGTCGACCCGCGCCGACACGACGTCGCTCGCGGCGAGTCGGGCGTTGACGGNTCGGGTGAGCGACTCGAGCGCGGCGCGATNGGCGCGCGCCNGGACCGGGCGGGCATCCGCTTGCCACCCGGCCATGGTCTCGACGGAGGAGAACACNGGAAGCACGCTCCGGCCGTCGGGGGCTTCGAGGGCGACGATGCCGGCGGTCGACTCGTGATCTGTCGGCAGTCCGCGCCGGCCCGGGATCCGACCATCCCGGTGGGCCACCACCGGAACGAGGACTCGCGCGCCACGGAGCGCGTCGACGACCTCATCGAGACTGGCTTCACCGCGCAGGTGCGCCGCGAGTGCCGCGACCAGGGCGGGGTCTGCCGCGCCGGCGGGCGCCCGCGAGCCCGCCACCGTCACGGTCGGCCCGCGACGTCCAACGCCTCGGGAAGCGTGAAGGCCCCGGCGTAGAGCGCCTTGCCGACGATCGCGCCCTCGACCCCGTCGTCAACCAGCGAGCGCAGCGCGAGGAGGTCATGCAGGCTCGAGATACCACCGGAGGCGATCACCGGAGCCTGGGTACGGNGGCACACCTCGGCGAGGAGCTCGAGGTTCGGGCCGCGCAACGTCCCGTCCTTGGTCACGTCGGTCACGACGTAGCGGGCGCAACCGGCCGCATCGAGGCGCTCCAGCACGTCCCACAGCTCGCCGCCGTCCCGGGTCCAGCCACGAGCCGAGAGCACGGTCCCGCGCACGTCCAGGCCGACCGCGATCTGGTNGCCGTGCGAGGCGATGACCTCCGCCGTCCAGGTCGGGTTCTCCAAGGCGGCGGTGCCCAGGTTGACCCGCCGGCAGCCGGTCGCCAGGGCACTCTCGAGGCTGGCGTCGTCCCGGATACCGCCTGAGAGCTCGACCTTGACGTTGAGCTGAGACACGACGTCGGCGACCAGCGCGGCGTTCGAACCGCGACCGAAGGCGGCGTCGAGGTCGACCAGGTGGATCCATTCGGCACCGCCGTTCTGCCAGTCGAGGGCAGCGGAGAGCGGGTCGCCGTAGGAGGTCTCGGACCCGGCGGCTCCCTGCACCAGGCGCACGGCCTCGCCACCCGCGACGTCGACGGCGGGCAGCAGCACGAGACGCTCACTCATGTGGTTCCTTTCGACCCGCCGGACACGTCAAGGATGCCCGATCAGCGCAAGTCGCCGACCCAGGTGGCCAGCAGCTGGGCACCCGCGTCACCGGACTTCTCCGGGTGGAACTGGGTAGCCGCGAGCGGGCCGTTCTCGACCGCCGCGACGAACGGTCCGCCGTGGTCCGCCCAGGTNACCGCAGGCGCCTCGAACCGGCCGTCCAGGTGCTCGGCGAAGGGGAAGCTGCGCGCCGCGTAGGAGTGCACGAAGTAGAACCGCTCGTCCTCGATGCCACGGAACAACCGGGACGTCGCCGCGGGCTCGACGGTGGCCCAACCCATGTGCGGGACGACCGGTGCCTCGAGCCGGTCCACGATGCCTGGCCACTCGCCCAGGCCAGCCGTCGTCACCCCGTGCTCGACGCCGGTCTCGAACATGACCTGCATGCCGACGCAGATGCCGAGGACCGGGCGACCGCCGGCGAGGCGCCGCTCGATGATCTGCGGCCCGCGCACGGCCTCGAGCCCGGTCATCACGGCGGCGAAGGCGCCGACGCCGGGAACCAGCAAGCCATCGGCCTCGACGGCCGCTTTCGCGTCGCTGGTGAGCTCGACCTGGGCACCGACCCGCTCGAGAGCCCGGACGGCAGAGCGGACGTTGCCGAAGCCGTAGTCGAGCACGACGACGCTCGGCTTGGCGCTCACCCGGTCAACCTACTGCGGCGGCCGCGGCGCGCGGCGCGGGCCAGGATCCGCATCGCCTTCCAGCGCGACATGGTCGTGCTCGAGACGACGCCGTCGAGCTCGGCCAGCGTCCTGGTGCCGAGCATCAGGTCTTCCAGCTCGGGTGGCGCCCCGTCCAACATCAGACCGGGCGCCAGGTCGCCGACCCGCTGGCCCATCTCCCAGCGGGAGGCGGTGACCAGGCCGTCACGACGCTCGATCAGCACGACCGGGATCTGCTTGAGCAGCTGCGAGATGACCGTCGCCGCGCGCGCCGGGCCGTCGCCGTCGACATCCCGGCACACCGCGAAGGCACCGATCGGACTGGGCACGGCGTCGATCGGCACCTTGCCCAGGGCGCACGCCGCGGCGAGGCCGTCCGCGACGGCGACCTGGGTCAGGACGANCGCGAGCGGCCGGGTGTCGGCGCTCACAGAGCACCCTTCGTCGACGGGATGCCCTCGACCCGTGGGTCCGGGGCAACCGCTGCCCGAAGGGCGCGAGCGAGCGCCTTGAACTGCGCCTCCGCGATGTGGTGCGGGTCCCGACCGGCCAGCACCCGCATGTGGATGCAGATCCCGGCGTGGTGCGCGATCGACTCCAGCACGTGCCCCGTCAACGAGCCGGTGAAGTGGCCGCCGATCAGGTGGTACTGCTGCCCGGACGGCTCGCCGGTGTGCACCAGGTATGGACGCCCGGACACGTCGACGACCGCCTGCGCGAGCGCCTCGTCGAGCGGCACCATCGCCTCACCGAAGCGCGCGATGCCGGCCTTGTCGCCCAGCGCCTCGCGGAGCGCCTCGCCGATCGCGATCGCCACGTCCTCAACCGTGTGGTGGGCATCGATCTGCGTGTCGCCGGTTGCCTGCACGGTGAGGTCGATCAGCGAGTGCTTGCCGAGTGCCGTGAGCATGTGGTCGTAGAACGGCACGGTGGTCGAGATGTCGGTCCGCCCGGTGCCGTCCAGGTCGAGCTCGACGACGACGTTCGATTCCGAGGTCTTCCGCTCGATGCGCGCGGTCCGCCTGCTCGAAGCCTTCACAGTCCAGCCACCTCCACCAGGGCGTCCCGGAACGCCGTCATCTCCGCCGCGGTGCCGATCGACACCCGGAGCCATCCGTCGGGACCAGTCTCCCGGATCAGCACGCCGCGCTCCAGCAACCCCTGCCAGATGGCGTGCCGGTCCTCGAACAGACCGAAGAGCACGAANTTCGCGTCCGACTCCGCCGCACGCAACCCGCGCGAGGCGAGCCAGGCAACGGTCGCGTCCCGCTCGACGCGAAGCTCGCCGACCTTCGCGAGCAGCTCGTCCGCGTGCGCGAGGGCACCACGAGCCACCGCTTGGGTCACCGCCGAGAGGTGGTAAGGCAGTCGCACCACCCGCAGAGCGTCCACGACCGCCGGGGCCGCGGCGAGATACCCCACCCGAGCCCCGGCCAGCGCGAACGCCTTAGACATGGTGCGGCTCACCGCCAGCAGCGGGTACCGCGGCAGCAGCGAGAGCGCCGACGGCGTCCCGGTTCGGCGGAACTCGGCGTACGCCTCGTCCACCACGACGACGGCGCCGCCGGGGACCTGCGCGGCGGCGTCGGCCACCGCTTCGATCGCCTCGAGCGACAGCGCGGTGCCGGTCGGGTTGTTCGGGCTCGCCAGCAGGATCACCGAAGGGCGCACCTCGGCGATCATCGCCACGGCGTGCTCGACGTCGAGCGAGAAGTCCTCGGCACGGCGTCCGGCGACCCAGCGGGTCGAGGTGTCACGGGCGTACTCGGGGTACATCGAGTAGGTCGGCGCGAAGGACAGCGCGGTCCGTCCGGGACCGCCGAAGGCCTGCAATAGGTGCANCATCACCTCGTTCGAGCCGTTCGCNGCCCAGAGCCGCTCGGCGGTCAGGAACTCGGCGCCGGACTCCCGCGCCAGGTACGCGGCCAGCTCGCCGCGCAGCGCGAGGAAGTCACGGTCCGGATAGCGGTTCAGCGTGCCCGCCGCAGCGGTGACCCGCGCCGTGATGTCCGCGATGACCAGGTCGCTCGGTGGGTACGGGTTCTCGTTGACGTTGAGCAGCACCGGCACGTCCAGCTGCGGCGCCCCGTAGGGCTCGAGGCCGCGCAGCTCGTCGCGCAGCGGAAGGGTGGCGGACATGCCGCGAGTCTAGTGAACCGCGTCTACTGAAAACGCGTCTGGACGGCCTCGCCGTGCGCGGGCAGGTCCTCCGCATCGGCCAGCGCGACGATCCGAGAGGCGAGCTCGCGCAACGCGTCCTCGCCGTACTCGATCACCTGGACGGCCTTCACGAACGAGTGCACGCCCAGCCCGCTCGCGTAGTGCGCGCAGCCTCCGGTCGGCAGCACGTGGTTAGAGCCGGCCAGGTAGTCGCCCAGCGAGACCGGCGAGTACGGGCCGACGAAGATCGCGCCGGCATTGCGGACCCGCTCGGCCAGCGCCGCGGCGTCGGCGGTCTGGATCTCGAGGTGCTCCGCGGCGTAGGCGTCGACGACCCGGAGGCCCTGCTCGAGGTCGTCAACCAGCACGATCCCGGACTGCGGTCCGGACAGCGCGGTGCGCACCCGCTCGGAGTGCTTCGTCGCAGCGACCCGCACCTCGAGGTCCGCTTCGACCGCCTCGGCGAGCTCCTCGGAGTCGGTGACCAGCACGGATGCGGCCATCGGGTCGTGCTCGGCCTGGCTGACCAGATCGGTGGCGACGTGCGCGGGATCCGCGCCGGCGTCGGCCAGGATCGCGATCTCGGTGGGTCCGGCCTCCGCGTCGATACCGACGACGCCGCGCACCACGCGCTTGGCCGCCGCGACAAACACGTTGCCGGGCCCGGTGATGACGTCCACCGGTTCGCACAGCACCTCGCCGTCGACCGGCTCGGAGCCGTTCGCACCGTAGGCGAACATCGCGATCGCCTGGGCGCCGCCGACCGCGTAGACCTCGTCCACCTCGAGCAGCGCGCAAGCGGCCAGGATCGTGGCGTTCGGCAGACCGCTGTTGTCCTGCTGCGGCGGGCTCGCCACGGCGAGCGACGCCACCCCCGCCTCCTGGGCGGCGACGACGTTCATCACGACACTCGAGGGGTAGACGGCCAGCCCGCCGGGCACGTACAGACCGACCCGGCCGACCGGCACCCAGCGCTGGCGCACCTGCGCACCTGGCGCGAGGTCGATGGTGAAGTTCTTCGGGCGCTGCGCGGCGTGCACCTTGCGGACCCGAACGATCGCCTCCTCGAGCCCGGCCCGGACCGCGGGGTCGAGGGCGACGAGCGCGTCGGTGAGCGCAGACCGGCTGACCCGGAGCTCGTGCGGGCGAACGTGGTCGAAGCGCTCGGCGAGGTCCCGGAGGGCCGCCGCGCCGCGTGCACGCACGTCCGCGACGATCGGTTCGACCTGCGCGAGGGCTGCTTCGACGTCCATCTCGGCGCGCGGCAACGCCGCCGTCAGCTCGCGGGAGGACAGCGTGCGGCCGCGCAGATCGATGCGGGAGATCACGGGCCCGAGTCTAGTGCGATCGGACCGGGGGTCGTGGGGCGCGGCGAGGCTGGACGCGGGGTTGCCGCGTCGTTGCCGTCGCCGGCTGCGCGATCCTTTCGGACCCGCCTCCGGCCAATGGATGCGGAGTTCTCGCGTCACACCCGCTCCCGGCACTTGCCTCCCACCCGCGGACGTCGGCTCGCGAACTTCGCGGAAGCGTCCACAGTCCGTCTCGGAGCAAGGGCGCGCCCCTTTGTCCGAATTCGCACCGGTTTGTCCGCGGCGTCCGATAGAATCGAACACATGTTCGATACAGCGGTCGCGTGCGCATTTGAGGAGCACACCAGGGCGGCGCATGAGCCCCCCGGCGTGATCCTTGTTGCCACGCTCGATGCGCTCGAACCGGATTTGCTCGACGACGACGAGCTCCTAGAGCTGGTTGCAGGTTGGGAGCGGATGGCGGGGTGGGTCCGCGCTCGCCAGGCTGATGCGGTCGCCGTGCTCGCTGGCCGCCCATCGCAGAATCCGGCCTGGCCCGATGCTGCCGGGGTATCGGCCCGTCAACGGGTCTACGGGTTGGCTCCGGACGAGCTGTCCCTACGTCTGGGCGTGTCGAGACGGAGGGCGGAGCGGATGGTGCGTCTGGCCCGTGGCGGCGAGGGACATCTGTCGGACACGGTGGATGCCCTACGAGCGGGTGTCATCGACGAGGCGAAGGCGCACCTCATCATGGAAACGCTGGAGCCGACGGCGATCCCGGTGGCCTTCGACGTCCAGGATCAGGTACTTCCGCGGGCGGGATCGCGCACGTTGAGTCAGCTCCGCGCCGATCTGCAGGCGGCCCTGATCGCCGTGGATCCGCGGGACGCCGCCTGCCGGCACGCCTCGGCTGCCGCCGAACGTCGGCTGTGCCGTCCGCGGGTCCTCCCCGACGGGATGGCCAGCCTGTATGCGGTGCTGCCGGCGACCGACGCGGTTGCGATCGACCTGGCACTGAACGACGCCGCGCGCGCCGCCGCGACCCGCGGGGACGCCCGTACGATCGACCAGCTGAGAGCCGACGCGTTCGTCGACGCCCTCACCTGCGCCGGCAACGGCCAGGTCGGACCGTCCCCGACGCGTCCGGGCCCTGCGGTTCACGTCACCGTCCCGATCGGCGTCCTGGCCGGCGACGACGCGGTCGCGGCGACCCTGACGGGCTACGGCGCGATTGCCCCCGCCCAGGCCCGCCGCATCGCGGCCGATCCCACCTCCACCTGGCGGCGACTGCTGACGGACCCGGCCACCGGTCAGGTCCTCGACTACGGACAGACCCGATACNGCCCGCCGAAGGAGCTCGCCGAGATCATCCGGCTGCGTGACGGCGCGTGCGTCATGCCGACCTGCAACGCCGCGGCCNGCAGCTGCGACCTCGACCACACGGTTCCCTACGCCAGCGGCGGCGCCACGTCTGCAGCGAACCTCGGAGCGCTGTGCCGCCACCACCACCTGCTGAAGACTCACGGCGGATGGC
>JGI24131J36419_10000835_pt1 | contig 11235 bp, 12 predicted proteins | sample BarGraNGADG00211_2_FD_36419 | JGI IMG/M metagenome (IMG submission 36419) | reverse complement strand
TGCATTAAAGCTAGGTACTTACCTGTGGTAAGAAGGATGGTCGCTCCAGATATTTATTTTTCCAAAAAAGCTCATGTTTCCTGTGACAGGAAAGTTCCCCTTTTTGGGAAACAGGGGCCGTTATGGGCTCTGTACCCTCGGAACTGCTGAAGTCCTGATTTTGATGCCAGATATGCCACTAGACGCGTGTCTGGGGGTAAGAAAAGGGGCGGCCCCGGCGGCTACATCTCCGCAAGCTGATGCAACCTTGAACCGAAGCCGCTCCAAACGGCCTCGCCTTCGCGTGACCGTAGCTCACTGTGCACGTGGCGGGGTATAGCGACCGCCGCCGAAGTGAACACCTCGCCAGCCGACCTCTCGTTGGTGCGTGCCGCACCGCGCAGTTCTGGACTTTGGCCATCGACCGCTCCTTAGCCGAGGAGTAGAATGCTGGACATAATAGGGCTGGCGACAATCTCGGAGGTGCGTCTTGCGGGCTCTGCTTTTGGCTGGGGCGGCTGTGGCGGTTCTGGTGTTCTCGGCGTGCGGTTCTACCAGCTCCACCAGTTCTACCATCGCCGTACCGCATTACACGACTGCCAAGGAGAAGGACAACTCGTGGGGTGCAGCAAAGCGCTACGAATATGACATCGTAGTGGACGGGAAACCGACCCACGCACAGTTGGATGCCATTGCGAGTGAGGTCGTCCAGAAGGCCAAGGACGAGCACCCTCTAAATGCCGTCTTCGTCTTCTTTTTCGAGAAGAAGAGTGAGATCAGCGCAGGTAACGGCTATACGCTGGGCAGAGCCCAATATGCCCCCGGCGGGGATTGGGGCAACGCCGCTTCTGTCCAAACGGGTGACTACTCGACAATGAAGCTGACCATGGACTACGGGTCAGCCACGGGCCTCTAGCACCGCTACCGCAGGCACGGCCTCTGACCACATGATGTGCGCACGGCTACTTCACGCGGAGGAAAGCGTGGCCGGTGTGCGACTGGTTGTTGCCCGCGAGGTCGACGCCCTTGATGGTGAGCCGGTACTTGCCCGTCCTGAGCCTCACGCGGAAGTCCCAGTGACGGGAGCCCTTCTTCTGGAAGCCGGAATGGAGGGTCAGCTTCTTCGCGCCGGTCAGCGTAGTGACGGTGATCGTCGTGTCGGTCTTCGGGCTGTAGTAATCGTAGGACGAGTAGTTGATGTAGCCCATACGACCTCGCTTAACGGTGTTCGACTGCACGTAGCAGGCCGGGCCGGTGAGGTCGACCCTGTAGGTCTTGCTGTGCGCGTCCTCCACGTTGCCCGCTTTATCAACCGAGCGGTAGTACAGAGTCTGGTTCCAGTTGGTCACTCGGATAGGCGAATACGTGCTGTACTCCGTCCAAGAAACTCCCGCGTTGAAGGAGTACTCGGTGCGGTCCACNCCGCTGCCGCTGTAACTGTCGCTCGCCGACAGCGTGACGTTCACCGTCTTGGAGGGGTCGGACGTGGCATCGTCGCGGGCCGTCGTTGACGGCGCGTAGGTGTCAAGCTTGATTGAGTCGTCGCATTTGTCGAAGTACGTGTCCTCTGGACCATCTCGAAACTGCATGTACACGTCCTTCGTACCGTCTCCAGAACCCAGATCCCAGGCGACCTCATCGGCGTATCCAAGTGCATACCACGGATCGTACGTGCTGAAGTACGACGAGTCGCCGATCCGGAACTCGCTGTTGAAACCGTGGTAGAAGCTGACCACCACGTACCGAGAGTTCGTATAGTCATCGCCATCATTGATCTCACACGTCGCGGCACGGGCGACGCCACACATCACTAGCACCAGCGCGATCACGAGTCCGAACAGCAGGACTCCTCGCTGCAGCGTCGTTCCATGATTCGACTGCGTGTGCGTAAGCATTCTCCTCATGGCCCCTCCAGGTGGGAGTAGTTCTACGGCTTTGATGCTACGCGTATTACCGGATACCAGCAATGGCAACTGGAGTTGGCCCTCTGTGCAGTCGCAGGTCAGAGCAGCCATTGGTGGCGCGCGGCGAAACAGCCTGCACTCCAACGCACACGGCCCGCCGTCGCGGGCCGTGTGCGTCTATCGCGAATGGAGCGGCCCCGTCACGTCTGACCGCAGCGGGGCCGCGTCGCCAGCGGGACGAACCAACGCTGCAGCGAGGGCTTCCCTTCCGACGCGCTGTCAGTCTGAGTGCCGCGTCCGCCGTCCGCAAGGGTGACAATGTGACGGGTGCCGCCGGAGGCCTCGCGTGGCAAGCAGTGTGCGAGCACTCGGCTGACGAACCTTCCCATCCGCAAGACCTTCCTTGAGTCCTGCCGTGGTACTAGTATGGCGGTGTCGCCAGGGCCGGCGGCAAAGGGCACGGACTAGGAGGGTCGTCGTGAAATCTACCAGGACGCTCGTCATTCTCTGTCTCGTTGTGGCGCTCATGCTGTTCGCCACGGGAGTGACGCTTGCGCGCTCCAGCACCGTCTCATCTTCACGAGCGACGGCTTCGGCGGCATCGGCCAAGCGTGCCTCCGTCATCATGTGGTATCAGGCGAAGCGCTACGTGGGCCTGACCAGGACGGTGAAAGGGCCGGTCAAGGGGACCAGGTACGCTTCTTCAACGAGTGGCCGCCCGACTTTCATTAACATCGGCAAGAACTTCCCCAACCCCTCCCGCTTCACGGTCGTGATCTGGGGCAAGTACCGTTCGGCGTTCTCGTCTCGGCCCGAGGTCTTCTACCGTGGCAAGACCGTGCTGGCCACCGGCATAATCCGGATGTACAAGGGCAGCCCAGAGATGTTCATCCGGAGCCCCTCCAATCTGCGAGTCGCCAATTGACCATGCCCCATTCCGACTGACTCGGCGCGTGGAGCCGCGAGAAGGTCGGCTGCGCCTACAACCTGGGGTGGAGGCGCGGAGCCTATGAGCCAACGAGGCTCAGCCCGAGGGCAGAGTTTCGGGCCACGCTGTAGGGCCGACCTCATACCGTGGGTGGAGATTCGCCCGCCGGGTGTCAGGCCATGGCGCGATCTAGCGAGTCTCCCAACGCGCGTATTTCGACCCTAGAATCATTCGAACTCTCTATACGGGGGCTCACCCCACCCAGGGGACGAAGGGCGATTCTAGGTGCTCGAAACGCCTCGTAGGGCGGCTGTGGAGCTGCTCAAAGCGGACTGCCGCATGCGTGCGCGCCATCTGGATGCCCCCTTCCCCTACGTGCCCTACGGTACTAGAATGGCGATGGCGTCGAGGGCACGACGCCAATCACAGCTGGGGGGTCGTCATGCACATCCGCAGGTCTCTGGTCATCTTCGGTCTTGTTCTCGCGCTCCTGCTACTCGCCACAAGCTCAGCGCTCGCGGCCTCCGGCAGCTCCGCGCCACCTTCTCATGCGCAGGCGATCGACCAGGCGCCGGTCTTCGTGGCGCCGGCCATCATGGCGGCGTTGGCGGCCCACCAGACCACCTACGTCTACATCACCAGGACGGGCGCCAAGTACCATCGCAACGGCTGTCGGTACCTCGCCCACAGCAAGATCAGGAAGACCCTGAAGTGGGCGAAGTCTCACGGCTACAAGCCGTGCAAGGTGTGCAAGCCGCCGAGGTGAGCTAGGCATCAGAATCGTTCCTTGGCGAGATCACCAAAGGGGGCAACGGCATGAACAAGGGCGGGTTCTCATGGAGAAGACTATCGGGAATCAGCGCGGCCAAATCGCGCATCTCTCGGGCTACCGGAGTACCGCTCACCAAGTCGGGGCGGCAGCGCAAAGTCGGGAGAATCGTCACCGGCGGGGGTTGCCTACTTCCGGGCGTTCTCGTCGTCTGCGCCGTGGCCGTGCTGCTGCTTTTCGTAGCAACGGGCTGTGGGGGTTCGACAGGATCTTCGCCTTCAACTCCGGCCCCGTCGTCATCAGTTGATTCGACGCCTCCCGTCACAAGTGCTGCCGGCGTTGGCGGCTGGCACTCGGGACTGACGAAGGTCACGCTCAGCGCCGATGACACGGAGTCGGGTGTCAAGAAGACCCAGTACCGCATCGACGGCGGAGCGTGGAAGACCGGCACCGTCATCAAGGTCAAGGGTCAGGGGCAGCACAGGATCGTCTTCCGCTCCACCGACCACGCGGGGAACGTCGAGGAGCTGCTCACCCGTCAGGTCCGGATCGACAACCGTCCGCCGACCACATTCGCCGTCAACTCCGTCAGCGTCGACAAGGGTAAGTGGGTCACAGTTCGCTACAAGGTGGCCGATCTCACACCGACGGCCAAGGTCGCAGTCCGAGTCTCCGGCAGTGCGACAAAGACCTTCAACCGCGGCTCGCAACCGACGAACAAGACATTGGCTCTCCGGTTCAAGCTGCCTCCCGGGCAGTACACGTACACGGTGTTCGCAAGCGACCTGGCCGGCAATCGAGCTGTCAGCCGCGGCTCGAACTCGATCACGGTTCGCAAGCCGTACACGCCTCCGGTCACGTGGGTCTACATCACTGAGTCAGGAGAGAAATACCATCGCTGGGGCTGTCAGTACCTGTGGCACAGCCACTTCAAGATCTCGCTCGCCGACGCGAAGGCAAATTACACGCCGTGCAGCGTCTGCGATCCACCGCAGTGAGAGTCGCTCGGTCAGGTGCCGCGCTCGCGACCCTGGCAAGCCTAGGCTGATGGTGTCGCGTCATGTGGCATAGACGTGTCACAGAGAGCCTGCGCGGGGTACGGCCGCGCTCACGGCAGGCACTTGACGCCTACGACAAGGACACGGTGTGGTTTTGGCTAGTCGTGTCCTTCGTCTACCTCGGCGCGACAATCCTGCAGTTGCTGGGTCTCGTGGCTTACCGACCCTGGCTCTTCTCGTTCGACGTGGTGATGTCAGTCGTGTTCGCCGTCGACTACGCACTCCGCTTCTACATGGCCCCGCAGAGGCTGCGGTTCGTCTTTCGCCTGTGGAACGTCGCAGACTTGCTCGTCATAGCGACGCCGTTCCTCGCATGGCGCTTCGGCGACTCTTGGGTTGGCGTCTTGCGTGCGGTGCGCATCGTCAGGCTGCTCCAGATCCTCTGGAAGAAGGGTGGCAACGTCTTCCGGCGCGGACAAGTGAAATGGGTCGCGCAGGCGGCGCTCGCCGTGGTGCTCCTTGCGGCGCTGATCGTCTGGGCAGCGGAAAGGACGCACCCGGACTCACCCATCCACTCGGCCTTCGACGCACTGTGGTGGGCCATGGTGACGATGTTCACGGTCGGATACGGCGACACCTACCCACACACCGTGATCGGCAAGGTGGGTGCCATAGTCCTGATGTTCGCGGGAATCGCGCTGTTCGGCTGGCTCACAGCGGCTCTGGCCTCCCTCTTCGTGGAGTCGAGCGAGAAGACGGCCACAAGGCAGCGCGACAGGATGCAGCAGCAGATGGACGACATGGCGCGGAAGCTGGAACGCATAGAACTGCTGCTTGACAGTCGTGGTGGCGACCAGATGGACGATCGCGAACCTGCGGGCTGACTGAAAGAGGAGTCGACTAGCCCTGAAAGCTCCGGCCGACGCGCGCACCCCACGCCCGTCCGCCCCACGAGCGGCGTTTTTCCTGGCGCTCGGCCCACCACGCGGCCATGGGCACGGACGCGCCGGAATCGGCGTGCCCGTTGGGACAACGTGCCATCTACGTAGAGTATCAGGGGTGGCGACGGAAAAGCTGAATCGCTGCAGACGCGGCCTGAGGGTTCTCACCCGTGCGAAAGAATCACCAGGAGGGGCCGCTTAGGAGTCTCCGAGGGTCGACACTAGGCCCCTTGGTTTTGGGCCATTGTGGCGCGTTTCTGCCGTTCTGGGGCGCAGCGCTCACAGCGTCCAATCCCGTTCAACGAGGACTCCAAGCCACTACACCCCTCGGAAAGATTCTCGTGCCATTCTAGACGCGAAAATACCCCCCTTTTTGGCAGAAGATGGCCCAAAACGGGCTGTTTTTGGGGGTACCTGCACCTGCTTTACAGGCGGTGGGCGAAGAGCGCGCAATCCTTGACCTGACAGCGGCGAATGAGCTTCATGGGACGCGCCCGCGTGTAGGTCGCTTTCCCCCATTTCACCTTGTCAACCTCGCCCGCCATGCACGAGAAGCAGTGGTCGCGGATCAGGCCGCGCGTCGACCTTCCACGGGGGACACGGCGGCTGCCACGGATGGGGCGGAGACGGCAGAGCTTGGAGTCGCAGGCTTCGACAAGCTTGGAGGGCCGATAGGGCCGAGACTTCGTGCCGTCGGCCATCTCGACAGTTCCCTCGTGGCCGCCCATGCACCAGAGGCAGTACCGCCGAACGGCGGATCGTGGGCTATCCACGGGGAGCGAAGTCGGGGCAGGGAAGCTCATCGCTATGGTAATCCAGGTTGCGCGTCCACCTGCGCCCCCCGACTAGGGCCGCAGGGAGAGCCCTGCATGGGTACCCCTTGTGGAACCCATACGCCGGGAAGGACGGTTTGGTGGAGACAAGGTTCCGGCAATCGAGACACGAAGCCATCACGACCACCCACCAGGTCGGGCCTTGTCGGAGTGCGTCATACACTCCGAAATTATCTGACGGGCAACATCTGCGAGTCCACGTCCGGGATGGTCGTCGCGGGGTGCGGCGCTGTCCTCATCGCCCCCGGTCCCCACCATCTCGGCGCCGCCGCAGATATGATTCTCTAAAGAACCAGAAGAGCTAGTAGTTAGAGGAGAGTGGTTACTATCGTTGTAGGAACTACTTCCCTGACTATCAGTCGGTATATAGCCGACGGTAGTTAACGACGGTGTTAACGACGGTAGGTCCTGAGAAAGTGCCATTTTCGAGGCTAAATCAGGGGGGGAGGCGCGTCCCCCAGTACCCACTTGCGCGTCCCCCAGTACCCACCCCGCGCGTCTTCCGGTACCCACCCCCCGCGTCCCTGAGTACCTATCCTGCTTGCGGTCGTCTCGTGTGACGCGGGCCTTGTACGTGTTGCGGCCCACGGCGTCCATGACCTGAATGTCGTACGCGCTGTCGACATCGCAGATCACACCCGCAGCCTTCTCCACATCGCGGCGCGCGTCTCGTCTCCGCTGCCGGTGCATACGCAAGAGGTCGGTAACGGCGGGAGTGTCGCGGAGTTCGGGTGGGCATCCCTCGGGGGCGCTGTACAGGAGGTAATCCCGGCCGCCTGCCAGCTTGCTTTCGCCTTCCAGAAAAAGCCACCACCGCGCCGCGCAATCGTTGCGTCCCACAAGCGCCTGAAGGCACTGCTTGTCCAAGAGGGTGAAACGGTCGTTCTCGATGAATCTGACAAGATCGTCGGAAACCTTGACCACTCCCAGTCCGCCGCCAAGAGTTGTGGTCGACGTGCGGTCTAGGATGCTCCACTCGACTCTCCCTCTGCCCTCGTCCTTGAATCGGTAACAGTGGCGAAAGACGGTCGCCTTCATTCGCGTCAGCGACTCCTCAATCCACTGCCTCTGACGGCCGCCCTTGGTGCGGTGACCGGCAGCGAGAGCGGCGGCCCCTAGGCTGAGCGGGACGTACTGACCATTTTCGCGGTACCCCTCGATGATGTGGATGAGGACCAGCAAGTCGCGGACGACCAGCGGCCCCAGGGGCTCCAGGACGTAGACGTTCTCGTGGTATAGCGAGCCAACAAGTCGCCACTCGTTCGAGGCATCTAGCTTCGACCTGCTGGGGCTCCATATCGGCAGGCGCAGAAGATGGGTTTCCATGGATGTAGTGGTCGAGCGGACTTGCGCGACACCTGTAGGGCAGGTGTTCTCGCTGCTGGAGGCCACAACTGGCGCTGCCTCGATGATCTCCGGCCGCTCCACTTCGGCAGGTAGCGGGAGCGGGCTGACGCGTTCGTCACGAACGAACTCGATATCCAAGTGCTGACCGTAAACATCTTCTAGAAGCCGACTCAGGTGCGCCTCTCCACCGAACTTGCGGGCATGTTGGAGGGCGAAATCGGAGGGCAGGCCAATCACTAGGGTCGTCTCGCGCCGCTCCATGGGCCGTACATCGTACAGCGAGGCGTAGAGCGGCATGTTCTCCGTCTTCAGCCGCTCGCGTATGGGAGCCCACGTCGTGGGCCACGATTGCTCGTCCGTTGACAGCGTGACTGCGGGGGCAAGCATCAGCGGTCACCCGAAAACAGCTTCTCAAGGCCTTCAGCTGAGATGCGCCACTGACGCCCGCAGCGAAGCGAGATGCCTTTCAGGAACCCGTATTCAAGCTCCCTGTAGACAGTGTTTTCGCTGAGTTTCAACTCCTCCATCACCTGAGTCGGGGTCAAGAATCGCCCCCGCTGAGATTGAGGTCGTGCTATGCTTAAGCAGTCACGCTCGGGAATGCTCATTGGCGCTCCTTTGTAGTGGGACTCCGGCCGGTCGCCCCCGCCAGGGCGCCGGCCTTCTTCATGGCTCATTGGTCCTCGCCTCCGGCTTCTGCGACGCCCGCATGGTCGTATGCCGGCAATGCCGTGAGAGCGTCAGGACGGATGCGGAACGCGTGTTTCATGCTTGTCTCACCCAGTGTTTTGGCCGGCTGGTTCTGACTCAGCAACAGCTCGGGATTCAGCCCCAGCATCTCAAGCAGGCGCGCGGTCGGCATGACCAGCCGGCCACCGAGTTGCAGGGCGGGCAGAGAGCCGTCGTGGACAGCTGCGTACGCCGTGGAGCGACCAACCCCGAGCACGCGCGCGGCGTCTTCGATGCCGCACGTCGGCTTCTCCATCACCTTCCGCAGCAATGCCCTAGCTGCGTCCGTGTCAGTTGTGCTTCGTGCCTTCAAGTCGTACCCCCTTATGTCGAATGGTCTTGACTTGACCTATTATAACAGCTAGACTGTCGTTATGAACCATCCGTTACAACATTCATGGCAGCCTGGACGCTTCACTTGGAGGCGCTCCGAGGAGCCGTTCATCGACGAGAACGGGGACTTGGATCAAGGCATGGCCCTTGGGGGCTCGTATTGCCCCACGGACTACCCGAACCTGCCGAATGTGTTTGCGAAGGTCAGAGACGAACGGACGGCGCTGCGATTCGCTCGCACGTTCGGCCTCCTCGGCCACCCTGACGAATCGCGGTCCGGCGACCCAATTCGCTGGGTGCTTCTTCAGGCGTCGACCGTGCGCTTCGCGGGAGAACTAATCGAGTCGTTGAGCCACGAGGGCGTCGATACCGCAGCCAATGTACTCGCTAGATGGGCGCTTGACCGTGGGGAGGTCGCCGTTCCCCAGCGCGATGGTGAGGACCACACTCAAGAGCGGGTCGCCTTCTACCGGTTCATTGTCGCCAAAGGGGCTGACCCTGAAGTCACCGTGCTGAACCCGAATGTCCACGTGCCGCGCTTCCAGGCGACGGATATTGTGGGGGAGCTTGTCACGGCGAACACGGCAGGCGTGAGATGGCGGCTCTACGGCTGGGACGAAGGTTCGTTCTTCGAGAACGTGGTGCCCAGCTCCCTCATTGAGGCAATCTGGTGGCATGTAGGGCAGTGGGCGCTTAGTGGCCGGGTCCGACTCTGTGAGAACCCTTCATGCCGCGCCCCGTTCCGAGTGATGGACGAGCGGCAGAGATACTGTCCTGGCGACCATTCCTTCATCGACGACACCGGAAGACACCGCTCGGCTCGCTCGATGTGCGCCGCCATGCATCAGCAGGCCGAGACCAGGAAACGCAAGAGAGAAGGATAGCTGGCTCAGGCGCAGCGCGAGTATCGGCCACGCAAGCTCAAGGGGGAATCGTGAAGGGTCGCTTCAGGCTTGACTTAACTAAAACAGCCGGGGGGAGCGCGAAACTCCCCCGGCCCTCTGTCCACCCAGCCAAGAGCGGACGCAGACATTGTACACCGAGCCAAGAGGAGACATCGTGAAGGGGCACCTTGAGAATCGCGGGAAGAACGTGTGGCTGATCGTGCTCGAACTGGGCAAGGATGATACCGGCAAACGCCTGCGAGACACCTCGACGCTTCACGGCTACAAGGGGCAGGCAGAGGAAGAGATGGTCCGCCTCCTGCGCAAGATCACGACCGGCACCTATGTGGCCAACTCCCGAATGACGGTCGCGGAGTACCTCAAGCACTGGCTTGCCGCCTACGCAAAGCCGAGTGTGGGCGAGCGCACCTACGAGAGATACGAAGGCATCGTGACCCAGCACCTGACTCCGGGGCTCGGCCGGCACAAGCTCGCGAAGCTGCGCCCGCTGCAAATCCAGGCCTACTACGCTGAAGCCCTGGAGAGCGGGCGCTATCGGCGCGAGCGGAAGTCAGAGCGCGTGCACTCCAAGAAGGACGACGTACCCGAGACTGTCAAGACCGGTCTATCGGCACAGACCGTGGTTCATCATCATCGGGTCTTGCGGGAAGCGCTCAGGCAAGCCGTCAAGTGGCAGATGCTGTCAGTGAATCCCGCCGATGCGGTGCAGCCACCGCGCGCCGAGCACAAGGAGATACGCGCGCTGGACGAAGACGGCACGGCAAACCTGCTGCGCTCCCTGGAGGGCTCCCCTATGTGCCTTCCGGCGACGGTAGCCGTGGGGACGGGGCTCAGGCGGGGGGAACTACTCGGCCTGCGCTGGCAGGATGTCGATCTCAAGGCCGGCAAGCTGGCCGTGCGGCAGAACCTGCAGCAGACGCGAGACGGCCTCTTGTTCAAGAGCCCGAAGACCGCCAAGGGTTCGCGCTCCCTCTCGCTCATGCCCTCGACCGTTGAGGCCCTACGGGCTCACAAGCGTGCACAGGCCGCACGGCGTCTTGAGAAGGGACCGGCATACAGGGACCACGATCTTGTGCTTTGTGAGGACGACGGCAGCCCTTGGTCCCCTAATCGTTTCTCGGCCCAATGGCATAAGGCGATGCGGGAGAAGGGCCGGAGCGTGAGATTCCATGACCTGCGGCACACGCACGCGACTCTCCTCCTTCGCCAGGGCACGCATCCCAAGGTGGTCAGCGAACGTCTCGGGCACGCCACTATAGGTATCACTCTCGACACGTATTCACACGTTCTGCCGGACATGCAGGACGAAGCGGCGAAGCGTCTGGACGGTGTTTTGGCGGTCGCCATGGGCAAGGCTCAGAACGGGGCGAGCTGAAAAGAATGGCAACAAAAGGGCAACATTCCCGGGGTCGGTGGGGGTCGCGAGGCACCGCGAAACCGACTCAGATGGTGCAAAACCCCTGCAAAATGGCGGAGGGGGTGGGATTCGAACCCACGAACGACTTGCGCCGTTGCCGGTTTTCAAGACCGGTGCGATGAACCGCTCTGCCACCCCTCCGCGTATGGCCA
>JGI24131J36419_10000834_pt1 | contig 11235 bp, 7 predicted proteins | sample BarGraNGADG00211_2_FD_36419 | JGI IMG/M metagenome (IMG submission 36419) | reverse complement strand
TAGCCCTCACTCTCCTCGCTGAGATGGCCGTCGGCTAGTCGGATGGTGTGGTCCGCCCGGGCGACAAGGCTCGGGTCGTGGGTGGAGATGATGGCGGTCATTCCCTCGGCGCGGACGAGGGATTCGAGCAGGTCCATGACCTGGTTACCGGTCTCCGCATCGAGCTGTCCGGTGGGCTCGTCGGCGATGAGCAGGCGGGGGGAGTTGGCGAGCGATCGGGCGATCGCGACGCGTTGCTGCTGCCCGCCGGAGAGCTCGCCGGGCCGTTGCAGGGCGTGCGCGGAGAGTCCGACCAGCTCGAGCAGGTGCGCGACCCGCTGCTCACGCTCGGCTGACGGGACCTTGCGAAGCCGCATCGGAAGGCCGATGTTCTCGGCAGCGGAAAGCATCGGGACGAGGCCGAAGGTCTGAAAGATGAACGCGACCTTGTCGCGGCGCAACGTGGTACGGCCTTGCTCGGAGAGCTTCGTCACCGTCATTCCGTCGATGACGACGGTGCCGCTGTCGGGCTTGTCGAGACCGCCGATGCAGTTGAGCAGGGTGGTCTTACCCGAGCCGGAGCGGCCGACCAGGGCGGCCAGCTCGCCGCGGCCGATGTGGAAGGAGACGTCGGTCAGGGCGTGCACGGGCGCTGCCCTAGAGCCGTAGGTGCGGCTGACTCCGGTGACCTCGACCATCACGTCGCGCGGGAGGGCGTCGAAGCGAACCAGGCTCGGGTTCAGGGCAGTCACGGTGCGCTCCAGCCGGTGGTGTCGTCGGTGGCAGGGTCAGGCCCGGGGTCCGGGGCCCGGTGGGCGGGCGCTGCCGGTGGCGCTGCCGGTGCCGCCACGGGCGGGAACGCAACGGGCGGGAACGCCGGTCGCGGGGTTTGCGCTGCCGGAGGCAGATCGGGTCGGGGTGCCACCGGGATCGGCATCGCCGGCATCGCCGTCGTCGGTGGCGCTGCCTGCGGCTGCGGTGAAGCGACGTTGGGCGTCCGGCGGGGGGCGCCCGGTGCATCGGGCCAGACACCCACATGGTCGGGTTCGAGCTCGAGCCGGACGCGGTTCTCCAGCCCGAGCGCGGCGCGGTAGTCCGGCGGGAGCTGCATCCGTCCGGAGCGGTCGAGAACGGCGTACTCGCGCGCGATGACGGATGACTGCCCGTGCTCGTCGATCTCGGTATGGCGGACGACTTCCGAGCTGGTGCGCCCGTCGCGGATCGCCACGGTGCGCTGCACCTGGGTGGCCACGGCGGCGTCGTGCGTCACGATCACGACGGTCGCACCGAGGTCACGGTTCGCGGAGCGTAGGGCCGCGAAGACGTCCTCACCCGTGACGGAGTCCAGCTCGCCGGTCGGCTCGTCGGCGAACAGGACCTGGGGTCGGTTGGCCAGCGCGACCGCGATCGCCACGCGCTGCTGCTCACCACCGGAGAGCTGGCCCGGGCGACGTTTGGCCTTATCGCCCATCTCGAGGGCGTCGAGAAGCTCGGCCGCTCGNCGCCGGCGCGCCTTCGCGCGCAGACCTGCGAACGCCATCGGGAGCATGACGTTCTCGGTCGCGGAGAGGTAGGGGAGCAGGTTGCGTGAGGTCTGCTGCCAGACGAAGCCGACGACNGAGCGCCGGTACCTCAAGCGATCGGCGTGCGACATGCTCAGCAGGTCCCAGTCGCCGACCCGCGCTCGGCCCGCCGTCGGCAGGTCCAGACCGGACAGCACGTTGAGGAGGGTCGACTTCCCGGACCCTGACGCCCCGACGATCGCGACCATCTCACCACTGGTGACCAGGAGGTCCAGGCCCTGCAAGGCCTGCACCTCGATCTTGTCCGACTGANAGATGCGCACCAGGTTGTCGCACATGATCAGCGCGTCGTCGCCNTACTCGCGGCGCCGCGACTCCGGTCGGGCCTCGGCCGTGCTCGTGACGGTACTCATCGGGCCCTCCCGTGGGCGTGAGGTGACGGGTGCGGGTTCATGGTGCGCGCAGTCATGACGTCTCTCCCAACCGCAGGACATTGCTCAGGTTGTCGCGTCTGTGTGCGACGACCTCGACGAGGACGGCGACCAGGACGAGCAGTACTGCCCCGGCGCCGACGTACCAGAAGGCGTTCGCGTTCACCGTGATCGCCGGTGCGCCGAACGATCCGGCGAGGACGTCCAGCCCGAGGGCCGGGCCGGCTTGGGTGAGGATCAGGAGCGCTGCCCCGCAGCCGGCCACGAGAGCCGCCACCACGAGCGGGAGCAGCTGCGCCAGGGCGAGCCACCAGCCGTAGCGGGTGCTCAGACCGAGGGTTCGCAGGGTGGCCAAGGTCCGCCCTCGTTCGCGCGCCCCGGCCAGGACACTCGCGCCGAGCGCGACGGCGCCGAGAAGGGCGACGATCAGAGTCCCCAGCAGGAAGAAGCGGTCGACCCCGCCCATCAGCGGGTTGGCTTGGGTGGCCTGGAGCCACTGCGCGCGCGAGGTGATCGTCATGGTCTTGCCCTTGAAGACGGTGTCCACGGCGCGGTCGGCACCCGGGCCGACGACCATCAGGGTCCGAATGGGATACGTGGAGACCTCGGGTGAGCGTGCCGCCAGCGAGGCGAAGTCGACGACCATGTACGGCGCGGGAGCCCAGCGGTAGGCCGTGGGGTCGCCCAGCAGACCGGCATTCGCGAACGGGACGTAGCTGGACCCGATGCTCAGCGAGCTCTGACCGAGCACCGTCTTCCCCGCGTAGCTCGGATCGAGCAGCGCCGGGAGCGGCTTCGTCCGGTCCGTCTCGACGAGCGCGGCCAGGTTGCCGTCCGTGTTCAACGGTGTGTGCGCGACCAGGGCGGCGTAGTTCTTGTCGATCGCGATGAGGTTGGCCTTCGCCCAGGTGGAACCGAGCGGCAGGTCGACGTTCTCCCGGTACAGCACGACGGCGGCCGCATCGACGCCCGGCTGGCTCCGTACGGCCGCGGCCTCGTCGTCGCTGAAGATGCCGTCGACGCGGGTGTCCGCGCCGATGCGCTCCCACGAGGCCTGGACCTGGCCGCTGTGGACGGTGCTCGAGATGAGTGTCCCGGCGACGCCGATCGCGGTCCCCAGCGTCAGGGCCAGGAGCGGCAGGACCGCGAGGGCTGAGGCGCCGTCCGCGGTCGCGAGGACCCCGAGCGCGCCCCGCTGGCGACGACCCAGGGCCGCAAACGGCNGCAGCAGCCAGGGGAAGACCCGGATCAGGATCACGACGGCGGCGAGCGCGAGAAGGATCGGCGCTGCGGACAGGAACGGGTCCGCTCCGGCGGTCTCCTCTTGAAGCACGCCGCGACCTCGCAACGACACGATCGCGGCGACGGCGAGCACGATCGCTCCGGCCTCGAGCACTACCCGGCGGAGGCCGCGGCGCTTGCGCAGCACGGCACGCTGCTGCTTGTTCGCCGGCTCTCGCCGTCCGGACCAGGCGCGCCGGGCGAAGGCGACGCCCATCACCGGCGAGGCGCACGCCGCGACCACGGCGACGGCACCGAGGGGCACGATGGCACCGGTCCATCGGCCACTCAGACGGAACGCGACGGCCACCCCGATGGCGCAGCCGAGCACAGCGACGATGACCGACTCGACGAGCAGCCGTCCGGCGATCGCCATGATGGACGCCCCCCGAGCGCGCTCCAGCGCGAGCGCCGCCGACCGGCGCTGCACCAGGAGTCGGGCGATCAGNGCGATCACAGCGGCGATCACGCCGATGACGCCGGCGATGACGACCGACATCTGGGCGANNGCGGCGCGCGCCCGNCCGCTGAACNCCGCGACGGCGTCGCTCATCCGGATGGTGACCTTCGGCGCGGACTGCGCGTCAGGATTGAGCAGACCCGGTTGGTCGCGGAGCCGAGCGAGCGCGTCCGGGAGCTGCTGCACGGTCGCGGCGTCGAACTTCGCGACGTCGAGCGGCATCCGCACGGTGCCGACGAACGGGGCGCCGATCCGCAGCGAGATCCCGGTGACGCCGTCGAGGTCCGTGAAGACCGTGGCACGGGCAAAGTCCTTGCGACTCGGATCCTTCACCACTACCGGTGTGATCGCCTCGGGCACGTTCGACCAGAACGGCGCGGTCGGATCGCTCGGCTCCACGATCCCCACGACGGTCAGCACGATACTGCCGGAGTTCGCCAGCGTTGTGTTCAGGAAGGACCCGACTCCCGCGCGGAGCGCCGTTGCCGCGGCCCTCGTGAGCACGATCTCGGCAGGATCGCGCGAGAACCCCAGGCCTGGCGGCTGGCTCGGCAGCCGACCCTCGACCGGACGAGCCGTCGCCTTCGGGTCGGTGAGCAGTGCGACCGAGAGCTCGAAGTCCTGACCCGTCACGCCCGAGACCGCTTCCACCGAGCTGCCGACGGCACCGAGGCTCATCGTGGGGGTCGCGACGAAGAGCTGGGAGTCGAGCAGGCGGCCCTGCAGCGGGCTGGGCAACCGGCCCGGGAAGTCCTTGACGAACTGGGGGAACAGCTTCGGGTCGATGCCCGCGTTCGTCGTCTGCATGCCGGTCGCGAAGTTGCCGACCGGGATTGCCGCGCTGATCCCCGGGGAGGTGACGCCTTCCGTCAGGGCGCCGCGGGCGGCCCGGTCCAGGGTGGCGTCCGTCTCCCGCGGCCCGGCCACGGCGAGAAGTGAGCCGACGGCCGTGACCGCGAGCGCCACGAGCACGATCCCCCGGTCGCGCCACGAGCGTCGCGCCAGGAGTCGCCGCGAGTCCGCGGTCAGCGACCGCCAGCGAGCACCGACACCGCGCCGTGCGGCCGATCGACCGTTGTGGGCGCTCATCGCTCGTCTCCGAATCGCAGCACGGATGCGGGATCGGCCGAACGCATCGTTCGCGCGACGACCGTGACGACCACGGCGAGCAGGGCGACTGCCTCGGCTGCGAGCAGACCCACCGTCTGCCATGGGATGGCGACCAGGACTGCCGGGAACGGTGCCCGGCCGTCGACCGTGAAGCCCACGAGCGGGCCGATCAGCCAGCTCAGCAGGACGCCCAGCCCGATCCCGAACACGCAACCGAGAAGTGATAGGAGCAGGGTCTCGATGGCGATGACGCTCGTCAGCGACCGCCGGGAGAGGCCGACCGCGCGGAGCTGGGCGAACTCGGTCTCACGGGCGCGGATCGTGACGGCCGCGTGGATCGCGAACCCGGCGGCAGCGAGCAGCGCCGCGGCCAGGGTGACCAGCCAGAGGGCACCCTGCGTGCCGACCCGGAGCGCGCCGCTCGTCCGTTCGCGCAGCACCGCCTCGTGGCTCGTCACCGTGCCGAGCTTCTTGTCGGTGACCGCCTGGGTGAACTTCTGCACCGAGGACGCCGGCGGGCTCAGCCACCACGCATCGACCAGCGCTGGAGTGTTCACCTGCCGGGCGGTCGCCTGGCTCAGCTCCGTGAGGTCGACCACGACGCCCTGGCCGTACGGGTCGGAGCCCGGGATGTGATCGATCGTGCCGACCACGGTGATCGGCACGATGGCGTCGCCGAGCCGGAGCGCGAGGTCCTCACCGACGGTCCCACCCACGCTCTGGAGGAGGGCCGGCGTGAGCAGGGCCCGCACACTGCTGACGGGCCACGGAACGGCCACGACTCGAGCCTGCCCGAAGCGGAACGTCCGCGAGTCGACTCCGATCTGGCTCAGCCCGAGCTGGGCACCCTCCGGCGGTTTCGCGGATCGGGGTGTGAGTCCCTCGGAGGCNGCGTACCACTGGGCGCCGCCGTCGCCCGGTGCAGCAGTCTCTTCGTAGGTGATCGCGGTGGCCGGGTCCGCCTGGGNAGCGCTCGGCTGGACGGAACGCACGNCNGCGATCCCGATGGCGAAAAGGGCATCCGAACCGCCGGAGAAGTTGAAGCCCTCTCTCCGGTTGAACACGACCGTTGCCTGGAAGCCGACGATGCGCAGGCCCGTGACACCGACGGGTGGNGTCTTGGCGTCGGGGGCCGCGACCAGCACGGCTTCGATGTCNTGCTTGGCGCCGTCCATCGGGATCGTGCCGGCGTCGACGACCCGTACGAGGCCGTCCGTGTTCTGGACCATGATCGCGAACTTCAAGTCGGGTGCCTGGCTCACCGAGGAGCTGCTGCCGGTCACCCACGCTTGCGCCTTGATCGACGTGGGGGCGCCCGGCAGGGGGAGGCCGGCGGTGGCGTTCGCGGCGCCCACCGCGATGAAGTCCTTGATCTGCGCGCCGCCCTCGGCATCGACCCGAGTGCCGGTCAGCTGCACTGCTGCGCCCCGGCTGAGCCCGAGCACATGGGCGCTGATCTCGTTGTCGACGCTCGGACCGTCGAAGTTGTCGGAGAGAGTCCCGACACCGCCGACCCGATCGAGCACCGGGCTCGGCCTGGCAGCAGGGTCCACGGCTACGATCGCGGCTCGCTGGTCGAACGGGTCGAGTGTCATGTCTGCGATGCGCACACCCACCGGGTTGAGGAAGTCGACCTGGTCGGCTTGAGAGGTCCGCCACGTGGTGAGGAACGACTGCGCGAACGTGCCGACCGCGAGCGCGAGGGTGAGCAGCAGGATTGCCGAGGTCGCGCGAGCAGGTCGTCGGCCGACCTCCCACGCCGCCAGGGGCGCGACGAACCCGCGGCCGCGGGCTGCGAGTCGCTCGGTGACACGGGAGGCGGCCGGGACGAGGCGGACGCAGAGAAGCGCGCCGGCGAGGAGCGCGAGCGCCGGACCGACGGTGAGGATCGGGTCGACCCGGTAGCTCGTGCCGGCACCGAGCACGGGCGCCCGGTAGGACCGCAGCTGCCAGTAGGCGAGGCCGGCCAGCACGAGGATGGCGAAGTCGAGGCCCGAGCGCTGGATCGCCGACAGCCGATCCGGTCGCGCCCGCGCCTGTTCGGCCTCGACGAAGGTGGTCGCGCGGCGAAGCAGCGGCGATATCAGGACGACGGCGAAGACGAGTCCGACCACGCCCGCGACGTACCACGTCATCCGCGGGATGCCTGGGTCACGGTCCATGCCGGCCTCGGCCAGGGCCGAGTGCTGGGCGACCAGGAGGAAGAGTCGCCGCGCCAGCTCGGGTGACAGCGCGGTGGTGACCGCGGCCAGCACGACTGCCTCGATCCCAGCCAGTCCGATGAGCTGCCCGGTGGACGCGCCGCGGGCCCGCATCAGGTGCTGCTCGCCGGTCCGCCGTTCGGCCAGCAGGCGGGCCGTCTGGAGCAGCGCGGCGACACCCAGCACGAGGAGCAGGAGTCCCGCGACGAGCACGCTGCTGCGGGTGATCGTGAGCGACGCGAGCACCCGTTGCAGCAGGTCGGGGAGGGCGGTCTTCGCATCGACGCTCGAAACGATGGGAACGCTGTTGCCGGTCGCCGGCTGGGTCGCCTGGATCGCGATGTCCTGGGCCTTGTCGAGGCGGCTCAACAAAGGACCGATGTCGCCCGCGAGAACGGCGCTCAGATCGGGCGTGAAGGAGGCTCGGACGACGTCCGCTTGCGGGAGCCCACCGGCCGCAGCGGACGCGAAGGCGCCGCCGTCGACGACGAACGGTCCATACGCCGGCAGGATGATCCGCCCACCCGAACCGGGAACCGGGAAGGCGGGATCAAAGCCCGCCCCACCGAGCAGGTCCGGCTTCCAGTACGCATCCGTCGTCGAGTTCACGGCGTAGATGCCGACGACCTCGATCATCGCTCCGGAGTTGTAGTCGTCGACGGGGGTGAGGAAGATCCGGTCGCCGATCTTCCAGGCCTGCTTGTCGACGACTTGGGTCGGAACGGCGACCGGGATCACTCGAACGGTCCCGATCGTAGAGTCCGACGTGGTGCTCGGCGCCGTCGGCCATTGCCCGCTGGTGAGGTGCGCGTGGTCCGCGAACTCCGCGAGCGCGCCGAAGTAGGCGAGCGCTTCGTTGTTCGCGCTGGACGGGGCGCCGAGCGTGATGTGAACCAGGTGCGAGGTGATCGAGGACCGCGACGTCGTATCGATCTTCCCGAAGGTCGCGGCCGCCGCGGCATCCGCTCGGTCCAGGACGGGCTTGACCAGGCCGTTCTGCGGAACGCTCAGGCTGAGCTCGAGCTCCGTCGCACTGCGTGGCGCGGCCTTGAGGCTCGCGGTCAGCGCGAACCGCTCCGTCGAGCTGATGAGCAGGCTCAAGCCTGCCAGCAGTGTCGTGCAGACGAGCGCGACAGCAGCGACGACCGGCAACAGCGACCACTGCGTCCGTGATCGTCGACCGGTGACCTGGAGCCGCCATAGCCTCATGCGGCCGCACGCCATCCCACGGCNCACCAGCACGGTGCCATCTGCGCTCCTGTCAACACGGCGGTGTGTNTGGTCCGGCTGCATCGGACGACGACATCATTGCCGCCGAATCTGAGAATCTCCTGACATCGGGCCGGATCATCGTCAATGTAATCCGATTGTGACCCGCGGCCGACGGGATCCTGTCGAGCGACGAGACCGGCCGCGATCGCGACGCAGCCGAGGAGGCGCAGGTGGTGTCAGGAGTTCACCGTCGGGTTCGGGATCGGGCTTGCCGAGACCGCCGAGTCGACCGTTGCGGCCTTGCTGCACCCCGATCGCCTGCGTGGCAACGGGTACGGTGTCCTCGGGCTGGTCCAGTCGATGGGCGCCCTGACATCCTCACTCATCGTGGGGTTCCGGTGGACCGCTTTCACCCCGACACTGGCCTTCGGTACACCGCCGCGTGGATGCTTGCCGCAGCCCTCGCAGCGAAGCTGATCACCGCGACGGTGACGTCGACGATCGAGAAGGGCAAGAAGGCGTGAACGACCCACTGGCCGAGGCGGAGACCGGTATCGGCGCGGACCTGAGCGTCGCCCCGCGTGGCTTCTCAACTCGTCCGCAGGTCTGGGATGTCACACTTGCCATCGCGCTCGGCGGCACCCTCGGCGCGATCGCCAGGTATGGGGTGAGTACCAGGTGGCCGCACGCGCCGGGCGCCTTCCCGTGGTCCACCTTCGCCATCAACGTGACCGGTTGCCTGTTGATCGGTGTCCTCATGGTGGTCCTGACGGAGGTCGCCGGCCACCCGCACCGGTTGGCTCGGCCGTTCCTGGGCATCGGGGTGCTCGGCGGGTTCACGACCTTCTCCACCTACACCGCCGACGCCCAGCGCCTGATCGCCGACGGGCATACCCTCTCGGCGCTGGCGTACCTGTTGGGCACCGTCGCCGCGGCCCTGGTGGCCGTCCAGATCGGCGTCGTCGCCGCCCGTTTGCTCAACCGACTCCGGACCTTGGAAGGAACACAACCATGAGGGCTCAAGACTCGGTCTTGCGGTTGACGGTATTCATCGGTGAAGCCGATCAGTGGCACCACCGACCCCTGTACAGCGAGATCATCCACCGGGCCCACGCCGAGGGCCTGGCCGGCGCCGCGGCGTTCCGCGGGTTCGAGGGCTTCGGAGCTTCCCACCACATCCACACCACCCGGATGCTCAGCGTGAGCGAACACCTGCCGGTGACTGTCGTGATCGTGGATACCGAGGACCGGATCCGCGCATTCCTGCCCCAGCTCGACGAGCTCATCGAGCGAGGCCTGGTGATCCTCGACCCCGTCGAGGTCGTGCGATACGTCGGCCGTCGCTCCGAGGAAACGGAAGAATGACGGTCCTGCTCGTCGCGCTCGGCGCGGCCGTTGGGGCACCCCTGCGCTACTTCACCGACCGCACCATCCAGGCCCGCCACGACTCCGTGTTCCCCTGGGGCACCCTCACCGTCAACGTCATCGGGTCGCTGCTGCTCGGGTTCCTCCTCGGCGGCGCGACTGCGGGCGGGGTCCCCCCCGCAGTCGTCACGGCCGGTGGCGCCGGCTTCTGCGGGGCGCTGACCACCTACAGCACCTTCGGGTACGAGACGGTCAGCCTCGCTGAGGGCGGTTCCGTGCTCTACGGATTTGCCAACATCGTGGCCAGCCTCGCCGCCGGGCTCGCCGCCGCCTGGCTGGGGCTCACCATCGCCGCCGCGATCTGGGGTTGACGGTCGCCGACTTGCGGGCGCATTCGAGGGTCCGCCGCCGTTCGGGTCTGGCGAGAGCACCGTCACCGTCACCGTCGCCGGCACCGACGAGGGCGAACGCCCATCGTCAGCCCGCGCGCATGATCACGCAGAGTCGCCGAGGAACAGCTCGGTCGGGAAGATCTCTGGTTCGTGCGGTTTGTGCCCGGTCGTGATCTGGTCCAGCAGGATCTCGCCGGCGCGTCTCGTCATTGCCACCACGGGATTGGTGACGGTCGTGAGCCTGGGCCGGGTGGAGTCGTGCACGCCGAGTCGGTCGAAGCCGACGATGCGGACGTCCTCCGGGACCCGCAGGCCCCACTCGGCGAGGACGGCCATCGCTCCGACAGCCATCAGGTCCGAGGCGACAAAGATCCCGTCGGTGTCGGGGTGCTCGTTCATCAGCGCGGCCGCCGCACGGGCTCCGCCGGCCGAGGTGAAGTCGCCCTGCTCGATGGCGTCGGTCGCGCGCCCGGCGTCGGTCAGCACCTCGCGCCAGCCCCGCAACCGGTCGAGCCCCGCTGCCATGTCCATCGGCCCGGTGATCGTCGCGATGCGCCGACAGCCGACAGAGACGAGGTGCTGGGTCGCGATCCGGCCACCGCCCAGGTTGTCGAGGTCGACATACGGCAGCCGTTCGTCTGCGTCGAACGGCCGGCCGACAAAGACGCTCGGCAGGCGGGAAGCAGCGAGGATGGCCCCAAGGCCGTCGTCGCGGTGGTGGGAAACGACGATCGCGCCGTCGACGTGCCCACGACGCAGATAGCGTTCGGCGTGCGAGCGCTGGTCCTCGCGGCGGGCGATCACCAGCACGAGCTGAAACTCGGTGTGCTCGAAGGCGGCGCTCAGACCGCGCAACGTTCCCGCGAAGAACGGGTCGGTGAGAACCCGCTCGTCCGGCTCCGGCACGACGAGCGCGACGGAGTCGGTGCGGCGGGTGACGAGACTGCGCGCGGCACGGTTGGGTGCGTATCCGAGGTCGTCAGCTGCGGCATCGACCGCTGCTCGTGCCTCGGGGCTGACCTTGGCGCCGCCGTTGATGGCGCGCGATGCGGTCGACCGTGAGACGCCGGCGAGCGCCGCGACATCGATCAGGGTCGGATCGTTCGGCGCGCGTCGCGGATCGTTCGTTGCCACTCCAGTCACTCCTTCGTTCGTCGTGACTCAGGATCCCACGGGCCGGGGTCGATGCGCTGCCGGTCGCGCGGCTGTTCTCCGGCGCCGGGGCGGGCCGCTGCGGCGCCGCTGCGGCCCGCCCCGGTCGGAGCGAGGGCGATCAAGAGT
>JGI24131J36419_10000833_pt1 | contig 11241 bp, 10 predicted proteins | sample BarGraNGADG00211_2_FD_36419 | JGI IMG/M metagenome (IMG submission 36419) | reverse complement strand
ACAAGGAAGAAGTATTTCTTCCGGAGAACCACCGCCGTTTGAATAGATGGAGCCGGCCAGCAAAAAAACGGAAAGACTGCGCAGATAAAAAGACTGGCCGTCCGGGACAGAAAGAGTCAGCCCGTCTTAAAAAGAAATACAAGGCTTGTACCAAGACACACGGTCTGGAGAAGATAAAGACCCGTGAGTGAATATTTTGAAAAAGGGGCGAGCACTGCGAAAAACATCAAAAAAAGCGGGCCCTTATGGTCGAAAATGTCACGGTAAAGAACGCGGCCTTCGTTCATCGCGCGTCCCACATCCATATAAACATTCGGATCAACCCATGACTGAGTTGAAAACAAAGGCGAGTTCGGTGTACATAAAAGAAGGAGTGCAGCAGAAAAAACATACAGAAACAGGAGATAAAAGAGATCTCCCGACCCGTGTCTTGCGAGTGTGCCGGAAGGACGCGTGACCGAAAGCATTTTCTCACTCTCCTTCAATATTTATAACGATCAGGCAGACGTGATGCTGCACTCTACTCAACAGATGTTTCTTCCGGGATCCGGGGTGAAGGATGTGAGTTAAACAATCCGGATGCGGTGGTAAATCTTTTTGCCTTTCCTGATAATGGCTTCGCCGGATGAGAAGTCCTTATCCGTCAACAGATAGAAGGGGTCACTGACTACAATATCGTTGAGATTTATTCCGTTCTGTGCAATCAGCCGTTTGGCCTCGCCTTTGGAAGCCGTGAGCTTAGCCTGGCAGAGCAGATCCAGAATGGAGATTCCGGAGGCAAGGTCACCGGCTGCAACAATCGTTGTAGCCATATCATCCGAGCGTCCGCCTTTTTCGAAAAGATCCTCCGTCTGTTTCCTGACAGCGTCAGCGAGTTCTTCCCCGTGAACGATCTTTGTAACTTCGAAAGCCAGGCGTTTCTTCGCTTCGTTGACTGCTGCATCGGAAAGCTTCGCGTACTCTGCTATCTCGTCAAGCGAAATAAAAGTAAGAAGCTTCATACATTTGATAACATCGGCGTCATCAACATTTCTCCAATACTGATAAAATTCATAAGGAGTCGTCTTGTTCGGATCAAGCCAGACGGCGCCCTTGGCGGTCTTGCCCATTTTTTTGCCTTCACTTGTGGTCAGGAGAGTAAAAGTGAGCCCGAAAGCTTCCCCTTGTTCCTTCCTTCGAATCAGCTCGACGCCGCCTAAAATATTAGACCATTGATCATCTCCGCCAAGCTGCAGTGTGCAGCCGTAATTCTTGTACAGGTATAGAAAGTCATAACTCTGCATCAGCATATAATTGAACTCGAGAAAAGACAGGCCCTTCTCAAGGCGATTCTTGTAACAGTCAAAAGTAAGCATACGGTTAACTGAAAAATGCGGCCCGATATCACGTAAAAACTCAATATAATTCAATTTTAGGAGCCAATCGGCATTGTTGACAAGGCTCGCACGACCGTTAGTAAAATCAACAACCGTACCCATCTGGCTCACGAATCGCGATACATTGTATTGGATCGTCTCAACAGTCAGCATCCGGCGCATATCGGTGCGGCCGCTCGGATCGCCTACCATAGCCGTTCCGGCGCCCATAAGGGCTATCGGGTGATGCCCGGCCTGCTGCATATGGCTCATCACCATCATCTGGACAAAATGGCCGACATGCAGACTGTCTGCGGTGGGATCAAAGCCAATATAGAAAGAAACACCCGGCTTAGATAATTTCTCATAGATTTCATCTCTGTGCGTTGCCTGTGAGATATATCCGCGGGCTTCTAAAGTATCAAAAACATTACCGGTCATCATATGATCCCCCATTTCTCAAGTACTATTCAGTGGAATTTCAAAACGTATCAAAATATTGTACCGCAAAAGAGCATCCGAACGCAAGGGAAGCAGAATATCCGCAGAACGGCCTTTTGCAGGCGCTGCCGGAAATCTTCGGGCGGGAAGGATATCCCCATTCCTCTATTTTTTCCCCTTGATCCGGATTACAGTTCTTTCATATTCGTCTCCGTAAATATATCCGGCTTTTTGCCCCCATATTTCAGCACTTATGAGATCGAGTTCCGCCATACGGACTAATTTGGCATTATGGCCGTATTCCAGGAAATCCGACGCCTTATCAATAAGCGGAAGCGCAGCCGTCTTGCGCATCAGACGAAGCAGATACCTTCCACGGTCGGAAAACCCGAGAATCCGAAGATACTCAGGAGTGGATAGTGCGGTAAGGTCATCAGCTGTCTGACCGCATAAAAGGGAGATCAATGCACGGTTAATACGGGTTCCCGCATATCTTTTTGTGTCGGATAAGGTTTTAAATGACTCCGGTAAATCCTTTTTTGAGCTGCTGCGAAGACCGGAGACCGCATTTTTGAGCCTGCGTGATACCTGATCGCCCATGTAAGCCATCCGGTCGAGTTGTTCGGTCGTATGCGTGCGCAGGGCAAGGATGGATTCCGGCAAAAAATCAGCGGGGAGGATAGGCCTGATACCATTTGACCACTCGGACAACAGCGGGGCAAGGGACTCCGGAGGCATCTTGCCTGCGAGCAGCCCGGCTAGTGAAGAAACACCGCAAATCCCTGCGTTGCTTGCCTTTGTAACAGTGTTACGGAGTGCAGCAGCACTAGCGTTAGGGCTTTCCAGACAGATGTCGTGGTATCCGGCGCCGGAACGCAGGAGGGCGGTCGGCTTTATTGACGAACCGGTCTTCCGAAGGGCGACCAGATACTCAAGTGCGAGAATGGCATTTGGCATTTTGAGCAGGCTTGCGCATTCTCCTGCAAAAACTTTATTTTCTGAAGCCCAAAGACATCCTGTCAGCGCAAGTTCCCTCGACTTGGCATAGGAGAGACCTTCCTTAAGGTTTTCTTTTAAAGCTGACGTGTAAGCCGGGCCTTCTTCGCACAGTATACCGGCCATAGCAGTCAGCAGGGAAAGGTCGGTGCTTTCACATCCGAAATAAAGATCGGTTACGACTCCGGTTGCCTGAAGAAGACATACCGCACCATGCGCGAATCGTTCGGCTGAGGCGCACGAATATGTGAACGGGATCTCGATGACCAGATCGACTCCGCAGTTGAGTGCAGCTTGTGCACGTACCCATTTACCTGCCAGGGCGGGTTCTCCCCGCTGTACGAAAGGGCCGCTCATAACAGCCACGATAGCTGTATCCTCACCGAAAAATTCACGGGCCTTCTTGATTTGATAATCATGACCCGCATGGAATGGATTATATTCGGCAATGATTCCGATTGCTTTCATGAATGAATACACCTGCCTTTTCGGTTGAATGTGATAAAATAGGAGGGACATCAGCCTGTGGGATGCGATTTGGAATATAATTGTATTAACATTATTCTACACGGATTGTTTTGATTATGATAGTCCGTGAATCGGGCGCATCATCAGGTCCCTTTGGAGGATTGGCATGAAAAGCAGATCAAATAGACGGACATCAATACAAAAAGGATTCAGAAAGATCTATATCCTAATTGCAGCCGGACTGATCCTTGCCGCAGGAGCCGTATTATTGACTATGTACCTGACAGGGTTTTTCTATAACAGGAGGGATGTGCAGGTCAAGGTGAGTACTGCCGGTGCGGAAATTGCCGCCCTTTCAAAAGACACAAAAATCGTGAAATCCGATATGCTTTCCCGGACACTCTCACTTCTGCGGGATCAGACGAAAACCTCGCCTTTTGTTGTCAGCTGGTATGTGCTGCCTGGATCCATCAGTAGTGTTACAAGTCTTGAGTCCGAATATATTACTGCGCAGGACCAGGTAAATCTGCTTCGATGCTATGTGGCAAGGGGAAATAAGAATTCTGCTCAGGCCCTTGAAAATGCGATTGCAAAGTATTTTATATCGGATAACGGGTATCTTGTGCCGGCAAGGAAGATCTCGGAAATCAGTTCATTTAAGATACCGCAGCCGGTGTTTCCCGCCAAAGCCGATCATGAAGAATTACCGGCCATGTCTGCCTATTCGATGGAGGCTACCATTGGATATCTGAGGGCGCTTCTGGAATACTATCAGAAGTGGGGGCAGTTATCCGACTGGTCGCGGATCGAAAACCTGGCGGCGATCCTATACTCTGCAGATGCTGCGTTTTCAGAGGATCTGACTATTACTGCTTTAGCGACGCCCACTCCGATCGGGTTAAATCCGGATACCACACCGGCAGCCGACGGACAAATATCACCGGCCGATACCGTTACGACGATTACACTTGCATCACTGGACCTTGAAGTATTCCGTATTCTCAGCAGTACAGACAGCAAATATCAGCCGATGTATGACAAGGCGCTTGCTATTCTTTCGGGTGCAATGATTTCAGATGGCCTGCCGCTTTTTGCAGTAGGTTACACACAGAGTTCAGCCGGATATGCATTCTATAACGGAGATAAGGCGCAGGTTGATCTTGCCTTGTCCCTCAAAGTAGCACTGCATCTGGCTGAAGCCGGAGAGGTACCGCAGAAGACACTTTTGTGGATTAAAGAGCAGCTATATAATGAGGGGACGCTTTATCAGGATTATGACCTGCTGTCAGGACAGGCATCCTCAAATGTTGAATCCGTCGAGTCTTATGGTATTTTGCTGCAGATTGCAAGGGTAACCAACGACTCGGAACTATACAGTAAAGCACTTGGCTGTCTTGAAGGGCATCTTGCAACTAATACTGCAAGCGCAGCCAGGAGTGCAATCTTCAGGCAGCTGGATAATGCAAGGGTGGCCGTTTATGCGAAGGATAACCTCCAGGCACTGCTGGGAGTATAGTTCTGTGTGTTTTGTTTCATCGATAGACGTGTAATTTTGCAGCAAAATTACATTGCTGCTGAATAAAAGAAGAGCAATTTGTAAAAACACTTGTTTTTCCATTGTCTAGCCATTGTTTTTTCTTTATACTTATGACCGTAGTATACGAGTTCAAAGAAAGAAAGAAGGATGTTTTCATGGCATTTATTGACACAATTATAGCGAAGGCCCAAGCGGCTGATAAGACAATTGTACTTCCCGAGGGGGAGGACCCGCGTACCATTGAAGCAGCAGCGAAGTTAATCGAACGTGGTATTGTAAAAGTTATCCTGATAGGAAACAAAGAAAAATTAATGGGCAGCGCCGGGAAATGGGACATTTCAGGGGCTGTTTTTGTTGATCCACAGAATTATCCGCAGTACGACGAGTATGTCGAGGCATTTGCGCAGCTTAGAAAAAAGAAGTTTGCAACGATCGAAGAGGCAAGGGAATTATCCAAAAAACTTATGAGGGACGAGGTTTATCTTGGCGTCATGATGGTTAAAATGGGCCTTGCAGACGGTATGGTTTCAGGTGCATGCCACAGTACGGCCGATACTCTGCGCCCTTCCCTGCAAATACTGAAAACGGCTCCGGGCACAAAGCTTGTATCTGCGTTTTTCATGATTATTGTTCCCAACTGTGAATACGGCGCCGACGGCGTCTTCCTGTTTGGTGATTCCGGACTCGTTGAGAACCCGAGTGCCGATGATCTTTCCGAAATCGCACTTTCTTCTGCCAAAAGCTTCAGGCAGCTTACCGGTATTGAACCGAATGTTGCCATGCTCTCCTACTCGACCTACGGATCCGCTCATTCTATCCTGACGGAAAAGGTTGTGGAAGCTACGCGTCTTGCAAAAGAGAAGGCCCCGGAACTGAACCTGGACGGTGAAATGCAGCTTGATGCTGCGATCGTCCCTTCCGTCGGAAACAGTAAAGCTCCGGGAAGCCCTGTTGCCGGCAAAGCCAATGTGCTGATATTCCCTGACCTTGATGCAGGTAATATCGGATATAAACTTGCCCAGCGCCTGGCAAAAGCAGAGGCATACGGACCTGTCACACAGGGAATTGCTGCACCGGTCAACGATCTGTCCCGCGGATGTTCCGCAGATGACATCGTAGGTGTCGCAGCCATTACCGCTGTTCAGGCGATAAAGTAAAACGCCCGGCAAACGAATAAAAGAAATAGTCCTATGAATAGAAGAAAAACAATAGTAAACGGGGCTGAACCGACAAAAATCGTGCGAAAGCGCCAGAAGAAGCCGTGCGAACGGCTTCTTTGCCGGAGAGTCAAAAAAGGAGTCACACATGAAAGTTCTGGTCATTAACGCAGGCAGCTCTTCCCTTAAATATCAGTTTTTTGAGTCTGATACAGGCACAGTCCTGGCAAAGGGCGGAGCCGAAAGAATCGGTCTTGACAATGCATGTATTATTCATACAAAAGGTGATCAGCCTAAAGTAACAATCGATGAAGATCTTCCGAATCACAAGGAAGCTGTTGAAAAAGTCCTCGAGATTCTTACCAGCCCGAATCTCGGCGTGATCAGCTCCATGATGGAGATTGATGCCGTCGGTCACCGTGTTGTTCACGGCGGTGAGAAATTTGCGCACTCCGTCATCATCACACCTTCTGTAAAAGGTGCTATCCGTGCCTGTTTTGATCTTGCACCGCTGCATAATCCGCCCAATATGATCGGTATCGAAGCATGCGAAGCCGCTATGCCGGGTGTCCCGCAAGTTGCGGTTTTTGACACGGCCTTCCATCAGACCATGCCTGCTGCAGCTTACATGTATGCACTTCCTTACGAATTATATGAAGAATACCGCGTCCGCCGTTATGGTTTCCACGGAACATCACACGGCTATGTAGCCATGCGCGCGGCAGCCATGCTGGGCAAACCGTTGGAAGACCTCAAAATAATCACATGCCACCTCGGCAACGGTTCTTCAATCGCCGCTGTGAAGAACGGGCAGTGCGTTGATACATCCATGGGGCTTACACCTCTTGCCGGTATTTGCATGGGCACGAGATGCGGTGATATCGATCCTGCCATTGTGACCTTCCTAATGCAAAAAGAAGGCCTTGATATGAAGGGCGTAAACAGCCTGATGAATAAAAAATCAGGCGTGATGGGTATTTCCGGCGTGTCTTCCGATTTCCGCGATTTATATGCTGCAGCAGCAGAAGGAAACAAGAGAGCCCGCCTTGCCCTGGACATTTTTATATACCAGTGCAAAAAGTTCATCGGTTCCTATGCAGCCGCGATGGGCGGAGTTGATGCGATCGTATTTACGGCAGGCATCGGTGAGAATACATATCAGATTCGCGAGGGTGCCGTCGAAGGACTTGGGTTCATGGGCGTTGAAATTGACAGGAAAAAGAATATGGAAACAAGAGGCGTGGAAATGAACGTATCTGCTGCTGTGTCAGGCGTACAGGTCCTTGTTATCCCGACAAACGAAGAACTTGCGATTGCAAAGGAAACAGAAAAGCTCGTTAAGAAAGTCTGATCCTAAAGCTGCCAGGCACGCGCGAGGGCGGATACCCCTTCAATGATCTGCTCTTCGGTGAGGCTTGCATAGCCGAGAAGAACGGTACTTTTGGGAGCGAAGGACAAGTAAGGTCTTATCCCTGTTTTATCAAATAAATAGTACGAAGAAATGCCGTAGACTTTTGTCGCGGCATTTTTCGCGTTCCCAACTAATTCCTCTTCAGTCATACCATTTTTCACACAGCACAGAAGATGAAGCCCGGCATCGGTTCCGCTGATCAGAAGCTTGTCTTTGTAAGGCGCAAGCGCCTGCACGAAAAGGTCACGCTTCCTCCGGTACGTTGTGCGCATACGGTTAATATGCCGCTCGAAATCCCCGCTATTAATAAACTTTGCTAGGATCAGCTGGTCCGGGTGATTGATTGTCGTATTGTAGTAGGATAGATTCTTCTTGTATGCTTTTAGAAGATCAGGAGGCACAACCAGGTAGCTGATTCGCACGGACGGAGCGATCGACTTGGAAAATGTTCCCAGATAAATAACAGTATTCTGGGCATCCAGACCGCTGATTGCCGGAATCGGACGTCCTGCATAACGGAATTCACTGTCATAATCATCTTCAATGATGTAGCGGCCCGGTACTGCAGATGCCCAGGCCAAAAGCTCGGTACGGCGGTTGACCGGCATAATGATTCCGAGGGGAAACTGATGGGATGGTGTTGTGTATACGATATTCGAACGGCTCGCCGAAAGGCTTTCCATATGGATGCCGGATTTGTCCAGCGGAATCAGTTCAACCGTAACCTGAAGGCCGGTAAAAATCTGATATGCCTTGTTGTATACCGGATTTTCCATTGCTACAGTCATGACATCATGCATGGAACGAAGGATCTGTATAAGGAGCTGGAGAATATAATCGGTACCCGCACCGAGTATGATCTGTTCCGGGCGGCAAATAAGTCCGCGGGACTCGCGGAGGTATTTGCAAAGTGCGTTCCTTAGAACCTCTGCCCCCTGCGGATCACAACCCGCAAAAGCCTGCACACCGGCCGTTTCGAACACATCGCGTATCGTTTTTTTGATTTTGGAAAGCGGCAGGGCCGAGAGGTCAACTCCGTTCGGTGAAAAATCAATAACGGATGACTTGCTGCCGGCAGCATAATCCGTATCTGCGGATACTGCTGTGCCGGAATCAGAATATGCATTCACGGAAGCCTCCGCCCGGGAGATATTTTCACCCAGATCACAGACGAAATATCCGCTTTTTGCGTGCGCTTCAAGGTATCCTTCTGAAACCAGCTGCTGATAGGCCGAATCAACCGTATTGACACTGACGCCTAACTGAGAGGCAAGGAGTCTTTTGGAGGAAAGGCGTGTACCGGCCGGAACAAGTCCTGAGATCAAGTCCTGCTTGAGACCATCGTAAATCTGCATATACAAAGACGAGGCGGAGTCATTGTCTAGTACCGGTAAATACATAATCATTTCCTCTCTGCAATCTGATACCTTCGATATATTCAAAACTGACACTTTTAATGGTACCAAAATCCCGATAAAATAGCAACATCAAGTGAAACAGAGGGAAAACATATGGACAGGGATATGAAATATAATGCCATTAATGAAAAGAAGCCTAATGAAAAGAAGCCTAATGAAATGAAGACTAATGAAATGAAGACTATAGAAAAGAGCATTGAACCGCGGTCCGGATCTGCTTTGAAGATTATTCTCAGAATAACTTTTGCGGGTCTGTTTTCGGCTCTTATTCTTCTGGCAACACAATTATTTAAAATTCCAACCGGTATCGGTTACGCGAATCTCGGTGATGGATTCATTCTGGTCGGTGCGTATCTTCTCGGACCGGCCGCATTCTTCCCGGCTGCTATCGGGTCCGCATTGGCGGATCTGCTGGCCGGCTATCCGATCTATATACCGGCAACCTTTATCATAAAAGGCCTCATGGGACTTACTGCAGGATTCCTTCTGAAAAATGAGAAGATTTCAATCATGAGAAAGATCATCGCATTTTCGCTGGCCGAGGTGATTATGATTGCGGGATACTTTGGATATGAATCGCTTCCGTTTATGTACGGACCGGCTGCTGCAGCCGGATCAGTGATCCCCAACCTGGGACAGGCAGCCGTTGGCATTTTGATGGGCATGATTCTGACAGCCATTTTGGAGAAGCAGCGCAATTCAATCAGGAATAAATTACTGTAAAAGGATTATATGTTGACTATATGTTCAATTTAAGTTCGGGGTCAGGTATTGAAGTCTGCAGCCACATGCCATACAATTAACCATCGTAGAATTTATTATTATATGAAAGGTAACTGGCAGATGAGCAGCATGGAAAAAACAAGTGCACATAAAAGATTTCTTTCCCTGACTCAATTTGCAATTATCCTTGCTCCGGTTACCTTCTTTTTTGATGCCGCAGTTGTATATCGTGGAAGGATCAATCTTTCTGTTTATATGGTCACAATTCTTCTTTTCATCTTAAATGCCGGCCTGTTGATGATGATAATACTTTCATTGCGAGACTTTTGTACATACCGCAATAATCGAAAATTCTATATTGCGGAAGATCAACGCACAAATGGCAGATCATCAAAGAAGCAGATTTTGTCATATTTGCCAGTTACAGTGGTTGCAGGTGTGTTTTCCATTCTGGCTGCGTTGCAGTTCACGTCTGTTCCCCGTTATGATGGAGGACTTTACTATGATGCATTGATTACTGCGACAGAGAACTTTACATTTGCTCCTGATTCTCTAGTTTCCTCATTCACTTTTTTTACTCACTCCATGCAAGGGACATCGCTTTTGATCGGCACCGGAGAGATGCTGTTTCCAAGACAGGCGGTTGGGGTGTACGGCGTTACACTTCTTCTTACCATTATTGCTATTTTTTGTCTGTATAAAATATTTGGATGGATCTTCCCAGATAAATCCGCGTGGCTAAAAGCGGCAGGAACCGGAGTGTTTGCCTTCTGCCCCTACTTATTGGGTCTCTTCTCACATATTAACCCGGATTATTTTACTCTGATGTTTTTTGTAATCCTAATATATGCTTTTGCGGAAGAGCTTGACTATCTGGCAGCATTTTTATCGCTTCTTCTAATTTTTTCGAAGGAAACAGGAATTCTTTTTGCAGCCTCGTTTCTTATTCCTGCTATTCTTATTCGTACAGGTAACGTTGAGGGAGGAACTATATTGCAAAGCTAAAGCGTTATCTGTTTCCCAAGAGATTTGTACTTTATGGTGTAGCTCCGACACTTTTTCTTTACAGAGCCCTTGTACAGAAGGCACTTACATATGGTCAGTTGAATACCGGTGCATCACCTTTCCGATGGGATAACAACAGTTATTTCTGTTTTGGATTTAATGCCGGGTACATTTCGGCTAGGATGTCACAATTTGTTTTCACTAATTTTTTGTGGGTCATCACACTACTAACTATCTCTGCCATCATTTTGTGTATTGTCCGAATACACAGAGGTGCTGAGTTGAATTTGACCGGAGAATCAACTGACATCGCTCTTGCTGCTGGAATAGCGGTAAGCACAATAATATATATGGTTTTCTCCTGCTTATTTATCACGACTATGTGCCCTCGATATAATGTATTCTTTGCACTTCCTGCCAGTCTTATCTGCGTATGGACGGTTTCGTATATCTGGAAGAGTCAAACACTTGCAGGAATTGTAATGGGTGGGGTAATTGTATTATTTCTCCTGCAAAATTACTTTAATATGGATCCATCCTTGTCTTTAGGTAACCACAAAATTGATATTGGTTACGAATATATTTATTCTCCGACCGGGGAATACAGTTTTATGGAACTGACCAATATCGGGGAGATGTTTGTATACAACCGTACATACGTCTATTATGACGATTTGCTGGAAAAAGCGATGATTACGATTGAGCCAGATATGAGCAGCGAATTTGTGAC
>JGI24131J36419_10000832_pt1 | contig 11255 bp, 9 predicted proteins | sample BarGraNGADG00211_2_FD_36419 | JGI IMG/M metagenome (IMG submission 36419) | reverse complement strand
AATAGGTCCAGCACGTCGAACAGATACGTGTAGCCCTGCTCCTCCATCCAGTTGAAGAGCCCGCCGTAGTCGATGTAGTACCCGACGTAAAGCCAGGCGCAGCGCGCGATCTCTTCCGCCGCGGGGTAGTCGCCCGCCGCAAGCCTCTTCCTCGACTCCTCCACCATCACTTCCAGGCAGTCGATCGCCTCCTGCCTGCCCCACATCGTGAACCTGGACCCGTAGATGAAGAACGAGAACAGGTTGGGCACCGGGCTCGGGACGTTCTTCTTCAGCTCCCAGAGCTGGTAATGGAGCTCGGCGGCCCTGTTGCACTTCTCGATGACGTCGCGCAGGCGTTCCTCTTTGATGCGCTCACCGACGAAGTCTTCGACCCGCTCGACCATCGTGAAGAAATTCTTCCGGTACTGCTCTATGCCGCGCTCGGTGTCGTCCACCGGCTTCTCGAGTATGAACTGAGGGATGCCCAGGTAGTTGGCGACGAACTCGTGTATCTTCGAGTTAGCGTCACAGGCGCCCGCGGTGCAAGAGATGATGGCGTCGGCCTCGAAGTCACCCTCGGTGAGCATCGAGCCCAGCTCTATGGTGCTCGACGAACAGAGGTGGTCGGGTATTCCAAGCCCCATCGCATAATCCCAGTAGCGGTGGCCCTTGCCCTGCGTCGCGCCGGCGCCGAGCGACGAGAGCACCTCGCTCGTCAGCGGCACGGCGTTCTCGAACGCGTGCACCAGCTCCGGCACGAAGTTGAACGGGACCAGGATGACCTTCTTGCCGCTCGCTTTCGCTTCCTTCGCGTTGCGCATCCACCGCGCTATCATCTTGAGATACGAGATGCTCGCCCGCCTGACCCGCTTCTCGAGGAAGCCCTCCAGGGTCTCGGCGACGTCGGAAGGCATGAGCGCGATGACTCCGCGGCTCTCCTCATCGCTGAAGTCGTCGGGCACGCGCTCGATCATCTCCATCATCTGGAAGACCCGGTCGAAGAGGCCCTCAGGTACTCGCGGGGCTCCGGCCAGTATCGGCATCAATCCTCGCTTTCGGCTTTCGGGGCGCGGCGCCTTACCTTCTTGCGCCCCGACTGCTTCGGTATGACGACGTTGTTGACGAACTCGGAGATCTGCTCCTGGATGACGCCAATAGGCGTAGTGCGCTTGAGCCACGAGTCCCCCTGCAGGATGAGCAGCGGCACGCCGGTGCGCTTCATGAGCTCCTCGCGCAGGATGGAGGCGGCGCTCCAGGTCTGCTTGCAGGCGTGGTGTCCGGGGTATATCGCGCAGTCGGCCTTGAGCTCTTTTACCGAGAAAACAGCGTCGGCGCTCCACCCCATCGCCATGTTCCCTGACCCCATCTGCCTGGTCATGGGCATGTTGCGCGCCTCTTCCGCCATCCCGTCCAGCATGGTGTCGCGGCNTGACGGGTCGATAGGCTGCGGGAACATCAGGTTGAGGCCGTCGCCCAGGTAGGAGTAGCCGCTCTCCTCCATCCAGTTGAACATCCCCGCCAGGTCGAAGTAGAACGAGGTGTAGGTGAGGAGGCAGCGTGCCACTTCCCTCTCCGCGGGATACTCGCCGGACTTGAGCCTCTTCTTCGACTCGTCGACCAGCACCTGCATCATCTCGACGCCGCTGTCGGTCCCCCACATGGAAAAACGGCATCCGTATGTATAGAGAGCGAAGAGGTTGGGAACGGGGTGCGGCGAGGCCTTGTGAAGCTCCCAGAGCTCCATGTACAGCTCGCAGCACCTGTTGTGCTTCTCTACGACCGGGCGGATCTTCTCCTCTGTCACTTCCTCACCGAAGAACTCTTCAAGGTCTCGCACCAGCGTCCGGTAGTTGCGGTAGTACTGAGCGATCCCGCGCTCGGTGTCGTCGACGGGCTTCTCGAGCATGAACAGCGGGATGTCGTGGTACCGCGCCACAAACTCGTGCGTCTTGGAGTTGATATCGCAAGAGCCGGCGGCCGCCGACACGATCGCCTGGGGCCGGAAGTCGTTGCTTCCCAGCATCGATCCCACTTCGATCGAGTTGGACGAACAGATGTGGTCGGGCAGCCCGAGCCCCAGCGCCATGTCATAGTAGCGCTCCCCCTGGCCCTCGAGCGCGACGACGCCGAGGGTGGAAAGCACTTCGCTCGTAACGGGAAATGCGTTGTCGAAACAATGTATCAGCTCGGGAGGGAAGCAGAACGGCACCAGTATGGCTTTCTTCCCCTGCTCTTTGGCGTGCTTCGCCTGGTCCAGCCAGACGGCCAGCATCTCCATGAAGGCCATGCTTCCCTTGCGCACCCTCGGGATAAGCATGGCGCCGAGCGATTTTGACGCGTCCGGCGGCAGGAACGCGAGGAGGCCTGCCACCTCCTCGTCGCTCATGTCCTCCGGCAGCATGTCGATGACCTCGAACAGCATCGCGACGCGGTCGAACATCCCCGTCTTGGCCTCAGCGAGTGCGCCCTTCATCGCGTGCCTCCGATCCTCTCCAGGAACGCCTGGACGCGCGTCCTGATGCGGCCGATGTCAGCCTTGGACCCGTACTCCTTCTCCAGTTGCAGGACCGGGATACCTGCCTTCTCGAGGTCCATCCTCAACTGGACGTTGTCGACCCCATGCACGTCGCAGAACTTGTTGTGCATCAGCACTACGCCGTCTACGTTCGCGTCGGAGACTGCCTTGAACACGAAGTCCCTCCGGCGCGGGTAGTCGTCATACATCCTCGGGCACAGCAGGTCGCCCAGGTATACCTGCGCGAGCGCCTCGGCGGCGTCGGCTTTGGTGTCGACCGGGCTCCAGAAAGCGCGGGCACCGTAGCAGAGGGAGTCGGTAACCACCATGCCGCCGACGTCCTCGATCTCCCTGATCAACTGGAGCTCGTCGCTCGCCGCGCCCCCCAGCATCAGGCGCGCCCGGTAGCCCGTCACCGCGTGACCCTTTCGCTCCTCTATCGCCTCGTCGGCGAGCTCGAGGAACTTCTCGGGTGGCACCGCGGACGCGAGGAGGAACAGCGAGAGCGCCTCGGCGCCGGTGAACGCCGGGTCGGCGCCCCTGCGCATCTCGTAGATGGTGCGCAGCCGCTCACGGATCGCCTCCTGCCGCTCGATGGCTTCGGCCAGCGCCTTGTCGGTTATCTCGACGCCGAAGCCCTCCTCTATCCCTTTCCGGAAGAGCCTTACCTCTTCGGTGAAATACTCCATGGCGTCGGGCGTCGTCTGGTGGGGCACCTTGACGTAGTGGAAGAACGGCGACGGCTTTACGTACTCCCAGTTCTCGAACATGCCGCGCAGGTGGTCGCACCCGTTCGTCTCGACAAGCCCGTCCAGGAAATCGTAGGTGCCGTCCAGTCCGAGCTGCAGGCACGAGCGGCAGAAAGAGCAGTTGAAGCGCGCGAGGTGCGAGTCGGCGATGTCGGTCCTCGGGTTGCCGAGTGCCCTTATCCTGTAGGGCAGCAGGCCCGCGGCGTCGATTATCTCGGCCGGCGTGCAGACGCAGGCGTACCCCAGGACCTTCTTGCCCGCTTCCTTCCACTCTTTGACACAGTCGTTCTCGACCGTCTCGGAGAGCCTGATGACTTCATCCATCATTGCCGTTACCACCTTTCGAACGGCGCTCGCGGCGCGATGCCGGCGCCACGTCCCTTCATCCTACCAGCGTCTTCACGACCAGCTTTACAGCACGAAACACGTTCGAGGCCCCCAGCTTGAGAAGGGCCATCGCCCTTTCGCGCTGAGCGAACACGGCGTCCATCATGCCGTGGGTGACGTTGCGCGCGGCCCTCTCCAGCTCTCGGGTATCGACGGCCGCGAGCAGCCTCGTCATGTAATCCTTGATGGCGCCCGGCCTGCCGGCGGCCGAGCCGTTGAACCTGGCCAGGGCGTCGTTCACGCGGCGGCCCATCTCCTCCGGCTCCAGCGCCTGCCGGACTCCGGGGTTCGCCAGCAGCGCCTCTTTAAGGTCCGCGCTCGCGGACAAGACCAGCAGCTCCAGGCGCTCGGTGTTCACTCCCTGGAGGACGTTGGTCATGATCTCTTTGTGCAGCTCCGGGTTCGTCTCCCTGAAACGCAGGCCGAGAGTCACAGCCGAGTCCAGCGCCCGCCCCACTTCCTCGGACTCGAGCCCGTCGCGCATCTCCTCGGCGATCTTGAGGAGCAGCTCGTCGGGCCAGGCGCTTGCCTCACCCAGTGCGTTCGCGACGACCCGGGCCGCGATGTTGGAAAGCGAGGTTCCCATGCGGGACATCAGCACCACCATCTCGGGGTCGCGAGCCACGAGCTCGACCAGGACGCCCGCCATCACCTCCGCGTCCTCCGCGAGAGCGACCACGGCGCCTGTCGCGGCCTCACTGTCGAGGTTGTCCAGAACGCGCTTCATGAAATCGGTGAAGACAGCTCTGAACCGGGGCTCCTCGCCTCCCAGGATATAGTTGCCAGCGTGAAGGTCTATCGCCATCTTCGAGCCCGTGGTGAGCACGCGCCCGATCTCTTCGGCGTCCAGCGCCGAAAGCGTGTTGAACAGAGCGCTCGCGAGGATCTCCGGCGGGAGGTTGGTCTTCTCGAGCGCGACGGAGAACACCTTGATGATGCTGTTGAGCAACGGCGGGGCTATGCCCACCAGGTTGGCGACCACCACCGGGTTGTCCATCATGACCTCGATCATGTGGGTCATGTAGGTGGTGAAGTAATCGAGGAGCGCGACAGTCGACTCTCGCATCTTCCCGAAATCTATCTCCTTCAAGACGGCTTCCATGGCGGGGTACGCCGCCTCGACCAGGGCCGGGTTCTCCTCATGGACCTTCATGGCAAGCTCGGAGTACGCGTTCGCCGCCGCGGCGACCTCTGAGCCGTCGAACGCCGCGATGTGCTTCTCGAGGACCAGCGCGCGCTCTTCGGGGGTGAGCGAGTCGAGGTACCGGGCGAACACCTTCACAAGGCGCACCCATCCCATCTCGACAAGGTACGCGGACTCTATCGTCTCGCGTGTCAGCTCGGGGTCGTCCTTGAAAGCGAGCTCCAGGGACTCCGGCTCGAGACCTGCCAGGAACTTCCTGAAAGACTGGCGCGTGAGCTCCGCCTGTGCAGCCGCGCCCTCTGTTGCGTTCTTCTCACTCAACTCCGATCACCCCTCATCCCGTAGCCCGCCACCGACCTGAAAATATTGACCATTGCGGAAAAGCCCCACAGGCACGCCGACCGCAGCACGGCGAACGCCGCCCGCCCGACCTCGCGGCTGTCGACGCCCGCTATCGAATCGCGCAGGAAATATGGATTGCGCTCGGCGGCCCTGTTGATGGTGCGCGCCACCGCGTTGACGACGGCGCCCGCCGCCCGTGCCGCCCTCTGGGGGAAGTCGACCTTCTCCATGACCGGCCCGAGGACCAGTGGCACCTCGCGCATCCTGTCCACGTCCACCCCTTTTGAGAGCTGGTCGACGAACGCGTCGAGCAGGGGCCCCGGAAAGGTGTTGAGCTGACGACCCAGCTCGAGCACGGCTTCGACCAGATAGTTGACGACATCCGGTGTCAAGCTCGCCAGGCTGAGGGCCAGCTCGGGGTCCTCCCACAGTAGAGTACGCACAGCGATGCCCGCCCCTTCGGGGTCGAGCCCCGCCATGTTCGTCTTGATTATCTCGAGGAAGGCGGGCGTCCTGATGATCTCGCGGATCACCCTCGCTCCCGCGCCGGCGCCTTCGCCCCGGCTGATACCCGCGCCTGCCACGTTTCCCTCCATCAGACTTCTCCCTCTGCATCCATCGCCGCGGCCTCCGCATCAGCGAGCGCTTCGCGCCCTGCTGCCATGAGCGGCAGGACGACCTGTTGCATGAACTCGGGGTTCTCACTGGCAACGGTGCGGACGGCGTCGGTGAGCCCCGCGGCAAGCCGCCTTGTTTCTGAGGCATCATCCGCGGCCGAGGCACCCAGCCTCGACACAGTCGAACCGAGCGCCGGCACCAGCGCATCGAGCGCCAGGCCCGCCGCTCCCGTCGGCACGGCCTCGGCGAAGCCCTCGCCGACGCCGGCCCAGAACCCGGCCGCGGCGTCCGCCAGGGTTTCGTCCTTCACAGCCGAGAGGCTCGAAGACAGCACGAGCGCCCGCCCCATCGCACGACCGAGCGCGCGGCTGTCGAGCTGCTCGACGACCCCTGCGATAAAACCTGTCAGCACTACGGGCGGGAAAGTCGACCCTTGAGCGACCATCTCGTCGAGGCTGGCGAGAGCCGCGTTGAGGATGTCGGGCATCGCGGCGAGCAGNCTGAGGGTGAACTCCGGGTCCTCCCACATGAGGGTCTTTACCAGCAACCTCGCGTTCTCGGGGTCGAGGTCGCGGAGGATGATACGCACGCTCTGCTTGAACCGCGGCGTCCTCAGCAGTTCGCGAAGCACCCTGCTGGTGCCTTCTATGGGGCCTTTTCGGGGCGNNTGTGCTTCCATCTAAACGATGCCTCCGCTGCAACCTTCATGCCGGCGGGACGCCGGCGCTACGTCTCATGCCGGCGGGACGCCGGCGCTACTTCAGATCGTCTCACACTCGTAGAACCAGCGCGCCACTTCCATCTGGCACAGTTGCTTGCCGCCCATCCACAACTGGACGATCTTGAGGTCGCGCCAGTGCTTCTCGACGTCACACAGCCTGTCGCTGCCGTGGGCGCCCATGATGTTCATTGCCTTCTTGAGGTCCTCCACCGCGCGGTCGCACGCGAAATACTTGTAGGCGCGGCCTTTGGTGACGATCTCGTCCGACCACCGCTCGCCGTAGAGGTCCGGCCTGTCGAGCATCCGGGCGTACTGGTAGGCGAGCACCCTGATGATGTCGATGTCTCTCGCGATATCGGCGAGGACTCCGGCGACGTCGTCGTTCTCCTTGAGGGGCCTGCCCCTGTAGGTCTGCTCGGAGCAGAACTCCTTAAGGATCTCGTAGACGTTCATCATGGCGCCGCTCACGAAGGCGGTGCTGCCCATGTTGCCCATCGAGATGACCTCTTTGAAATACATGGCGTCGAGCCCGGGCCCGTGCGCGCGGTACCACGACGGCACGCGGCAGTTGTCGAACCAGATGTCGCCGTTCTTGTCGGCGGCCATGCCCGCCTTCTGATAGGGGCCGCCCTGGGTGCAGCCCGGCGTGTCCGCGGGAACGAAGATGAAAGCGAAGTCGTCGAGGTCGCTCGAGCCGGGATTGGTGGTGCAGACGACCCCGAACAGGTCGCACACGCCGCCCGAGTTGGTCGGCCAGAGCTTGTGTCCGTTGATGACCCACTCGTCTCCGTCGAGCACGGCGGTCGTCTCGATCGTGCTGCCGCCGACGATCTCCATGTTCTCTATGTCCGCGCCCCCCTGCGGCTCGGTCATCGCGTTCGCGGCGAACCTCGCCTCGGTCGTGTCGCAGAACATCGGGGCGAACTCCTCGCACAGCCTCCGGTTGACATGCGGCTCGTTGCATATCATGAAGAACGGCCAATAGGTGACCGCCCAGGCGACTGCCATGCCCGAGTCGGCGCGCGCGACCTCCTCGCAGAGGCGGCACCCGCCGGTCCCGATGTAATTGGAGTGGCCGAAGCCCCAGCCGCCGAGGTCCTCTGGGAACATCATCCGCTGGAGGCCCAACTCTCCCATCAGGCTCTTGAACGCCGGCTCGATGAGGCTGTGCTGCTCCCAGTCCTCGTCGTACTGCCGCCTGTGAGGCATCACCTCACGCTCAGCCCAGGCCCGGACTATCTCGCCCAGGAACTTGTCCACCGGTGCGAGGTACTCTAACGGCCTGGTGAAATCATCGACGGTGCGCATTTCGTTCCCCTTGTTCTCGCCAGCCATCCATCCCGCCTCTCCGGTCGAAACGCAAGAAAGTCGTTTGACCCCTTTTTTGCGTTTGTGCAAAAAGGTGCCTGTCCCCTTTTTGCGTTTTACAGTTTCTTGAGGTCGAAGTAATGCCTTGCCATGTCGGTCTGCGTCACGGTCTCCGGTGACACGTACGACTGCAGGGTCATGACGTCCCGCCAGTAGCGCTCGAGGTTCCACTCGGTCGCATATCCCGCGGAGCCCATCAGTTCCATCGTATTGTCCATCGCTTCCATCGCCATGCGGGTCACTTGCTTGAACGTCGACACCGCTGTCGCCGCGATGGCGGGCGAGCCGGCCGGCCCGTAGACGTCGGGAGCAGAGACCATCCGCGCGGCGTTGTAAGTGAGGATGCGGGAGGTGCCTATCCTCATGCCGATCTCTCCCAGCAGCGACGCGACGAGCGGGTTCTCCTTGAACACCTGCCCCTTGCCCTTGATGACCCGGGTATCGCCCCACTCCTTCAGGATCTCGTATACAGCAAGGAGCGACCCCGCGGTGACGGCGGAACAGAACGTGTAGTACCACGAGAGCGTCTCGCGCAACCGCTCGACGCCGGTGAGGACCACGTGGGCTGCGGGCATGCGGACATTGTCGAGCGCGATGTCCGCGTTGAGGCTCGCGGCGAGTCCCGCCTTCGTGATGGGCTGGCCCGCGCTCAAGCCCTTGGAGCCCGAAGGCACGAGCACGAGGGCCGGGTTTCCTTCGACCGCGCAGGCGATTCCGAAGACTGAGGCGTTCGCCCCGGAGCACTGGGGCCGTGCGCCTTTGGCGGACAGGCCGACACCATCGCCGTCACTGCTCGCGGACGCCTGGTACGGCAGCCCGAAGAACTGCGCCGAGGACTCTCCTGAATAGTACGGCAGGACCAGCGAGCCGATCACCACCTCGTCGCCGCAGACGACCGGCGCCATCCCCTCGAGCAGGGCGCCGTCCCTGTGGGGTTCCACAGCGAAAGCCGACTGCAGCGCAAAAGTGTTGGCGAGCAGGAACCCGATACCCGTGTCCGCCCTGCCGACCTGCTCGAGCACCGATGCCAGTGTCATGGCCGCGTCGGGCGTACTGAGGCCGCCGCCGCCGAGCTCGTCGGGCCAGAGCATCGCCTGGAGTCCGATGTCGATGAGAAGCTTGCGCATAGCGGGCGCAAGGAGGCTCTCGTAGTCTTCCTTGTGCTCGAGCCGCCCGGCCATCACCTCGGCGTCGGCCCAGCCGGCTACCGTCGACGCCATCGACCGGTCGACGTCCTGCAACCATTCCACCGGCACCGGGAAAATCTCCTGGTAGTCCATCACACCCCCATGGTCCTGGACGGGGCGACCATGCTGCCGCCCTACCTTCTTCCACTCACGCTGACCGGCGCCAGCCGCACGCCGTTTAACTGTATGTCGATGATCTCCTCGGAGATCTCGCGGACGTTGTAGTCCACGATCTCCGAACTGATGTTCCGCGCGATGTGTATCATCCCGCCCACGATGAACTCCGCCGCGCGCCGCTCGTTCACGTCCCTCAGGAACCCGATGGCGACCCCGAACTTCATCAGCCGCTCGAAGTCACCGGTGAACCTGTCCTGGAAGTCGTGAAAGAGCCGGGTCATCTCGTCGTCGATGCCGACGAGGTCGTTGAAGAATATCTTGGTGATGCCCTTGTTCTCGTCGATGAATCCCAGTACCCCGGCCATCACGTCCACGAGGGCCTCGGCCAGTTCCGAATCCGGCGGGCGCTGGTCTTCGGGGACGCCAAAGCGCGTTGTGATCGAATCGAGGCCGGACTCGATAGCTTCCAGAATGCCGTCGACCACGTGGGTCACGACCGTCTCGAAGATCTCGCGTTTGTTGGAGAAGTAAGCGTAGAAAGTGGAGCGCGCGACGCCGGCTTCCTTGATGATGTCCTCGACCGTCGCTTTGTGGTAGCCGAGCACCGGGAAAACCCGCTCGCCGGCCTCGATGATGAGTTCGCTCTTGTTGTCGGTACCCAACTCTCATCCCGTCCGATTCGTGATGGGCCCGGCCTTGCCGCGACCGGCCCCCGCCATCGAACATACATGTATGTTCGGTATATTATGCGCAGGGTTGGCGACCGTCAAGAGGTAATAGAACATTCGCGCAAACATTTCTGGAGCAGCCATGGCGGACATGCCCGAGATCGAAAGCCCGGACACCGGCCGCAAGGAGCGGGTGCCTCCCGGGCAGAGGGCCGGCAGCAGGTTCCCGGTCCTGCACTACGGCCGCACACCTCTCATAAGCACGTCCGAGTGGAAGTTCAGGATGTCCGGGCTGGTCGAACAGGAGCGGACGCTCGACTACCAGGAGTTCTCCTCTCTTCCGATGATCCGCGTCCACGCCGACATACACTGCGTGACCTCGTGGAGCAAGCTCGACACGCACTGGGAAGGCGTCAGCACTGGCGCCCTCAAGGAACTTGTGGCCATCAGGCCTGAGGCAGGATTCGTCATGGTGCATGCCGAGCCGAATTTCACGACCAACCTTCCGCTCGAGGATTTTTTCGCCGAGGACGCCCTGTTCGCGCTGAAGTACGAGGGCGAGCCCATCACCGCCGAGCACGGTTTCCCCGTCCGTCTCATCGTCCCGCGGCTGTACTTCTGGAAGAGCGCCAAGTGGGTCAACGGGGTCGAGTTCATGGCGAGCGACCGGCCCGGTTTCTGGGAATCGGGCGGGTATCACATGCACGGCGATCCATGGACCGAGGAGAGGTACAGGTAACCGCTACTTAATCTGCACCGTGTGATTGTATCCAGCACACCAGCCTGCTAGAATCTCCGCAAACGGTANGACTGCACCGACGAACGGCGGTTTTCACTGGGGAGTTGAAGTTGATGCAGTGTTCTTTTTGCGCCAATGAAGTACCTGAGGGCAACCTCGCCTGCCCCTCTTGCGGCGAACCCCTGATGAGAGCGCCGCAGCAAGCCGCGCCACCTGCGGCCCAGCCGCAGGTCCCGGGACAACCGCCCGCGCAGGGCGTTCCTCCGCNGCANGGACAGGTCGCGCCACCTCAATACAGTGTTCCTCCACAGCCGGGCCAGGCGGCCCCCCAGCAATACGGCGTTCCTCCGCAGCAAGGACAAGTGGCGCCTCCGCAATATGCTCCGCCACCGCAACAGCCCGCGGTCCAACAGCCTCCTGGAGTCCCTCCGCAGGCGGGGATTCAGCAGCCACCCATGCCTCAGGGCGTGCCTCCGGGCGCTCCCCCTGCGGCATACCAGCAGGCTCCCGGCGTCCAGCAGCCTTTTGTCCCGGGGCAGCCGCAGAGCACGCCGCCGCCGACGGTCGCCGCGCAGCCGTCGCAAGCAGCGGATCCGGCGATGCAGTGGCGCGAGGAAAGGCAGTACTCGCTGATCCCGGATGCAAACCAGGCGCCTGAGTACAAGGACGATACCCGGTTCTTGCTGGCCCCGGACCCGCATGCGCAGCCCGTCCCCAA
>JGI24131J36419_10000821_pt1 | contig 11331 bp, 10 predicted proteins | sample BarGraNGADG00211_2_FD_36419 | JGI IMG/M metagenome (IMG submission 36419) | reverse complement strand
GGATTTCTCGACCTCATAACAGCTCCGAAGAGCGGATGTTTTACCAGACTTTCCTTGACAACAAAGGTGAGCTCCTTATGCGGACCAATAATTGACGGTAAGATCATAGTTTCAAGAGTGCTCATGTGATTGCTGATGAAAAGCACAGGACCTGGTGATTTTGTTATGTTTTCCATACCGGTTATATGAAATATTCCTCCTGTCTTTTCGATAAATCTTAGAATTTCAAACGACGAATCAGTCCAGGCTTTTGTATCATACACTTTCCGGATAGCTTCTTTCCTTGTGCGTAGCACCACTGAAGCATATTTAAATATAAAGTAAATCCTGTTGTTAAGAAGAAATTTCTCTTTAATTGAAAAAGTCTTCTTTTCCCGGGTATTGTAAGTATTTGAATCAAAATAGCCCTTCCGCATGAATCTTATATTAAANCCATTTTCAAATTCTCATAATAACTTACTCCAGGAACCGTAAACTGATTCAAATTCGGGATTCCACACGGAACTCAGGAGGATCATATCNGGNGCTTCTTCCGAAAAGTCAATAAGTCTTTTTATCATTCCTTTATTTACTTTAGAATGATCAAACTTATAAAAAATGAACCAGAAAAAAGCCTCTAATTTAAAAAATCACACATTACCTTTTGAAAAAAGGAAGTATAAGAAGGGTTATTGAAAGACCTATCAATATTACAATTGCTGTCCAACCTATGAAATTAGTAATAGGTTTGTTAACGTGTTCTCCCATAATCTTTTTGTTATTAACAAGAATTATCATGCAGACAAGGACGACTGGAAGAAGCAACCCATTTAAAACCTGTGACCATAAAGAAATCTGTATCAGGGGAGCATTGGGCAATAGTATTATAATGGCGGCAACTACAAGGATACCCGTGTATAAAGTGTAAAACTCTTTTGCATCGTTCCATTTTTTATCAATACCTGCTTCAAAGCCAAAAGCTTCACATACGTAAAAAGCAGTTGCAAGAGGGAGAATTGTGGCAGAGAAAATAGATGCGATAAATAATCCAAAAGCAAATACCTGCGAAGCCAGATTACCGGCTAGCGGTTTGAGAGCCAGGGCGGCATCCTTTGCTTCTCCAATTTGAATACCGTTTACATGAAGTGTTGATGCACATGCAACAATAATAAAAAATGCAACAACAACAGTTGCTACACATCCAACAACGATATCAATTAATGTATAAGTATAATTTTTCATCTTCAGCCCTTTTTCAATTACTGAAGACTGCATATAAAATTGCATCCAGGGAGCTATAGTGGTTCCGATTATTCCAATCACCATGGCAATACCCTTAGTGCTTACATCCATCCTGGGATGAATAATAGAAGAGCCTATTTCAGCCCAGTGAGGTTTGCCCATCATCGCCGAGATAACATAAGTTAACAGCGACACACTGAATATCAGAAAAATACGTTCGGCAATCTTGTAGTTTCCTTTTACTACCAGTATCCAGACCATAAATGCTGCAACCGGTACAGAAATATATTTGGATATTCCAAATACCTCCATACTACCGGCTACTCCGGCAAATTCCGTTGTTGTGTTTCCAATATCAGCGAATAGTAGCCCGATAAATATGAAAAAAGTCACTTTTACTCCGGCATTTTCGCGGATCAAATCAGCAAGTCCTTTCCCTGTAACAATTCCCATCCTTGCATTCATCTCCTGAATGATCAGAAGAACTACAAAAGATGGAATAAGAGTCCAGATAAGCCCATAACCATATATTGCTCCGGCTACTGAGTAAGTTGTGATCCCTCCCGCGTCATTATCGACACTCCCGGTGATAATTCCCGGTCCAAGTATTGCAAAAAAGATTGCAAGCTGTTTAAGAAGTTTTTTTATACTGAACCCTGACTCCGACATTTATCTCTTATTTGTCCTCCGTTTACGAATAAGGTCTTCAATAACGTCGTCAATAACAACCATACCCTGTAACTGATAATTCTGATCAACTACCGGGACAGCCAGTAGATTGTATTTGGAGACTATCCTGGCAATTGCGCCTACTTTCTGCTCATCGAATAGGTAAACAGGCCCTGACTTCATTATGCCACTGACACTCACATTCGGTTCTGAAACCACAAGATCGCGCAAATTAAATGTTCCGATTAACTCATCGTTTGATTCTACAACGAACATATTATAAAGTTCTGCAGACTCGGGTTTTTGGGCTCTCAATTCAACAAGGACTTCTGCTACCGTCGTAGTCGAACTGAAAGAAAGAAAATCAGTTGTCATAATACTCCCCACCCTGTCATCATCATATTCAAGAAGTTCCCTTACCTCCTTAGAAGACTCCATGTCCATCTCCTTCAACAATATTTCAGCCTTCTCATCTCCGAGCTCATCGAGTATATCAGCGACCTCGTCGGCAGGCATCTTTTCAAGCACATCTGCGGCTTTATTTACAGGAAGGTTTTCAAGAATATGTATCTGAGCATCGGTCTCAAGCTCTTCAAGAACATCAGCAGCTTGTTCTTCATCGAGTGAAGCAAATACTGACATGCTCGATTTCTTACCCATATCTTCAAGGATATCAGCGATATCCGATGGGTGAAGAGTATGAAGTTTTGCATAACTTTTTGAAAGTCTGATATTAAGATTTGAATGGTCGATAGCCTGAACATCATCCCAGAGGATAAATTTAGCGGGTATATTTATTTTAAAAATGGAAAGTATTCGCTTTATCGGTGATGCGATTCCAATTCTGCGCAAGAGACCTTCAATCCCAATATCTACAGCAATGGCGAATGTTCCGGTTGGCAGCGTTGCAAGCCTCACATCATTAACCCTGACCAGCTTGCGGCCATTCATATCCACTATTTGTTTGTCGAGAATATTTTCAACCAGCAAAAGACCATTATTGATTTCCTCTGCACCAAGCTCAACCAGGGCTGTACAGGTAACATTAAGCGCTTCTCTTGCTTTTGTAACTATAAAACTTTTAAAGGAATAAAACCTGATTTCCTTTTGTATTTTTAACCTTACTCCTGTTACAAGCTGTTGGTTTGGGTCACTGTTTCCCGAAGGCATAGTGTTAAGAAGCAGATCTTTTATTGTACCAATAGCGTCACCATCGGCACCAAAAGCTACTTTACCGATTATTCCGCTTAAATAAAACGTNGTGAGTGATGTCATTGTCACCTCCTTGCTTTTACTGACAAAGAAGGATGTGACCAACAGTACCGGTTATCCTCCTAGATCAGGGTTAAGATTAATATATTCGCCGGGTCACCGTCCATTAAATTCTCAAAATTGATTTCGCGAACAAAAGTAAATTTCAAATCCGAGCTTTCCAAATAATGTTAAATTATTTTGTCAAATTAAGAATTAATAAGTATTGCATGAGCTGGAGTTTGAATTGGCTATGCCCTCCAGACACTTTTATTAGGTATATGTAGGTATTTTTAATAATTTATTAACTCAAAAGAGTAGCTTTTCTTCCGATTTATTCTTTTTTTATTAAATTTGGACTCTATTTTAACATCATTTAAGCTACATAGTGGGAATTTTACGAGACAAACTTTCAAGCTATGATGCCCCGCAAAAAGCAATGCAGGCTGGCATCTATCCCTATTTCAGGGCAATAGAATCCGAACAGGATACAGTTGTAATCATAAACGGCAAAAAGGTTCTTATGTTCGGTTCGAACAGTTACCTGGGGCTGACAAATCACCCAAAAGTTAAAGAAGCTGCAAAAGCTGCTATTGACAAATATGGGACAGGTTGTGCCGGTTCCCGTTTTTTAAACGGAACACTCGACATCCATATTCAACTTGAAGAGAAACTTGCCAGGTTTGTTAATAAAGAGGGTGCATTGTGTTTTAGTACCGGTTTCCAGGTGAATCTTGGAGTTGTATCAATACTCGCCGGTCGTCATGATTATCTCCTTCTGGATGAGCTTGATCATGCTTCAATAATTGAAGGCAGCAGGCTCTCGTTTTCGAAAGTTCTTAAGTTTGCCCATAATGATATGGATGCACTTAAGAATAAATTAAAATTTTGCCATAAAGACCATATCAAGCTTATAGTAGTGGATGGTGTTTTTTCAATGGAAGGTGATATAATTAATTTGCCTGAAGTAGTTAAACTGGCTGAGCATTATGGCGCATCAATTATGGTCGATGACGCTCATTCATTAGGTGTTCTGGGAAAAAATGGATCAGGAACCGCTTCCCATTTTGGTCTGACTGATAAAGTCGACCTCATAATGGGCACTTTTTCAAAATCATTTGCTTCCCTTGGAGGTTTTATTGCCGCTGATAAAGAAGTAATTAATTACATAAAACATAATTCCAGAACCATGATCTTCAGTGCCAGCATGACTCCTGCCTCAACAGCTTCTGTGCTTGCATCTATTGAAATTATGGAAAATGAACCTGAGAGGATCAAGCATTTGTGGGACCTGACCGCATTAGCTCTCAGTGGTTTTAAATCAGCAGGTTTTGATACTGGTAAATCTGAAACACCAATTATACCTCTTTTTATCAGAGACGACATTAAAGCTTTACAATTGACCCAGATACTGCTCGCTGAAGGAGTTTTTGTAAATCCTGTTGTATCGCCTGCAGTACCTAAAGAGGATTGCCTTATCAGATATTCTCTTATGGCAACTCATACAAAGGAACAGGTAGAAATTTCAATTGATAAGATTACCCAGGCGGCAAGAACCCTGGGTATCCTAAGCTGATACAACCCCAAAAAAACCTAAATGGGGCTTTATTGTGAGTCTGGACTTGCTCCACTTCTTCGCATTCACGTAGCTTAAGCGAAGTAAAGGAATTGGGATGGGGCAACAAAGATCAGTCAGAGAGAGTATTTTGCTGTTAATCAATCAAATACAATAATGAAAAAAGTAGTTCTCATAACAGGAATCTCATCAGGTTTTGGTAAACAAACTGCAGAACTCCTGGCTGCTGAAGGACATAAAGTATATGGTACNGTCAGAAGAGATGTTGAAATCAGTTCTGCTATAACCGGATTAAAACTCGATCTCACTAATATTGATTCAATCCGGCAGGCTGTACTTACCATTTACGAAAAAGAGGGAAGAATTGATGTCCTCATAAATAATGCCGGAATGCATACCGGAGGCCCGATAGAAACTTCACTTTTTGAAAACATAAAACTCCAGATGGATACCAATTTCTTTGGAATGGTTAATCTTACCAGAGAAGTGTTGCCTATAATGAGGAAACAGGGGGGTGGTACAATTATCAACTTCAGTTCCATAGGAGGTCTGATGGGTTTGCCTTTCCAGGCATTTTACTCTGCTGGTAAATTTGCTATTGAAGGTTTCAGTGAGGCACTCAGAATGGAAGTCAGCCAGTTTAATATAAAAATTGTACTTATTAACCCTGGCGATTTTCATACAAATAACTCTGCCAACAGGAGGAATTTTCTGGCTCCAACTAATGCTAATGATCCTTATAATGAACAATATTTAAAAACTCTGGCAATAATTGAGAAAGATGAAGCCAGTGGATGGGGACCGCAAGTTCTCGCTAAAAAGCTTGTCAGGATTGTCGGTTGCAAAAATCCGCGTCAGAGATACATCATAGCATCATTTGAACAAAAACTGGCTGTGGTACTTAAATACATTTTACCAGGGAAACTTTTTGGAATGATTCTGGAAGATCATTATAAGATCAAATAGTCTTAGAAATCTTGCGATTCATCTTTGCCCTGTGCGTCTTAGTTTCTCGTTTCTCGTTCAAATCCGAACTTGATTACTTGCACTGTCATTGCGAGCGAAGCGAAGCAATCTTTTTATCTTTTTACTTTTTACTTTTGTCTTAATTCTACGGTTTGCGGCTCGCGGCATGCGGTTAATTTTCACGGAGGCTCTGGCTTATGATTTTTTTGTAACCTTATTATCTCTGCAATTTATAAACAAATAATTTATAATTTTGAATAATAACTATTTTCAATGTCAGAGTATAATTTATCACAGGAAGTTGAACACGAAGAAGATTTAACAGCGCTAAAAGAAGATTTGGAATTAATGCTTGAAAGGAGAAGATAGGATTAAAACAATTCCCTAAATCATTTGTTACAGTTGTGCAAACTTTATTCTAACAAATTTAAAATAATGGAAATAACATTCGACGGAGGCAAAGTTGTAACTGCTCATTCACACGGACATATAATAAAAACCGATCAGCCGGTTAATGGTGGTGGTCAAAACTCAGCACCTTCGCCTTTTGAACTTTTTCTGGCTTCAATAGGGACCTGTGCCGGAATATATGTAAAATCGTTTTGTGACAATCGGAAAATCCCCACCGATAACATAAAAATTATTCAGAATGCTGAATATGACGAAGAAACGGAGTTACNTGTCAATATCAAACTTGATATTAAACTGCCTTCAGACTTTCCTGATAAATATAAAGCAGCGTTAATCTCNGTNGCAGAANTNTGTAAGGTTAAAAAGACAATGGCCAATCCGCCTGTTTTTGAAGTTATTACCTCTGAAATATAGTTGTTGTAAAGAACTTAACCGCAAAGATCACCAATTATCATAGCGTGCTTTGCGGTTAATTCTCAAATTCTTCTCAGGCCAGATACATATTGATAAGTTGTTCATAGAGCTCCTGTTTACCGCTTCTTGTCTCAGGTTCTCCAAGCTCTGAAGCAATATCTCTCAACTTCGCAAGTGTAAGTTTCCCTTTTGCAAAATTTTTCCCCGCTCCCTTATCGAACGATTCATATCTTTTCTTTCTCATCTTCAGGTAGTCACTATTTTTCAGGATCTTTTCAGCAATCACGAGAGCCCTTGCAAAAGTATCCATTCCGCTTACATGAGCGATGAAGAGATCTTCAATATCAGTAGAGTTACGACGTATTTTAGCGTCGAAATTTATACCGCCCGTTGAAAATCCTCCTGCTTGCAGAATAACCATCATAGCTTCGGTTACCTCATATATATTTGTAGGGAACTCATCGGTATCCCAGCCGTTCTGATAATCGCCTTTGTTGGCGTCAATGCTACCGAGAAGACCTGCATCTGCCGCGACCTGAAGTTCATGTTGGAAAGTATGTCCGGCAAGTGTGGCATGGTTGACCTCAATATTAAGCTTGAAATCTTTATCCAGGCCATGCTGACGTAAGAAGCCGATTATTGTAGCTACATCAAAGTCATACTGATGTTTTGAAGGTTCCATCGGTTTTGGTTCAACTAAAAATGTTCCCCCGAAACCTATTTTTCTACCATAATCACGGGCCATTGAGAGCATCATACCCATGTGTTCCAGCTCCTTTTTCATATTTGTATTATGAAGGCTCATATACCCTTCTCTTCCACCCCAGAATACATAGTTCTCTCCACCTAGTGCAACAGTTGCAGCAATCGCATTCTTTAATTGTACTGCCGCATTTGCAACAACGGTAAAGTCAGGATTTGTTGCAGCACCATTCATATATCTTGGATTTGAAAAAAGGTTTGCAGTTCCCCAGAGCAGTTTCACTCCTGTCTGTTCCTGCATCTTTTTCATTACCGGGACAATCTTTTCGAGTCTTTTTTCAATTTCGAAAACTGTACCATCTCCGACAATATCAGTATCATGAAAACAATAATACCCTGCCCCTAATTTGGTTATAAACTCAAATGCTGCATCTAGTCGTTGTTTTGTCTTATCATCATTTGATGCATCTTTCCATGGATGAAATCTGGTAGCATTGCCAAACGGATCCGAACCATCGCCACAGAAAGAGTGCCAGTAAGCAACAGCAAAACGAAGATGATCTTTCATCTGTTTTCCGCCCACTTCTTCTTCCGGATTATACCATCTGAATGCAAGCGGATTTTTCGATTTTTTACCCTCGTATTCTATCTTCCCTATACCAGGGTATGCCTCTTTTTTTCCTTTGTAAATCATAGCGAATATTTTTAATTAAACCTGTTTTTAAATCCGGTAATCCAGCCTGCCTGCATTCAGGTGCAAAGTATGCAAAAGCTTTACAAAAATTTGCAGAATAATCAATTTCTAAAGCTGTGAAACTAATTCTTTCCATTTTAAATATGCATTTTCATAGATACCGGATCGTGATTTGTCAGGTTCTGTAACACCAACAGTTATTAGCCCGTTAAATGCTTCTTTTTCAGACTTATAATATCCGCATCCTATGCCGGCACCTCTTGCGGAGCCTATTGATCCATCAGTATTATAAAGATGAATTACCGTTCCGGTTATTGTTGATAAGACCTCCCGGAAAACCTTGCTAAGGAACATATTTGCTTCCCCTGCCCTTATCAACTGAGGATCAATTCCGACCTCTTTCATAATATCAAGTCCATACCTGAATGAAAACGCAATTCCTTCCTGCGCTGCTCTAAACATATGAGCATTGGTATGAACATTAAAGTTTAATCCTGCTATCCTTGCTCCCTGGTCCTTATTACCAAGCATTCTTTCCGATCCGTTACCAAATGGCAGAATGTACAGACCGTCCGAGCCCGGGGCAATTTTTTCAGCCATATTGTTCATATCATTATACGACAGGCTGTTGCCAATGTTTCTCTTCAGCCACGAATTTAGTATACCTGTTCCGTTTATGCACAAAAGCACGCCCAGACGTGTTTGGGAATTATTGTGATTTACATGCAAAAATGTATTTACCCTTGATAGTTTATCATATTTTTTCTTATCAGTTACACCATAAATAACACCCGATGTACCTGCTGTAGCAGCAACTTCACCCGGGTTCAGGACATTTAGTGAAAGAGCATTATTTGGCTGATCGCCTGCTCTGTATGAAACAGGAATTCCCTCTGGCAATCCTAATTCTTTTGCTATGGATTTAAGAAGCTGTCCGCTTATTGAGAATGACGAGGCTGCTTCCGGTAAAAGGCCGGAATCAAAACCAAAAAAATTCATCAGCTTATCTGATACTTTGTTCAGGGAGAAATCCCAGAAAATACCTTCTGAAAGTCCGGTAAATGATGTACAAATTTCTCCGGTAAGTCTTAACGCGATATAATCACCCGGCAACATGACTTTATGTATTTTGGAAAACAGTCCGGGTTCATTTTCCTTAACCCAGGCAAGTTTTGAAGCAGTAAAATTCCCGGGTGAATTAAGAAGGTGAGAAAGACAGTAATCCTGACCTAAAGATTTTAATGCTTTTTCACCATATCCGACTGCCCTGCTGTCACACCAGATTATAGAAGGACGTAATACCTTATTATTATTATCAACTGCGACAAGACCGTGCATCTGATAGGAAATACCTATAGCGCCGATATTGTTTTTCTTTTGTCCAAGCTTTTGAGTACACTCAGCGATTGCTGCTTTCAGGTTAATCCACCAGATCTCAGTATCCTGTTCAGCCCATCCGGGTTTCAAAGCAATAATTTTCATTTCATCTGAAGGTGAGTATGCCGTTGCCAGGCATTTGCCTGATTCACCATCTATTACCGAAGCTTTAACTGAAGAGCTTCCCAGATCAATTCCCAGTAATAACATATTTTAAAAGTTATTTTATTTCAAATTAGTTTCTCTGTGCTATTCTGCGTAACTCTGTGACAGTTCTTATTTTTTCTTGATAAGGATATAAATTTAATAAAAATTACCAGTTAAACATTGTTCCATCTGTTTTTCTGTTAACAGGCAGCCTCGCCATCGTATACGGGAATTTAGATGCTGCCTTTTCATCAATATCCACTCCAACACCCGTGACTATTGCAATTCTGTTCTTTATATGACCATTCATTGTTTAATTCTTATTTTCCCCATTTCTTATTGATGATTGCCGGCTGATTAGCTTATGCTTTAATATAATTGTACTGAAATTTGCTGATTGTGAATTCTTTAGTTTATTGATGAGTGAGGTTGCAGAAATTTCGCCAATCTCTCTGGCAGGATAATCTATTGTAGTAAGATTAGGTTTAATTACTTTGCTGATTGGTTCGTTATTAAAACCGACAACAGCTATTTCATCAGGAATTTTGACTCCCGCTCTCTCAAGTTCGACAATCGCCGATACAGCGGTAGAGTCGTTAGAAGTAAAAATCCCGTCAGGCCTGGGAACCATTTTTAATATTTTTTTTGCCGCATCAGTTCCGGCCTGGCCATTCATATCGCTGATTATAACCAGATGCTGATCGAATTCGATTCCATTGTCAGCAAGAGCCTGCTTATAACCTCTAAACCGATCTGAATATACATTTCTCATTAAGTTTCCGCCGATATGTACAATCCGATTACATCCCTGCTCAATAAGATGAGATGTTGCCTCATAACCAGCTTTGTAATTATCAATTACTATGCTCATGCAACCATTACAATCCGCAACACGATCAAAAAAGACAACAGGAATATCTTTATTTAACAGAATATTGAAATGATCCAGATTCTTAGTATCGAATGCCAGAGAGACCAGTAATCCATCTACCCGGCTGTTAAATAACGTGGAAATACATGAAATCTCTTTCTTCCATGACTCCTGCGATTGACTTATAATCAAACCATACCCGTTCTGTGATGTGATTTTTTCAACTCCTGCTATTACAGTGGCCATGAAATAGCTGTTCAATTTCGGGACTACCACTCCTATCGTATTGGTATGTTTCTGACGGAGGTTACTGGCAAATTTGTTTTGCTGATATCCCATTTCCTTTGCTACAGCAATAATGTTCTTTTTTGTCTCTTTCCTAATATGCGGATGATCCTTCAGTCCTCTGCTTACTGTTGAAGGGGAGATATTTAACGCTTTTGCCACATCATAGATAGTGACTTCTTTGTTATTCTTCATTTATTAACAAATAATTACCAAAATTAAAGAAAAAAAGTGACTACAGGAATAATTTTTTTATTTTATCTGCAATCGGTTGCATATATCAAATTCAACCGATTGCAATATCTGTAAAAATGCGTACTTTTATATGATCTTTTATACCTGAAGGAACAGCATATCAGAGTTTAGAACAATGGATAATGTAATATTAAATCCGCGTTTATGATAAAATTTCTATACGTTCTAAAAAGGCTTACAAAAGTCATTTCATTATCCGTTGCAGGCCTTCTGATTTTAAATTTCAGTTATTATGAAAAAACTTTCGCAGGAAAAACCGGATCCTGTTCCATGAATAATATCGACTCAATAAAAGGGCTCAAAGATTATTACAAAGATTTTTTTCCTGTCGGGGTGTCCGTGTCACCAAATTCATTGACCGGAGCCCAATCAGTACTTATATTAAAACATTTTCAAAGTCTGACTGCGGAAAATGTAATGAAACCTGCATTGATACATCCGGAAGAAAACAGGTACTACTGGGATAATGCAGATAAGATTGTAAATTTTGCT
>JGI24131J36419_10000801_pt1 | contig 11423 bp, 9 predicted proteins | sample BarGraNGADG00211_2_FD_36419 | JGI IMG/M metagenome (IMG submission 36419) | reverse complement strand
GCGCCTTGCCGGAGGCNTCGCCCCGCATCCTAGCGCCCGCCGCCCCAGCGCCTTCCGTCCCATCGCCCATCTGGAAGCGCGCGTAGCGCAGCAGGTCGTTGACCGTCGATACGATGCCGCCCAGCGGGCCGATGGCGCGCGGCAAGCCCCAGGGCCGCGCCACCGCAGGCGTCCGCTTGCCGCCGTCCGGGCCGTCTCCATAGACAGCCTCGTGCCCGACGGCCACCGCATGCGTGATGCAGTCTGCCGCGGAGAAGAAAGACATGCGCATCCCCAGCGGACCGAGCACCTGGTCCCGGGCCAACACATCGAAGGGCCGGCCCTCCAGCACTTCCAACAGGCGGCCCGCGAGATAGAACGCGGCGTTGTTGTAGGACCAGTAGCGCCCCAGCGGGCTCACTTGCGGCAGCGCGGCCAACCTGGCGACAATCTTCGCCAGCGCGTCATCGCCGGGGCCGCCATCGGCGAAGTAATCCCCCGCCCAGCCGGCCGTATGTGTGAACAGGTGATGGGCTGTTACCTGCGCGGCGACCGCCTCGTCGGCCAGGCGCAGCTCGGGCAGGTAGCGGCGCAGCGGCGCATCCAGGTCCAGCCGCCCCGCTTCCACCAGGCGCATCGCCGCCGCCGCGGTGATCGTCTTGCTGATCGAGCCAATCTGGAACAACGTGTCCGCGTCCACCGGCAGCGGATGCTCGACGTTCGTCACTCCGAAGCCCGCCGTGTCGCAAGCGTCGCCGTCCAGGATCCCCACCGCCACGCCAGGGATGTGCAGGTGGGTCATCTCATCCCGGATGACCTCGCAAAACTGCGCGAACAACGACTTTTCCATCATCTCAGCGCAACCGCCGGCTGAGCACCGTTTGCAGCCCCACCGAAACAACAATGATCAGGCCATACACGAGCTGGGTCCAGAAGCCGGAGATGTTCATCGCAACGACCCCGGCGTTGATGGAGCCGATGATGAATGCGCCGACAAAGGTNCCGAAAATCGTGCCCGTGCCGCCGAAAACCGACGTGCCGCCCAGGAATACCGAGGCCAGCGTCTGCAACAACGTGCCGCCGCCCTGGCCCATGGTCGGCCAGAAGTAGGACAGCTCGAGGCTCTGCACCAACCCGGCGAAAGCCGCCACCATCCCCACCAGCACGAAACACATGATACGCACGCGATCCGCATTCACCCCCATCAGCCGGGCGCTCTCCTGGTTGTCGCCTACCAGGTAGACGTGCGCGCCGAAGCGATGCCGGTTGAGGAGCAGCCACATCACGACGGCGATGATGATGGTCCAGACGAACTGCATGGGGATCTGCACCTGGCCGATCTCGATGCGACCGGTGAGGGCGATATCGATCACGCTGCCCTTGGCCGCCACCAACGAACGCCCGCTGCCGCTTTGCAGCACCAGCACCACGCCGGCCCAAAAGAACGAGGTGCCCAGGGTGGCCACAAGCGAAGGAATGCCGACCTTGACCACGATCCAGCCGTTGAGCCAGCCGGCCAGGATCCCGGCCGCCAGGCAGGCCAGCAGNCCGAGGAAGGTGCTGCCGGTGAGCGCGAAGACGGTAGAGTAGAGGACCATGCCCCAGGCCATGATCGACGGGAAAGACAGGTCAATGTCCTTGGCGATCACCAAAAGGGTGAGCGGCAGCGCCATCAGGGCGAAAAACGGCGTCGTGGACATGAACGAGTTGTAGATCGGGGCGGACAGAAAAGCGCCGTTCGCGAAGATGACGAAGACCAGCCAGATGAGGATGGCAATGAAAAAGATACCGATCTGCAAGGCGTTGCGGCGCATCCAGCGCGCCAACGGGCTCATCTCAACGGTGCGATCGCCGCTGCGCGAGGCAGCCTGCGGCTTAGCGGTCATTGGGCGCCACCTCGTTCGCTTGCGCCCGCCCGGAGGGTTGATCGAGCGTGCCCGTCTGCGCCAGGCGGTAGAGACTCTCCACCAGTTCATCCAGCGTGAGCTGGTTCTTCATGAACTGCCCGGCAATCGTGCCCCGGTCGACCACCACGATGCGGTCCGCCGCCTGGTAGACGTGAAAGGTGTTGTGGTCGATGAAAATGCACGACTTTCCGGCACGCTTGATGTTGTTGACGAACTCAAGCACTTTGCGCGTCTCGGCGATGGACAGGCCCATGGTCGGCTCGTCCAATATGATCAGCTCAGCCTCGAAATGCAGGGCCCGGGTGATGGCTACGCCCTGGCGCTCGCCGCCGGAAAAGGTCTTGACGGGTGAATCGGGCGCAATCGCCGACGAAGTGAAGCCCATGTGCTCCTGCATCAGCCGGGCGGTCACCGCGCGCATCTGCGCCACGTCGAGCACACCGCCGCGCCGGGTGATCTCGCGCCCCATGAAGATGTTGCGCCAGACCGGCTGCTGGTCGGCCAGCGCGCGCTCCTGGTAGACGGTCTCGATGCCCAGGTCGCGCGCCTCGGAAACGGTGAAGCGGCCGCGCCGCTCGCCCTTCCAATAGACCTCTCCGCCGTGATCGGGCTTGTAATAGCCGGTGACGATCTTNATGAGCGTGGACTTGCCGGCGCCGTTATCTCCCAGCAGGCCGACGACCTCGTTCCGTCCCACNTCGAAGTTAACGTCGTGCAGCGCCTTGACCTCGCCGAAAGTCTTGTTGATGTTTACCATGCGGAGAAGAGGTTCCATCGACAGCTCTTTCTCGTTTGCCGGACGGGACGGCGAGCCGCCCGCCCGGCAAACGAAAGGGAAATGATTAGCGGATTTCCTTGGCCGCCAGCGGGGCCAGGAGGTCAACATTGCTCTTGTCGGCGAAGCCGCCGCCGGTGTCGATGTTCAGGCCGGCGAAGGCGTACTTCTTGGTCAGGCACAACTGCAGGATCGGCAGGTAGCCTTGCAGGTACGGCTGCTGGTCGATGACCAGCTCGGTCCAGCCGCCCTGGATGGCAGTGACGGTGGCCGGCGAGAGGTCGAACCCGGCGATGTGGATCTGGCCGGGCTGCTTGCCGGCGGCCTTCAGGTAGGTCTCGGCAGTGGCGGTAAGGCCACCGTGATCGGTGATGACGAGCTTGACGTCCGGATGGGATGAGACGTAGCCCGTGAAGGTGGGCGTGCCGGCCGCGGGGCTGGCATTGGTCGCGCTGTCGATCTCGTTGTAGTCCACGGTCAGGCCGGCGGCCTTCAGGGCTTCAACCGCGCCCCTGGTGCGCTCGCCGCGGCCCGGCTGCGAGAGGAGGCCCCAGACCATCGCCCGGTCACCCGCCTTCAGGCCGAAGCGCTTGACGGCCTCGTTGGCCAGCGCCTTGCCGGCGCCGTACAGGTCCTGGCCGACATAGCCGAACCCGTTGGCCGCATAGGCCGCCTGGGCCTTGGGCAGGTTGGTGTTCTGGCTGGTGACGATGATGCCCTGCTTTTCAGCGGCATCGATCAGGGTGTCAAAGGAGTCGTCGCCGGGATGGCCCATGATGGCAATGCCATCGGGCTTGGTGGCGCTGGCTTCCTTGAACTGCTGGATCATCTTCTGTACGTCCCAGTCGGAGAAGACGTAGTTGACAGTGGGGCCCAGGTCAAGCTCAGCCTGCTTGGCGCCGTTGTAGACGTTGTTGGCGAACACGCCGCCGGCAGGGCCGCCGGGGAAGAAGGTAATCTTGACACCCGAGCACCACTTGGCGATCGGCTGGGTGCCGCCCGTTTGTGCGGCGGGGGCAGCAGGCGACGCGGCCGGAGCCGGGGCAGCCTGAACGCACGAAGTGACGACGACCACGAGAATCAGAAGAACTGCAAGCAACGTTGCCCTACGCATGTGCTCCTCCTTGATGATGTGCGTCTCTAACACTGAAGACGCCCGTTACACGCCTGTGCTGGTAGAACAGGGTTTGAGTCCGGCGTTCGGATCTGGCGCCATCTTAGCCTTGCTGAATGCGCTCGATGCAGCCTCCTTTCTATACTTGTGACTATGTTTTGGATGTCGAATCGTTTTGACTATAGCACTATCGTATAGGGACGTCAAGGGAAATCCCGCGCACGCGCTGCGCGGGATTTCCCTCGTCCGCTTCCTACGCAGCGTCCGTCAGGAAGCGATAGACGGTGGTCGAGCGGTAGGTCTCGCCGGGGCGCAGCACCGTCGACGGGAACGCCGGCTGGTTCGGCGAGTCCGGGAAATGCTGGGTTTCCAGCGCAATGCCGTCGCCCTGCCGGTAGGCATGCCCGCCCGGCCCGTAGACCGAGCCGTCGAGGTAGTTGCCCGAGTACATCTGGATCCCCGGCTCGTTGGTCCACACCTCCAGCCGCCGCCCGCTGCTGGGCTCGTACAGATGCGCCGCCAGCGCCGGCCGCCGCTCTCCCCCTCCCGCCGCGGCCGCGGGCACAGCGTTGAGCACCCAGTTGTGGTCGTAGCCCCGCGCGCGCACGATCTGCGGGTGGGCGGAGCGGACGCCCGGCCGGATGGTCTTGGGCGTCCGGAAGTCAAACGGGGTCCCGGCCACCGGCGCGAGCTCGCCGGTCGGGATCTGCGTGTGGTCCGTGGGCGTGTAGCGATCGGCGTTTATGTAAAGCATGTGCTCGTCGATCGTGCCGCTGCCCTCCCCCCGCAGGTTCCAGTAGGCATGGTTGGTCAGGTTGACGACCACCGGCTTGTCGCAGGTGGCGGTGTAATCGATGCGCAGCGCGCTGTCCCCGGTCAGGGTGTAGACGACCGTCACGTCCATGTTGCCGGGGTAGCCGCCCGCGCCGTCGGGGCTGTGGTAGACCAGCTTGACTCCCGCTCCCTGCGGCGTGCGGGACGGCTCGCCCTGCCACACCTGGCCGGCAAAGCCCTGCCGACCGCCGTGCAAGGAGTTGACGCCGTCGTTGGCGTGCAGGTCGTAGGTCACGCCGTCCAGCGTGAAGCGGCTATGCGCGATGCGGTTGGCGTAGCGGCCGACCAGCGCGCCGAAGTAAGGCTTGTTCTTCGTCTCGTAATCAGCCAGGTCCTTCAGACCCAGGGTCACATTCGCCAGGTTGCCCTCCCGGTCGGGCGCGCGCAGCGACGTGAGGATGCCGCCGAGGGTGATGATGCGCGCTTCCAGCCCGGCCGGGCCGGTGAGCGTGTATTCGTCGACGGCGATGCCGCCGGCGGTCAGGCCATAGGGATTGCGCTGGATCTCCATGCGTCAGATCCTGCGCGCCAGGCGGTAATAGGCCTCGTTCCAGCGTAGCTCTTTCTTGAACTCCGCCAGGTCGGTCTTCTTGTCGATCAGCAGGTACTCCAGCCCCGCCATCTCACCGAAATCTTCCATCATCTCCGGTGTGACAGCCTGGCTGAAGCCGGTGTGGTGCGCGCCGCCTGCCAGGATCCACGCCCCGGCAGCGACCTTCAGATCCGGCTGGGGCACCCACAGTGCCCGCGCCACCGGAAGCTTCGGCAAAGGCTGGTCGGGCGAAACCACGTCCACGACGTTGACGATCATGCGGAAGCGGTCGCCCAGGTCGATGATGGTGGCGTTGAGCGCCGGCCCCGCGGGCACCTCAAACACCAGGCGGGCCGGGTCGGCCTTGCCGCCGATGGAGAGTGGGTGGATCTCCAGCGAGGGCTTGCCGGCGCCGATGGCCGGGCAGACCTCGAGCATGTGCGCGCCGAGCACTTTCATGCCGGCCGGGTTGAAGTGGTAGGTGTAGTCCTCCATGAAAGACGTCCCGCCCTTGAGGCCGGTCGCCATCACGTACATGGCGCGCACCAGCGCGGCCGTCTTCCAATCGCCTTCGCCGCCAAAGCCGTAGCCGTCGGCCATCAGGCGTTGGCAGGCCAACCCCGGCAACTGGTCCAGGCCATACAGGTCCTCGAAATTGGTGGTGAAGCCCTTGAAGCCGCCCTCTTGCAGGAAGGCGCGCATGCCCAGCTCGATGCGGGACGGTTCGCGCAGGGCGGCGCGCTGCGCTCCGCCGGGGCGCAGCGCTTCGGCCAGCGTGTACTGCTCGTCGTACTGCGCCAGCAGGCGCTCGATCGCGTCTTCCGGCACGGCCTGCACACAGCGCGCCAGGTCGCCCAGGGGATAACCGTTGACCGAGTAGCCGAACTGAATCTGAGCCGCGACCTTGTCGCCCTCGGTGACCGCCACCTCGCGCATGTTGTCGCCGAAGCGGGCGAAGCGCGCGCCCTGCCAGTCCTGCCAGGCGGCGGCGGCACGCATCCAGGCGGCCAGGCGGGCCTGCACTTCCTGATCCTGCCAGTGGCCGACCACCACCTTGCGCACCAGGCGCATGCGCGTGCCGATGAAACCAAACTCCCGGTCGCCATGGGCCGACTGGTTCAGGTTCATGAAGTCCATGTCGATGCTGGACCAGGGGATGTCGCGGTTGAACTGGGTGTGCAGGTGCACCCAGGGCTTGTGCAGGGCGCTGAGGCCGGCAATCCACATCTTGGCCGGCGAGAAGGTGTGCATCCAGGTGATCAGGCCGATGCAGTTGGGGGCCGCATTAGCCTCCAGACACAGGCGCTGGATGCCATCCGGGTCTACCAGCACAGGCTTGAAAACGACGTTGACGGGGATACCTGCCGCCGCGTCCAAGGCCCGCGCGATCTGGCCGGAGTGTTCGGCCACTTGCCGCAGCACTTCCTCGCCGTAGAGGGGCTGGCTGCCGGCCACGAACCAGACTTCGAGCGATCCGAACTCTTTCATGCGCTTAAACCTCCGCTCTGTTAAGAGATGGCAATGCCCAGGTAGTTCATCAGCAGCAGCGCCACCAGGGCGCCGAGCACGATGTTGGCCACAAGGGGTGCGAATTAACTACGCGAAACGTGGAAGATGATAGCCAGGAGCACCAGGAGGATGTACCCGCCGATAAGACCCAGAAAATGAAGGGCATGCCGCTCTCCCTTGCGCTGGAACCGGCGGCCACGCGGCCCGGCCGGCCGATGGAAAACGTCATACATAGTATAGTGACTGTTGGGCCAAATGCCAAAGCGACGGCGTTGCGGCTAGAGTTTGACCTTAGTCGCAGGCGGCTTGGGACCAATGGCCGCGCGCCGCCCGCGTCTGCCGGAGGCCAAGGTCCCAGCCAAACAACGACCATCGTACGTTCCCCATCAGGCCGAATGAGAGTAGAGTAGGGCAAGATCTGCCAGGTAAAGAGCGATTGGCTTTCGCCTATGCTGGTAGTGCTACAACCGCAGTTGCCGGAGCCGTGCGACCGAGGTCGCTGCAACCGGCCGGCAAAGTCGCTTCTTCAGCGACTGGGGCTAGCCTGCGGAGGCCGGCTTCGCAATGGTTGCTGCAGTTTCCAACCGCCGGGCGAGATNAACNGCGGTTGTAGTGGTAGAAGGGCCGAGCCATTCGCCAATGGAGGTACAGATGTCGACGTTGTACGTGCTGAAGTATCTAAGCACATCACTGATCGGGGCAGCGTTGCTCTCGCTGCTGAGCCTGGCGCCGGCCAGCGCGCAGTCCTACGGGGGGAATTACAACTCGGGCGCCATGCCGGCCGGCCCGGCGATGGGAGCCATGGGTAACGGCAGCGGCTACGGGAGTGGCTCTGGCAATAGCTACGGCAGCAGCTCCGGCAATAGCTACGGCAATAACGTCGCCGGCAGTGACGATCGCCGGTTCTACATCATCCGCCGCGGGGACACGCTGCGTAAGATCGCCGCCCGCTTCGGCACCACGGTCTCCGCGCTGCTACGGGCTAACCCCGGCATCCGGAATCCGAACCTGATCTTCGCCGGCCGCCTGCTGCTGATCCCGAGCCTAAGCCACCCGCGCGCCTACGGACCTGTCGCCCCCGGCGGTGGCTACGGATCAGGCTACACACCGGCGCCCGGCTACGCCATGCCTGCCGCCCCCTACGCGCCGCCAGCCGGTATGACGCAGATGCCGGGCANGCAGATGCCGAGCATGCAAATGCCGCCTGCCCCGGCCCCTGCGCCTGCCCCGGCCCCGGCCCCGGGCGGGCAGACGGTTAACATCGATCTGACGGCCCAGAACGTCACCTTCAGCCTGTCGACNATCACCGTCCCGGCGGGAGCGCACGTGGTGGTCAACTTCACCAACCAGGATGCGATGCCCCATGATCTGGCGGTCTACACGGATAGCAGCGCGCGACAGGTGATCTTCCGGGGGCAAATCATCACGGGGCCAAACGCCAGCGTCACCTACAGCTTCACTGCGCCCAGCCAGCCGGGCACCTACTTCTTCCGCTGCGATGTCCACCCGACGTTGATGATGGGACAGTTCGTGGTTCAATGAGCCATTCGACACGACAGACGGCGCTATGGCAAGCAGGCCCGCGCCGGGCCTGAGGGGGAGCAAGGATTGAATGTCAGAACGGGGGCGCCAGGCCGCAAGCCTGGCGCCTTCCTTGGTCGCTCCCACATTTCCCAGGGGCCGCAGCTTGTCGTATGATAGCGCGGTCCCGGTTCGCCTGGGAGCATTCCATCCTGGCCGGTCGAAGGAGTGAGCATGCCGCTTCCGGATCCCCGCAGTCTCCCCTACACCNTGTTACGCAAGTTCCCGCTGCCGGGCTGGCTGCAGTGGCGGCTGGTCTCGCTGCTGAGCACCCGCTTTCTGTCAGGGGTCAACGGACTGGTGACCGACGAGGCCGGGCGCGTTTTAGTGTGCTATCACACCTACCGCGCCCGCCGGCCATGGGGACTGCCCGGCGGCTGGATGGCCACCGGCGAGACGCCGCTCGTGACGCTCGAGCGCGAGGTCTGCGAGGAAACAGGGCTGCAGGTGGCGGGGCAGCAGGTGCTGCTCATCGGCGCCTGCCCCGACCGGCCGAAGCTGGAGTTCGTGGTCGCGGCACGCCTAGTGGGCGGCGACTTTCGCCCCAGCCGCGAGGTGAGCGCCATCCGCTGGTGGCTGCCGGGCGAAGAGCTTGCCTTGCCCCACCGCCAGCGCGCGATGCTGCGCCAGATCTCTACCCTGGCCCCCGGCGAGGTGGGCTGGTATAGCACGCCCTGGGACGATCCGGAACGGGACTGACTGCCCGCGCGCGTTTGCTCCCGGCTGCGTTCAATCGGCGCCGTACAGGGCCGTGTAGGCCGGATCGGGCCGCAGCGGCGCGAAGACCGGCTCGCGCTTCGACCAGGGCACCATGTCGGGCGCAAGGGACAGGGCCTCGAGCAAGACGGGCAGGGCCTCGGCCAATCGGCCGCCGGCCGCACACGAGTTGGCCAGCGTGTAGAGGGTGTTGCCCCGCAGCTCGGGCGCCGGCGCCAGCTCGTCCGCCGTCTGCGCCAGGTCTTGGCGCACCGTTTCCAACGCCGCCGCTTCGCCCCGCTGGGTGTAGAACTCGGCCAGGTGCAGCATCGGGTGCCAGTACAACGGGCGCACGACGGCCGGCCCCAGGCTCCCGCCGCGCCGCCAGGAATAACGCCCGCGCGTGGTGAGATCTTCGTCGCTAAGGTGGGGCAGCAGACCGCTCACGCGGGCGATGGCCTGCTCGGATTCGACCAACACGGTTTCCCAGGATTTGGCCTGGTTCTCCGCGAAGAAACGCGCGTTGGCTTCGTTGATCGTCGGACCGGGCATCTCGGGCGTTGCGCCGCTCATGACGGCGCTCAGCAGGCTCGCCAGGTAAGTCTGCCAGTTGGTGAGATGGGCAATGAGATCCTTGGCGGACCAGCGCTCGACCGTGCCGGTCGCGCCCCGTTCCGCATCGTTGAGCCCGGCAATCAGCGACCGCTCGGCCGTGCGGGCGCGGTCGAGCAGAGCGAGTAAGGTGGTAATCAGTCGAGTGCTTGGCATGCTGACCTCCGTAAACGGCCAGGCGGCGCCGTCTGAACGGCCGGCGCCGCCTGGCCACTCAGTCCTTCAGAAACTCGCTCGCCACCCGGATCAGTTCCTCAGGCTTCTCGGGGTGCGGCCAGTGACCTGCCCCCTCGATCACGTGCAACTGCGAGCCAGGGATGCGCGCGTGGGCCTCTTCGGCCCAGTGGAGCGGGACAAGCTTATCCTGCCGGCCGTGGATCAGCAGCACAGGGCAGCGCAACTCCCCCAGCCGGTCCAGGAAAACGGTGCGCACGCCGTTCCAGAGCACGTCATGCCGCTGGAAGGCGATAGCGGCCCGCCCGGCGTGCGGCTTGCGCGCCTCGGCCCAGACGCCGTCGATCAGCGCCGGCGTCAGCTTGCCCGGGTCGTTGACGATGCCGGCCAGGCTGGCGCGTACCAGGCTCCGGCTGCGGGTCGTAAGCCAGTAAGAAGCCTCCAGCAGGCCCGGCGTGCGCACCATCAGGTAACTCAGCCGCTGCATCGCCACGTTGCGTTGCAGCCCATAGCTATCCACCAACACCAGCCTGTCTACCCGGCTGGGCTGCGCCAGCGCCAGGCCCAGGGCGATCGCGCCGCCCATCGACAGCCCCATCACGCCGGCGTGCCCCAGGCCCAACGCATCCATGAAATCCCCCACGAACCCTACGTAGTAGTCGGTGCTGTAGGGCAGGACCGGGCGGTCGCTCTCGCCGTAACCCGGCACATCGGGCGCGTAGGCGCGGCGCCGGGCGGCAGCCAGCGGGCCGATGATGGCCGACCACGAGAGGCGCGCCGAGTCCATGCCCGTCGCATGCAGCAGGATGACCGGGGAGCCGCTCTCCCCGGCGCAGAGATAGTGGATACGCAGGCCCTTGACGGTCAGGAACTGATCGGAGACGTCCAGGCTGTCCTCCCTATTGGCACACCATCGCCATCAGCGACGCGGTGTCGGCGTTGTTGGGCACCTGCTGGACCCTGCCCGATTGGATGCCCAGCGCCTGGAACGGCGGCGCCCCCTGGATGTTCGGCTGCGCCAAATGCAGGACATAGCAACCAACGAACGTCTGCGTCGCATTGGCGGTCGTCTTGGCGATCAAGGTCACCGGCACGGAGTAGTAGAGGTTTCCGGCGGCGGCACCTGGCGCCACCATCCCGGTCTTGAGCTGCACCGAGGCCGTATCCTGGTAGCCCTGCTTGAACTGGGCATAAGGCGGCGGCCCGCCCGGCGAGCCGGCCGGGCTGCTCCAATACGAGAAAGCGCGGTCGTACTGCTTGCTGTTGATGGCGTTGAACAGCGAGCGCAGCAGCTCGACCGGGCCGCTGCGGTTGTCGAGGTAGCGGTCGGGGCCGATGTAGGCCGGATCATACGTGGGCGTCGGCGGGACGGGCTGCCCACCCGGCGAACCCGCGCAGGCGCTCGCCAGCAACTTCTGGATGTTTGACCCGTTTGGCCTGGCCACGACCGCCGCCGACTCGATCCCGAGCGGGTTGAAGGGCGGCGCGTCCTGGATCTCGGGCCGGGACAGGTGCAGGATGTAGCAGCCGCTGAAGGTCTGCACGGCGCCGCCGGTGACCTGCGCGATCAGCACGATGGGCAGCGAGTAGTAAAGCTGCCCCGCACCAACGTCGCCGAGCACCTGGCCGGTGAACAACTGCACCGACTCAGTCTTGGAATAGCCGGCCTGGAACTGGTTGAAGGGCGGCGGGCCGCCGGGCGAGCCGGCC
>JGI24131J36419_10000800_pt1 | contig 11427 bp, 8 predicted proteins | sample BarGraNGADG00211_2_FD_36419 | JGI IMG/M metagenome (IMG submission 36419) | reverse complement strand
TCTTGGCTCAATAGATTTGAGAAAGAACAAAGTTATTCGTAACTAAAAAAGTGTAAATGATGTACCCGGTCTAAAATGTAAACGATGTTTCAGTTGCACACGAGCCACGCTTCACGTTTCACGATTCACGCTTTGTGCAATTGAAAAGGAAAAACGGCTATCAATAAAATTTTTGGAAATACAACAGGATTAGGAAGCGCGCAAATCAAACAAATAGAGCGCTTGGGGAATAAACGCATCCCGCCGGAAAATATTATCAGCCATGATCTGGCCCGGCAATTATCCTTTCTTTCCCGCGATATAAATCGCCAAATCGGCCTGCTCATCAGCCGCAGGGGCGAAATAAACACGGTAATCATCGGCGATCACAAAAGCGTTTTAATCCCTGCTCTGGAAGGATTCCGCTCATCCTCACAGCGGTTCAAAGGATTGCGGCTGATTCACACTCACTTGAATAATGAAGAATTATCGGATGAAGATTTAACCGATTTGTCGCACCTGCGGCTGGACCTTATCGGCGCTCTGGAAGTTCGGCAGGACGGTTCTCCGGGAAAGCTCCACTTTGCGCATCTTGTGCCGGAAAATCCGGCAGGCGATTACTGGCAGATCATGAAGCCCGCGGAACCTCATCACCTGACAATAAACTTTCTTTCCTTCATTGCCGCGCTGGAAGATGAATTTGCCAAAAAGCAAAAAACACGCAAAATCGAAGCGGTAGAAAGAGCTATTCTTTTACGCGTGGAGAAAAATCCTCTGGCTGACGCGCAAGCCTCTCTTGACGAACTGGCGCAACTGGCACGCACCTGCGGCGTGGAAGTATTTGACGCGCAAATTCAATACCGGCCCCAGCCGGACCCCAAATTTATGGTAGGTAAGGGAAAGCTTTCCGCAATCAGCCTGCGCGCCACACAAATTGGCGCGAATATGCTGATCTTTGATCATGAACTGACGCCGGCACAAATGCGTTCGATTAGCGACTTTACCGGATTAAAAATCCTCGACCGCACCCAAATTATTTTGGATATTTTTGCCAGACGCGCCCATAGCCGCGAAGGGAAAATTCAAGTGGAACTGGCGCAATTAAAATATTTGCTGCCGCGGCTTTCGCATCGGGACACTTCGCTGTCCCGCTTGGCGGGAGGTATCGGCGGTGTCGGACCCGGCGAAACAAAACTGGAAATTGACCGCCGCCGTATTCGTGAGCGTATTTTCCGCCTGGAAAAAGACCTCAAAGCGATCACTAAATCCCGGCGCGAGCGGCGCGGCAAAAGGGAGAAGACAGGCCTGCCGGTTATTTCCATTGTCGGTTACACTAACGCCGGAAAATCCACGCTGATCAATACTCTCACCAAAAGCGCCGTTTTGGTGGAGGACAAACTCTTTGCCACACTGGACACAAAAAGCGCCCGCCTGCGTTTTCCGAGAGATACGGAAGCAATCATCACCGATACGGTCGGCTTTATCCGTAATCTGCCTGCAGAATTGTTCAGCGCTTTCCGCGCGACACTCGATGAGCTAAAAGAGGCGGATATACTTTTGCATGTAATTGATATCAGCAATAATCAGTTTGAAGACCAGATAGCCGCCGTGGAGAATATATTGGAAGATCTGGAAATAAACAATAAACCGGCAATTCGAGTTTTTAACAAGGCTGATCGTTTCCCCGATAAAGATTTGCTAAAAATACTTGCTTTGCGCTTTGATGCCATTGCTCTTTGCGCTCTGGACAAAACGACTCTTTTTGCGCTATTAGAAAAAATAGAATCTTTACTGCCCGGCAAAAACTTTGCAGCACCGGAGTTTTATGCTAATAATAAAATAGTAGATTGAAATTAAAACCGGAGGAAAAATGAAACTGCTGCGTATAGTTATAATTTTTGCCGCCGTATTTATTTCAACAAACTTATTGGCCGCGGAAAAGCTTCTCACAATTGTGCATACCAACGATTTACACTCACACTTGCAGGGCTTTTCTCCGGAAATAGACTATCGTCCTTTTGATGCCGGTGCCGATAAGACCCTCGGCGGCTGGTCACGCATTGCCACGGTAATTAAAAACACAAAAAAAGAAAGAAAGAACCCCGTCCTGATTCTGGATGCCGGCGATTATACAATGGGTTCTCTTTTTCATATGCTCGCGCGGGAAGAAGCCTTCGAATTGCGCCTGCTTAAGGCCATGGGCTATGATGCCGTCACGCTGGGCAACCACGAATTCGACTTGAAACCGGCGGGACTGGCGCGGATTTTAAAGGCCGCCAAGACCAAAGGAGGAATGCCGCAAATCGTTTTTGCCAGTGCCGTTTTCGATAAAAAAGATCCCGCCGATGATTCTCTGGTGGAAGCCTTTCGCGAAGTCGATGTAAAAAATTATACCGTCCTTGTCCGTGGAGGCATTAAAATCGGTATTTTCGGCATTATGGGCAAAGATGCCGCGGCGGTAGCTCCTTTTGCCACTCCGGTAACTTTTCGCGACCCGCTTGAAGTTTCCCGCGAAATGGTCAGCATCCTGCGGGAAAAGGAAAAAGTTGACATCGTCATTTGCCTTTCCCACAGCGGCCTTTCCAGCAGCCCTGATAAATCTGAAGACGAAATACTGGCCCGCAAAGTCAAAGGTATCGATATAATCATCAGCGGTCACACACATGACTTGCATAAAACTCCGGTCCAAACAGGGAGCACCATAATTGTCCATGCCTGGGTTTATGGAAAACATGTGGGCGTTCTGGACATATCCTGCGACGGCCGGAAGGTAACCCTGAAGAGCTATAAAACCGTGCCCATAAACAGTGTCATTAAGGGAGACGCGGCAATTCAACAAACGATCGAGGGGTTCAAACAAAAAATCAATAAGCAATTTCTCGCGGGCTACGGATTAAAATATGACCAGACTGTCGCCCAGATAAACCGGGACTTAATAATTGCCGCTGAGGAATCTCCCCTGGGTAACATGATTACCGATTCCATCCGCTGGTATATAAATAAATATGACTCCAACAAAAATGATCCATCCAGCCGCGTTGTCGTTGCTGTAGAATCCAATGGCGTTATCCGTGATAGTTTACTCGCGGGTAAAACCGGCAGAATTACTGTGGGTGATTTATTTCGCACCATACCCCTGGGCATTGGCAGCGATGATACACTGGGCTACCCCCTGATTACTTTCTACCTCTACGGCTATGAATTAAAAAGAGCTCTCGAAATCTTAACCAGCGTACAGCCGCTTAAAGGAGAACAATACTTTCTGCAAATCTCCGGGTTGCGCTTCACTTACAACCCGCACCGCGTGATTTTCGATCGCGTGACCAATATCGAAATGGGCTCTGAAGAGGAAGGATACAAACCGCTGAACTACAGCAACTCAAATCTTCAGCTCTATCGGGTTGCCGCCAATATCTATAATGCGACTTTCCTGAAAGTAGTCGGGAACTATACTTATCATTTGCTGGATATTGCTCCGAAAGACAAAAAAGGCAATCCCGTAAAAAGACTAAGTACTCTCAGAGTTGACGCCGATAAATCCAAACCCGGTATACAGGAATTGAAAGAATGGCAGGGTGTGATTGATTACGTCCAATCATTTAAGGAGACACACGGTCACGGTGTGGCCCATCTGCCGNAAAAATACAAAGGTAAGCTCGGACGCATTGTTGCCCAACCAAGCTGGAGCCCGCTTCAGCTCATCTACCGCCCGGCTCTGCCCACTGTTTTAGCACTGGTGGTTGTTGGATTTATTTTCTGTGGAATAATTTTGAGCATTACCCTGATTATTTCAAGGAAAAACGGGAAAAGACGGAGAAAGAAGGTCCAAAAGTGATTCTATGAGGGATTAGGCTGAAAGAACAAGGCTGAAGGGGTTTATTTGGAACGGACGAGGTCTAATGTCCCCCGCTGGCGGGGGATTAAGGGGGTGGAAGCCTCAATCTCGCCAATAATTCTTTCTAACTCTGATAGGACACCGTCCATATTATTTAAAACTTCCTCATCGGTAAATCTAACTATTTTAAATCCAGCCTTTGTCAGCCGCTCTTCACGCCGATTATCTTTTACCAGGGCGACTTCATCATCATGCGTAATTCCGTCAAGCTCAATAATCAACATCAATTCCTTACAGAAAAAATCCGCAATGTACTGCAAAATCGGCTGTTGTCTTCTGAACTGATACCCCTTTAACTGTTTCGCTTTTAATGCGTATTTCCATAAACATGCCTCTGATTTGGTTAAGCCCTTTCGTAACTCTTTGGCGAGCGGCTGCAATTTTTTATTATAACTGTAATTATCACCCGATTTAACTACCATCTGTGTTTTTTCCACCTCCGTCACTGCGTGACACCTCCGCCAGCGGAGGACACGGCAATTGTCACTGTCACCTCTCTTGCGAGTGTCCCCCGCTGGCGGAGTCAGGGGGTGGAAAGCTGAATTAGCCTAAGCTTTGTGTGGTCACGCATAATTAATCCCCTTCAGTCTTCAGCCTATCCCCTTTAGTTTTCCCCCCTTCAGCCTTCAGCCTAATTCCCTTCCCCCTTCCCCCTATCACCCTATTAATCATCTCAGCATATCTGACGGCCGCGCCCATATTGGCGGCAACAACAGCTTTGCCTCTGGCGCCCCTCTTTTCCAGTTCATCAGGATGTTCCAGAACCTGAAGAATTGCTTGCAGTAGTTCCTCTTCATTACTTATGGTCACACCGCAACCAACTTCTTCCAGCAGAACTTTTTCTTCGCTGAAATCTTCCATGGACGGGCCATAAAAAATCACCTTGCCCCAGGCTGCTGCCTCTAAAATATTTTGACCGCCCTTGTGAACAAGACTGCCGCCGCAATAGACAATGGTAGCCAAAGAATAAATCTTAAAGAGCTCTCCGATAACGTCAATAATTATGATGCGCTCTTTTTCGCGTATTTTGCCGTTATTCATATCGGTCATTGTAATAACATCTGGCAATCCTGCTGATTGTAAAAGTTCCATAATCACGGCCGTTCTTTCAACATGCCGCGGCACAATAATCAATTTAAAATCAGCATAATGATTTAATAGTTGCTGATATACCCTAATAACTATTTCTTCTTCACCCTGATGGGTACTGCCGGCAACAAAAAATCTCTCACCTTCCTGCACATTAACCCGACGCGCAATTTCTTCCTGTAAGGCAGGCGCGGCCATCGCCGCCAAGGCATCATACTTGGCGTTTCCCAGCACTTCAACCCTGTCTTTAGCCATACCGATGCTTTTCATCCTTGCTGCATCAACCTCCGCAATCATTCCGGCGGCGCAGAGATCAGCAAGTACCCTCCTCCAGAAATACATCGTCAGCCGGTATTTCTTGTAAGAACGCGGCGAAAGTCTTCCATTAACCATCAATGTTTTAACTGAGTTTAATTTACAGGCTTTGAGAAAATTGGGCCATAGCTCTGTTTCCACCATTACAAAAACAGCGGGTTTTGCTAATCGAATAATTTTACGCACAACATACGGAATATCCAGTGGGAAATAAATAAAGGCGTCAGCATCTTTGACCAACTGCTGTGCCATTTGCTGGCCTGTTTCCGTACTGGTGGAAAAGATTATCATAATTTCCGGCCTTTTCATTTTTAAAAAGGCGACAATCGGCGCGGCGGCCATAACTTCACCAACCGATACGGCATGAACCCAGACTCGCGGCCCATCTCCTAAATCTGTCAGAATTTGCGTCTGCCTTCCGCCCAGCTTCTGGACTAAGCTTTTACGGTACTTGCCTGTAAAAGCCATTTTCAACAAGAAATAAGGCAATATAATAAACATGGTTGCAAACAAAATTGTATTGTATAAAATATACATGCCTGTATATTTAGTTTTTTCCGCATTGGTGTCAAGCAACTTTTCTTAGTGGCGGGAAAAAAATTAAAATCGTAATTATCGTGAAACTCCAATTCCGAAAGCGAAGCGTATCGGAATTGGTAAGTTGAACAATCCCGCAAAGCGGAGGGTATAATACCCGTGATTGACAGAGAGGAAACTTTAGTATAATTATAAAGGTAATTTCGAAACAGTCTCATTCGCCGAGCATGCAGGGGAAATGTTCAACATATCCTCCGCTGGCGGAGGTGTCACGCAGTGACGGAGGTGGAAAAAGAACTACCGGGCTGTGACTTTGATGAACACCACTACTTCATTAACGCGTCCACCCCCTACCCCCGCCAGCGGGGGACATTGTATAAATGGTTTTTTTCAAAGGTCTCAAAGGAGTAAAAACTGGATGGTACTGATTGCCCCTTCCATACTTTCTGCTGATGGCAGCAGACTCCACGAAGAAATCACTGCCGTTGAAAAAGCGGGAGCTGACTGGATTCATATTGATGTTATGGATGGTCACTTTGTGCCTAATATCACAATGGGACCGGCAATAATATCAACCTTGAGAAAAACAACGAAACTGCCCTTTGATGTGCATTTGATGATTGAAAATCCCGAAAGATACATTGAATCTTTTGCGTCCGCCGGTGCCGATATCATTACTGTGCATGTGGAAGCTACCAATCATCTTCACCGGACAATCGATATAATTAAAAAGGCCGGGAAAAAAGCCGGTGTGTCTTTAAATCCGGCAACACCTTTAACGCAGATTGAAGAAATTCTTCCCGATATTGATCTGCTGCTCATTATGACAGTCAATCCCGGATTCGGCGGTCAGCAATTCATTAAAACAACTTTGCCGAAAATTATCAAAGCGAGCAAAATGTTAAACACTTTGTCCAATAAACCGCTTTTGGAAGTTGATGGAGGAATAAATTTGAAAAATATCGCCGGCATTGCCCGGGCGGGTGCTGATGTCCTTGTAGCCGGCGCTTCCATCTTCGGCACTGACGATTATCAACAAACAATCACCGCGCTGAAAGCCGCCGCCAATCAATGTCATTGACTTAAGCACAACAGCTCCCCTCTTTTCTACGCGTGCCCTTCAGGGTAAAGAGGGGTTGGGGGAGATTATACGGACTGCCATAAAAATCCCCCTTTATACCCCTTTATACCCTGAAGGGCACAAGATAAAGGGGGACTTGAAAGGTAATAATCCTTAAGTCAATGACATTGCGCCGCCAATAGTAATTAACGATTTTGTTGATCCATCTCCAATGCCAGTTTCAAAGCACGCCGAGCTTCTTCATAATCAGGCTTGAGATAAATCGCCTGGCGAAAATGTTCAATCGCTTCTTTTACTTTACCTTTATTGCCCAGAGCTATACCTAAATTGAAATAGATACCGGGGTTTTTAGGTTCAACAACCAAAGCTCTTCGATAATAGCTAGCTGCCTCGTCATGCTTCAACTGCTTCTCTAAATTAACGCCGAGGTTATTAAGGGACGCGAAAGAAGAAGGGGTAATTCGCACAGCTTCACGGAAATGCTCAATGGCTTGGCCAATCTTGTTTTGTTTCACAAAAACATCGGCTAAATTACAATGGGCGTCAGCGTGATCGGGATTAATCTTGATTGCTTGGCGGTAATGGGCAATGGCTTCCTCAATCTTCCCCTGCTTCATCAATAAATTGGCCAAATTATAATAGGCATCATCATAATTTGGATTAATCTTAATTGCCGCAAGATAATGGGCAATGGCTTCCTCGTTTCTTCCTTGGGCAGCCAATACAACACCCAGATGGAAATGGGCTTCTTCCTGATTGGGATTCATCTTAATTGCCGCAAGAGCTTCCTCAATCCTGCCTTGGGCAACCAGAGCAGCGCCAAGATTTAAATGGGCTATAGTGAAAGTTGGATTAATCTCAATTGCTTTCCGATAATGGGCAATGGCTTCCTCCTTTTTCCCTTCAGCGGCTAAAGCTGTACCGAGATTATTATGAGCCAGATAGTTATCTTTAGTTGCTTGCAGGACATGGTTAAAAAGAGAGATGCTGTTTTTCCAGTAACCGCACTGCTGCCAGGTCAAAAATGTTAAGGCTGCAAGAATAATCGCCGCAGGTATTATAATTATCTTGCGCAATTTTACTTTGGGCAATAAATAAACGATGCTCCAAGTTAGAATGATAGCGATACCAATGGAAGGGAAATAAGTATAGCGATCAGCTATGGACTGTTTGCCCACTTGTATCAGACCAATTACGGGAACGAGAGTGCCCAGATACCAGAACCAACCCACAAAAAGATAAGGCGCTTTTTTAATGGCATAAATAACGGCGATGCTGATCCCCAGTAAAATTGAGGCGGCACCGAATACTTGCCATGACGGCAAGAATTGTCTATAGGTATAAAAAACTGCCAGATTAACAGGCCAAAATATTTTTATAAGATAGGCGACATAAGACACAATCGCGTTTAGCATCCGATCTAAAAATGGCAGCTCTTCCAGATAAGCAACAGCTCCACCATTTTTCTGTACCCAGATGGTCACAATGCTCGATGCAATCGCCAGAAAAATAAAAGGCGACTTTTCCCACAAAAGAGAACGAATTATTTTAGCGCGATTCATCAGCGGGACGGATATTTTCTTCTCTTTAGTGGAATCAGTTTTACGCTGCTTAACCTTCTTCTTTACCAATCCACTCTCATTACTGACAGGCAACAACTGCGGTTGCAATGCTTTTTGCCAGCGGCCAAGCGGCCAATAATCAAGGAGCAACAACACAAAAGGCAGGGTAACCAGCGTGGGNTTGGCTAATAGGCTAAGCGCAAATAATATCAGACAAAGGTAATATTTAGAAAGTTTAGGCTTTTCCACATATAAAGCATAAGTATAGAGTACCGCTAACCCTAAAAACATGCTCAGCACATCTTTGCGTTCAGCGGCCCAGGCGACTGATTCCACCCGTAGGGGATGCAGGGCAAAAAGAGCCGCGACGAATGCGCTGGGCCAAAGTGAGCCTGTAGTTTTATTTAAAAAAAGAAAAAGGAGTATAGCGCTGCCAATGTGCAACAACAAACTTACCAAATGATGTCCGGAAGCATTGGCGCCGAATAATCGCCAATCCAGAGCATGAGAAAGTAAAGTCAGGGGATGCCAGTTGCTGGAGACAACAGCACTAAACGCCCATTTGAGCGTTTCTGAATTAAGGCCTGCTTTAATATAATTGTTTTCAGTGATATAAACGTTATCATCGAAATTAATAAAATCATTAGCCACTATTCGGCCAAAGGCAATTAGAGAACAAACGATTAATAAAACTACCGTAAGGTATTTGTATTTTTTATTCATGAGTAGGGAACATCCTGCAAGATAGTAATACCAATTCTAAATCAAAGCGCTATCTTTGTTGGCGTCGCAGCCTAACGCATAACCTCGCGTGCCCTCTCGTGACCTTTAGGTTATTAGGTCATCCCCTAAACGCGCCGCTTCGGACTGTTCGGGGAACAGTCCCTACAATGTCCACCTCCGTCACTGCGTGACACCTCCGCCAGCGGAGGATATGTGCCCGGCAGCCCAAATAGAGGAGTTGTGCAAATAAACCAGGTCTCAATACGCCTTGCCGCCTCGATATCATCTTTGATTTAGAAATGGTATAATTTCATTTTGGCCAGTCGATAATTCAAGGCTGTTTTCAAGCAACCGAAGCCATATTGAATACTTTTGGTTAAATTGATGGAGGATGCTTCCGCGAAATAGCTTGTCGGGCAGCTTACTTCCGCCACGGTATAACCAAACCAGATTATCTGGGTGAGCATTTGATTATCAAAAACAAAATCATCAGAATTAGTTTCCAGAGGCAATCGCAATAAAAGCTCCCGGGAAAAAGCACGGTATCCTGTATGGTATTCAGAAAGCTTTGCGCCTATTAAAATATTCTCTGCTAATGTTAAAAAACGATTGGCAATATATTTCCAAACAGGCATACCGCCTTTCAAGGCGTATCCTCCCAGGATGCGGGAACCAAGTACGCAATGATAAAGCCCCCCGCTGATCATTGCCGCCATCGCCGGAATCAGCTTGGGCGTGTATTGGTAATCAGGATGAACCATGATAACAATATCGGCACCTTCCTCCAGAGCCAATCGATAACAGGTTTTCTGGTTGCCGCCATAACCGAGATTTCGTTTGTGGACATAAAGCTTTGTCTTTGGAAGATCTGCGGCGACTTGCGCAGTATTATCAGAACTGGCATCATCGACAAAAATAACTAAATCCACAATGCCCTGGGCCATGACCTCCTCATATGTCTTGAGGAGAGTTTTCTCGGCATTATAGGCCGGCATGACTACCACTATCTTTTTATTCTGAAACATAATATATTCAGAACCTCTTTTAATTAAGGCCTCTTACGTGTAGCCGCAATTACTTCTTGCTGTAATCATATACACCGCGACCAGTTTTACGCCCCAGATTACCCGCGCGAACAAGTTTCCTTACCAAAAGAGAAGGACGATATTTATCTCCGAGCTCTCTGTACATACCTTCAGAAATACGCAGTTGTGTATCCAGACCGATCAAATCGGCCAAAGCCAAAGGACCTATGGGATGATTGCAGCCAAGCATCATAGCCTTATCAATATCCTCCGCCGTCGCCAAACCTTCATCCAGAACAAAGAATGCCTCGTTAATCATCGAGCAAAGAATCCGATTGACGACAAATGCCGGCGCTTCTTTTACCATCACCACTTCCTTGCCGATCTTCTTTCCCCAGGCTTTGGCAATTTCAGCTGTCTCATCCGATGTCTGTTGACCGCGAATAATTTCCAGCAGGCGCATGACCGGAACAGGATTAAAAAAATGAGTGCCAATAAAACGCTCCGGCCTTTTGGTGATTGAAGCCATTTCTGTAATGCTGAGCCCTGAGGTGTTCGTAAAAAACAGACAATGCTTTGGAACAACACTCTCCAGCTCCTGATAAACTTTCTTCTTCACCTCCATAACTTCGATAACTACTTCAACAACGATATCAGCATCTGATTCTGCTTCTTTTATGTCCAGCGTTGGTTTGATCCTGCCCAGAATTGCATCCATCTGCTCTTTGGTAATCTTGCCCTTTTCCGCGTCGCGGCTCAGATTTTTCTTAATTGTATTCATCCCGCCATCAATGAATTTTTGTTCAATATCCCTCAGGGTGACTATATATCCAGCCTGAGCGCAAACCTGCGCGATACCATTACCCATTAAACCCGCGCCCAATACGCATATTTTTTTAATTTCCATACTTACCTCCAAATCAATTTTTTATTTTTATGAAGCAGATGCCAACAGCTTCAGCGTCATCAACAGATAGAGGAACGTAACAGACTAGGAATGATGAAGTCAAGAAAAAACCCCAGTGTTAAAAATAGAGAATTATTCTGAAAGCTTAAATATGCCGGAATCGCTTATTCCATTTTTTAATCAAAAGTGATACCTAGACGGCAAGGAATAATACCATTTCTAAATCAAAGATGATATCGAGGCGGCAAGGAGGAGGCGTGTAGGGAACGGTCGCGACCGTTCCCTACAAATACGTCGAGGAAGCCGACGACGCT
>JGI24131J36419_10000789_pt1 | contig 11498 bp, 11 predicted proteins | sample BarGraNGADG00211_2_FD_36419 | JGI IMG/M metagenome (IMG submission 36419) | reverse complement strand
GGGGGATCGGGCGGGGGATCGCTGAGCGGCTGCTGCATGACGGCTACCAGGTGTCGATCTTGGCGACGAAGCCAGCGCCCGAGGACGTGCTTGCGCCGCTGCGGGAGCTCGGCGACATCTCGTACACAGCCGGCAGCATCGCGGAACCCAGCGATCACCGGCGCTACCTCGACGACACGCTCGCGGCGTTCGGGCGGGTCGACCTGCTGGTCAACAACGCAGGGGTCGCGCCGAGCGTGCGCAACGACGTGCTGGTTGCGACGACCGACGAGTTCGACCGCGTGCTGTCGATCAACCTGCGCGGCCCGTACTTCCTCACCCAGCTCGTCGCCAACCAGCTCATCGCCCAGCGCGGAGCCACCGTGCCCACCGACCGCCCCTGCGGCACGATCATCAACGTCTCGAGCATCTCCGCGACGGTCGTCTCGACGAACCGCGGCGAGTACTGCGTCTCGAAGGCCGGCGTCGCCATGGCGACCCAGGTGTGGGCGGCGAGGCTCGCGCCGGAGGGGATCGTCGTGTACGAGGTGAGGCCGGGCGTGATCGCGACCGACATGACCTCTGGGGTGAAGGACAAGTACGACGCGCTGTTCGCCGACGGACTAGCGCCGATGCCGCGATGGGGCACGCCTGCCGACGTGGCCGGCGCGGTCGCCGTACTCGCGTCTGGCCAGATGCCGTACTCCACCGGCGACGTCATCACCGTCGGCGGCGGCATGCAGATCCCGAGGCTGTGAGTAGCGTGCTGGCCATGGACACGGTCGTCATCTCTCGGTACGAGGTTCCGGTGTTGACCGCCAACACGGTCGTCGTCGGGACCGGCTCGGCGGGCTACTGCGCGGCCGACCGGCTCGCGATGTTCGGCCAGACCGACGTCATCGTGGTCAGCGACAAGATCCGCGCCGGCGCCTCGCGCAACGCGGGCTCCGACAAGCAGACGTACTACAAGCTGACCCTCTCGGGCGCCGAGCCCGACTCCGTACGCAGCATGGCCGAGACCCTGTTCTCAGGCGGTGCCATGGACGGCGACATCGCGCTCGCGGAGGCCGCCTGGTCGGCGCGAGCGTTCTTCCACCTCGTCGAGTCGGGCGTGCCGTTCCCGCACGCCAGGTCGGGCGAGTTCATCGGCTACAAGACCGACCACGACCCGCGGCAGCGGGCGACGTCGGTCGGGCCGTTCACGAGCAAGTCGATGACGGAGTCGCTCGAAAGGCGCGTCCGCNAGCTGCACAAGCTTCCCGTGATCGACGCCTGCCGGGTGGTCGACCTGGTCGTCGACGAGGGGCGCGTCGTCGGGCTGCTGTGCCTCAAGACCGACGTGCGCGACAACTCGGACGAGTCGCGCTTCCTGCTGCTGAGGTGCACGAACCTGGTGTACGCGACGGGCGGACCGGCCGGCATGTACGCCGATGCCGTGTACCCGCACGGCCAGTGGGGCGCGAACGGGGCGCCGCTGCGGGCGGGCGTGCGCGGCAAGAACCTGACGGAGTGGCAGTTCGGGCTGGCGAGTACGAAGCCGCGGTGGAACGTGTCCGGCACGTACATGCAGGTCGTCCCGCGGTTCGTCTCCACCGATGTCAACGGCGATGACGAGCGCGAGTTCCTTAGCGAGGTCATCGACGACTACGGGCGCCTGCTGACGATGGTCTTCCTCAAGGGCTACCAGTGGCCGTTCGACATCCGCAAGGCGCGCGCGGGCTCGTCATTGATCGACCTCTTGGTCTACCGCGAGACCGTGCTGCGCGGGCGGCGGGTGTTCCTCGACTTCCGGAGCAACCCGCAGGGCCGCTGGGATCCGTCGGCGCTCGCGCCCGAGGCGTACGACTATCTCGAGAAGGCCGGCGTGATCGGCCTCGGCGACTCCACGCCGATCGAGCGGTTGCAGCACATGAATAGACCGGCGTACGAGTTCTACCTGGGCCGGAATCCGGGCGTCGACCTGGAGACCGACCTGCTGGAGATCGCCGTCTGCGCGCAGCACAACAACGGCGGGCTGTCCGTTGACCAGTGGTGGCAGTCGAACCTGGAGGGGCTGTTCCCCGTGGGTGAGGCGGCCGGCGCGCACGGTGTGTACCGGCCGGGTGGTGCGGCGCTGAACTCCGGACAGGTCGGCGCGACGCGGGCCGCCACGTACATCGCGGAGCGTCGTCGTGAGGCGCCCGTGGGGAACGCGGAGTTCGAGGCAGCGGCACGTGGCGTGGTGTCGGCGGCGGTCGCGCTGCTGCGCGGGGCCACGGAGCGGGCGGAGGCGGGGTCGCCGGACACGACGGACGCGCTGCTGCGTGAGGCGACGGAGCTGATGAGCAGCCACGCCGGGGTCGTACGGTCGCGGCAGTCGATCGCGGACGCTCATGCGCGGGTGAAGGAGTGGTTGGATGCGTACGAGACGACGTCGGCGGCGGATGCTGGCAGTCGCCGTTCGGTGAACCGGCTGTTCCTCATCCGCGACATCCTCACCAGCCAGTACGTGTACCTGTCGGCCATGGCCGACTACCTCGACCACGGCGGGCGTTCGCGAGGTTCTGTTCTCTACACCGACGCGTCGGGTCAGCTGCCCCTCGCGTCCGAGGACGGCCCTGAGCTCGATCTGCCCGACGTCTTCCGGTTCTCCCTCGAGGACGGCCTGGGTGATGTGGTTCAGGAGTCGATGTGGGAGGGCGACGGGAGCCCGCGGTTCGAGTGGCGAGGAGTGCGTCCGATCCCCGAGGGCGACGAGTTCTTCGAGAACGTCTGGCGCCACTACCGCGAGGACAAGAACGTCTACTGACGTCTTGCCACCGCACAGGCAAAAAGGCCCACCGCACAGGCAAAGCGTGCACCCGCAGGCAACATCGACTGCCTGTGCAGTGGATCTTTTGCCTGTGCGGTCGCGGGTGGGCGGGAGTTATGCACAGGGGGCCCAGGAATTGCTTGCGGTGAGCGCTTCCCAGTCGCAAGGCTGCGAATGTGCTACATACACGGAGCGATCTTCTCGCCGAGGACACACGGCGCGGATTGATGACGAGAGTGCATCAGGGCGAACTGGTACGCATTGCATCAGGCATGTACGCCGAGGAACTCGATCTCTCGGGACGTCCGGAGCAGGTGCATGCTCTCAGGGTTCGTGGTCACGCGCAGCGATGCGCGCATGTCGTCACTCATGTGAGCGCCGCCGTTCTCCATGGCCTTCCTGTTCCCGGGGCCGATCTGACTGAGGTGCACTTCTCACGTCCAGGTCGCAGTGGTAACGATCTGGTCGGAGACCGGCGGCTGCACGCAGGATGCCCCGATGCGGAGTGGTTCACCGTGGTCGACGGGATCCGCGTCACGAACGTCGCCCGGACTCTGATCGACTTGGCCCGCACCCAACCTCACCTGGCGTCGGTTGCCGCCATCGACGCGGCGCTTCATCGAGGTCTGACGGATCCGGCCGAACTGGTCAAGGCTTTCGAGTCGGAACTCCGCTGGGTCGGGTCACCCTTCGCGCGCAAGGCGCTGAAGGCTGCCGATGGGCGGGCCGAGAGCCCCGGCGAGACGTGGGCTCGACTCGCGCTCCAGGGTCTCCAGGCCGGCCATGAGCTCCAGTTCGACGTGTACGACGAGGCTGGACGATTCGTGGCCAGGGCAGATGGCGGCTGTCCGGCCCGAGGCCTGATTTGGGAATACGACGGACAGGGGAAGTACGAGGAGCTCCGCGATCCGGGCATGACTCGCGCGGAAGTGCTGGCAAGGCAGCAGAGGCGAGAACAGCGCCTGATCCGCCTCGGGTGGAAGGTTGTACGAGCGGACCACGAGGACTTGTCCGACAAGGACGGTTTCAGGCACCGCTTCGCGCAAGAACTCTGGTCGACGAGCGCGGCTGACTGGAAACCGCCGCGAGGGGGGTACGAGTTGATGGAGCCCGTCGTAGTCGACATCCGCGACCCGATCCAATGGGGGCCGGCGATGCGAGAGGAGATGACCGAGCGTTGGAGGAATCGGTTCTCAGGCTGACTGAGTGAGCGACCGCACAGGCAAAGGGTCCACTGCACAGGCGTGCAAACTGCCTGTGCGGTCGTGCAAACTGCCTGTGAGGTCGGAGATTTGCCTGTGAAGTCGCGAGGGGGGTCACGGGAGCAGACCAGCGACGAGTGTCCGTACGACCTCGGCTGCCTGGTCGTCGAGCGCCTCGCGGGGCAGTTCGCGAAGGGGGCCCCGGGTCGCCAGTGCCGCGAAGCCGTGGACGGTCGACCAGCACGTGATCGCGACCGTGAACGACTCCTCGGCCCTGAGGGCGCCCAGGCTGACGAGGCCCGTGACGGCGTCGACGAGGAGCTCGTACGGTGTCCGGCCCGTCTCGCCGCGCGCGGGCTCGATCGCGGTGTGCTCCAGCGTGAACAGGCCGAACATCGCCGCCTCGAAGGCGCCCGGATCGTCGAGGGCGAAATCGATGTAGCCGAGACCCACCGCAGACAGCATCCCGAGGGCGCGCTCCAGGTCCGTACCCCCGCCCACCTCCGCCTGACGCCGCTCGATCGCACGTGCCAGGTCCGCGAGCGCCACGCCTCCGACGGCGAACAGCAGGCTCTCGTGGTTGGCGAAGTGGCGGTACGCGGCACCGACCGATACACCCGCCCGCCGCGTGGCCTCCCGCAGCGTCACTGACGCCAAGCCACCCTCGTGCGCCAGCTCCACGCCCGCATGTACTAGGGCGGCGCGGAGGTCGCCGTGGTGATAGTTACGGGGTCTTGCTTCGGGCACGGGTCGAGCATATGGTTTTCGAACCCCGCAATGTGAACACCGTCTACATAGGAGTCAGGATGTCTATTTCGCTCGTTCCCTACCTCAACTTCCCGCAGGGCGTCACGCGTGAGGCGATGACGTACTACCACTCGGTCTTCGGCGGTGAGCTCGCCATCTCGACGTTCGGAGACTTCAATCTGGAGGGGATGCCTGCCGACGGGGTGATGCACGCCCAGCTGACCGGTGGCGGCTTCCAGGTCATGGCCTCCGACGCGATGCCCGGCTCAGAGAACCAGTGGGGCGGCACCCGCATCTACTGCGCGTTCATGGGGGACGACGTCGACACCCTCACCGGCTGGTTCAACGCACTGGCCGCCGAAGGGTCCGTCGGGATGCAGCTCGAGAAGCAGGTCTGGGGCGACATGTACGGGGTCCTCAAGGACAAGTACGGCATCGAGTGGATGTTCAACGTATCTGTGCCGCAGTAGTAGTCGGGTTGGTTCGGGTTGCGCCTCAGAGGTACGGGAGGACCAGTTCCGCGTAGCGCGCGCTCATGATCTCCACGGTCTTCTCGGCCGGTAGCGCCCAGATGTCCTCGTTGAAGATCTCGACCTCGATGTCGCCGGTGTAGCCGGCCTCGACGACCCACCTCGTGATCGTGGGGAAGTCGATGTAGCCGTCGCCGGGGAAGCCGCGCGAGTTGAGCGTGTTGGCTGCGAGGGGGAGGGTCCAATCGCAGATCTGGTACGACGAGATCCGCCCCTCGCGGCCCGCTCGCGCGATGCTGGTCTCGAGGTCGGGGTCCCACCAGACGTGGTACGTGTCGACGACCACTCCGACCGCGTCGGCCGGGTGGTCAGCGGCGATGTCCAGCGACTGTGCGAGCGTCGTCAGCACGCCGCGGTCGGCGGTGAACAAGGGGTGCATCGGCTCGAGCGCGAGGCGTACGCCCTTGTCACGGGCATATGGGACGAGCTCGGCGATTCTGTCGGCCACCCGCTGCCGCGCAGCGACGAGGTTCTTGTCTCCAGTGTCTGCCGGAGTGTGAGGCATGTCCATCAGCTCGTACGCAGCCGGCAGCCCGCCGACGACCATGACGAGTTCCGACGTGCCCAGTGTGGCTGCCTCGTCGATCGCGAGGCGGTTGTCGGCCAGGGCCTTGGTGGCGGTTTCGTCGTCTCGCGCCGTGATGAAGCCGCCGCGGCACAGGGTGGAGGTGCGAAGGCCGGCGTCGGCGATGATCTTCGCGGCTGTTTCGGCGCCGATCTCCTGCACGCGGTCGCGCCACGGGCCGACCGCTCCCAGACCCGCCGACTTCGCCGTCGCCACGCACTGCGCCAGCGTGTACGGCTTGCAGGTGGCGGTGTTCAGGCTGAGCCGGCCCAGCGTCAAAGCACTCAACCGGTCCAGCGTCACAGCACGATCTCCGGCACGTCGAGCCGGCGCCCCTCCGCTGACGAGCGCATGCCGAGCTTCGCCAGCTGTACGCCACGGGCGCCCGACAACAGGTCGTACCGATGCTTGCGTCCGCATGCCACGTCGCGGAGGTACTCCTCCCACTGCACTTTGAAGCCGTTCTCGAGGTCGTCGTCTGCAGCGGGAGTCCACATGGCGTTGTAGTCGTGCGGATCGGGCAGGTCGGGATTCCACGTCGGCGTCGGGGTGTTTGCGCGCGACTGGACCTCGCAGCTGCGCAGCCCGGCAACAGCCGAGCCGAGCGTGCCGTCGATCTGGAACTCGACGAGCTCCTTGCGGTGTACGCGTACGTCCCAGCTCGAGTTGATCTGCACGAGGACGTCGTCTCCTGCCGGAGAGGTGATCTGGAAGATCCCGTACGCGGCGTCGTCGGCCGTCGCCTTGTACGCGGCGCCGTTCTCGTCGATGCGCTCCGGGATGTGGGTGACCGTCTGGGTGTAGACGGTCTTGACCTCACCGAGGAGGCCCTCGATCACGTAATTCCAGTGCGGGTACATGTCGGCCGTCATGCCGCCGCCGTCCTCGGCACGGTAGTTCCAGCTGGGACGTTGTGCGGGCACGTCCGTGCCCTCCCAGACCCAGTAGCCGAACTCGCCGCGCATCGACAGGATGCGACCGAAGAAGCCCTCGTCGATGAGGCGGCGGAGCTTGACGAGGCCCGGCAGGTACAGCTTGTCGTGCACGACGCCGTCGATGATCCCTGCATGCTTGGCGAGGCGGGCGAGCTCGATGGCCTGCTCCAGCGTCTCGGCGGTCGGCTTCTCCGTGAAGATGTGCTTGCCGGCGGCGATGGCCGTGCTCAGCGCCGTGAAGCGGCGCGACGTGGCTTGGGCGTCGAAGTAGATGTCGATGTCATCGGCGGTCATGCAGCCATCGGTGTCGGTCGAGATGTGCTCGATCCCGTGTTCCGCGGCGATCTCACGCAGCCGCGCCTCGTTGCGTCCGACGAGGACAGGCTCGACCTGTACGACGGTGCCGTCTTCCATCGTCACGCCACCCTGATCGCGGATCGGGAGGATGGAACGTACGAGATGCTGGCGGTAGCCCATACGGCCCGTGATCCCGTTCATGGCGATCCGCAGGGTTCTGGTCAAGGCCGACTCCTTCGTCAGTGGAATGCGCTTTCCAGATTAGGGGGAAGGCTTCAGCGCGTCAAGCGGACGCGGGGATCCTCTCCTCGAGCGCACAGGTGCTCTCCTCGAGCGCATAGGTGCTCTCCTCGAGCGCACAGGTGCTCTCCCCGAGGGCTAGGCGGTGGAGTCGCGGAGGACGACCTCGTACTCCTGGGTGGCGGACACGTCGGGGGAGTCCTCGCCGAGGGCGAGACTCACGGCGATCTCGCCGATGCGCTCGAGCGGCACTCGTACCGTCGTGAGCGACGGCACGATGTCGCGCAGCGTGGGGATGTCGTCGAACCCGGCGACCCGCACATCGCCAGGCACAGCCACTCCGGCGTCGCGGGCAGCGGCCAGAGCACCGACCGCCATCACGTCGTTGACGGCGAAGACCACGTCGGGCCGGACGCCGTCCGAGAGGAGCTCGGTCATCGCCGCGTAGCCGCCATCCCTCGTGAAGTCGCCCTCCACGCGGGCGACGATCTCGCCGGTGTCAGCCAACCCCTCGGCAAAACCCTCGGCGCGCTCGCGCGCGGTGAGGTGGTCGCTCGGACCGGTGAGGATCGCGTACGTACGGTGGCCGCGCGAGACGAGAGCACGCGCAAGCGCCGCCGCCCCTTCACGGTTCGCCGGTGCTACGGATGCGACGTCGAGCACGGCCTGGCCGACTATCGCGACGCCAGCGCCCGTCGAGCGCCGGTAGTCGTCGATCGCTGACTGGAGCGCCGTGAGCAGCTCGGCATCGGCACGCAGCCCGCCGACGATGACGAGCCCTTGCGAGCGATGGCTCCGCGCGGCCTCCACGAGGCCTATCGTCTGCGCCAGGTCGTGATCCGTGATGCCCAGGATGACCGTCGAGCCAGCCGCGCGCGCAGCCCGGGAGACGCCGGCGGCGACGGAGGAGAAGTACGGGTCGGTGATGTCGTGGACGATGAGCGAGAGCGTCGTCGACCGGCCGCGCGCGATCGCCTGGGCCGCGGCGTTGGGTGCGTACCGCAACTCGGCCGCCGCAGCGAGCACTCGGACGCGTAGATCGGGGTTGACCGTGCGGTCCTTGCTGCCGTTGATGGCTCGGGATGCGGTCGACAGCGAGACGCCTGCCGCCTTGGCCACGTCGCTGAGAGTTACCACAGGGCGACTGTATCGTCAGAGGCGAGATGGCTTGAGATCAAGCAGGTGACGTGTCGCCGCAACCTCGTTGCCAGTGACAGGCGACCGTCGCCGTGCGTATGCTAGACGCGCTCGGAAATCGCTTGCCGAGCATACAGACGAGACAACGGAGTGGTTGTGTCAGACGAGATGTTCTCCGCTCGGATCGTGCCGGTCGTCGTCCTGCACGATGCCAAGGACGCCGAACCGCTGGGCCGAGCGCTCATGGCCGGGGGGCTCCCGGTCGCCGAAGTGACGTTCCGTACGGCGGCGGCGGCCGACTCGATCCGCGCCATGTCGGCGGTCGACGGGCTGATCGTGGGCGCAGGGACCGTGCTCAACCCCGCGCAGGTCGAGCAGGCGCTCGCGGCGGGCGCCACGTTCATCGTCAGCCCTGGCCTTCGCCGCGACGTCGTCTTCGCCGCCCAAGCCGCGGGCATCCCCGTACTGCCCGGCGCGGTGACCCCTTCCGAGATCATGGCCGCCCAGGAGCTCGGGCTCGAGACCGTGAAGTTCTTCCCGGCGAACGTGTACGGGGGTGCCGCGGCGATCAAGGCGCTGTCCGCCCCGTTCGGCAGCATGCGGTTCGTACCGACCGGGGGAGTTTCGGCATCCAACCTCTCCGACTACCTCTCGCTCGGATGCGTACCTGCGGTCGGCGGCTCCTGGATGGTGCCGGTCGACGCGATCCGTGAAGGCGCGTTCGAGCGGGTCAGCGAACTGTGCGTCGCCGCGGTCGCCGCGGCCGCCGCGATAGGGAAGTGAGGGCGGTCATGGAGCTGCGTCTAGCTGCCGAGTGCACGTACGACGCCGTCGCGCTCGGCGAGGTCATGCTTCGGCTCGACCCGGGCGAGGGCCGGATCCGCACGACACGTACGTTCCAGGCCTGGGAGGGCGGCGGCGAGTACAACGTCGTCCGCGGCTTGCGCCGGGTCTTCGGCCTGCGCGGCGCCGTCGTCACCGCGCTGGTGGACAACGAGGTCGGCCGTCTCGTCGAGGACTTCATCCTTACCGGCGGCCTGGACACCGGCCACATCGTCTGGGTGCCGTCGGACGGCGTCGGCCGTACGGTCCGGAACGGACTCAACTTCACCGAGCGCGGCTTCGGCGTGCGCGGAGCGGTCGGCGTGTCCGACCGCGGCCACACCGCGATCAGCCAGCTGAAGCCCGGGGACTTCGACTTCGACCACCTCTTCGGGGAGCTCGGCGCGCGCTGGCTCCACACGGGCGGCATCTTCGCGGCGCTGTCCGAGTCAGCAGCTGAGGTGGCCATCGAGGCCGTGAAGGCGGCCCGCAAGCACGGCACCGTCGTCTCGTACGACCTCAACTACCGGCCCAGCCTCTGGAAGGCGATCGGCGGCCAGGCGAAGGCGCAAGAGGTCAACAAGGCGATCGCCCCGTACGTCGACGTCATGATCGGCAACGAGGAGGACTTCACTGCGGCGCTCGGCTTCGAGGTGGAGGGCGTCGATGCGGGTCTCACCCAGCTGCCGGTCGAGCAGTTCGGCGCGATGATCGCGCGCGTGTCGGACGCGTACCCCAACTTCCAGGTCATCGCGACGACCATGCGGGCCGTACGTTCGGCAACCGTCAACGACTGGGGCGCGCTCGCGTGGTCCGCCGAGAGCGGGCTCGTGCAGGCGACCCAGCGGGACGGGCTCGAGATCCTTGACCGCGTCGGCGGTGGCGACTCGTTCGCGTCGGGGCTGGTGTACGGGCTGTTGACCGGCGAACCTCTCAGTCGCGCCGTCAACCTCGGCGCCGCCCACGGNGCGCTCGCGATGACGACCCCCGGCGACACCTCGATGGCGACGAAGGCTGAGGTCCTCAAGCTCGCCGGCGGGGGNTCCGCCCGAGTCGACCGCTGACCTCTCGCGGTCGCGAAGGGCGGCGAGGCTGCTGCCGATCAGGAGGGGCGGGGGTCGTGCCACTCGTGGGCGACGACGAGGCCTTCGTCGTCAACGTGGACTACGAGCGCGGTTCCGGGGGTCATGGGGTGGGGCTCGAGCTCGACGCCGGCGATCATCGCCGGCAGCACCGGCCGGTGACCGCACACCACCGTCCCCGTACGTGTCGAGCCTGACTTCACCATCAGCTTGCGTACATACCTCTGCACGCCCGCGAGGTGTTCCTCGCCGATCTCCTCGCTGAGGAGGCTTACGGGCTTCACCGTCAGCTTCGCGCTCTTCGCGTATGGCTCGAGCGTCTGCACGCACCGCGCCGACGTCGAGCTCTTGAGCAGCCCGATCCCGTACGCGCCGAGCAGGTCGACGAGGTTGGACGCCTGCGCCCTCCCCTTCGGGTCGACCGGCCGCTTGCCGTCGTCGCCGGACCAGTCCTTGCGCAGCGTCGCCTTGGCGTGCCGCAGCACCACGAATGCTGTGGTCTCCGGCATCGCGAGCGCCTCCTCGAGGACAGCGCCCTCGTCGAGGTACGTCAACCGCTCGCGCGCCTGCACGATCGGTACCCACTCGACCTCGTCGACCTCGTGATCCGGACGGCGCGCCGTCTCGGACATCGCGTACCCCACCCAGAAGTGGACGATCTTGGGGCCCTTGATGACCCGGTACGAGACGTTCGACAACGGCGCACCCAGCCTGATGTGGACGCCCGTCTCCTCCTCGACCTCGCGTACGGCCGCCGCGTACGCCGGTTCTCGCTTCTCGAGCTTGCCCTTCGGCAATGACCAGTCGTTGTACGCCGGGCGGTGCACCAGCGCGACACTGCGCCGAATTCCCACCCCGCGCAGCACGACAGCGCCCGCGGACCTGATCGGCCGGGTGGTCTCCGCTTTCATACTTGTCCGCGGCGCTGGCTCATCACGGAGATCAGGTGGGCCTGCATGTCCAGCAGGGGCCGCCCGTCGGCGTCCGTGGTCTTCTTCTCCCATCCNTCNNNGCCCAGCCACCACGACGCCGTACCCTCATCGAACGCGAGCCGGAACAACTCCTCGATCTGCGCGATGTGTGGCTCGTTGGTGAGCTGAACGAGGACCTCGACGCGCCGGTCGAGGTTGCGGTGCATGAGATCGCTCGAGCCGATCCCGACGTGCGGCTT